>ENA-OWOC01000039-OWOC01000039.1-gut-metagenome-genome-assembly--contig:-NODE-39-length-92378-cov-5.192490_pt1 | contig 92378 bp, 74 predicted proteins | sample MGYA00248245_ERZ651791 | MGnify/ENA primary metagenome ERZ651791 (study PRJEB26908, sample SAMEA4031703) | gut metagenome | biome: gut; feature: normal infant; material: stool | place: China | collected 2015 ...
GAATGGGTTTTAAGCCGAAGCTTATGGTTTCAGACATCCGAAACGCTTGCATATCGGTAAAGACCTGAATGATTGTGTTTAAAACATGAAGTATTCCCTGTTATCCGATGCCAATAGAAAGTAAGTCAAATAAATTATTTTTTAATTTTAGAATTCCATGCAACTATTTCCCCGGCTTCTGCGTCTAATGGATACAGCAGGAAAAAAAGGAAGAACCTGGATTTCCTGTAAGTACCGAAAAAAAGGATGGTAATAACTATGAAGAACATGAAAATCGCGAGACGCTGGCTGGCCTCATTCCTCTGCCTTCTGGCATTTACTACGGCAGTTCCCGCCCTGCCTGCATACGCCCGGACGGGAAGAAGCAGCAGGAGCTCACATTCCAGCCGTTCGGCCCGTTCCTCACGTTCCAAAAGACGGTCCTCAGAGGCAAAAGAAGACAAGATGCGGGATGCTGCCGGTCAAGTTCAGAAGGCTTTTGATGAAAAAGACCTGGATACATTAGCTTCCCTCTGCCATTATCCCCTGACGGTTGTGGACCAAAACGGAAGCTCTAAGGAAATTCAAAGCAAGAAGGCGCTGAAGGCGCTGGGAAGCCAGGCCATTTTTACAAAGGAGCTGCAGGAGATTGTGGCAGGAGTGAATACGGCCAAGATTCAGGCGGATGGAGATAAAACCCTGAAGCTGGGAGGAGACTCCGGCGTGACTATGAAGAAGATAAAGGAAAAGTGGAAAGTTACCAAGATTCAGCTGAAAGGCCAGTCTGCTTCCGGAAGCACAAATCTGGTTCAGGCAGCGGAGCAGTTTCAGAGAACCTTCTACTACCGTGATTTGGAGACCCTGTCCAAACAGTGTACATACCCTATGAAAGTGTATCTGGCAGACGGAACGATTCAGGATATTTCCTCCGGAAAACAATTAATGGATTTAGGAGAAAGCAAGCTGTTTACAGATGAACTGGTGAATCAGGTAAATCAGATAGACGCCTCCACTCTGCAAGAGGCGAATCAGAAGGTACAGGTTGGAACGATCTGTGGATTTTGGATGGTGAAGCAGAATGGAGAATGGAAGATTGATACCATTTTCCAGTAAAATGTGAATAGTCGGAAAATGAAATTCCAAAAACTGGGGTGTTTCCCAGTGTTCTACTGGTAGATTTCCATGGATTTTGTGGTATGATCTTCTTGTAACATTTTTGTAACAAATACGTAACACTTTTGGGTCATACCCAGAGTTGCCAGAACAAAGGAGAGAATACCATGAGAAAATTCAAAATCTATGCAATGACAACTGCGGCTGCGTTTACCATATCCGGACTGATTCCAATGACGGCCCTGGCAGGGCAGAATCTTGGAATCTGGAGAGGAGGAAAGGTGATTGCGGTTTCTGGAAGAGACTGCAATAATCTGAAGGAACTTTTCAATCAACTGGGAAATAGCAGCAACTGGAAGGACTGCATTGAGAATCTGCCAAATATCAACTGGCCGGGTGGAAACCGGCCGGAAGGAAATCTTCCTCAGATTCCGGGAGGCGGGATTCCTGACATTCCGGAGGATGAAACGCCGGACAACAATGATCCCGGCTTTCCGGAACAGACCCCCGGGGGCGATCATTCTCAGAACAGCTTTGAGGAACAGGTCGGGGCCCTGGGCAACGAGGAGAGGGCCAAGGCAGGTTTAAGTCCCCTGACTTTGGACACCAGGGCAGCCAGCGCGGCCGCAGTGCGGTCCGGAGAGATTCAGACTTCTTTCTCACACACCAGACCGGACGGCAGCAGCTTTTCAACCGCTCTGACTCAGGCGGGGATAAACTACCGCTCCTCCGGAGAGAATATCGCCTATGGTCAGACTACACCGGAACAGGTGATGAACAGCTGGATGAACAGCTCCGGCCACCGGGCCAACATTTTAAACGCTGACTTTACCTCTATTGGAGTGGGATATACCCAAAGCAGCTCGGGAACACCTTACTGGACTCAGCTGTTTTTCCGCTGATCCGACAGGAAATTGAAAATATTTTGTAACTGTTAGAATTATTTTACAAAAAACCGCCGTAAAGCCGACCGTATGGGGCTTTATGGCGGTTTTTTGCGCGGCTGTTAGGAGGATTTTCTCCTGCCGAAAAGCCGGTATAACACAAACATACCGGCTGCGGACAGAACCACCTCAGCCGTCAGCTGAGCGTAGGCCAGCCCGTAGAGAGGGAAGAGGGCGTTCAGAATAAAGAGGGCCGGAATTTCCAGAAGGATTTTCCTCATAATGGCAAAAAGCAGGGAGAAACGTCCCATACCGGTGGCCTGGAACACGCCTACGCACAGAAAGTCCATGCAAAGGAAGGGAAGCCCCAGGCAGAAGCCGTGAAGAAAGCGGCTGCCATAGCCGATAATCACATCATTGTCCATAAACAGCCGAATCATAAATTCGGACTGAAAGAAGTAGAAGGTACAGATTGCGGTCATCCCCACAAGAACAATTTTAAAAGCAAACAGAAAGGCTTTTTTCATCCGGTCAAAATTGCCGGAAGCGTAGTTGTAGCTGACTAGGGGCATGAGTCCCTGAGAAAGTCCGAGGGAGATCTGTGTGGGAACCTGGTTGATTTTCTGGGTGATGCCCATGGCAGCCACGGCGTCGGGGCCGTAGGCGGAGGTAAAGTTATTGAGAATGGTCATGCCGGTAACGTTTAACAGATTCTGGATGGAAGCCGGGATACCCACACCGAATACGCCAAGGACAATCTTTTTCCGGAAGCAGGAGCGGCGGGGCAGCAGGCGTACGCAGGTAGTCTTTCTGCGGAAAAACAGGAGGACGAAGAAATACAGGCAGGCCACGCAGTTGGAGAGAAAGGTAGCCAGTCCGGCGCCCTCGGCTCCCATGTTCAGGCCCCAGGGCATGATGAAAAAGGGATCCAGAATGACGTTCAAAATACAGCCGCTCATGGTACCCACGCTGGCGTGAAGAGCGGCGCCCTCCGAGCGCACCAGATAGGCCATCACCACGTTCAGTATGGCCGGAGCCGCGCCGAAACAGACGGTCCATTTCAGATAGCCGGCAGTGGAGGAGGCCGTTTGGGAATCAGAACCCAGAAGGGTCAGCAGCGGGGCTTGAAAAATGGTGCATGCCAGGGAAAAGAGCAGGGCGAAAATCAGGGCGCAGCAGAAGCCAAAGGCGGAACTGGCATAGACGGTCTCATAATCTTTGCGGCCCATGGCCCGGCTCATCATGCTGGAGCTGCCTACGCCGAAGAGATTGTTGACGGCGTTAAAGGCTAAAAGAACCGGCGCCGCCAGGGTGACGGCGGCGTTTTCTACGGGATTTCCCAGCATGCCTACGAAATAGGTGTCGGCCAGATTATAAAGGACCATGACCAGAGAACTTAAAATGGTAGGTACGGCCAGTTGGGCAACTGCTCTGGGAACAGGAACCTGCTCAAACAGCATGATTTTTCGGGTGTCTTCCATGATTTGAAACCTCCTTTTAACCGCGGCTGCTGTAATCCTATAGGTAATTTTAGCGGGCAGAATGAAATCTGTCAATGAGCGCATTGGATTTCCGAGGCTGACCTGAGGCTGAGGAGGATTCCTAAAATGTGATTTACACTGGATTTTTTACTCCCGGTATGTAATAATGGAGAAAGCAAGCTTGAATTTTTAGACACCGGTCCTTTGGGCTTATGAGAAAGAAGGAGGAAGGACAATTGATGAAGAAAAGCGATATGCAGAGAATATTAAGAAGACAGGGAGCACTTCTTTTGGCGGTGCTTTTAACCTTCCAGAACGGGTTTGCCGCATGGGGAAGCGTACCGCGTGAAGAGGTACAGGCGGCGGAGCCTTCCAGCGAAAATACGTCCTTTGTCAGCTTCCCCAGCCGCTTTGAGGATACGCTGCCGGAAGGGTATGAAGAACAGTATTATATCTTTTCGCTGGAGAGCCGATGCGACCTGACGGCATCCGTGACCTTTGAGGACCGCTCCAGCCCATATGGCGCGGAGCTTTTGGACAGTTCCCTGTCCAGATTGGGGATTTCCAAGAAACGGAACGGTCAGCGGATTGTAAAAAAACAGCTGCCGGCCGGCACCTATTTTCTGCGGGTGTTCTCTATGTCGGAGCAGCAGGAGTCCCAGCCCTTTACCGTCTCCATTCAAAAAATGGATTTGTCTGCCTCAGCGGTCAGGGGAACCGATTTTTCAGAGCTGCATATGGTTGCCGCCCTGCAGGGGACAGACTCGCCCGATCAGATGAACGGATTCAGCCCGTATTATACATATGAAGCCGGGGGTTCCGTTATAGACCCTGTCTTTTGGAAGAAACTGGATTCTCCCGTTTATTCAGGCAGAGGAGTAAATGCGGGAGGAATCTATCCGATGCCCCAAAGCTATTACTCCGCCTGGCTGGGGCCGGTAGAAGAGGATGCCCTGTCCATGGATGATATCCGGGATCTGGGGAGCGGGGAATCTTATGAGGAATACGACAAGTATCTTCAGACGGAAGGAATTGTCTATGAGGAAGGATATGAGCCTCTGATTCATGTGCAGAACGGCATTGCCCTTCCGGCACGGCACAAGTCCATCAATCCGGATGGCAGCGCAGAAGAGAATCCCGGATGGGAGGAGCATGTAAAAAACGCGGTTATGACCTACGGAGGTGTGACAGTCGGCATATACTGGAGCTCGCTTCCCTGCGAGAAACCGGAAAATTACTACTTTAACGGATGGAACTATTACCAGACTTTCGATGAGGATGGCAAGGTACGCCTTATACTTGTGAATAATTATGACCAGGGCAATCGCTCCCCCGTCAATCACGAGGTCGTAATTGTAGGATGGGATGACAATTACTCCAGGGATAATTTCCGCTATGACATTGAACCGGGTACCCTGCTGTATCCGGAGGCCACGGCCAGCAATGCCCGGATGGCCACGGATTCCAACGCCGGTTATGAAATACCGGCCCAGGAGGAGAAGAGACGCGCCCGGCTGGCTACGGATTCCAGTGCGGATTCTGAGCAGGATGAGGAGAGAAATGCTGCCGATGAGGAGCTGGAGGCATTTCTGGATTCCATGCTGCCAGAGGAGGACGGCGCGTGGATTGTCCGGAATTCCTGGGGAGACGGAGCGGGGGAGGACGGATACTATTACGTCTCCTATTGTGACGACAGGATTGTCTCAAACGACAACGCCTGGGCCTATGAAGCGACGGAAACGACGGACAATTACAACAAGATGTATCAGATTACAAGCCTTCCCTACAGTGGGGAAATGGAGTGGACCACTTCTGCCAACATGATAATGGCATCTACGGTTTTTACCGCAGAGGAAGACGGGGCGGACCTTCTCAAAGCGGTTTCCTTTGACCTTAAGAACAGCAATGTCCGCTACGAAATTGCCGTCAATCAGGGAGAGGATGTGGGAAAAGGATGGATGGAAGAAAATGTTTATGCCTCCGGGACCAAGATGTATGCCGGATATTACACGGTGCGCCTTGATAAAACGATTCTGCTGCAGCCAGGGGAAAACTTTGAGATTATCCTGAAGATTGAAACCGACGGCAGCGAAACCTTGACGATTCCCATGGTAGCGAACAGCACGAAGGTTGACAATCTTCCCAGACAGGAAGGACTCTGCTTTCTGTATGACCCGGCCGAAGGGGAGGAGTGGATTGACATGGGAAATGAGTTTATGGATGACAATGGAGGAAGCAATTATTACGCTTACTTCTCCACAAAAGCCCTGTGCGAAGACGCCTCCTTGGAAGAAGGGGAGACGGAGCGGATTTCCGCTCTTGAAATCAATCCGGATACTTATTTTGCCCTGATGGACTCGGATTCGGAGGAAGCTGAGACGGAGCAGATCCAGGAGGATGAGATACAGGAGGAGCAGAGGCAGGAGGAGACGGAAGAGAGCAGCTATGTTTTGGACGGCCATATCCTGCGGACCAGGGAAAGAGCCACCTTGGGGAAAGGAGCTGCGGCCGGGGAGCTGGATATCTCCCTTCCGGAATCCTTTGACCTGAGGGAGGTGGGCGTCCTGACGCCGGTCCGGGATCAGAGGATGACCAACACCTGCTGGGCCTTTGGCTCCACAGCGGCGGTAGAGTCCAGCTATCTGCTGAATGGCAGCAATCTGTACGATTTCAATTACTCCTCCGCAGTCAGCATCGATACAAGCCTTCCGGTCTCCCAGGAGGGGACGGTGGTCTATCATTTTGATCAAAATGATACGGATACGATGGATGAGGCCAGATTTATCCCACGGCTGCTGTCCTGGGACAACGGCCCTGTGGAGGATGAAGGCGAAGATTTGAAATGGGAATTTTCCGGCGACCTTTCCGCTGTGGATTTTTCAGAGCTTGACTGGGCTACGGACGGTTCAAGGATGACCCCAAGCGGTGAGGAGGTCCTGCTGTTTACGCCCAAAGAGAGCGGGACGCTTACGGTAAAGGTAAGCTCCGCCAGCGATCCCACCAAGACCGCTTCCTGCCAGGTGGTGCTGGTAGAGGACAACCAGGTGGAAGAAATCCGTGTTTCTCCGGAAACCATGAGGCTGAAGGTCGGAAGCACCGGGACCCTTCAGGTGACAATCGAAGGCCCGGAGGGTACGGAAGCGGTGCCCGTGTTCTCTTCGGACAATCCTGGAATCGCTTCCGTAGACGATCAGGGTAGCGTCCTCGGTCTGCGCAGAGGAACCACTGTGATTCGCGTCCGGGCCGGCGGAGAAGAGGCGGTCTGCAGAGTGACAGTATGGGATTCCCGGGGAGGCTCAGACGGGGATTCGGAAATCCGCAGCTCAGGAAGCACAGATGAAAGCGGCGGCGTAAGAGGAACCTGGAGTATGGCGGAAGACGGAACCTGGAGCTTTTCCGCAAATGGAACCGTATACCGCGACAGCTGGGGATATCTCTATAACCCGTATGCGAATCAGGGGAAAGGGGAAGCCGGCTGGTTCCGGTTTGATCAGGAGGGACGGCTGATTACCGGCTGGTACCAGGACGCTGATGGATGCTGGTATTATATGAATCCGGTATCGGACGGAAGCCTTGGAAAAATGCTTACGGGCTGGCAGTGGATTGCGGATTCTTCCGGCCAGGAATATTGCTATTACTTTTATCCGGATTCCGGATCCCCCATGGGTTCCATGGCAGCCCGCACGGTAACGCCGGACGGATTTGAGGTTGATGAACAGGGCCGATGGTGCGTAAATGGGTTGGTGCAGTCTAAATAAACATATGGCATGAAAAAAGAGCGGCGGATCGAAGAAAATCCGCTGCCCTTTTCGTTTAGAGGCGATGTTGTTCCGAAGGACCGCAAAGCATTTTCAGGAATGATGGGAAAGCCACAGAGTTTCCACATAGGCCAGCACCAGGGGAGCTACGCCCTTGGCGTCGTTGCTGACCACCGGTTCCCTCATATAATAGTCAAAGGTTCCCTCCCGCATTTCCTTATTTCCAAGGCCGGCTACCAGGCAGATGCCGTCCAGCTGAAGTCTGCCCTCCTTTTCCGAAAGCTGCGTCCGGCAGATCCCCTCAAAGGCTTTCAGTCCCGCAGGGCGGTAGGATTCGTCCAAAAGCCCCAGACGAACGCTCTTTAAGATGGCGAAGGAGAAGATGGCGGAGCCGGAGGTCTCCAGGTAATTGGGACGGATGCCGCCCCGGTTAACTACCTGGTACCACATGCCCGTCTCCTTATCCTGGTAGGGCAGCATGGCGTCAATCAGCTGGCGGTAGATGGATTTTAACTGCTCCTTCTCCCTGGATAAGGAGGCAGGCATCACATCCATGGTGTCCACCAGGGCCATGGCGTACCAGCCCAGGGCCCGCAGCCAGAAGCTGTCGGAAAGGCCGGTGACCTGATCGCACCAGAACATCTGGCGGGAATCGTCGTAGGCATGGTAGTAGAGACCGTTTAAGGGGTCCCGCATCAGGCGGTACACATTGAGAAACTGTTCATAGGAATCCAGGCAGTTTTCTCCATTTCGATACTCAGCCTCATACTGCATATAGAAAGGCTGGGCCATGTAGAGACCGTCCAGCCAGATTTGGTGGGGATAAATCTTTTTATGCCAGAAATTTCCGGTGGAGGTTCTGGGCTGATGAACCAGCTGGCTGTAGATGGTGTCCATGGCCCGGCGGTATTTTTCATGGCCGGTCAGACGGTAGAGGTCAAAAAGTGTTTTGCCGGCATTGACATTGTCCAGGTTGTACTCCTCCGGGTGGTAGGAGCGGATGGAGCCGTCTTCATTGACGAAATAGCTGATAAAATGATCGGCAAATTCCAGGTAGGAGGGTTTCCCGGTAATTTGATAGAGTTCCACCACGGCCTTAATCATGCAGCCGTCGATATAGTTCCAGGAAGGCTTTTTGCCGGCCTTGATTTTTTCAATATTCCACATGGGTGCTTGGGGAGTGCTCTCCTTAAGCAGCTGTTCAATATAACGATCCAGAATTTCCATTGCGTTTCTCCTTACAAAATATGCTGAGTTCATCATAACATAAATGACATTTACGAGGAAATAGCAGATTTTATGAAGATGCCGCAAATGGCGGCTTTCTGGTACTTCGGTAAGATCTGGACAGTCATGTGAAAAACTGTTTGTTGAAATCCCGAACAGGCAGGTGATATAGTGACTAAGACCGAATTCAGCAATTGGGAGGAATGTCATGACAGAGCAAAGGGACGGACAATTTTATGTGAAAGAAGACGGAACCGTTCTGGATGGAGGAAAATTTGAAAGCGGCTTGTATGCCAGAAAACTCCATGAGGATGGCAGACCTTACGGCACCTTCCGCACCTACGCCCTGCTGGTAACGGGTAATCAGGTGGTTTTGCGGAATCTGACCATTGCCAACACCTCAGGACCGGGGGCAAAAGTGGGACAAGCCATCGCTCTTTACGGGGATGGAGATGAGCTGCAAATTGAAAACTGCAGGATCCTGGGACATCAGGATACCTTGTTTCTAGCGCCTCTCCCGCCTGCGGAAATTCAGAAGGATGGCTTTTTAGGGCCAGGCCAGTTTACAGAGCGGAAAAGACGCAGGGTGTATGTGAAAAATTGCCTGATTGAAGGCGGGGTAGACTTTGTGTTTGGAGGGGCCGAAGCTTTTTTTGAGGACTGTGAATTCCGATCGGTGGAACCGGGATATGTATTTGCTCCATGTACCCCTGAGGGACAGGAGGAAGGCTTTGTGTGCCTGAATTGCCGCTTTACCTCCGTTTTGTCCCTGGAGGCGGAGAGCTGCTACCTGGGCAGGCCTTGGAGAGATTTTGCCAAGGTCCGGCTGGAAAACTGCTATCTGGGCGCCCATATCAAAAAGGAGGGCTGGCATGACTGGAATAAACCTCTTGCCAGGGAGCGGTCCCGATTTGTGGAAAACGGCTCCTACGGTCCTGGAGCAGAGAAGGCCAGAAGACCGGAATGGGTGGAATTTCACCCATTGGAAGACTGGAAAGGAGAACAGACATCATGAATGAACTGAAGGTAATCTGCAAAGGAGGCCGCTTTGCCGTGGTGGAGATGGCGGACGGCGGCATATATCACACCAGGGAAGCCTATGAGCTTCTGGTAAACGGCGAAAGCCGGGGAAGCCTGGACCGGGTGATTACGCCCATTTATGATCTGGAGCCGGACCAGACATACCGGATCTGTCTGAAACGGGGAGAAGAAACGGTGGGCGAGGCCGAATTTCATACGGAGAAGGAGACAGTTACCCTGAACGTGCGTCAGTTCGGAGCCGCAGGAGACGGGGTAAAAGACGATACCCTGGCTATCCAGTCCGCCATCATGGCCTGTCCCGCCGGAGGAAGAGTGCTGATTCCAGCTGGTGTTTATTCCTTTGTATGTCTGTTTTTGAAGGATGATCTCTCCCTGGAGCTGGCGGAGGGAGCGGAGCTTTCAGCGGTCACGGACCGGACCCGTTTTCCTTACTACCCGGGCATGATCAGGCGCACCGACGGGGAAGGAGAATACAACCTGGGAACCTGGGAGGGAGACCCGCAGGTGATGTTCTGCGGACTGATTACCGGCGTGGGAGTGAAACATGTGCGAATCTACGGAAGAGGAGCGGTCAACGGGAATGCCGGTCATGAAAACTGGTGGTACAACTGCAAACAAATGGTAACGGCCTGGAGACCAAGGAGTATTTTCCTTAACCGCTGCGAGCATGTGGACCTGGTGGGCATTACGGTGAAGAATTCCCCCAGCTGGACCATTCACCCCTATTTTTCCGACCATCTTCGGTTTTTGGGACTGGAAGTCTTAAATCCCAAGGACTCCCGAAATACCGACGGGCTGGACCCGGAAAGCTGCCGGGATGTGGAACTGGCTGGAATCCATTTCTCTGTGGGAGACGACTGCATTGCTGTCAAGTCCGGAAAGATTTATATGGGAAAGACCTACAAGACCCCCTGTGAGGATGTGGTTATCCGTCAGTGCTCCATGAACGACGGTCACGGCAGCGTGGTAATCGGATCTGAGATTGGAGCGGGGGTAAAGAACCTTACCATCAAGGACTGCATTTTTAAAGATACGGACCGGGGACTGCGCATCAAGACCAGAAGAGGAAGGGGAGAGGACTGCGTGGTGGACCAGGTAACCTTTGAGAATATCCGAATGGACGGAGTGTTGACTCCTTTTGTGATCAACTGCTTCTATTTCTGCGACGCGGACGGAAAAACCGATTACGTCCAGAGCAAGGAGCCCCTTACGGTGGACGAGCGCACCCCTCAGGTGAAGGCGCTTACGTTTAAAGATATCCATGCCGTAAACGCCCACTATGCCGCCGTGTGCGCCTACGGACTTCCGGAGAAGCCCATCGGTAAATTGAGGTTTGAAAATGTGTCCGTCAGCTACGCGCCTGAGGCGGAACCTGCGGTACCTGCCATGATGTGCGGTTTGGAGCCTATGGCAAAGGCGGGAATCTATGTGCGCAACGTGGATACTCTGGAATTGAAAAATGTCCATATTTCCGGCTGCATCGGCAAGGAAATCGATGCGGAGAACGTAAAAGAGATAATTCAGGACTAAAAAGCGCGGCATTTTCCTGAATAGTACAAGCAATCCGAAGGGCGAAAAGGAAAAAAGAGCAGAAGAGATTTCCGGTGAGAGGAAATTTTCTTCTGCTCTTATTGCTGTGATATCAAGAACTATGTCTGAGGGTTTACCTTATCCCGCATCTCTCTGGGAGAAACGCCGAAATTTTTCTTGAAAACCCGCCGGAAGGAGGCGGCGTTGTTGTAGCCCACATATTGGTACAGATCCGATATACTGGTATCCGATTCGGTTACCAGCTCTTTGGCTTTGGCCATCCGCAGCTTCTCCAGATAGGTGGAGAAGTTCTCCGATACCTCCCGCTTGAACAGGTAGCTGAAATAGTTTTCAGAGATATGGAACTCCTCGGAAATCCTGGTCAGGGACAGGGAGGGATCCATGTAGTTCTGATTGATGTATTCCTGAATTTTTACAATCAGTCCACCGGCGCCGTTGCTGGCGCCATAAAGGTCGCACAGCTCCAGGGAGATGGTTTCCAGAGTATGAAGACTCATATCCCCTTCAAACTGCCGGTCCACCAGGTCCAGAAGCTGGGTTTTCTCCGGCGTGTTGACGAGGGAGGCATCCAGGCTGCGCCGCTTGCGGAAAACCGTGTTGCGGATATCCGTTAAGAGCCAGCGGAACTGTGTGTAAGATAAGGAACGGGCGGAGGTATTCTCTTCCTCAATCTGCCGGAAAATGCTCTCTACCTGGGCCTTGTTGCCGGTGGAAATAAAGCCGGACAGCTGTACCGCCATGCTTTCCGGAAAGTAATAGACGTCCCGGGCCTCAAGAAAATCGCTGTAATTTAAAACAAAGCGGTCCTGAGTGGTAATGGAGCGGGCATTTTTTGCCTGCTGATAGGACTTCCATATATAGGAAACGATTTCGCTCTGCTCCCCTAGTCCGCCGGTAATCCAGATATTGTACTTAGTCAGCAGTTCTTCATGGAACTGGCGGAAACGCACCAGCACTTCCTCCTCGCTTTCTTTTGGGGAAGCGGAGGTTGGATGAGCAATCAGACAGGCGAAAATCCGGTCTCCGGGCTTATAAATGTATCCGGTATCAGGAAAATATCGCCGCAGAGCTTCTTTCACCAGAATATCGTAGTTTTGAATATACAGCTGCAGGTCTGCCACTGCAGGAGGAGAGCCGTCGGGAGAGGTGGCTTCGGTGTAGAGAACCTGGTAGGTAAAGCCGCTGCGGTTCAGCTTCAGTTCCTCCAGGATTCCGGCCATTTCCTCATTGGTAGTGATGCTCCCCTCCATAAGGCGGCGGATGTAAGATTCAGCGATCAAGGGCTTGTGCTCCTCCACAAAGGAAGCCAGGGAATCGGTGAGGGATTCCTGAGAGGCCAGGGCGTTTGAGAGCCGGTTTACCGGCTGGCTGTTCAGCACGGTAAAAAAGATAATAAAGACCGCTTCGATCAGCACTGCCGCCCCGGCCACCACCGTTGCCAGCCGCTGTAGATTATTTACAGAGTAATAAGCCTGGGAGGCAGGCTGGGCAAGATAATAGGTCCATCCGCTGTTGTCAGAATGCCAGGAGATGGAGAGCATCTGTCCCTGATCCTTTGAGGAATAGAGGGCGGCTCCGTCCTGATAGTCCAGCTGTGCCAATGAAGAAGCTTCATCGGACAATTCCGGGCTGCCGAAGGAGAGCATAAGAGCGCCATTGGCATCAAAGGCTTTGGCTATGTAGCTGTAATCGTCAGCTATTCCGGAAAAGGCATTGTCCAGGACGCTGCGGTCAAAGCGAAAACAGAGTACGCTGGAAGCCGGCGTTCCCACCGCCATAGGGGAGGTCAGAACCGGAATCAGATACAGGTACTCCTTAGCGGAATCAGAATCGTCTGTTCCTAAAGGAATAAAACGTTCCCACAGGCTTTGATTCAGAAAGTCCTGACCGGATTGAAAGGGCTCATAGGCCGCATCGTACCGGGCAAACCGCTGAAAGTCAGAAAAGCTGCTGGCAGAAATTACATAGCCGTTGGATTCCATATAGATGAATGGAGTTCCTTGAGTAATCAGTTCCTGAAGCGGGAGAATAAATTTTAAATCCTGCTGGGTCTGATAAGCAGCATAGGAAAAATTCGGATCATCCGGATCCTGCGAGGCTGCCAGGGAGCGGAAGGTAGAACTGGATGCAATCTGGCGGGCAGCATCGGCCAGCTGATTCTGCAGGCTGTCAATCTGGCGAACGGAGGAGGATAAGAGCGCTTCCGTCTGGACGTTTACCTCCCGTTTCAGCCGCTGGTAGGCGCTCTGAAGAAGACCCACTCCCGCTGCCAGGATCAGAGCCAAAATAATACTGTATGAAATTGCGAGTCTGTACTTAAAAGATATGGAATGGATTCGTTTCATGACCTCATTATAAGGGGGCTGAAAACAAAAATCAAGGGCAGGATCATAAATCATGCACACTCGCCGTAAATTCTGCATCTTTCGGCGTGCATTTTCTAATGGGATGATTCAAATAAACTTTTGGATCCCATAGCTGGATAAAACTGTGAAATTAGACAAAATAGACAGGAATGAATGGATAAAAATGAAAAACTGGTGAAATCTGAATAAATTTCTTCAAAATTGAGCGTTGTTTTTGAAGGGTGCAGATGTTAAAGTCATAGCCATAAGAACGCGCCATATTTCCGGCGGACAAAATAAACCGGAAAAAGGCGGGCGTGTGAAAAGAAGGAGGACGAGGGAATGAAACAATGGAAGAGGCTGACAGCCGCAGGTCTGACGGCAGCCATGGCCGTATCCCTTCTGGGGGGCTGCGGCGGCAGCGGCACCAGCGACCAGACCACAAGCAATGTGACGGCTGACGGGGAAGTGGCAAAGCCGGAGAAAATTACCGTTATGGTGGACTCTACGGTGTTTGACCGTCAGAACGGCCGGGATGAGTTTGAGGCCCGCTGGGAAGAGCTGACGGGAATTGACCTGGAATTTATTCAGCCGGATCACAGCGCTTACTACGATGTGGTGGGACAGACCTTCGCATCCGGAAGAAAGAACTGGCCGGATGTGATTATTCTGAATTCCACCTACTACAGCGGATACGCAGAGGAGGGCGCTCTCTGGGATATGAGCGAAACCTGGGAGAACTCTGAGCTTAAGAACTCCGGCCGGGTGACCGGTGAAGATGTGGTGGACAATATGAGAATCAACGGCCATCTTTACGGAATGCCGATTACCAGAGGCGGCGGCTGCATTACCTATGTAAAGAAGGCATGGCTGGACAACTGCGGACTGGATGTTCCCACCAATTACGAAGAGTACATGAATATGCTGAAGGCCTTTACCGAGGGCGATCCCGACGGAAACGGGGTCAACGGAGATACCTATGGTGTGTCCGCGGCAGGATTCGTGGGAGAGGAATCCCCCTACACCAACTATCTGCCGGAATTTTACTGGGGAGCTACTCCCTCCTTTAAGCAGGATGAAAACGGCGTCTGGTATGACGGCTTTACTCAGCAGGAATTTAAGGATGCATTAACCAGAATCCGTGACGCCTACACTGCGGGCTATATGGATCGTGAAACGTTAACCAACGGAACCAGTGACTGCCGCAACAAGTTCTATGAGGATCAGTTCGGCGTATTTACCTACTGGGCCGGAACCTGGGCGGACAACTTAAAGACCAACCTGGAAACCAACGGACTGGACGGCGAGCTGGTAGCCCTTTCTCCTATTGAGGAACTGGGCGGATATACCGAGCGTCTGGCTCCCATCTGGTGCATCACCACCACCTGTGAAAACCCGGAAGGCGTATTCAAGTATTTCATCGAGTCCATGATGGACGGCGGCGACATGCAGACCCTTTGGACCTACGGCGTGGAGGGCGTTCACTGGTCCACCAAGGCGGAGACGGTCTGCGGCAACACCTACGAGGAGGGCGAGTTCCATATGCTGGAGAGCCTGGAGAAGCCCGGAACCCAGTACACCAAGGCGACCATGGATCCCACTCTTTCCATTGTGGAATGGGATACGGATCCGGGACAGAACGCGGTGTCCGAGGTGACCAGAGCCTCCCAGGAGCTGTTCAACGCCAACTGCGTTCAGGAAAAGCTGGTGCCTTCCACTACGGAGATGGCCACCTACAACGGCGACCTGACTACGTTGAAGCGGTCCATCGTAGCGGACGTGGTGGTTCAGGGCGTCTCTCTGGAGGAAGCTTACGCCAGATTCGAGGAGGAACACGGCGCTGAGTGGTCTCAGAGGATTGTGGACTCCTTAAATGAGATGGAGCAGGCCCAGCAGGGGCAATAAAAACAAGAGGAAAGGAATGAGAGTATGAGTAAAAAAGCACAGGCTTCGGTTTCGTCTGCCAATGTACATAAGCGTTCGCTGAAAGCCCAGCTTCATTATTATAGAGGCTTTTACATTATGTTTATACCGGTGCTGGTATTTGCCCTGGTATTCCACTATCTTCCCATGCTGGGAATCCGGTATTCCTTCTTTACCTACAAGGGAATCAAGGACCCGGTGTTCATCGGACTGGAGAACTTCACCAGAATGTTCTCCATGCCGGGATTCTGGAGAGCCTTCAGCAATACGTTGGTTCTGAGTATTGTGAAGCTGCTGTTAAATACCTTTATGGCAGTGGTCATTTCCCTGCTGTTAAACGAGCTGCGCTTCCTGAAATTCAAGAAGGTAACTCAGACCATCGTATATCTGCCCCACTTTATGTCCTGGGTGGTGACGGCTTCCGTATTCACCCTGATCCTGTCCCCCAGCAGCGCAGGCCTGCTGAATGCTGTCCTGATGAAGCTGGGAGTGGTGGAAGAGGGAATCTATTTCCTGGGCGATGAGAAGTGGTGGAGATTCATGTTCTACGTCATCAACATCTGGAAGGACACCGGATGGGGAACCATCATCTTCATGGCAACCCTTTCTGGAATCAACCCGGAGCTCTATGAGGCGGCATCCATGGACGGCGCCGGCCGCTGGAGCCAGATGCGCTTTATCACCCTGCCGGCTCTGGCCAACACCATCATCACGGTGCTGATCCTGAACCTGGCAAAGGTTATGAATCTGTTCGAGTCCGTATTCGTACTGCAGAATGATGCGGTGATCCAGAAGGCGGATGTACTGCAGACCTACATCTACACCCAGACCTTTAACTCCGGAACCCTTCCGGACTTCGGCTATACGACGGCGGTCAGCCTGGTATCCTCCCTGGTGGGCTGCGCTCTGGTTCTCATCTGCAACCGGGCAAGCTATAAGGTCCGCGGCAGAGGAATTGTATAGGAGGGATGAGAGAATGAAAACGAAAAAACTGTCAACATTCGATATTGTGCTGGTCCTGGTTTTTATTGTAATCAGCATCATTATGCTGATCCCTGTGTACAAGGTTCTGGTAGACTCCTTTGACTTAAAAACCGCTTACGGCATGAAACTGTTTCCCGAGGAGTTCGGACTGGCTGGCTATATCTCCGTATTTACCAACCCCACCCTGTTCCGTCCCTTCCTGATTTCCTGCATTACCACCGTAGCGGGAACTTTTGCCGGACTGGCCATCTCCACTCTGGGCGCTTATGTGCTGATTCAGTGGAATATGCCGGGCAGAAAGCTCTTTGCCAACATTCTGCTGTTCACCATGATCTTTAAAGGCGGTATGATTCCTACCTATCTGGTAATGACCAACCTGGGACTGACCAACACTTTGTGGTCCGTGATCCTGCTGCCGGCAATCAACGTGTACAATCTGGTGCTGATGAGAAACTTCTTTGAGGGAATTCCTTCCAGCCTCTTTGAGTCCGCTGAGATGGACGGCTGCTCCCCCATGGTAACCTTCTTTAAGATTGTACTGCCCTTATCCAAGGCAGCCCTCACCGCCATCGGACTGATGTTCGCGGTAACCTACTGGAACGACTACACCAACTACAAGCTTTACATTACCAACGAGAACCTGTATAATTTCCAGATGAAGCTGCGGTCCCTGATTATGGGAAGCGATCTTCCTTCTGCTCTTGGCGGAGCCACGGAGAATACGGTTAAGAATGCCGCCATTATTGTGGCCATTCTTCCCTTCATGATCATCTATCCCTTCTGCCAGAAGTACTTTATTCAGGGCGTAAATGTTGGAGCGGTGAAAGAGTGATGGAGACTTACAAAAATCCAATTTTATATGCAGACTATTCCGACCCGGATGTGATCCGGGTCGGGGAGGACTTCTACATGGTAGCGTCTTCCTTTACCTATTTCCCCGGAGTGCCGCTGCTGCACTCCAGGGACCTGGTTCACTGGGAACTGATTAATTATTGCGTAACATCCCTTCCTTTTGAGAAATACCAGAGGCCGTCCCACGGTTCCGGAACCTGGGCCCCGTCGATCCGGTATCATCAGGGGGAGTTTTTTGTCTTTATCCCCCTGCCGGACGAGGGAATTTATGTGGCCCGGGGGAGAGATCCAAGGGGAACTTTTGAAGGAAATCTCCTCTGTGAATCCAAGGGATGGATCGACCCCTGCCCCTTCTGGGACGAGGACGGGCGGGCCTACATGATCTTCGCCTTTGCCAGAAGCCGCTGCGGCATCAAGCACAGGCTGGCTCTGGTGGAGATGGATGGGGACTGCCGGCGGCTTTTGGGGGAACCGAAGGTGATCTTCGACGGAACCCAGATGGCGCCTACCACCGAAGGCCCCAAGATGTACAAAAAGGACGGATGGTATTATGTGCTCATGCCCTCCGGAGGGGTGGCCACGGGATGGCAGTCGGCCCTCCGGTCCAAAAACATATGGGGACCATACGAATATAAAATCGTGATGCACCAGGGAAATACCCCTGTCAACGGCCCTCACCAGGGCGGTTGGGTGGACACCCCCGACGGCCGGGACTGGTTCATCCACTTCCAGGATGTAGGAGCCCTGGGGAGGATTACCCACCTGCAGCCCATGTGCTGGAACGGCGGGTGGCCGGTGATCGGAAGAGAGGAAAACGGGGACGGGATTGCGGAACCGGTAGAAGAATGGGAGATTCCCGCTGCAGGACAGCCCCGATACCAGATTCCGGAAAGCGATGATTTTACGGGTAAAACTCTGGGCCTTCAGTGGCAGTGGCAGGCAAATCCCAGGAAGGATTTTTTTGAGCTGGGAGAGGAGGGACTGAGCCTGTTCTGTCTGGCCAATGAAAGCCGGGAAAATCTCCTCTGGTATGCCCCCAATCTTCTGACTCAGATTCCCCAGCACCCGGCCTTTAAAGCTACAGCCCGGATTCGTCTGGACTGGAAGGAGGAGGGAGACCTGGCGGCCCTGGGAATGACGGGGCAGCGGTACGCTTACCTGGCTTTAAAGCGGGGGCGGGAAGGAAATCTGCTCTGTCTCTATCAGGGAACGGTTCTGAAAAAGGAATATGAAGGAGAGGCAGAGGAGGCCTGCATCTGGCAGCAGCCTTGGAAGAACAGCGAGGCGTGGCTGAGGCTGATTATGGAAGAGGACGGAACCTTCCGGTTTGCCTGCTCGGAGAACGGAAAGGAATTTGCAGAGATTCCCGGGGCGTTTCCTCTGACAAAGGGCACCTGGACCGGAGCCAAGCTCTGTCTGTGGTCCTGCAGCCGGGAAAACCAGCCCTCAGAAGGCAGGGGAATCTTCCGCTGTATTCATATAGAAGACATTTAAGAGATAAGCTTGTTTAGAAGACATAAGGAGAGAACAGCCATGGCGAAAATTCTGTATGCTGGCGACAGCACCGTAAAATTCAACAAAATCGATTCTTACCCTCAGACGGGAATGTCTCAGGCCCTTCTTCTCTATCTGAGAGAAGGGGTAGAGATGCACAGCTTTGCCCAGAATGGAAGGAGCACCAAGTCCTTTATCGCGGAGGGAAGACTGGAGGCCATTGAGAGAGAGATTGGGCCGGGGGATGTGCTTCTGGTTCAGTTCGGACACAACGACGCCAAGAAGGAGGACCCCTCCCGCTATACCAGGCCTGAAACGGATTTTCAGGAGAACCTTCTGAAATTCGCCAAGGTGGCAAGGGAGCATCAGGCTCATGTGGTGTTCATCACCCCCATTGCCAGACGGCTTTTTGACGAGAAAGGGGTGTTCCGGCCCGGAAGCCACGGGGCCTACCCGGCGGCTATGAAACAGGCGGCAGAGAAGGCAGGGGCTCCTCTCATCGATTTGACCTCTATCACAGAAGAATACCTGGCCGGAGTGGGGGAGCTGTGGTCCAGACCCCTCTTTGTGTGGCCAAAGGACAACACTCACTTAAAATATGAGGGAGCGGTGATAATGGCCGGTTTTCTGAGCCGGGAGCTGAGAAAGCTTGGGGAGCCCTACCGGAGTCTCTTCATCGAAGAGGGGCAGGAGGATTGAAAAGATGGAGAAAATCTATGAAGGAGTGGAGCAGCGTTTTACCAGATGCTATCAGAAATACGGGGAGCGTTCTGTTATGGTCCTTCTGGGATTCTACAAGGGACAGTACCATAAGTTCTTTCTTTCCACCCTGTTTTTTGTGGTGAAGCACGCCCCGGCTCTCTTCTCCTCCCTGCTGATTGCCAATGTCATCAATGGAGTGGTGGCAGGAGGGGAAGCGGGGAAACGGGCGATCGTTCTTAACACTGGCATTTGGCTTTTTCTTCTCTGCCTTCACCTTCCGGCCAACTGGCTCCACAACCGGTATAAGAGCCGGGTGATCCGCAGTACTGAGGCAGGACTTCGGGCGGCCCTTGTGGTAAAACTTCAGGAGCTGTCCATTCCCTATCACACCGGGACCCAGTCCGGAAGGCTTCAGTCCAAAATCATGCGGGATGTGGAGGCGGTGGAAACCCTGTCCTCCCAGCTGTTTGTAAACCTGATGAACATTATCATGAACCTGGTCATCACTTTGACGATCACAGCAGTGAAGAACCGGATTATTCTTCTGTTCTTCCTTCTGGTGGCTCCGGTGGCTGCCGCCGCGGTTGTAGTCTTCCGGTCAAAAATCCACCGGGAGAACCGGGCTTTCCGCCAGGAAATGGAGGAAACCAGCGCCAAGGTCATGGAGATGGTGGAAATGGTTCCCGTAACCAGAGCCCACGCGCTGGAGGATAAGGAAGTCAGGCGGCTGACCCGCCAGCTGGAGGAGACGGCGGAGCGGGGATACCGTCTGGATATGATTCAGGCCCATTTCGGGGCGGTCAGCTGGTGCATTTTCCAGGTCTTTCAGGTCCTCTGCCTGGGCGTCTCCGGATTCATGGCCCTCTTTGGCATGATCCAGGTGGGAGACGTGACCTTTTACCAGTCCAGCTTCACCACGGTGGTGAACCAGTTTACGGCCCTCATCAATCTGCTGCCGGTGCTGACTAAGGGACTGGAGTCCGTCACCTCCATCGGGGAAATTCTTTCCTCCGACCAGGTGGAGCGCTATGAGGGCAAGGAGGAGATGAAGGACTTAAAGGGTGAGTATGACTTCCGTCATGTGAAGTTTGCCTACGGTCCGGGTGAGGAGCCGGTCCTGGACGGAATCGACCTCCATGTCAGACAGGGAGAAACCATCGCACTGGTAGGCGAGTCGGGGGCGGGAAAGACCACCCTTTTAAACCTGCTGATCGGCTTTATCACACCCTCGGACGGGCGGCTGACCATCGACGGAAAGGACGTCAATGAGCTGGATTTGCGCAGCTACAGGCGCTTTATCTCCGTGGTACCCCAGACACCGGTACTTTTTACAGGCACGGTCCGGGACAACATCGTCTACGGCATGGAGAATGCCACCGATGAGGAGGTCTGGGAGGTGGTGCGGGCGGCCAATCTGGTTTCCGTGGTTTCCAAGCTGCCCCACGGGCTGGATACCATGATCGAGGAGCACGGAGCCAACTTGAGCGGCGGCCAGCGCCAGCGGATTTCCATTGCCAGGGCCATGATTCGCAAGCCCAAGGTGATTATTCTGGACGAGGCGACATCGGCTCTGGACACGATCTCCGAGAAGGAGATTCAGGATGCCCTGGAGCGGCTGACCAGGGGAAAAACCACATTTATTGTAGCCCACAGACTGTCCACGGTCCGGGGAGCCGACCGGATTGTAGTGATGGATCAAGGAAAAATCAGAGAGGAGGGAAGCTATCAGGAGCTGATGGACCTTAAGGGTCAGTTCTATGAGATGGAACGGCTCCAGATGGCGTTAAGGTGAACGGAATCTTTCGGTACGATGGTCCCATTGTCACATTTTTTATGAAGCTGGGGGATATGATTATTCTTCATCTGCTCTGGCTGTTTTGCTGCATTCCGGTGGTGACCATCGGTCCCTCCACCGTGGCGGCTCATTATGTGGCCCTGAAGCTGGTTCGGGATGAGGGAAGGTCGGTTTCCCACATGTTCTTTAAGTCCTTTCAGCAGAATCTGCGCCAGGGCATCCCCATGGGGCTGATTGCCCTGGCCGTGGGAGGCATGCTGGGACTGGATTTGTATCTGTGCGTTTTTAAAATGGAAGGAAGCAATCTCTTTAAGCTGGTGATGACGGCGGCCCTGGTATTTCTGACCATTCTCTATCTGATTACCATGCTCTACGTCTGGGCAGTGATGGCCCGGTTTGAAAACACCATCCGCCGCACCTTCTTAAACGCCTTCCTGCTGGCTTTGAGCAACTGGGGAGCCACCTCCACCATGCTGCTTTTGGATATCCTGATCTGCGGGGCCGCGTTCTTAAGCGTGGTATTCCTGCCCCAGGCGGCCATTGTGTTCGCCTTTTTTGGGGTGCCGCTGCTGTTTGTGGTCAATGCTTTTAAGCTGCGCCCGGTGTTGGATCAGTGCCAGGAGGCGGCAAGGGGGCAGGAGTAAAGAGGCAGAGGAAAGAGAAGGAGGAAAAATGGAACAGGAGAGAATCATTTCCATTTCCAGATATTATGGAAGCCTTCCGGGGATTCTGAAGAAATATGACCGCCTGGCCAGGTCCGACGCTTTTAAGGGAGAGACCCTGAAGGAGTGGAAGGAGTGGAAAACTCAGGCCAGAGAGCGGCTTTGGCGGCTTTTGGGAATGGAGCAGATGGAGAACTGTCCTCTGAATGCTCAGGTGACGGAGCGGGAGGAGGCGGAGCCCGGCATCCTCAGGGAGCGTGTGCTGATTCAGGTGGAGCCCGAAACCTGGATGCCGGTGTACATTCTGATTCCCCAAAATGCCGGAGAGCCAAAAGGGTGCTTTCTGGCCCCACCCGGACACCAGGGAGCGGGAAAATACAGCGTGGCGGGCCTTAGCCAGTACGGGGCCGTGGCGGATGCGATCAAAAAATTCAACTACGATTACGGTTTATTTCTTGCAAGACTGGGCTATGTAGTGCTATGCCCCGATGCCAGGGGATTTGGAGAGCGCAGGGACGAGGCGTTTCAAAAGGACGAGGAAGAAATGTTTCTCAGAAGCACCTGCTTTTACCTGGCCCACATGGCGGAACCTCTGGGCATGACGGTGGCCGGGATGTGTGCCTGGGACCTGATGCGTCTGATCGACTATGCAGAAGAAAGAGGACAGTGGCGGACGGACAATCTGGGCTGCCTGGGATTTTCCGGAGGGGGCATGCAGACTTTGTGGCTGGCTGCCCTGGACGACCGGGTAAAAATGGCGGTCATCAGCGGTTACATGTACGGCTATAAGGACGCCCTCTTAAAGCTGAACGGCAACTGCAGCTGCAACTATGTGCCGGGACTCTGGAAGTATTACGACTGCGGGGACATCGGCTCCCTCATCGCGCCAAGGCCCCTTCTGATTCAGTCCTGCGCAGAGGATCATCTGAATGGGGAGCGGGGCATCGCCAATGCCGATGAGCAGGTGGAAATCATCCGTCAGGCATACCGGCTCTTCGGAACGGAAGATAAGCTGATTCATCAGCACTGTCCGGGAGGCCACCGGTTCCATAAGGAAGGAATCAAGGAAAATCTGGAGCGGATGGAGGAAATGTTATGAAGTTAAATACAGGCATGCGCTGTCACGATATCTGCCCGAAAATGGAGATGGAGCAGGTCTTTGAGCAGGTGCGGCAGCTGGGAGTGGAAAATATCCAGCTGGCCCTGGGAAAATCCATCGCCGGCTATGACTTCGGCCCCGGCCATTTTACCCCGGGACTGGGACGCCGGATTTCGGGGCTTTTAAAGGAAAAGGGCATCCATGTGACAGTACTGGGCTGTGTCATCAACCCGGCAAATCCCGATGAGGAGGCCAGAGATACGGCGGTGCGCCGGTTTACGGAGCACATGAAATACGCCAGAATCCTGGGTGCGGATATGGTCGGAACGGAGACGGGCCGGATGGATGCGGAGGGGAAATTTACCCCAGCCACCTATACCGAGGAGGCCTACCGGCTGATGATGAAAACCATGGAGACCATTGTGGAGGCGGCTCAGAAGCTGGGGGTCATCGTGGGCGTGGAGGGAGGATACAACCATGTGCTCCACACGCCGGAGCGGATGAGGCGTTTCCTGAGCGAGATTGCCTCCCCCAACGTGGAGGTGATTTTCGACCCCATGAATCTGATTCACCCCGATGAGACGGATGAGGAGAGCCAGAAACGGATTCTGGACAAGGCCTTTAACTGGTATGGGGACCGGATTACGGTTCTCCATGTGAAGGATGTGGCCTTTGAGGGGGAGAAGCAGGTGTTTCACTACATCGGGGAGGGCGTATTTCACTACGAACCCCTGCTGAAGTGGGTGAAGGAGGAGAAACCTCAGATCGACCTGCTTTTAGAAAACTGCAGGCCGGAACGGTATAAGAAGGATACGGAGTATTTGCAGAAGCTTTATAATCAGCTGTAAATTTTGTACTGCTATGATTTTTCTCTTTCCATATGGGCAGATTTTATGCTATACTGGTAAACTGAGAGTATATTTACATCAGAGGGTCTACGAAAAGAGGAGATTCATGGCATCATTTACGAAACGTGCGATTATTGAGTCGTTTATCCGCCAGCTCCAGAACAAGCCGGCGGATAAAATTACGGTAAAGGACATTGTGGAGGACTGCGGCATTTCCAGAAATACCTTTTACTACCATTTTAAAGATATTTATGAGGTCCTGGAGGAGATCCTTCGTATTCGGGAGGAGCGGGTGATCCGCGGCCTGGAGAACGGGGAAACCGATGAGGGGGACTGGCGGGAAGGCATGGACCGGATGATGGAGAATCAGGAGATGCTTTACCGGATTTACCGTTCCACCAGGGGGACCGAGGTTCGCCGTTATTTTTCTGAATCTGCCGCTGTGATTTTTAAGCATATGGTGGAAGTGAAGGCCAGGGGAATACCGGCTGCGGAGGAGGATAAAGAATTAATCGGGCGATTCTATCATCATGCGTTTGAAGGGTGTATGCTGGACTGGCTGGAGTCGGGAATGAAGACGCCCATTGCGCAGGAGCTGGAGCGCCTTGGACGGTTGTTTGAAGGGGATATTGAGCTTGCCTTAAAGCGCAGCGCTCAGTTTCGTGAGAACTCCGGCTGCAAGGACAGCGAATAGGACAAATCCGCAAATATGTACTAAAATTGTACAGAAGAGGTGTTTTGCACAAAAATTGAGCAAAACACCTCTTTTTGACAGTTGATAATTAAACATATTGTACTATACTGTATAACTGTCAGCCTAGAAGAAGGAGCACAGAGGAAGAGGAGGCAGTATATAGATGCCCACAGAGAAGTTTTTTAATTTAAAGGAAGGCAAGCGGCAGGCGATACTGGAAGCGGCCGGTGAGGAACTTTTGGAGACGCCTTACTCCCTTTTGACGGTCAGCCAGATTATCCGGAGAGCCGGTATATCCAGAGCCAGCTTCTACTATTATTTTAACGATAAGGAAGACCTGTTTCAGCATATGGTGGAAGAGATGAAAACCAGGTTCCTGAAGGATATGGAAAAGACTCTGAGGGAGTGCCGGGGAAATTTTGCCGAAGGGTTTAAAAAAATGGTTTCTTCCATGCTGGAGGATGAAAATCTGGGAAAAAGGTGCGGCCTGTACCGGAGACTGGTGGAGGATGCGCAGTGTCATATGCGTGCAGTCCGTCAGGAGGCTTCGTTTTACGACAAGGACGGCCTGAGACAATTTGTGCAGTCCAGGGAAGGCCTTCTGAATGAGGAGACCTATCAGGGACTGGGGGAAGAGAAGACGGTTTGTCTGCTGGAATTGGGAATTTTGGTGGTGATTAAGACCTTGTTCCTTCAGTTCGCAGGCAGCAGCGCGAAAAAGCTCCTGAGAGAAACGGCATTCCGCCAGCTTGAGATTCTGGACCGGGGAGCCAGAAGCTTCCGGGACAGCTGCATGTTATCTGGAAGAGTAACTGTTCAGAACGGCAAATCCTCCTGCCCGGTCAAGACCGGACAAAAAGCAGCGGATATTTTTCCGTCACTCTGAACTGCTATTTTAGAATATAAAGAAAGGAACGATAATTATCATGAAGAAATCAACGATTATAGGAGGCGTTGTAGTTGTGGCGCTGGTTGGCCTCATTGCATTTCGTTTCCTGAGACCGGAAGAACAAACGGTAAATTACGAAACACGGCCTACGGTTCGGGTACAGACGCCGGAGACCGCGGATATAATCCTTTATACGGACCTGACGGGAACCATTGAGCCCCAGTCAACGGCCTCCGTACAGCCTAAAATCAGCGGAGAGATCCTGGAGGTTTATTTCCAGGCAGGCGAGCAGGTGACGGAGGGACAGGTGCTCTGCCAGATTGATTCGGATTCCCTGACTTCCCTCAGGCTTCAGATGGAGGCGGCTCAGGTGGCGTTAAACGACGCCAATAATACCTTGGCCAGAACTCAGGCGCTGTTTGCCACAGGGGGAGTTTCTCAGCAGGCTTTGGAACAGGCCCAAAACGGAGCGGAGAATGCCAGAATCTCCTATGAGTCCGCTAAGAATCAGTATGATCTCCAGGTGGAATATACTCAGGTGACAGCGCCTATTTCCGGCGTAATCGAGTCCAGAACCATTGAGCCCCACGACCATGTATCGGCAGGCGATGAGATCTGTGTAATTTCCGCGAAGGATCAGCTTCAGGTGAACTTCGGAATTACAGAGCGGATTCTGGAAAATCTGTCAGTAGGGGATGACGTGACGGTAGAAAAAGGAGCTTCCGACTACTCCGGAACTGTGACGGAGATCGGCTCCATGGTTAACGCTTCCACAGGACTTTACGATGTAAAGGCCAGTCTGAACCAGGCTCCGGGCCTTACCACAGGAAGCCGGGTGAAGCTGACGGTAGTGCTGGATAAAGCGATTGGAGCTATGACGATTCCGGTGGATGCGGTCAATTACGCCCAAACCCAGCCATTTGTATACTGCTATGAAAATGGAACCGCGGTGCGCAAGGATATCGAAAGCGGAATCTATGATTCTGAGCGTATGGAAGTGCTCTCCGGATTAACAGCGGATAGTCAGGTAATCACCAGCTGGAGCAATGAGCTGATGGACGGCGCTGAGGTCGTTTTGGCATCGGAAGAGACAGCGGAAGATCAGGGAGAAGAAGCGGATGCGCAGGCAGAGGATGGACAGACGGCAGAGGAATCCTCAGCGGCAAACTAGAAGGCAGGTGAAAGTATGGTACAATTAACAAAATTTGCCCTGAAACGGCCTGTTACCATCATCATGTGCCTGATTACCATCGTGTACTTTGGGTTTCAGTCCGTTGTGGGGGCTAAGGTAGAGCTGATTCCGGAGATGGAACTTCCCATGCTTGTTATCAGCACCGTCTATGCGGGGGCCAGTCCGGAGGATATCAATGAATTGGTTACCACCAAAGAAGAGGATGCCATTGCTTCCTTAAGCGGCGTGGATACGGTTATGTCCTATGCTATGGAAAACGTGGGCATCGTGATGATTCAGTATGAGTACGGAACCAATCTGGATACGGCTTATATGGATCTGCAGAAGGCCATGAATGCTATTCAGGATTTACCGGACGACGCGGAAGAACCTACAATTCTGGAGCTGGACATCAACTCCGCGCCTGTGATTACCCTGGCAGTCAGCGGCCAGACCGATGAAAACCTTTATACATATGTAGAAAACAATATTGTTCCCGAATTTGAACAGCTCAGCTCCGTTGGTGAGGTATCCCTTTCCGGTGGACAGCAAAGCTATGTTCGGGTTGAACTGGACGCTCAGAAGCTGGAACAGTATCATTTGACCATGGAACAGATTGCGCAAATCGTAGGCGCCGCCGACTTTACGATTCCCGCGGGAAGCGTTACGGTAGGAACGCAGGATTTGAGTGTCAGCGCGGACAACAGCTATGAGGATACAGATGCTTTGAAAACGGTCCCCATTGCTCTGAGCGATGGAAATACCATTCATCTTTCGGATATCGCCCAGGTATACGAGGCCACGGAGGAAGCGGATTCCATCGGACGCTACAACGGCGAAGACGTTATTTCCATCGGAATCAGGAAGCAGCAAAGCGCCACTGCCATTGACGTTTCCAACGATGTGCTTGGGGAGCTCGACCGGCTGGAGGCTGAGAATCCCGGAATTCATTTTACCGTTATTAACGATTCCAGCGAAATGATTGAAAGCTCCATTTCGGATGTGTACAAGACGGTAATACTGGCGGTTCTGCTGGCTATGGTTGTTATATGGCTGTTCTGCGGGGACCTGCGGGCTTCCGTCATTATCGGTGTTTCACTGATCAGCTCCGTTGTGCTGGCTCTGATCAGCATTTCCGCCATGGGATTTTCTATGAACGTTATCTCTCTGACATCTCTGGTATTTGGCGTCGGCATGATGGTCGATAACTCCATCAACGTGCTGGACGGCTGTTTCAGAGCAAAAGAGCGTTTAAACTACTATGAAGCGGCCCTTGAAGGCGCCCGCAGCATGGTAGGCGCAATTGCCGGCGGTACCGCTACCAACTGCGTGGTATTCATTCCGCTGCTGCTTTTGGAGGGACTGACCGGACAGATGTTCGTGCAGCTGGCCTGCACCGTTATTTTCTGTCTGATTGCCTCCCTGTTTTCTGCCACGACCATCGTGCCTCTCTGCTTTTATATGTGGCATCCCCAGGAGAAAGAGACCGCTCCCATCAGCGGCTTGATTAAGGGACTGCAGAGCTGGTACCGCCGGCACGTGCCATCAATTCTGCCCAAGACAAAAACCGTGCTGGGCGTTACCGTGGGTCTGTTTGTTTTGTCACTGATTATGGCAAGCACACTGGGCGTAGAGCTTATGCCTGCTACCGATGAAGGAATTATAGACGTAACGGTTCAGGTAAAGCCGGGACTGAAGGTAGAAAATGTAAACGAAATTGTGACTCCCATCGAGGAAATGATTGCGGAGGATGAGGACCTGGATTACTATTTGCTTACCTATGGCAGCAGCGGTCTGAGCATTGGCGGCGGCAGCGATGTAAGCATTACCGCATACCTGAAGGACGACCGGAAACTCAGCACCGGCGAGGTAATCGACAAATGGCTGCAGGAAGTGGCTGCTTATCCGGACTGCACGGTCAGCATGGAACAGGGCAGCAGCACTGGCAGCACCATGTACGCGACCAGACAGATCGAAGTGGACCTTCAGGGAACCGACTACGATGCGGTGCAGTCCGAGACCAACCGTCTGGTAGAGGCGCTGAGAGACCGCGAAGATGTGACGCAGGTGCATTCTTCCATTGAAAATGCGGCTCCCGTTCTGAAGGTCCGGGTGGATCCGGTAAAGGCCCAGGCGGAAGGATTGACCCCTGCGACCATCGGTTCTACTATTTACACCAGGCTCAGCGGCGTTACGGCTACCACCATGCGTGTAAATAATGAGGATATCGATGTCATTGTGGAGTTTGCGGATGACCAGTATAAAACGGTAGATCAGCTGGAGGCAATGTTGATTACCACAGGAACCGGTACTCAGGTGCCTTTGAGTACGCTGGCTGATATTGTCTATGAAGACAGCCCGTCCCAGATTGTGCGCAGAGATGAGCGATACCAGGTATCCATTACCATGCAGCCCAATCTTGGATATGAAGATACGGCCAGCGTCGATGTAAGGACCTTTGTATCCGGATGGCAGTTTGACGGGGGCGTGGAAATGGCTGCCAATGCCCTGGATGAGAGTACGGCAGAAGAAATGGGTGCTTTAGTGCAGGCCCTGGTAACGGCCATTTTCCTGATTTTCATCGCCATGGCTATCCAGTTCGAGTCGCCCAAGTTCTCGCTGATGATTATGATTACCATTCCTCTCAGTCTGATCGGCGCCTTTGGACTTTTGTTCCTGTTTGACAGCCCTATCAGCATGACCTCCATGCTGGGATTCCTGATGATGGTCGGAAACGTAGTAAACGGCGGTATTCTTTACGTGGAAACGGCCAATCAGTACCGGGATGAGATGCCTTTGGACAAAGCGCTGGTTGAGGCGGGAGCTACCCGTCTGCGGCCTATCCTGATGACCGTGACAATTACGGTGGTATCTGAGCTGCCCAACGTGCTGGCATATGGTGAATCCGGCGAAACCATGCAGGGCTCCGCTCTTGTAAACGTAGGCGGTCTGCTGGCTTCCACGGCTCTGATGCTGCTGATGATGCCGACCTTCTACCGGAAGGTGCATAACCTTGGCTGAAAGCATTTGTCTGATCCGCAGGTAGATTAGGAAACTGGAATAAAGCACTTTAACAAAATAGATTGAATCCGAAAATACCCCTGCCGATTAAAATTTCAGAAAATGGCAGGGGTATTTTGAATGAAAACTGTGACTTTTTGATCTGGATTTCCTGTCTAAACCGCATTAACATAATATAGTAAGGTGTATAAATTGCGGCATTTTTGGAAAAAATCCGTTCAACCGATGACTTACATGGAACACATCAGAAGGAGCAGACAAGGAGGCAGAATTTTATGTTGGAATCAGTGGAAGAAAAGGCGATGGTACAATTTCTGGAACGGTTTGACGACAACCCCTTCCGCATCCGTTTTCAGGATCACGAATATCAGGTGGGAACGGGACAGCCTGTGTTTACGGTAGACTTTAAGAAGCCGATTCCTGTATCCCGGCTTTTGACCAGTACGTCCCTGGCTCTGGGAGAGGCATATATGGACGGAGACCTGGAGATCGAGGGGAACCTTTACAATGCCCTGGATCATTTCCTGGGACAAATGGGGAAATTCTCCACAGATGAGGGGGCTTTAAAAAAGCTGATTCATACCTCTCTTTCCAAGAAAAATCAGGAAAAAGAAGTGACCAGCCATTATGACATCGGAAATGATTTTTATAAGCTGTGGCTGGATTCCACCATGAGTTATTCCTGCGCCTATTTTGCCCATGAGAACGATACCCTCTACGAAGCACAGGTTAATAAAGTAGATTATATTTTAAAAAAGCTTCATCTGGAGAAGGGGATGAGCCTTCTGGATATCGGCTGCGGCTGGGGATTTCTTCTGATCGAAGCAGCCAGGAAATACGGAGTGAAGGGGACTGGAATTACACTAAGCCATGAGCAATATAAGGAGTTCCAAAAGCGGATTAAAGAGCAGAAGCTGGAGGATCTGCTGACAGTGGAGCTGATGGACTACCGGGATCTGCCAAAGTCCGGCATGACCTTTGACCGGGTGGTCAGCGTAGGCATGGTGGAACATGTGGGAAGGGAGAATTACCCGTTCTTTGTCCAGGATGCCGCCAAGGCGCTGAAGCCCGGCGGACTGTTTCTGCTGCACTTTATCAGCAGCGTGACGGAACATGCGGGAGACCCGTGGATTAAGAGATACATTTTCCCGGGCGGTGTTATTCCCAGCCTGAGAGAGATGATTTCCGCTATGGGAGACGAGGGGTTCCATGTTCTGGATGTGGAAAACCTGCGGCTTCACTACAATAAGACACTGCTGTGCTGGGAGAAAAATTACCGGGAGCATTTGGATCAGGTCAGGGAAATGTTCGACGAGCGGTTTGTCCGTATGTGGGATTTGTACTTGTCCGCCTGCGCCGCGACTTTTCATAATGGAATTATTGATCTGCATCAGATCCTGGCCTCCAAGGGCGTAAACAATAATATTCCGATGGTCCGTTGGTACTAATGCTGTAAAATGGCTGTGAGATTCCTAAAAGATTTTTAACAATTTTCTTGCTGACAAAACGCAGTGTTTTTTGTATAATATCAATCGTAGGTTAATTTTTTATTAAAAAAGGAGGAATTTTTTATTATGGAAGGCGACCCAGCTTCGGGCAGTATCGCGTTTCAATTGTTGGTTCTTGTAATTCTCACGGCGGTGAACGCGTTCTTCGCAGGAGCGGAGATGGCGGTAGTGTCGGTGAATAAGAACAAAATTCGTCGTTTGGCGGAACAGGGGAATAAGAATGCGGCTCTGATTGAGCGGCTGATGGAAGATTCCACGGTTTTCCTTTCCACCATTCAGGTAGCAATTACGCTGGCGGGATTTTTCTCCAGTGCTTCGGCGGCCACAGGTATCGCCCAGGTATTGGCGGTGCAGTTAAACGGCTTGGGAATTCCCTACAGTCAGTCGATTGCGCAGACAGGAGTAACCATTATCCTGGCTTACTTTACTCTGGTTTTTGGCGAATTGGTTCCGAAACGTGTAGCGCTGCAGAAGGCAGAAGGATTCAGCCTCTTTTGTGTGCGCCCAATTTACTACATTTCTAAGGTAATGAAACCTTTTATCATGCTGCTGTCCTTTTCGACCAGTACGGTTCTGAAACTGATCGGCATGCACAATGAAAGCCTTGAGGAGGAGGTTTCTGAGGAGGAAATCAAGTCCCTTTTGGAGCAGGGCAGTGAGACAGGCGTATTTAATGAGATTGAAAAAGAAATGATTACATCCATCTTTTCCTTTGACGACAAGCGGGCCAAAGAGGTCATGGTCCCCCGCCAGGATATGGTTGCGGTGGATTTGGAGGACCCGGTGGAAGAGTACATCGACGAGATTCTGGAGAGTATGCATTCCCGGATTCCGGTCTATGAGGGAGAGATTGACAATATAATTGGTATCCTTTCCATGAAGGATTTCATGATTAAGGCGAAGGAAACCTCATTTACAGAGGTGGATATCCGTTCTATTATGCGGGAGCCCTTCTTCGTACCGGAAAACCAGAAGACGGACGTACTGTTTAAGGAGATGCAGAAGAACAAGACCAAAGTGGCGATTCTGATCGACGAGTACGGCGGTGTGTCCGGTATGGTGACCATGGAGGATCTGGTGGAGGAGATTGTAGGCGATATCCAGGATGAACATGAGGACGAGGAGCCGGAGATTTCCAGCCTGGAACCCCATAAGGTATACAAAGTGATGGGCGGCATTCAGATTTTTGATCTGAATGAAGAGCTTCATCTCCATATTGAAAGTGCCTGTGATACCCTGTCTGGTTATTTGATTGAGCAGCTGGGCTATATCCCTCATCCGGAGGATCTTCCGCTGAAGGTGGAAACCGAGGAGGCGGATTACGAGGTAATGGAGATGGATGACCGGGTGATTCAGTGGGTTAAACTGACCTTGAAAGATAAACCGAAGCCTCAGGTGGAGGAATTATAATCTAAAAAGCAAAAGCCGGGTTTTCCGGCTTTTCAGGCGGCTTTGCTGCCGCCGGCTTTACAGCGAACGCTGTTCAGATATACACTCAAAAAAAACACAGGAGGAGACGAAGTAATGAGTTTTTTGTTGGATGGAGTGATGGCCCTCGCCACACCCGACGGTCTGAAAATGGTCGTCATGTATGTAGTCGGAATCATCTTGATCTGGCTGGCAATCAAGAAGGAGTATGAGCCTTCTCTGCTGCTGCCTCTGGGATTTGGAGCGATTCTGGTAAACCTTCCTTATTCCGGAGTAATCGACCAGCTGGTTCAGGGAAAGGTGGAATCCCACGGAATTATCCAGTGGCTGTTTGAGGTTGGAATCGAGGCCTCCGAGGCGATGCCTATTCTGCTGTTTATCGGAATCGGCGCCATGATCGATTTCGGCCCCCTGTTAAGCCAGCCGGTACTGTTCCTGTTCGGCGCTGCCGCTCAGTTCGGTATCTTTGCGGCGATCCTTATCGCATGCGTTATGGGATTTGATTTGAAAGATGCGGCTTCTATCGGTATCATCGGCGCAGCTGACGGTCCTACGGCAATTCTGGTATCCCAGGTGCTGAGTTCCAATTATATGGGACCCATTGCGGTGGCGGCATATTCTTACATGGCTCTGGTACCCATTATCCAGCCCTTTGCTATTAAGCTGGTTACCACTAAGAAAGAGCGCTGCATTCATATGACCTACAATCCCGGTGATGTGAGCAAGTTTATGAGAATCGCATTCCCCATTGCGGTTACCATTATCGTTGGTTTGATTTCTCCGCAGTCCGTAGCGCTGGTAGGCTTCTTGATGTTTGGTAATCTTTTAAGAGAATGTGGAGTGCTGAACAGCTTAAGTCAGACCGCTCAGGATGACCTGGCAAATATTATCACTCTGCTGCTGGGAATTACTATCTCCTTCAGTATGAAGGCTGCTGATTTCGTAAATCCTCAGACCATCATGATCATGGTTTTGGGTCTGGTAGCTTTCGTATTCGATACCATCGGCGGCTGTCTGTTCGCAAAGCTGGTGAATGTTTTCTTAAAGATGGCTGGAAAGCCTCCGGTAAACCCCATGATCGGCGGCTGTGGAATCTCCGCATTCCCCATGTCCTCCCGTGTAGTTCAGAAGATGGCTGCTGAGGCTGAGCCCGGAAACATCATCCTGATGCAGGCTGCCGGAACCAACGTATCCGGACAGGTTGCTTCCGTAATCGCCGGAGGCCTTGTAATCAGCGTTGTAACCCAGTTCCTGTAAAGAGAAGGGAGAATGAAGGATGAACATGCAGAATATCGAAATTGCGTTGGAAATTATGTTAAAAGGTATGGTGGGAATCTTCGTTGCGATTTTTGTTATCATGGTCTGCGTAATGATTCTCAGCAAGATTGGAAACGGAAAGAAATAATCGCCTACATCCATTAATATTTCCATAAAAAGAAATCCCCTGGGAGAAATGGGAACTCCCGGGGGATTTCTTTGCTGTAAGAGTTAAGCGCAGGCGCCCAGCGCCTGTTTTTAGGCTTTTTAGGCGCTTGCATTTTTAGACGTTAAACCGGAACAGAACTACATCTCCATCCTTCATCACATAGTCCTTGCCTTCAGAGCGGACCAGGCCCTTTTCCTTTGCGGCGCTCATACTTCCGCAGGCCATCAGGTCATCGTAGGCCACTACCTCGGCACGAATAAAGCCGCGTTCAAAGTCGCTGTGAATCTTTCCGGCAGCCTGGGGAGCCTTGGTCCCCACCTTGATGGTCCAGGCGCGGCTTTCCTGGGGACCGGCGGTCAGGTAGCTGATTAACCCTAAAATCCGGTAGCTGGCGGCAATGAGCTTCTCGAGGCCGGATTCCTTCAGTCCCAAATCCTCCAGGAACATCTTCTTTTCGTCTTCCTCCAGTTCGGCAATTTCCTGCTCGATTTCCGCGCAGATGACGAAAACCTCACAGCCGTTCTCCGCAGCGAAGTTCCGAACCTCCTGAACGTAATGGTTGGACGCGCCGTCGTCGGCTAAGTCATCCTCTGCCACATTGGCCGCAAAGATAACCGGTTTCCAGGTCAGGAGAGTCAGGGAGTTGATCAGGGCCAGTTCGTCCTCGTCCTCTGTCTCAAAACTTCTGGCTAACTTTCCTTCCTCCAAATGGGCCTTCATGGCCTTTAGAAGCTCTACCTCTTTGGCCAGCTCTTTGTTATTAAAGGCGCCTTTGGACTGCTTGGCAATTCTGCGCTCCAGAAGCTCAATGTCGGAGAAAATCAGCTCCAGATTAATGGTTTCGATATCTCTTAAAGGATCTACGCTTCCGTCCACATGGATGACATTGGGATCATCAAAGCAGCGGACTACATGGACGATGGCATCCACTTCCCGGATGTTGGAGAGAAACTGGTTGCCCAGTCCCTCGCCCTTGGATGCGCCTTTGACCAGGCCGGCAATATCCACAAACTCGATGACGGCCGGGGTTGTCTTGGCGGAATTGTACATGGCGGTCAGTTTGTCCAGACGGGGGTCTGGAACAGGCACTACGCCTACATTAGGGTCAATGGTACAGAATGGATAGTTGGCGGATTCGGCTCCCGCCTTGGTCAGGGAATTGAACAGGGTGCTTTTGCCTACGTTTGGCAGTCCGACGATTCCTAATTTCATAATCTATGATATCTCCTTCGTTTTTCTTGTGTTTACAAGGTTTTCTGATTTTACTCCGGGAAAGGTCCCATCGCAACAATCCGATTATATCACAGCAGCCAAAAACCCACAAGAGCATAGTCGTTTTTGGATTGTGTAACTTTCCCTGCGTTTCATACGGTCCTCTGATCGAGCGTCCGATTGGTCCGGTGTATACGTTTTGTCAATTTTAGTGTCTTAGATCTCTGAGAATCAGGCATATGCCGAAGACAAAAGACAGAATGGGAGGGGAAGAAAAGCTCAAAAACGGGTCTGAAAGTGGGAGGCAAACTGTTCTTGAGCAAACCGGAGGGCTTCTTCGGGCGTAGCGACGTTGCTGTAAGCGTTTTTTACAGCCATTCCCAGGATGCTTAAAAACTTCCGTTCATCAAAAGGAATCCCGGCATCCCGCGGGATCCGCTCTCCTTTGGAGAGGGGGAAGCACTTTTTTGCCAGATTCATCCAGGGAAAAAGATTGACCACTTCATAATTTTCGTAGGTCAGGCGGCAGGAGGAGGTGCTGCCCAGAAGGGCGGCGGCGGAAGAGATCGGCTCGCTGCACATCCATTTGATAAAGGATAAGGCCTCCTTGGGATAGCGGGAAAAACGGGATACGCCAAGACTTCCGCCGCCGATTAAGGGATTTGAACCGGGAACCATGGCATATCCAATGTTCCCGGCTATCCGGGAAGCGTGATCCAGGAGGCCGCTGGCATAATTGCTGTACAGGATAGACATAGCATAGTTGCCTGAAGCAAAGGCCCGGGCCGTGTCGGTCCACCAGGAGCAGTGGACGGGAGCAGTGCAGCATTTGAGATCAACCAGTTCCCTTAGGGAGTCCAGAGCCGCCGGGGAGTCCAGATGGATTTCGCGGTTCCCGTCATAGAGGTTCTCTTGGCGGGCAAAAAGCCGGGCTAGATATTCGGAGCCAGCCACACCGGTAGATCCCATGGTGACGGTAGCGCCGTATTCGACTGGAGAAGTCGGATTGAGCTTCTTGGTAAAAAAGGCGGCAATCCGGTTAAATTCATCAAAGGTCTGAGGCGGCCTCAGTTCAGTCTTGAACTGCTCGAAATACAACCGCCGGCAGATAGGGCTCTCAAAGAGATCCTTCCGGTAAAACAGAATCTGCACGCTGGGGGTAGAGGGCAAGGCACAGACCTCTCCGTGAACTACGGCATAATTTTCCGCCGTGCCGTCCAGCAGGCCGGAAAAACACTGGCATATATCCGGGTCAATCTGGCGCAAGGGTTTTAGGAGCTTTTCTGAAAACCAGGAAAGCCACGTGACATCCATCCGAATCACGTCATAATTGGAGGAGGAGGGAAAGCTGTTAAAGGCCTCGTAAATCTCATCATAGGAAAAGATGCATACATTGACCGGTATGCCGCTTTTGTGGGTATAGAGCCGGGAAAAGCTCTGCATGATGTAAGCCTCCGGGCTGTCAAGGGTAATGATGTTCAAACAGGGGCAAATTTTGGATGTAATGATATTGGAATACCAGTCCCGGAATCCGCTGCCCTCCAGTATCCGGCTCGGGACGCTGTCCGCTTTGCCCACAGCCTGCCGGATCAGCGTTTCTGCAGCAATTTTTCCCAGCTGACGGTAATTCATTTCGTATTTCGTAAAATCATTTTCCGGCATGGTGAAGGTAGGGGAGACCGTGAAAATGTCGGGTTTCATATCTTGACCGAAAAATGTGGCGCAGATGTCTTTTACACTTTCAGCAAACCCATAATCGGAGATGAAAAAAGCCTGAGGCATGGAGTGGCCGGAAAGCTGGATGATGTGCTGGTAGCGGCGGGACAGGTCCGTCTGGATGTGCGTAACCCGACAGCTGGTTCCTTCTGCGACCTGCATAAATCCTCGGTAAAAATCCCGTTCGTTGGAAAAGTGAAGGCTGCCTGTCATCAGGCATACGTTAGAATAACGGCGTTCCAGAGCCTTGCGTGCCATATCACGTCCGGCCATCTCATAGTCAAAGCTGATGAAGGGAGCCTCAAAAGAAGGCTTGTGTTCAACAAATAAAACGGGTGCCCCGGCAGCGTACTCTCCAGCAGTCCGTTCTTTGTAGACCGAATCCTCATAAACCGTCCCTGCGGCAATAGAAAGGCACGCGATGCCCTTTACCAGCAGAGGGCTAATCTCCATAAAAGCTTCTTCCTCGCTGGAGGGAGTGTTTTGCCGGGTAAGATGCTGGGTTACTGAGAATCCATGGGACTGGGCATAGTGCTTGAAACCGGAATAAAACTCCGCATACTGCTTGGCTTGGGGGCTGGGCATGATGACAGCCAGGGAATTATTAGGACCTTTGCGGAGAAGGGCAGCCCGTTCGTTGGGGATATAGCCCAGTTCATGGGCGGCCTCCAGAACCCGCCGTATTTTTTCACTGCGCACATTTCCTTTTCCGTTCAGCACATTGGAAACCGTTCCTTGGGCAACGCCGGCCCGATTTGCGATATCTTTGATCGTTACCATAGAAGCCTCCTGTCTTTGGACTCTACTATAGCATATTTGCTACTGTTCCACAATTGGAAAATGATTTGAACACGATTCAAAGTTAATTCATTGCAGCGGGTATTTGAGATGTATTTTGAGCTTACAATAAGGCTGTATGTAAAAGTTATGTAAAAACTGAGGCAAATCTTAGACAACATTATTGACACGTTTCAAATGCAATGTTACAATGCGGTTACAGAAACTACCACGGAATCATTTTGTAAATCAAAAGGAGGAGACAAATGAAGAAGAAAGTTGCATTAGCGGCAGCAGCGGGATTAGCGGCAGCTGCGGTGTCCCTGAGTGCATGTTCCGGCGGTTCGGGAGCTGCCGGTGCAGGAGAGGCAGTACAGGGCGGAAGCGGTACGGAGAATGCATCAGATGATGCCCTTCATCTGACGTTCTACTACCCGGTGAACGTAGGAGGTTCTGCGGCTGCCTTGATCGAGCAGATCTGCGCAGACTTCAACAAGGAGCATCCGGATATCGTAGTGGAGCCCGTATATACCGGAAACTACGACGACACTGTGACCAAAATCCAGACTGCCATTCAGGGAGGAACCCCGCCGGATGTATTTGTAAGCCTGGCGACTCAGCGATTTACCATGGCTTCCACAGGTATGGCGATGCCGCTGGATGACCTGATTGCGGCAGATGGAGAGGAGGGACAGGCCTATATTGACGACTTCCTCGATGGCTTTATGCTGGATTCCTATGTGGACGGAAAGATTTATTCTATTCCCTTCCAAAGAAGCACCATGGTTCTCTTTTACAACAAGGATGCTTTCGCAGAAGTGGGCCTTGATCCTGAGGCTCCGCCGGAAACCTGGGAAGAGGTTGTGGAGTACGGCCAGAAGCTGACCAATGAGAACCGTTATGGCGTAGGTCTGGCGCTGAACTCCGGTTCCGCTCAGTGGGCGTTTACGGGATTCTGCCTGCAGAACAGCGTGAACGGGGAGAACTTGATGACCGACGATGGTAAGCAGGTGCTGTTTGATACGCCTGAGAACGTAGAAGCTCTGCAGTTCTGGCTTGATCTGCAGAACAAGTACCAGATCATGGCCCCGGGCATTGTGCAGTGGACCGACCTGCCCACCCAGTTCCTGGCAGGCGAGGTAGCGATGATCTACCATACCACCGGCAATATGGCCAATATCAACGAAAATGCGGAATTTGAGTTCGGCGCGGCTTTCCTGCCTGGAAATAAGAGAGTGGCTGCTCCTACCGGCGGCGGTAATTTCTATATCTCTAACGGTATCTCTGAGGAGAGAGTACAGGCAGCATGGGAGTTTATCAAGTTCGCAACAGATACAGAACGGGCAGCTCAGTGGTCCTTGGATACCGGATATGTGGCCACCAGAGAGTCCTGCTTTGAAACTGACCTGATCAAGAATTACTACGAGGAGGTTCCACAGGCCAAAGTAGCTTACGATCAGATTCCTTATTCAGCGCCGGAGCTTACCACCTACAATGCTGCAGAGATCTGGCGTGTGCTGAACGACAACATCCAGTCTGCTGTGGTTGGGGATGCTACGCCCCAGGAGGCGCTGACAGCAGCCCAGGAGCAGGCCACGGAGATTCTTGCCGAGTATCAGTAATGGCATAAAAGAGGGCGCCATCGGTGCGGTCCGCACATAGGGGCCGCATGTTTCGACGGCGCTCTCTTTATATGATTCAATGAGGGGTTTTGAATATGAAAACATTGACAAAGAAGCAGAGAGCGCTGCGCAACAATCTCACCGCCTGGATCCTGGTTGCACCGTCCTTGATTTTTATGCTGGTTTTTACGGTATATCCGGTATTTCGCAGCATTTATTTGAGTCTTACCAGATACCGGCTGGGGATGCAGGCGCCAGAGTTTGTGGGGCTGGAGAATTACATTAACCTGTTTGGGTCCTCCCTGTTCTGGAAGGTGATGGGGAATACACTGTTTTTTGCTCTGATTACCATCATCCCCAGTATGGCGGCGGGGCTGTTCCTAGCTACCCTTGTGAACCGGAAGAGCCGTTCAATCGGCTTTGTGCGGACCGCATTTTTCTATCCCGTGGTTATGCCAATGATTGCAATTGCCAGTATCTGGATGTTCATTTATATGGCAAAGAACGGGCTGTTTGACCAGATGCTGGTCAGTTTGGGGCTTGAGCCGATGAACGTGCTTTCAAACAAGAGTACCGTGCTTCCGGCTATGGCTGTTATGTATGTGTGGAAAGAAGCCGGATACCTGATGGTGTTTTTCCTGTCTGGCATCCAGAGTATCTCAGATGAGGTGAACGAGGCGGCCAGGATTGACGGGGCAGATTCCTGGACGATTTTCAGGAAAATTACCTTGCCGCTCCTTGCGCCCACTTTCCTGTTTGTATCGACCATTGCCCTAACTAACAGTTTCAAGCTGGTAGACCATGTGGTGATTATGACCGAGGGTGCGCCCAACAATGCCTCTACCTTGCTCCTTTACTACATTTACCAGCAGGGATTTACAAACTTCAATTATGGCGTATCTTCTGCGCTGACAACGGTAATGCTTGTCCTTCTCATGATTGTGGCCCTGCCCCGTTTCCTGAGCCAGGATAAGAAAATTCACTATAATTAAGGAGGAGGTACATATGCAGCGCAAAAAAATAATCGGAGCCGGAATTACACTCTTTGCGGTTATTCTGGGGATAATTTGGCTGATTCCGCTGATCTGGCTGATCGGGACTGCGTTTTCTGTCCCCTCCTTCCATATGACCCTGTTTCCGACTACGCCTTTTACACTGGACAACTTAAAGTATGTGTGGAATGCGATTCCCTTCGGGACCTATTACCTGAATACGCTGACTCTGGTGATCTGTACCTTTGCAGTGCAGTTCGTCACTTCCACTCTGGCGGCATATGCGTTGGGCGTTATGGATTTTAAGGGTTCTTCTATCGTGTTCGCAGTGATTTTCATGCAGATTATCATCCCGAATGACGTTTTGATCACGCCAAACTTCATGACGTTGTCCGAGATGAAGCTTATCGATACCAAGCTGGGCATGATGCTTCCCTTCTATGGAAGCGCCTTGGCAATTTTTCTGCTCCGGCAGCATTTTAAATCTATTCCCAAGGCATTGGCCGAGGCGGCCAAAATCGACGGTGCCAGCACATGGCAGACCATTTGGCGGGTGTATATGCCTTGTGCAAAACCAGCTTACCTGTCCTTTGCAGTGATTTCGGTCAGCTACCACTGGAATAATTATCTATGGCCTCTGATTGTGACCAATTCACCTCAGAACCGCACCCTTACGGTGGGCTTGGCAATTTTTGCTAAGTCAAAGGAGGCCAACATGCAGTGGGCGAATGTGTGTGCAGCTGCGTTTATTATCATCCTTCCCCTGCTCCTTGCGTTCTTTGTGGCGCAGAAGCAATTCATGAGCAGTTTTGTTAGCGCCGGAATTAAAGAATAGTGGAGGTGTTGCCTGTGGAATGGAATTTTATGGGAAAAGGGAGCGCGTTTTACCCGCCTTTTGGCAATACAGGCGCTTATATGCTTCTGGAAAAGGAATTATATCTGCTGGATTGTGGGGAGAGGGCATTTGACCATCTGTACTATCATGTGGATCTGGAAGCGGTGGAAAACGTATATGTTATCCTAACGCACCTTCATGCGGACCATGTGGGAAGCCTGGGAACGCTGATTTCTTATTTTTACTGTCTGCGGGGAAAGCGAATTCATGTGATCCACCCGGAGGAAACAGTAATCCGGCTTCTGATTCTGCAGGGATTGGAAACAGATGCTTATCAGTTCAGCAGGGAGATGCCGGAAAATAAGGCCGGCCTGCGGGCGGTGCCGGTAAAGGTGCAGCATGTGGAGAATATGGAGTGTTACGGCTATCTGCTGTCGGACGGGAAGGAAACCATCTACTACAGCGGCGATGCCAGGGACATACCGGTTGCTGTAAAACGGATGCTTTTTGCCGGTGAACTTGCAAGGCTCTATCAGGACACCTCTACTCACGACTCTCCGAATCCCAGCCACTGCTATTATGGAAAGTTGGAGGCGGAGATCCCTTGGGAATGGAGAGGACGGATATACTGTATGCATCTGGACGGCCCCTGTACGGAACTTTTAAAGGAAAAGGGATTCCAGGTGGTCGAGGTGGAACAAACATCTTAAAGGAAGGGATTCATCATTTGAAAAAAGGCACAGAGCCTAGCACTTCGGGCTTTGTGTCTTTTTGCATCCTAAAATGCATTCTGCTTTTCCGGCAGTAAGATGTTGGAAACTGGTTGCATTTTCTTTCCGCAGCAAGTAAAATGGGTAGGAGCAAAGGAGAGAGACAGACATGAACGGAGCGGATTTGAGTTTTGTCCATTTGGGCATTACAATTGAACATATGAGAAACAGCATCAGCATCTTCGGCTTTCGGGTAGCCTTTTACGGCATCATCATCGGTTTGGGAATGCTGGCAGGCATGTGGGTGGCCATGAGGGACGCTAGGCTCAGGGGGCAGGACCCGGATCTCTACCTGGATTTTGCCCTTTACGCCATCATTTTTTCCATCATCGGCGCGAGGCTGTACTATGTGATTTTTGACTGGCAGCTGTATAAGGATAATCCTATCCAGATCTTTAATTTGAGGGCAGGAGGGCTGGCGATCTACGGAGGCGTCATTGGCGCGGTTTTGACGCTGATCGTGTATACACGGATAAAGAAACAATCTTTTCTTTCTATGGCGGATACCGGTGTTCTGGGGCTGATTACCGGACAGATCATCGGGCGTTGGGGAAATTTTTTCAACTGCGAAGCCTTCGGCGGATACACGGATAACCTGCTGGCTATGAGGATTAAGGCCAGCATTGTGAATCCTTCCATGATTTCCCAGGAGCTGTGGGATCATCGGATTGTGGACGGAGGAATCGATTATATCCAGGTTCATCCTACATTTTTCTACGAGTCCATGTGGAATCTGGGTGTTCTGCTGTTTCTTCTTTGGTATCGGAAACGGAAAAAATTTACCGGAGAGATGATGTGGCTGTATTTTCTGGGATATGGACTGGGCAGAGTTTGGATTGAAGGGCTGAGGACGGACCAGCTGAAATTGCCGGGAACCGGAATCGCGGTTTCTCAGCTTTTGTCCGCTGTACTGGTGCTGATATCTGCTGGGATTATTTTCTGGAAGCGCAGCCAGTCGGCAAAGATGAAAACAGCTGGAATTTCTGATAGTACCAGGGCGGACCAGGATTAGACAGATAGGAGCGGTGGAAAGATGGAGAGAAGAATTTCCGGGCATACCGGTTTGATGGCGCTGTTTGGTTCTCCGGTGGGGCATTCCGGCTCCCCGGCCATGTATAATTACAGTTTTCAGCTTTTGGGGCTGGATTATGCCTACGTGGCCATTGACATGAAGGCGGAGCAGATGAAGGAGGCCCTTCAGGCCATGAAGCTGTTCCAAATGAAGGGGGGCAACGTGACCATGCCCTGTAAGACTGAGGCGGCGCGGTGCATGGACGAGCTGTCCCCGGCGGCCAAGATTACCGGGGCGGTAAATACCATTGTCAATGAGAACGGAACCCTGGTGGGATTTAATACCGACGGAGCGGGATTTGTGGAGAATCTCCGGGACCACGGGGTGGATATCCGGGGAAAACGCCTGGTGGTGGCAGGCTGCGGAGGCGCCGGGACAGCCATCCAGGTGCAGTGCGCCCTGGACGGGGCGCAATCCCTTCACATCTGCAACCGCAGACAGGGCGTTTCTTTTGAACGGGCCCTGGAGACGGTGGAGAAAATCCGGGAAGCGGTGCCGGACTGTGAGACGGCAGTTTTCGACCTGGAGGATGAGGAGCGGATGGCCCGGGAGATTGGAGAATGCGATGTTTTTGTCAACGCCACCAGCATCGGCATGGCCCCGGGAGAGAAGGAGAGCGTGGTAAAGGATCCGAACGTCTTTCGTCCCGGTCTGGTAGTGGCGGATATTGTATACAATCCCCTGGAAACCAGGCTTCTGCGGGAGGCAAAGAAGGCGGGCTGTACCTGCGTTGGCGGCAAGGGCATGCTTTTGTGGCAGGGAGCGGCTGCCTTCCGCCTGTTTACCGGAATGGAGATGCCGGTAGAGAAGGTAAAACGGGAATTTTTTTCCTGATGAAAGTTCGGACTGAAGAGAGGGAGCATGATGAAACAACAGGGAAATATTTTTCTTATCGGCTTTATGGGAGCCGGAAAAAGCACCATTGCCGCAGGACTGGGCGAGATGCTGGAAATGGAGCGGGTTGAGATGGATCAGATGATTGTCCGCCAGCAGGGAATGGAGATTTCGGAGATTTTTGACCGGTTCGGGGAGCCCTATTTCCGAGATTTGGAGACAAAGGTTCTCTCCGATTTGGGTCAGGAAGGACCTTTTGTGGTATCCTGCGGCGGCGGGGCGGTTTTACGGCCGGAAAATGTAAATCTGATGAAACAGAGCGGTACGGTGGTGCTTCTGGCGGCCCGTCCGGAGACCATCTATGAGCGGGTGAAGGACAGCGATGAGCGGCCCATCTTAAACGGGCATATGACGGTGGATTTTATCGCGGGCCTGATGGAAAAGCGGCAGAAAATCTACGAAGCTGCGGCGGACGTGACAGTTTGGACCGATGGAAAGGGAAAAAAGGAGATTTGCCGGGAAATATATCAATACTTAACAAATACTTCACAAAAAAACAGTTGACAATTCCTGGTGGTACGTGCTAGAATAACCCCAACAATTGAACAGACAAACCGATGACAAAGGGTAAGTAGTCTGAATAGTCTGATTTTATTAAAGATCAGGCCTTACGGAAGTCACAGAGAGCCGCCGGTGGTGAGAGTGCGGTACGGAAGGTTCAGATGAATGGACTTTGGAGGGCGCTCCGGAATCAAAAGTATGGAGCGACGAAAACCGCAATCGTAAAAAGGCGGCATATATGATGGTATATGGATTGAGAGGGCTTATTGGGCCAAAGCGGGTGGTACCGCGGATATTTTTTATTTGATAAATATTCGTCCCGGACAGAAGAGATTTCTGTCCGGGATTTTTTGTTACGAGCACTTAGCGAGGTTTTTTCGAGCTTAGTGCGGAGCATTGTTACGAGCACTTAGCGCCCGTCCTTTGGGCGCTTACCCAAAAAGGAGGTCTGGTTGTTTATGAAGCATTACAGTATTTTTCTTCCGAGCTATACCATTGGAACGGATGCCTATGAAGAGATGGGTGTCATCTGCCGGCCTTATGGAACGCAGGCGGTGGTGATCGGTGGAAAGAGAGCCATGGAGGCTGCCAGAGAGGAGCTGACGGCGGCTGCCGCCAAAGGCGCAATTCAAATCCTGGATTTTGTCTGGTTCGGAGGAGAATGCAGCTTTAAAAATGTGGAGGCCCTGGAGAACAACCCAAAGGTACGGGAGGCGGAACTGCTTTTTGCGGTGGGAGGCGGAAAAGCCACAGATACCGTGAAGGCGCTGGGAGAAAAAACAGGAAAACCGGTATTCGCTTTCCCGACCATTGCCTCCAATTGTTCTCCCTGTACCAGCGTTTCCATTATGTACAACGAGGATGGAAGCTTTCTTAAGCCCTGGTTCTTCCGGAAACCGCCGGCACATACCTTTATCCATCTGGGAATTATCTCCCGGGCGCCGAAGATTTACATGTGGGCGGGAATTGGAGATACCTACGCCAAGTATTTTGAGGCCACGGTTTCCTCCAGGGGAGAGCGCCTGAGCCACTATGTGGGGCTGGGAGTAACCATCAGTTCCATGTGTCTGACACCCCTTCTGGAGTATGGAGCCCAGGCCCTGAGAGATAACGAACAGCAAAAGGTTTCCCCGGCATTGGAGCAGACGGTGCTGGCGATTATCGCGACTACGGCTCTGACCTCTATCCTGGTGACCCAGGACCGGATCATCGATTACAATACAGGCTTGGCCCACGCTATTTACTACGCTTTAACTTCCTTCCCCCAGATTGAGAAGGATCACCTTCATGGCGAGGTGGTGGGCTACGGAACATTGATTCTGCTGCTGGCAGACGGGCAGAAGGAAATGTTTGAAAAACTTTACCGGTTCAACCGGGAAACAGGACTTCCCGCCAGCCTGAAAGATATGGGAATTACCAGGGAGGAGCTGCCGCAGATTATTGAAAAGACGCTGGCGATGAAGGATATCGATCATAACCCATACCCGATTACCAGAGAAATGCTGCAGCAGGCATTTGAAGAGCTGGAGCGCCGGGAATAGAATTAGACAAGCAATACAAGAACGCAGCATACGCAAAAAAGGAGGATTTCATGATGATGAAGCGGAATTTGAAAATGATGATGGCGGCGGCAATGATGGCGGCAGTGGTGGCGGTATCCGCCGGCTGCTCGGGGAGCCAGGGCTCCGGCGCTCAGGAAGAAAGCGCGCAGAGCGGCGGGACACAGGAAAGCAGCACTCAGGGAAGCGTTGCCCAGGAAGGGGACGGACAGCTGAAGGTGGGGATTATCCAGCTGATTGAGAACGGCGCTTTTAACGATATGCGGGAGGGCTTCATTCAGGAGCTTCGGGATCAGGGCTATAGCGAGGACCGCCTTGTCATTGATTATAAATGCGCCCAGGGCGACACCTCCAATCTTCAGACCATTGCCCAGGGCATGGCTGACGGCAGCTATGACTTAGTGGCTACCATTGCTACCCCCGCTACCCAGGCTATGGTAAACCTGGAAAGCGATACGCCGGTTATCTTCGTGGCGGTATCTGCCCCGGTTCAGGCAGGAGTGATTTCCGATATGGAGAAACCGGACAAAAATGCCACCGGTACCTCCAACGCCATCCCGGTGGAAGACATCTTTGAACTTGGGGCGCAGCTGACGCCGGAAGCAGAGACTTACGGCTTTCTCTACTGCACCAGTGAAGTCAATTCCGTCAACACCATAGAGGACGCCAAGGCATACTGTGATGAAAATGGAATTTCTTACCAGGAGGCGGTTGTGACCAATTCCTCCGAAGTTCAGCAGGCAGCTCAGTCCCTGGCTGATGAGGTGGACGCCATCTTTATTCCCAACGACAGTGTAATCCAGTCCGCCATGTCCCTGGTAACAGAGGTAGCCCGGTCCGCGAAAATTCCGGTATACGGAAGCTCCGCTACCATGGTGGATTCCGGCGCCTTTGCAACCATTGCCATCAGTGATACCCAAATCGGAGCTCAGTCGGCAGATATGGCTATTCAGTATTTTGAGGGAACGCCTATTGCGGAGATTCCCGCGGTTGTGGTGCCGGCCAGTTCCACAGTAGTGAACCGCACTACTATGGAGGCTCTGGGCCTCTCGGTAGAGGAAGGCGATGGGATTACTTTGGTGGAGGATGCGCAATGATTCTTTTGATTGGTTCTTTACAGCTGGGGCTGCTTTATTCCATTATGGTGATGGGGATTTATCTGAGCTTTCGGATCCTGAATATTCCGGATCTGACGGCAGAGGGCAGTTTTACTTTTGGGGTTGCGACAGCGGCTTTGCTGGCGGTTTCCGGCCATCCGATTCTGGGGCTGGTGCTGGCAGCCCTGGCAGGAGGCGCGGCCGGCTGCGTTACCGGCCTGCTTCAGACAAAGCTTGGAATTCATCCGGTGCTGACGGGGATTCTGACCATGAGTGGACTATACTCGGTGAATACGGCGGTGCTGGGCGGTTCCCCGAATCTCTCTCTAATAGGAAAGAATACGATTTTTACCATGGCGGCTCAGACCCTTCCGGGATTGGGAAAGGAAGGGGCCAGGCTTCTGACGGCGGCGGTATTTGCGGCAGCTCTGGTTTTCATTCTGACAGTGTTTTTTAAAACCCGTCTGGGACTTTCCATACGCGCGACTGGAGATAATGTGGAAATGGTCAAGGCTTCTTCCATCAATGTGGACCGGATGAAGATCGTTGCCCTGGCTCTTGGAAATGCGCTTATTGCCCTGTGCGGCGGATTGATTGCCCAATACCAGAGTTTCGCGGACATTAATTCCGGCGTGGGGATTCTGGTGGTAGGGCTGGCATCCGTGGTGATTGGGGAGGCCTTTTTCGGAAGGCGCTCCCTGGCGCTGGGATTTTTGTCTGCTGTCTTTGGGTCTGTAGTTTACCGCTATATCATTGCTCTGGCTACAAAAGCGGACTGGTTCCCGGCTTACATGCTGAAACTGGTATCTGCGGTGATTGTAGCTCTGGCTCTGGCGATTCCGGCCATCCGGTCCTGGAAGGAGAGATCTGATATTCGCAGAAAGGGGAGAGTCCATGGGAGTCATGCTTAAAATATCCGGCGCGGAAAAAACCTTTGGCAGGGGAACAGCCAATGAACATAAGGTGTTGAACCGATTGGATCTGGAGTTGAAATCAGGAGAATTTGTTACTCTTCTGGGTTCCAACGGAGCAGGGAAAACTACTTTATTTAATGCTGTCTGCGGAAATTTCCTTCTGGATGAAGGCTCCATTTCTCTGGACGGAGAGGATATTACTTTTTGCCCGGAGCATGTCCGGGCCTTAAAAATCGGGAGAATTTTTCAGGACCCCATGAAAGGGACGGCGCCCAGCCTGACGATTGAGGAGAATCTGGCTCTAGCCTATTCCAAACAGAAAAAGAGGAGTTTTTCCCTGGCTCTGGCCAGAAAGGACAGGGACTATTTCCGCCAGGCTTTGAGCGCTTTTGGAATGGACCTGGAGAACCGGATGGAAACGAAAGTGGGACTTCTGTCCGGAGGACAGCGTCAGGTGGTAACTCTTTTGATGAGCACTCTTGTGTCTCCTAAGCTTCTTCTGCTGGATGAGCACACTGCGGCCCTGGATCCTGCGGCAGCCCATCGGGTAATGGAGATAACAAAGGAGATCGTCTGCAAAGGAAAAATCACTACGATGATGATTACCCACAATATGGAGCAGGCCCTGTCTACCGGCAGCCGGACCTTGCTGCTGGATGAGGGAAGGATACTTCTGGATTTAAGCCAGCAGGACCGAGAGGGGATGAAAGTGGAGGATTTGCTGGAACTGTATTCTCAGAAAACACGCACAAAATTTCAAAACGACCGGATGCTCCTGGTTTGAGAACGCCAGGGGGATGGAAAAAGGAGACTTGCTGGAGCGGGTCTCTTTTTTTTGTGAAAAATCCTTGTCATTTCCCAAGTTCTGTATTAGAATAGACATACAAGTGGTAGAAAGTGGTGTAAAGTGGTAGAGGATGGTTGTTCAGTGGAATAAGTGGGGGTTCGGATTTCCCCCACGCCACATCCACCACGCCGCGGCGGTTACGGCAGGTGATGAATCATGTTCATGGGTGAGTACAATCATACAGTAGACGCGAAGGGACGTCTGATCGTTCCTTCCAAGTTTCGGGAGCAGTTGGGGGACGAGTTCGTTGTAACAAAGGGCCTGGATAACTGCCTTTTCGTGTATGAAAATTCAGAATGGGCCGCCCTTGAAGAGAAACTTCGCACACTGCCGCTTACCAATGCCGCCGGACGTAAATTTTCCCGTTTTTTGCTGGCCGGCGCAACCACTTGTGAAGTAGATAAACAGGGAAGAATTTTACTTCCGGCAATCTTGCGGGAGTTTGCCGGTATCGACAGAGATGCTGTGTTGGTGGGCGTTGGAAGCCGTATAGAAATCTGGAGCAAGGAACGGTGGCTTCAGGCCAACACCTTTGACGATATGGAAGAGATTGCGGAGCATATGGAAGGTCTGGGAATATAATGGATACAATTAAATTTGGACATACCTCCGTGCTTCTGTACGAAACGGTGGGCAGCCTGAATATTATTCCCGGCGGTTGTTATGTGGACGGGACGCTGGGCGGCGCGGGCCATGCGTTTGAGGTCTGCAAACGCCTGGGAAACGGCAGGCTGATCGGCATCGATCAGGATGGGGATGCCATTGCGGCGGCTTTGGCGAGACTGGCTCCATTTCAGGATAAGGTAACCATTGTCCGTGACAATTATTGCAACATTGTCCGGGTCCTTCAGGAGCTGGGAATCGAAAAGGTGGATGGAATCTATCTGGATTTGGGAGTTTCCTCATGGCAGCTGGATGAGCGGTCCAGAGGGTTTACATACCGGGAAGACGCTCCTCTGGATATGAGGATGGATCAGAGGAAAAGCCGGACGGCAGCGGACATTGTCAACACATACAGTGAAGAGGACCTGACCCGGATCATTCGGGATTACGGGGAGGATAGATTTGCCCGCAATATTGCGAAACACATAGTAAGGGAACGGGAGAGAGACCCCATTGTTACCACCGGGCGTCTGGCGGAGATTATTAAGGGAGCCATTCCGGCCAAGGTTCGTGCTACAGGAGGACATCCGGCAAAGCGGACCTTTCAGGCCATTCGGATTGAATTGAATGGCGAACTGACAGTGCTGGAAGAATCGATCGATGGTATGATTGATCTGTTGAATCCCGGAGGAAGGCTGAGTATTATCACATTCCATTCCCTGGAAGACCGGATTGTAAAGAACCGTTTCCGGCTTAATGAGCATCCTTGTACCTGTCCGCCGGATTTTCCGGTGTGCGTGTGCGGGAAAAAGAGCAAGGGAAGAGTGGTGACCAGAAAGCCTATTCTGCCCTCGGAGGAAGAAATGAGAGAAAACAGCCGGTCTAAGAGCGCCAAACTGCGTGTCTTTGAACGGATTTAAGTACGGATTGAAAAAGCCCGGCATTTCGATGCCGGAGTCAAAGGGAAGGGAGGATAGGGTTAATGGCAGCAAGAAGAAATGGACATCCTTATGTATACGGCGCGGCGGCACCAAAGCTGGAACCGGAGCGTCGGCCCCTTGAGGAGCCAAGAAAAAAGCCGGTCAGACACTCGTCTGTCAGGACAAACAGCAGAGTTCGCAGGAACCAGGAAAAAGCGCTGCAGATGGATCTGCCTTATGTGATTTTGCTGACCATCGCATCGCTGTGTACCTTATACCTCTGTGTGAATTACCTTCACCTTCAGTCCTCCATCACAGGGAGGATGCACAACATCGAGCAGATGGAGGCGGAGCTGGAACAGTATAAATCGGAAAACGACGCCCTGGAGAGCGCCATCAATGCCAGCGTTGATTTGAACGAGATTTATCGCATCGCCACAGAAGAACTGGGGATGGTCTATGCCAACCGCGATCAGGTTTTGCTCTTTGACAAAACGGAAAATGGATATGTAAGGCAGTTTGAGGAGATTCCCAGTTATTAAGGAGATGCCAAGGGAGGCGGAGCGTATTAAAAGGGAGCCCAAAAAGCATCCCGACCGGAAAATATTTCAGGCTTATATGCAGAAGAACCTGTTGTTCGCATTTATCTGCGTGGCGGTTCTTCTGTTTCTTCTAGTCGGGGTTCTTTATCGGATTATAAAAAACAACAACGAGCAGTACAACAAAATTGTACTGACTCAGAGGCAGCAGCAGTATGACAGCAGGGTGATTCCCTACCGGAGAGGGGATATTGTGGACCGGAACGGTACCTACATTGCCCAAAGTGAAAAGGTTTACAATCTGATTATTGATGCCAGACAGATTATGTCCGATCCGGAAAACTTTCTGGAGCCGACGATTTCCGCCCTGGTTCAAAGTTTTGGTTTCGACGCTGCGGAAATCCGCGGCCTGATTGAGGAACGAAAGGACAGCGCGTATGTGCGTTACTCCGGAGGAAGACAGCTGAGTTACGACCAGATGTCGGCTTTCGAGCAGCTGCGTCAGGAGACCAATACGGCCTACAGCAAGAGCGAGGACGCTTCTCAGAGAAAGAAGAGAGTCTACGGCATCTGGTTTGAGGATGAGTATAAGCGCTATTACCCCTATGATTCCATGGGATGCAGCGTGATTGGTTTTGCCAGCGGAGACGGCAGCAGCGGTACCAGCGGAATTGAACGGTATTACAACGATGAACTTACCGGTGTCAATGGCAGAGAATACGGATATTTGGATGAGAACGCCAATTTGGAGGGCGTGATTAAGCCGGCCCAAAACGGCAATACGGTGGTCTCTACCCTGGATGTTAATATCCAGAACATTGTTCAGAAATACATCGATGAGTGGCAGACCAGCACAGGAAGCAAGATGACCGCGGCCATTGTCATGAATCCCAACAACGGGGAAATCCTGGCGATGGGTACATCCAATACCTACGATCTGAATAATCCCAGAACGACGGAAGGATATACGGAAGAAGATCTGTTTAACCTGGGAAAAACGGAGGCAGTGGCAGTTTACAGACGGGAACACGACGGGGCGGAGATAACGGAAGATCAGGTTCTGGATTATTTCAGCAGGGATGATGTGATTTCTTATGGGACCCAGGTTGCCTGGAATGCCCTCTGGAGGAATTTCTGCGTCAGCGATACTTATGAGCCTGGCTCCCCTTCCAAGATTTTTACTGTGGCGGCGGGGCTGGAGGAAGGCGTGCTGACGGGAAATGAGGCCTTTAACTGTACCGGATACCGCCATGTGGGGGATCACGATATCAGCTGCGTAGTTCGAAGCGGCCACGGAATCCTGAATGTGAAAGAATCTCTGATGCAGTCCTGCAATGTCTGCATGATGGATATGGCCCAGATGATTGGGGAGGAACGCTTCCTAAAGTATCAGTCCTTGTTTGGCTTCGGAGACAAGACCGGTATCGATCTGCCAGGAGAGGCGGATACCAGCAGCCTGATCTATACGGCGGAAAATATGGGGCCTACGGATTTAGCTACGAACTCTTTTGGACAAAACTACAACTGTACCATGGTTCAGATGGCAGCCGCGTTTTGCTCTGTTATCAATGGCGGTTCCTACTATGAGCCCCATGTGGTGAAGGAAATTATCAACGAAGAAGGGGCGATAGTGGAAAGAAAGGATCCGGTTCTGGTAAGAGAAACTGTTTCCAGATCTACTGCGGATTTCCTTATTGACGCTATGTTTGAAACAGTAACCGACGGAACGGGAGGTGCTGCGGCGGTAGCCGGCTACAATGTGGGCGGTAAGACGGGCACTGCGGAGAAGCTGCCCAGAAGCGCGAAGAATTATCTGGTTTCCTTTGCGGGTTTTGAGCCGGTGGAGGATCCTCAGGTATTTGTCTATGTTGTGATTGACACACCGAATTTTCCGCCGGGGCCGGAGCAGGCCCACAGCTCCTATGCCAGCGCCATCTTTTCCAAGATTATGGGAGAGGTTCTTCCTTATTTAAATGTATTCCCCAATACGGAAACAGAAGAAGGAGAAAACCTGACGGAAGAGCTGCCTCAGGAGGAGGGACTTCATTCTCCTCAGGAGGAGGAAACCGGAGAGACCCAGGAAGGGGAGACCCAGGAGGAACGTAAGCCCTTCCAGACCGATGAGTTTGTGGAGGCAGGGGACAGCGGAGTGCCGGAACGGGTTCCTGAGGATCCGAACCGGGAGACAGAAGCCATGGATCTGCCATCCTCTTCAGCGGAAACGGCGACAGAAGAGACTACAGCCGTTCAGGAGGAATCTGCCTCCGAACGCGAAGAGACACAGGGCTGAGGAGAACATACAACAAGGGGCTGACGGCCAGAACGTGGCTGCCTGCCCCTTAATTTTCGGGTCTCAGACATAAAATACCGGATCGGGCCATATATAATTAACAATGACAGCTCCGGGGATGATTCGTTATGCAGCCGAATCTTACCAGCCACCGAAGGCGGGTGGCCCTGATGGGAATCCTGATCGGACTTTTGATTCTGGCCCTGACGGGCCGGCTTGGATATCTGATGTTATTTCAGGCAGAACATTACGGTCAGATGGCGGAAGACCTGCACCAGAGAGAAAGAACCATCAAAGCGGCCAGGGGAAGAATTTTGGATGTAAACGGTACCGTACTGGCGGATAACCGGAGAGTCTGCACCATTTCGGTGGTACACAGCCAGATTACCGATCCGGAGCAGGTAACTCAAAGCCTAAGCAGTATTCTGGATTTGGATTATGAAGAGGTGAAGAGAAAGGTAGAAAAGAGAAGCTCCAGGGAAATCATTGATACCAATGTGGAATATGAACTGGGAGAACAGATTCGAAATAAAAATCTGGATGGGGTGAAGGTGGATGAGGATTACAAGCGCTACTACCCCTACGGGAGCCTGGCCTCCAAGGTCATGGGATTTACGGGAGGGGATAACCAGGGGATTATTGGCCTGGAGGTAAAATATGAGTCCAGGTTAAAAGGGACCAATGGAACCATCCTTACTATGACCGACGCCAGAGGGGTGGAGCTGGATAATGAGGCGGAGGATCGGATTGAGCCTGTTCCGGGAGATGATCTTCAAATCAGCCTGGATGTGAACATTCAGCAGTACGCGCAGCAGCTGGCCTACCAGGTGCTGGAGAAGAAAAATGCAAAGGCGGTTTCCATTGTGGTAATGAATCCGAAAAACGGAGAAATTATGGCTATGGTCAATGTGCCGGAATTTGATTTAAACGATCCTTTTACTCTGAATCAGAATCTGAGAAGCCGGAGTCTGATTGAAGAGGCCGCCGGGAGAACGGCCGATCCTTCGGCAGAAGAACGGCAGGATCTTTTAAATCAAATGTGGCGCAACCGCTGTATCAACGACACCTACGAGCCCGGATCCACCTTTAAGATTATCACGGCCGCCGCGGGGCTGGAGGCTGGGGTGGTGGATTTAGACGACACTTTTTCTTGTCCGGGGTTTCGGATTGTGGAGGACAGAAAGATCCGCTGCCATAAGACGGGAGGACATGGTACGGAAACCTTTCTTCAGGGAGCGATGAATTCCTGCAATCCGGTATTTATCGATGTGGGGCAGAGACTGGGAGTGGACAGTTACTATCACTATTTTACGAAGTTCGGGTTAAAAGAAAAAACGGGCATCGATCTGCCGGGAGAGGCAGGTACGATTATGCACAAAAAGGAAAATATGGGACCGGTGGAACTGGCTACCGTCTCCTTCGGCCAGTCTTTCCAGATCACCCCCATCCAGCTGATTACCACCGCTTCTTCCATTATTAACGGAGGAAAACGAATTACGCCTCATTTTGCCCTGAGAACAGTAGATCATGAGGGAAAACAAATCCGGGAATTTTCTTACCCGGAGGGGGAAAGGATTCTGTCGGAAGAGACCAGCGCCACCATGCGTTATATCCTGGAGCAGGTGGTGGCGGAGGGAAGCGGAAAGCAGGCGGCCATTCCTGGTTTTTCCATCGGAGGAAAGACCGCGACCTCGGAAAAACTGCCAAGAAGCCTGAAAAATATATTTCATCCTTTATCGGCTTCGCTCCGGCAAATGATCCACAGGTAATTGCCCTGATTACCATCGACGAGCCGGAAGGGATTTATTATGGCGGAACCATTGCCGCTCCGGTGATTGGAGAACTGTTCCGGAACATTTTGCCTTATCTGGGAATTGAGCCAATCCAACTGGCGGTTGATTATTCATAGAAAAAGACGTATACTATTTACTGTGAAAGTCCCGGAAGCGGAAAAGGACGAAACGGGATTTTGATACGAATTTAATACATAGGAAACTGAGGTGCGTTATGATTCAAGAAACCATACTTGCCATTATTATAGCTTTTGCCATCAGCGCCGTACTTTGCCCGTTGATTATTCCCTTTCTGCACAAGCTGAAATTCGGACAGCAGGTACGTCAGGACGGTCCGCAGGCTCACTTAAAAAAACAGGGAACACCCACTATGGGAGGTTTGATTATTCTTTCCAGTATCATCATTACCTCCCTTTTCTATATTTCCAGCTATCCCAAAATTATTCCGGTGCTGTTTATGACCGTGGGATTTGGAATTATCGGGTTTCTGGACGACTACATTAAAATCGTTATGAAGCGGTCCGAGGGACTAAACCCTATTCAAAAACTGATCGGCCAGTTTATCATTACCGGCATTTTTGCATGGTATGTGGTTAACAGCGGGGAAGTAGGAACGGAAATGCTGATTCCTTTTACCGGAGGATTTCAGTCAGGGAGTTTCCTTCATCTGGGAATCTTTTTTGTGCCTGCCCTGTTTTTTATTGTTCTGGGCACAGACAACGGAGTGAACTTTACTGACGGGCTGGATGGCCTGTGTACCAGTGTAACCATACTGGTAGCTACTTTTCTGACCATTGTGGCCATTGGCGAGAATACGGGGATCAGTCCGATCACAGGGGCGGTAGTGGGAAGCCTTCTGGGGTTTCTGCTGTTTAACGTATATCCCGCGAAGGTGTTTATGGGAGATACCGGTTCCCTGGCTTTGGGCGGTTTTGTGTCGGCCAGCGTGTTTATGATGCGCATGCCGCTGTTTCTGCCGATTATTGGCTTTATTTATCTGGCAGAGGTGCTGTCCGTAATTATTCAGGTGACCTATTTTAAGAAAACAGGAGGAAAACGGATTTTCCGTATGGCGCCCATCCACCATCATTTTGAATTGGGCGGATGGTCCGAGACGCGGGTTGTGGCGGTGTTTTCTATTGTTACGGCAATTTTGTGTTTGGTGGCATATTTGGGGCTGTAGAGCGGTGAAAAGAATGAGGAGGATGAACAAATGAACCAAAGTCAGAGAGTGCTGGTGGCGGGAACCGGAAAGAGCGGGATTGCCGCTGCGAAACTGATTCTGGACCGGGGCGGAGAAGTGCTGCTCTATGACGGAAATGCAGGTCTGGATGAGGAGACGGTAAAAAAGAATTTTCCCGAAGGGGCCAAGGTGAGCCTGGTGCTGGGAGAGATTAAAAGAAGCGACCTTTTGGGGGTGGAACTGTGTATTGTCAGTCCGGGTATTCCTATGGACAGCCCTTTTGTTGGGGTAGTGGACGATGCTAAGATCCCGATTTTGGGAGAGATTGAGCTGGCATATCAGTGCGGGGCCGGACGTCTGGCCGCTATTACGGGAACCAACGGAAAGACAACGACTACGGCTCTTACGGGCGAAATTTTAAAAGCTCATTTCGAAGAGGTTTTCGTGGTGGGAAATATCGGCGAGCCCTACACCGCCAAGGTGGGGGAGATGACGGAAAATTCCGTTACCGTGGCAGAGGTGTCCAGTTTTCAGCTGGAAACCATTATGGACTTCAGGCCGGAGGTCAGCGCCATTTTAAATATTACGCCGGACCATCTGAACCGGCACAAAACGATGGAAAACTATATTCAGATTAAGGAAGCTATTACACTGAACCAGACGGAGGAGGATGCGGTAGTACTCAATTACGATGATCCTGTTCTCAGGGAGTTCGGAACCAGCGGGGATTTAAAGCCAAAGGTTATCTGGTTTTCCAGCCGGGAGATGCTGAAGGACGGTTTCTGCATGAAGGGCGACCAGATCGTATTCTGCAGGGACGGAAAAGAGAAGGAGCTTTTGGATGTCCATTCCATGCACCTTCTGGGGCGGCACAATTACGAGAATGTGATGGCCGCTGCCGCCATTTGTCACCGCATGGGGGTTCCTTTGGAGAAAATTGCCCGTGTGGCAAAGGAGTTTAGGCCCGTAGAGCATCGAATCGAGTTTGTGAGGGAGCGCTGCGGCGTGAAATACTATAACGATTCCAAAGGGACGAATCCGGATGCGGCAATCCAGGCTCTGCGGGCTATGCCGGGGCCCACGCTGCTGATCGCCGGGGGATATGATAAGGATAGTGCCTACGATGAGTGGGTAAAGGAGTTTGAGGGCAAGGTGCGGTATTTGATTCTCATTGGGCAGACCAGGGATAAGATTGCCGCCTGTGCCAAGGAACACGGATTTACGGAGATTATGTATGCGGAGGATATGTCCGAGGCAGTGCAGGTCAGCGCGGTGTATGCGGATTCAGGAGATTATGTGCTTTTAAGCCCTGCCTGCGCCAGCTGGGATATGTTCCGGGATTATGAGGAACGGGGACGGATCTTTAAGGAATGCGTGATGGCCCTGTAAATCCCGAAGCCGGAAAATAGCCGGAAGAAAGGAGGAGACGACCATGGCGAAGAGAAGACAGCCGGTCCGGGCGGCCGTTGGATACGATTCCGGAGAATACGTCAAAGTTCAGGGGCGTCCTCGGCAGAACGCGGCCCCCACAGCCAGACGAAGCGCCCCTCCGCCGGCGGCGGGGGTCCGACGGCAGAGTCCGGCCAGAGCGGGGAACGGCACTGCTCAGGCGCGGCAGGAAGCATACGAACAGCCGGTAAAGAAAAAGAAGGTGCGTCATTTTTATGATTACAGTCTTCTGTTCTGCATTATATTTCTGACGGCTTTCGGGCTGGTTATGATTTACAGCGCCAGCTCCTATTCGGCTCAGCTGGAATATGACGGAAATGCGGCTTACTTTATGCTGCGGCAGGGAAAGATTGCCGCAGCCGGCTTTGTGTTTATGCTGATCATCTCCAAGATGGATTATCACTTTTTTGCCCGGTTCGCTGTTCCGGCTTATGGAATGTCCTATTTGCTGATGATTGCGGTAAGCCTGATTGGTACGGAGGCTAACGGTAAGCGGAGGTGGCTGCGGTTGGGACCGATCAGCTTCCAGCCCACGGAGTTTGTAAAAATCGCTCTGATTGTCATGCTTGCGGCGGTGATTGCGGAAATGGGAAGCCGCATCAATAAATGGAAAAGCATGGGATTCGTTCTGGCGCTGACGGCACCGTTGGCAGGGCTGGTAGCGATGAATAATCTAAGCTCCGGAATTATTATTATGGGGATTTCGGTCTCTATGCTCTTTGTGGCCTGCCGGATCAAATGGCCCTTCTTCCTGGGAGGGGCTGCCTGCATGGGAACCCTGGCTTTTGCCGGGCCGATCGGAAAAGCCCTGAACACCATAGGACTGCTTCAGGATTACCAGTATAACCGGATCCTGGCTTGGCTGAATCCTGAATCAGACCCGACGGATAAAGGCTTTCAGGTGCTACAGGGGCTTTATGCCATCGGATCCGGGGGCCTGACGGGGCAGGGGTTAGGAGAGAGCATTCAGAAGCTGGGTTTCCTTCCGGAGTCCCAGAACGATATGATTTTCGCAATTATCTGCGAAGAGCTCGGACTGTTCGGGGCGGTGTCCATTATTCTGATTTTCTTGTTTATGATTTACCGGTTTATGCTGATTGCCTGGAACGCTCCGGACCTTTTGGGAGGCCTTCTGGTGGTAGGAGTTATGGGACACATTGCCATTCAGGTGATTCTGAATATCGCGGTAGTCAGCAACAGTATACCTAATACGGGAATTACTCTGCCGTTTATCAGCTATGGAGGAACCTCGATTCTGTTTTTGATGGCGGAGATGGGGATCGTTCTGAGCGTTTCCAATCAGATTAAGTTGGAGAAAACATAGGAGGGACAGGAACCAAACAAGACACCGGGGCATATGCTTATAGTAAAGAGCAGAATGCCGCCTGGCAGGCCGGATGGAATTCGGATGGACCAAAGCGGCAAAAAGAGGTGTCCGGTTGTCCAGAATTCAGATTCAGGGCCTGCGCCCTTTAAAAGGGCGGGTTTCAATTCAAGGTTCAAAAAATGCCGTTCTGCCCATGATGGCGGCGGCCATCCTCCACCGGGGTGTGACGGTGCTGTCCAATGTTCCTTTGATTCAGGATGTGGAATGCATGAAGGCTATCCTGGAGTCTCTGGGCTGCCGCTGCATACAAAAGGGAGGCGTTCTGGAAATTGACGCCTCCCTTTTGCGCACCACCAGAATCCCGGACTGTTATATGAAGCAGATGCGCTCCTCCATCATTCTTTTGGGAGCCCTGTTTGGACGGATGGGAGAAGGAAGCTGCGGATACCCGGGAGGATGTCTCATCGGTTCAAGGCCCATTGATCTGCATCTGAAAGCCCTCTCAGGCCTGGGAGCCCAGGTGGAGGAGGAAAATCTTCAGGTGCAGGTGAAGGCGGCGGAGGGAAAGAGGCCGAAAGGAGGAAGAATCCTTCTTAGATATCCCAGCGTAGGAGCCACGGAACAGGCTCTTTTGGGGGCGGTTCTGGCGAAGGGAGAAACCTATATCCTGGGAGCGGCCAGAGAGCCTGAAATCCGCCAGCTCTGCCGTTTTTTGAAAGGAATGGGAGCAAAAATTAAGGGAGAGGGAACGGAAAGCCTGACGGTTGAAGGCGTTTCCTGCTCAGAACTCCATGACAGCTATTTTCGTATAGGAGGAGACCGGATTGTGGCAGGTACCTACATGTCCGCGGTGATGGCGGCTACAGGGCAGATTCAGATTTGCGGAGCGGACCTGGAGGAGCTGAAAGAGCCGGTGAGGCTTTTTTCAAAGGCAGGGGCAGGAATCCGGCAGGATGAGAAAAGCGGAGACTTCCTCATTTCTATGAGAGAGCGGCCTAAGGGACTGATATTTGAAACCTCCCCGTACCCTGGATTTCCTACTGACCTTCAATCTCCTTTTATGGCGTTTTTGGCGGGAGCCAGCGGAGAAAGCCAGATTACGGAAAACGTGTTTGAGGCGCGCTTTGCAACGGCCGGAGAGCTCAGAAAAATGGGAGCCAGGATTGACGTAAATGGGAGGACGGCTTACGTTAAGGGCGTGTGGCCTTTGATGGGGGCAAAGGTAATGGCGGGAGATTTAAGAGGAGGAGCTGCCCTGGCGGTGGCGGCTTTGGGCGCGGGAGGAATTACCGTAATCGACGGGTGCCGCCATATAGATAGAGGATACGAAGACATATGCCGGGATTTATCCGCACTGGGGGCGGATGTCCGCCGGCTGGATGTACAGGAATAAAAAGAGGTGGAGACAGCAGATGGGAGAGGTGAGAGAAAAACGAAAACTGGGCTTATGGATTGCTGCGGCACTGTTCCTTTTGGCAGCAATCATCGTGGTTGCCTTGAGAATTACCACCGTGACCGTCTCGGGAAGCACAAGGTATACGCCGGAGCAGATGGAGGAATATCTGTTTCAGGATACTTGGGACAGAAATCCTCTGGTCTGTTATCTGAAGGACCGCCTGCAGCCTCACCGCCAGATCCCCTTTGTAGATGATTACCGGCTGGTTTTTCACGGCCCTACCAGTCTGGAGGTGATTGTTTACGAGAAAAGCGTAGTGGGCTACGTGTCCTGCATGAGCAGCTATATGTATTTTGACCGGGACGGCATCGTAGTGGAAAGCTCTACCAAACGGCTGGAGGGAGTGCCGGAGATTACCGGTTTGAAGTTTGGACATCTGATTCTCCACCATCCCCTTCCGGTGGAGGATCAAAGCGTCTTTCAGGATATTATGACTCTGACCCAGCAGCTGGAGCTCTATGAGGTGGAGGTGGACCGCATCGCTTATAATGCAGAAAAGGAAGCCACACTTTACATCGGCCAAATGGAGGTTAGCCTGGGAAAAGGGAATCATATGGACAGCAAGATTTCCGTTCTCAGCGATATATTAAAAAGCCAGCCTCAGCTGGCCCAGATGGACGGGGTAATTGAGCTGGACAACTACAGTGAAGATGGAATCGGAGGGGGAATTACGTTCCGGAAACGGTAAAATCCCAGAAAAAACCCATTTTTCGGGTATTGACAACCGCTTGCGGATTCATTATGATGTTTAAGTGCCAGTGGAGGAAACTTCATCATTTCCGGGAAAAAAGGTTGATTTTTTCGGAAAAATCCCCTATAGTATTAGGTAGACCAGAAATCGGAAACCCATGATGAAAAGGAAAATCAGACCTGCGGATATGGACTGATTCAGGGCAGTGAGGGATAGAGAAGGAGGATATTGTCTTGTTAGAGATTAAAATAAATGAGTCGGAGAATGCCGCCAGAATCATAGTAGTGGGAGTTGGCGGAGCCGGAAACAACGCGGTAAACCGTATGATTGATGAGAATATTGCGGGAGTGGAATTTATCGGGATCAACACCGATAAGCAGGCCCTCCAGTTCTGTAAAGCCCCTACTGCCATGCAGATCGGCGAGAAGCTGACCAAGGGACTTGGAGCAGGCGCCCGTCCGGATATCGGCGAGAAGGCTGCCGAGGAGAGTTCGGAGGAGATTTCCCAGGCCTTAAAGGGAGCGGATATGGTGTTCGTAACCTGTGGTATGGGAGGCGGTACCGGAACCGGAGCGGCTCCTGTGGTAGCCAAGATCGCCAAGGATATGGGAATCCTTACGGTAGGAGTGGTGACCAAGCCCTTCCGTTTTGAGGCCAAGACCCGTATGACCAACGCTTTAAACGGCATCGCTCATTTAAAGGAAAGCGTTGATACGCTGATTGTTATTCCCAATGACCGGCTTTTGGAAATTGTAGACCGCCGCACTACTATGCCGGATGCTCTGAAGAAGGCGGATGAGGTACTTCAGCAGGCGGTTCAGGGTATTACGGACCTGATCAATGTGCCTGGCCTGATCAATTTGGATTTCGCGGACGTTCAGACCGTTATGATCGATAAGGGCATCGCTCATATCGGAATCGGACATGCCAAGGGCGATGACAAGGCCCTGGAGGCTGTGAAGCAGGCTGTATCCAGTCCCCTTCTGGAGACTACCATCGAGGGCGCAAGCCATGTGATTATCAATATTTCCGGCGACATCAGCCTGATTGAGGCCAATGAGGCTGCCAGCTACGTTCAGGAACTGGCTGGCGACGATGCCAATATCATCTTCGGCGCGATGTATGATGAGAACGCTCAGGATGAGGCGACGATCACCGTGATTGCTACCGGCCTGGATGAGAACAGCGGAGAGGCCAATATTGAGAAAGCTATGACCGGTTTTGCCAACTATAAGACAAAGATCCCTGCTCCGCAGACCCAGGCTCCCTCCCATGGCAGTCAGGAGGCGGCAGCTACCGCGGGCAGTTACCGCAGCGGCCAGAATTATGGCCATGGTACTTATACGGCGCCTCAGACCGGAACCGGGTACGGCAGCCACTCTGCCGGCCAGAATCAGGGTTATGGAAACTACGGCGGCCAGCAGAATTACAACAATAATCCTTCCTCCGCCGGACAGGGCAGTACGGAGAGAACCTCCGGTCCCGCTTTCCGCCCTACGGCCAATAAGGATCTGTCCATCAATATTCCAGATTTCCTGAAGAATCGTAAATAAATAATATTTTATCTATAAGTTTAAATCCCTCTGTGCAGTAAGAGCTGTACGGAGGGATTTTTTGTCGAAGAAAAATGAGAATATCCCCCTTCTGTTCGACAGCATCTGCGCTTCAGAATGATTATAATGCTCTTGTATCATTTATCAGGAGGTGAGGCTGAGGGGCGAGGTTCAGGAAAACGCCCTTGCAGATGACCTACGAAGTATACATAGATGTGATATTGATTGTGAACGGGGTAATGGATGGCATTTTGCTGGCCATATTAAACCGGATTCTGGGAGCAGGCGCCAAAGCGGGACGGATTTTCTTGGGAGCGGCAGCGGGAGCCATGTGGGCATGCGCCGCCGCGCTGGTACCCGCCATGCCCCTGTGGCTTCGATTTTTAGGAAGCTGTCTGGCGGTACCGGCTCTTATGGTTTGGATAGCTTTTCGCCCCAGGGGTGTGAAACAACTGGTGCAGGCGGCGGCAGGACTCGATCTGACGGCTGCGGCGGCCGGCGGTGTGACGGAGGCTCTTTATGAGCATACAAGAGCAGGGTTTTACCTGGAACTTCTGCTTCGTGGAGAGAGGACCGCAGGGCTTCGCCTGCTGTGCTGGCTGTTGATATTAACCGGAGGTATGGCGGGGGCATGGGGGCTCCTGGGAAATGGAGCGGAAATGATGAGAAAACGCTTCCGAAAACGGACATACTGTCAGGTTGTGCTGTGTTTTCAGGGAAAGGAGGTCCGGGTCAGAGGGCTGCTGGATACGGGAAATTGCCTGAGAGATCCGGTAAGCGGATCTCCGGTCCATGTAGCTTCCGCCCAGGTGATGCTTGATTTATGTCCCAGAATCCGGGGCGTTATTTTTGTGCCTTACCGGGCGGTAGGGACTGAAAGCGGCATTCTCCCGGCAATCCGCCTGGACTGGATGAAGGTTGAGATGGATCACAGGGAATACAGCTTTTCACATCCTCTGGTGGCAGTTTCCAGGGAACCTCTCTGCGCCGCGGGCGATTACGATTTACTGCTTCAGCAGGAACAGTGGGAGAGAAGGGCAAAGCCGCGCCGTCCATTATCCTGGCATACAGGAGGGAAAATTCATGATGATCAAAGTATCAATACCCAGCCGTTTTCAATTAAAAACCATGCCCAGCTTCCGGACTGTGCTTCTGCCGGGCCAGAGTGAAGTCCATTACATTGGCGGGGCGGATATTCTGCCGGCTCCTTTAGATGCCGCCCAGGAAGCCCAAATGATCGGGCTTTTGGGAGGGGAAGAGGACGCCCATGCCAGAAGCACGCTGATTGAGCATAATCTCAGATTGGTTGTGTACATTGCGAAAAAATTTGACAATACCAGTGTTGGGGTGGAGGACCTGATTTCTATTGGAACCATCGGTTTGATTAAAGCCATCAACACCTTCAATCCGGACAAAAATATCAAGCTGGCGACGTATGCCTCCCGGTGCATTGAAAATGAGATTCTTATGTATCTGCGCCGGAACAATAAGACCAGGCTGGAGGTGTCCATCGATGAGCCGCTGAATGTGGACTGGGACGGAAACGAACTTCTTCTGTCAGATATTCTTGGGACGGACGAGGATGTGATCTATCATGATATTGAATCCGAGGTAGAGAAAAATCTGTTAAACAGCGCTATTAACCGATTGAGTCCCAGAGAACGGAAAATCGTGGAGCTGCGTTACGGACTTACGGATGGGGAAGGTACGGAGATGACTCAAAAGGAGGTGGCGGACCTGCTGGGAATCTCTCAGTCCTATATTTCCAGACTGGAAAAGAAGATCATGAAACGGCTGAAGAAAGAGATGGTCAGATTCGAGTAAAAAAGGCAGAAATAAGGGACAGGCATGACTCGCAGGAGCCGCGCCTGTCCCCTATTTGTAATAGTTCAGGATGTTTTCAGCTGCACCATATTGTCTTTGATCTTAAATTTGCCGAAGCTGCGCAGAAAGCTGGAAATCCGGCTGAAACCGTACTGCTTTACGTCAAAGGAAGGGTAGGTCTTTTTCAGTTCATCGTGGATGATGCTTAGGTTGTCCACATGACCTTGGTAGCCCTGGATGATGCGGATAATTTCCTGCTCAATCTCGGATTTGGAGATGCTGGCGTTTTTCTCCTGGACAAAGTATCCGCCGTGAAGCTTGACGACTTGAAAATCGCTGCCCGTAAGGCTTTCTAAAAAAGTGGACAGCTTAGAATAGCCGTAATTACGCACATCGAAGTCAGAGAAGCGTTTGGTGAGAAAATTCCCCACCGCAGCCAGGCCCAGAGGCTGGTTTAAGCCGTTATTTTCGATGAGAAGCTTGGAGATGGCTCTCTGAATCTCATCGGTGCTGGTGATGGTTTTTTGAATGGCGTCAATGTTGGCCACATCCTCCTTCATGGATACGATGGTACCCCGGCCCTTTACCGTCTCGACGACCTCCGGCGCATCCTCGGAGGAGATAATTTCCAGGAGCTTGAAAGTATCGCAGGCGGCGCGGAAAGGCTTTGGGGTTTTCTGCTCGCCGATGCCCATGACGAACATGCCGGCCTCCCGGAGACGCTGCGCCAGCTTGGTAAAATCGGAATCGCTGGATACCAGACAGAAACCATCCACATTGCCGGAATAGAGAATGTCCATGGCATCGATAATCATAGCCGAGTCGGTGGCATTCTTCCCGGTGGTATAGCTGTACTGCTGGATCGGGTTGACGGACCAGTCCAGAAGGACATTCTTCCAGCCCCGCTTTTCGTTATCCGTCCAGTCTCCGTAGATACGTTTGTAGGTGGCAAGCCCGACATCGGAGACCTCGTCCAGGATATATTTAATGTACTTTGGAGATACGTTGTCCGCGTCAATCAGCACGGCAAATCTGCGCTCATTTTGTTCCATAGATAGATTCACTCCACTTCAAAATTGCCCTATGAAAGGGGGGCTGTTCTGCTGAGCCCGTTTTCAACAGTTTAACACATTCCGGGTGAGCCATCAAGCGGTTTCGGGAAACGGCCATTGACGCAGGCTTTTTGTTGTGTTATGCTTTTTCAAGACAGATAGAAGGCAGGAGGAGATATTAAAATGAAGTATCAGCGTATATTTACCATTGTAATTGACTCCATGGGGATTGGAGCTATGCCTAATGCGGCGGAATATGGGGATGAGGGGTGCGATACCCTGGGACATATTGACCTTAATATGCCGGAGTTTAAGATCCCTCATATGGCGGAACTGGGAATTACCCGTCTGCACCCGCTGACTCATGTGAAGGAAAAGGGAGAACCGAAGGGCTACTATGGACGGCTTTTTGAAGCCAGTGTGGGAAAGGATACTATGACCGGGCACTGGGAGATGATGGGACTCTATATTACCCAGCCATTCCAGACATTTACGGATACGGGATTTCCGCAGGAACTTCTGGATGAACTGAGCCGGCGCACCGGTCATAAGATTATTGGAAACAAGGCGGCCAGCGGTACGGAAATTTTAAAGGAGCTGGGAGAACAGTCGGTACGGACCGGAGATATGATTGTATACACCTCTGCGGATTCTGTGCTTCAGATCTGCGGAAACGAAGAAACCTTCGGACTGGAGGAGCTGTACCGCTGCTGCGAGATTGCCAGAGAGCTGACTATGAAGGATGAGTGGAAAGTGGGACGAGTAATTGCCCGTCCGTTTGTGGGAAGAACCAAGGACGAGTTTAAGCGAACCTCCAACCGTCACGATTACGCCTTAAAGCCCTATGGGAGAACGGTGTTAAATGCTATGAAGGATGCCGGGCTGGATGTTATCAGTGTAGGAAAGATCCGGGATATTTTCGACGGCGAGGGCATCACTCAGGCTTACAAGTCCAAGAGCAGCGTTCACGGCATGGAGCAGACAATCGACCTGCTTCAGGAGAACTTCCACGGACTCTGCTTTACCAATCTGGTGGATTTTGACGCTCTTTGGGGACACAGACGGGATCCCATCGGATATGGAAAGGAGCTGGAAAGCTTTGACGAGAAGCTGGGAATTTTCCTGGCCGGCATGCGGGAGGACGACCTGCTGCTTGTGACGGCAGATCATGGAAACGACCCGACGTTTAAGGGAACGGACCACACCAAGGAAATGGTGCCGCTGCTGGCATATTCCCCGTCTATGAAGGGCAGGGGACTTCTGGAGGACCAGAAGAGCTTTGCGGTAATCGGAGCAACCATCGCGGATAATTTTGGAGTGGCTATGCCGGAGGGAACGATTGGAGAGTCTCTTCTGGATCAACTGAAATAGGGGGAGAAAAAGCGCGGAAGACAAAGGAGATTCCTTTGTTCCGCGCTTCCTTCATTAATCGGATGTATCGCCGGCGGAAAATTTCTTAATAGGTGTCGCAATCTGAATCAAGTTGTGGTATACTAAAAAAGCATATCCGGAGAAAAGCGGTTATTTTTCTGCCGGTATTGACAAGGATCATTGGAACGAAACAACCGGGAAAGGACTTGCTATGCTGAACGAAGAGAAGGTCAGATATATGACGGAGCTGGCCATTTTTGAAAAGAACCAGGGAAAGGAGATATTCTCCATCAACCGCTATTTCAAAAGCGACTACGTGGGGATTCAGATGTTCCGCTCCTTTTTTGGATACACATTTTCATATCTGCTGATTCTGCTGTTGTGGATTCTCTATAAATTGGAAGACATTCTGGGATCGATTTCCTTTGAGGAAGCTGCCCGGCTCGCCGCTCTCTGTGGCTTTTGGTACTTGTCGGGGCTTGCGGTCTATCTGGTAATTTCATGTGTGATTGCTCAGAAACGCTATAACTATGCCGCGCGTTACCAGATTATGTATTCCGCAAAATTAAAGCATCTGCTGAACCGCTACGGAAAAGGAGACAGCGGCAGCAATAAAGGAGGGAAGTTCGGATGACCAGCCTGTTGGTATGGAAGGAGCATATGAGGGCGTTCTATGCGAAAAACAGTATGATCATTCAGCCGGTTCTGCGATTCCTGTTTGGTCTGTGTACCTATATGAGTCTGAACCGCGCTTTAGGATATATGGCGGAGCTTGCAAATCCCATTGTGGTATTGGTGATGGCTCTGGTGAGCGCAGCCCTGCCATGGGGAGTAACGGTATTTATGGCTGGCTGCCTGATGATCGCGCATGTTTACGCGGTATCCCTGGAGATGGCATTGATAGCCCTGATTCTTTTGCTGGTAATTGCCACTCTTTACTATGGATTTAAGCCGGGGGACAGCGTTCTGATGATTCTGACGCCCATGGCCTTCGTGCTTCAGATTCCGTACGCGATCCCTCTTTTGGTGGGACTGGGAGGAAGCCTGTTTTCGGTGATTCCGGTCAGCTGCGGCGTATTCTTGTATTATTTGCTGCTCTATGTGAAGCAAAACGCCGGGGTGCTGACCAACGACTCTACGGTGGATCTGGTGCAGAAATACACTCAGATTATCCAGTCTGTGGTGTTTAACCAAACCATGATGGTGATGGCGGTGGCATGCGCTCTGGGAATCCTGGTTGTGTATTTGATTCGCCGGTTATCTATGGATTACGCATGGGGAGTGGCGATCGCCGCGGGGGCGGTAGCGCAGCTTCTGGTAATCTTTATGGGAGATTTCCTTTTCAGCGTGTCGGTGCCGGTGATTCCTATGATCTTTGGCCTTGCGGTTTCCTGTCTGCTGGCTGTTATCTACAACTTTTTTATTTTCAGCGTAGATTATACCAGAACGGAATATGTGCAGTTCGAGGATGACGATTATTATTACTATGTAAAGGCCGTACCCAAGATGACCGTGGCGACGCCGGAGTTTAAGGTGCAGAAAATTAATGCCCGCAAAAGGAGTGTGCGGGAGTAGAACCGTGGGAATGAAAGTGTGGGAAATGTGTTGAGATATTATTTTGAGGAGGTGGGATTATGGCGCAGCTGATGGAGATGGGCGCTTCCTGGCTGTCTCTGCTGTCCAGAATCTCGCTGACCAATATTTTGGAAATTGTTATTATTTCCTTTGTGGTTTATGAGATTCTGTACTGGGTCAAAAATACACGGGCCTGGACAGTTTTAAAGGGATTGGTAGTGATCTGCCTGTTCGCCCTGGTAGCGGCGGTACTTCATCTGACCACCATTTTGTGGATTTTGGAAAATATTACTGGGATTGCGGTAACCGCTCTTTTGATTATTTTCCAGCCGGAATTGAGAAAAGCTTTGGAGCAGCTGGGCAGTCAAAAGATTATTTCCAGCATTCTTTCCTTTGACGATGGCAAGGTGGAACGGGGATTTACGGAAAAGACGGTGAACGAGCTGGTTCGCGCGACTTTTGAGATGGCAAAGGTGAAAACAGGGGCGCTGATGGTGATTGAGCGCAATACCTCTTTGAAAGAGATTGAGCGTACCGGAATTGAGATCAACGGTTTGGTGACCAGCCAGCTTTTGATCAATATTTTTGAACATAACACTCCCCTTCATGACGGAGCGGTGGTGATCCGGGGCAACCGGGTGGCGGCAGCGACCTGTTATCTGCCTCTTTCCGACAACATGACGATCAGCAAGGATCTGGGAACCAGGCACCGGGCGGCTGTGGGAGTCAGCGAGGTGACCGACAGCCTGACTATTGTGGTTTCCGAGGAAACCGGACGGGTCAGCGTGGCAGAGGGAGGCGCTCTTACCCGGATCGCGGATGCGGAGAGTCTGCGAAAGATTCTGGCTCAGGTGGAGAAACCGGCGGAAGAGAGCGGAAGGTTCAAATTATGGAAGGGAAGGCTGAAGAATGAAAGAAAAGCTGACTAATAATCTTGGGCTGAAACTACTTTCCGTTTTTCTGGCGTTCTTCATATGGCTGGTGGTGGTAAGTGTTTCCAACCCGGTAATTACCCAGTCACAGCAGGTAGAACTTGAAATTGTTAACGCAAATGTGCTGGAATCGAAGAATAAAACCTATGAAATTATCGGTGATCAGAGAACGGTAACGGTTTATTATGAAATTCAGACCATGGAGGCGGGAAATATCCGTCCTACTGATTTCAGAGCCTATATCGATCTGGCGGAGATGTATGAACCTACCGGATCGGTTCCGGTGTATGTAGAGGTGGTAAACCACGCCCGCCTGATCAGCGGAGAACCGTATACCAGGCCCGGAGTGATCCGCGTACAGACTGAGGATCTGCAGCGCAAGGCCTTCGATCTGACGGTGAAGCACGTAGGGAAAACGGCGGACGGCTATGCTCCCGGAACAGCGACTTTGTCGCCTTCCTATGTGTATGTCAGCGGTCCGGAGTCATTGGTGGGACAGATCAGCGAGGTGGGAATTGAGATTAATGTAGAAAATGCCAGCTCCAATGTAACAGGAACGGCCAGTCCTGTTTTTTATGATGCCAATGGCAATGAGATTCCCCAGAACGACCGGCTGACGGTGAACCGAACCGATATTACCTATGATCTGAATATCCTTCGGGTTAAGGATCTGGTGCTGGATTTTGAGCCTTCAGGAGAGGTGGCGGAGGGATACCGCTATACCGGAGTGGAGTCCAGTGTGAACTCCGTAAGAGTAGAAGGATTGAAATCTACCTTGGCGGAGGTCTCTTCCATCACGATTTCAGGAGAAGTTCTGGATATGGAGGGGGCTACAGGAGACCGTCAGGTAACCTTGGATTTGACCGGATATCTTCCGGAGGGCGTACAGCTGACAGAGGGAGACGGCATTATCCAGGTGGTAATCCGGGTTGAGCCGCTTACTAACCGGCGGTTTGAGCTCCCGGTATCCCAGATCCGTCTGGAAGGGGATACAGGCCGTTATGAATATGCGTTTGAGCAGGATACGGTCAGTGTTGTGGTTCAGGGGCTGTCCGAAGATCTGGACCAGCTTACGACAGACGGCTTTGACGCACAGATTGATGTAAGCGCCATGAGCCCGGGAATCCACAGTGCCACTGCTCAGGTAACGCTAAGCAGCGCTTACGAAATCGTCAGCGTAAGTCCGTCCACCATCACTGTTTCGGAGATTGGTCCGGCGGCAGCGGACGAAACCAGTGAGGGGGCCGGAGATTCCGACTCCAATACAGAAGAAACCGAAGAGGAGAGCGCCGCGCATACAGGTACGCGGCCGGAAACTCATGGAGGTGATGGTACTTCGGAAACAACCGAAGAGCAGAGTACATCTGCAACCGAAGGATAGCAACTAGAGAGAGGTGTAAGTATGGTAAGTCAAGTAACAGTCATTAAAAATCCATCTGGTCTTCATTTAAGACCGGCAGGCATCCTTTGCAAGGAGGCACTGAATTATAAATCAGCAATTCTATTCAAAATACGGAGTACTACGGCCAATGCCAAGAGCGTGTTAAGTGTTCTGGGGGCCTGTGTAAAGTGCGGAGATGAAATCGAGCTAATGTGCGAGGGACCAGATGAGAAAGAGGCCCTTGACGCCATGTTGAAGCTCATTGAGAGCGGACTGGGGGAGTAAAGAGCTTTTAAACAGGCAGTATAAATAATTTTATATAAGGAGGAATCAATCATGTACAAGGGAACAGGCGCTTCTTCCGGAATCGGGCTGGGAACAGCTGTGGTGGTGGAAGAAGCGGAGCTGGTAATCCGTAAGGAAGTTGTTGGAAATCCGGAGGCGGAGCTTGAGCGTTTTAAGGGGGCGCTGGAGCAGAGTCTGAGAGAAACGGAGATTCTGGCTGAGGATTTGGCTACCAGGGTGGGAGAGAAAGAAGCGGAGATCCTTCAGGGGCATATGATGCTTTTGTCCGACCCCATGCTGACCGGTGAAATTGAGGCTGCCATCAAGAATGAGGCGGTTAACAGCGAGTATGCGATTGAAACAGTCTGCAACACCTATGCGGATTTGTTTGCTTCCATGGGAGACGAGCTGATGCAGCAGAGGGCCACAGATATGCGGGATATAAAAACCCGGATGCAGAAGGTTCTGCTGGGAATTCAGTCGGTGGATATCGCCTCTCTTCCCGAGGGAAGTATTCTGGTGGCCAAGGATCTGACGCCTTCCATGACGGCAGGCATCAATCCGGAGAATGTAGTCGGAATTGTTACGGAGCTTGGAGGAAGAACCTCTCACAGCGCGATTCTGGCAAGAGCCCTGGAGATTCCTGCTGTAGTGGCAGTAAACGGTCTGATGGAACAAGTTCAAAAGGGAGACTTTGTAGTTCTGGATGGAGATGCAGGGGAGGTATACGTAAATCCGTCTCAGGAAGTAAAAGAATCGTATGAGAAGAAGCGTCAGGTGTTCTTACAGGAGAAGAAGGACCTGGAGCAGTACATCGGAAAGCCTTCTGTCACAAAAGATGGGGTTCAGGTGGAGATTGTGGCCAACATCGGAAAGCCCGAGGACGTGGACAAGGTACTCCAGTATGACGGGGAGGGCGTAGGCCTGTTCCGCACGGAGTTTTTGTTTATGGACCGTACTGCCATGCCTACGGAAGAGGAGCAGTTTGAGGCTTACAAGAAGGTAGCTGCCGCCATGAATGGGAAGCCGGTAATCATCCGTACTTTGGATATCGGCGGCGACAAGGAGATTCCGTACATGGGGCTGGAGAAGGATGAGAATCCTTTCCTGGGATACCGGGCCATTCGGTTCTGCCTGGACCGCAAGGAAGATATTTATAAACCCCAGCTGCGGGCTCTGCTGCGGGCCAGCGCCTTCGGCAATATCCGGATTATGGTCCCTCTGGTAACCTGCATTGAGGAGTACCGGGAGGCAAAGGCTTTGGTGGAGGAGCTGAAGAAGGAGCTGGACGAGAAAGGGATCGCCTATAAAAAGGACATTCAGGTGGGCATTATGGTGGAAACCGCCGCCGCTTCCCTGATTGCGGATCTCTTTGCAAAAGAAGTGGATTTCTTCAGTATTGGAACCAACGACCTGACCCAGTACACCATGAGCGTGGACCGAGGCAACAAGAAGGTGTCCTATCTGTATTCCACCTTTAACCCGGCGGTTTTGCGCAGCATCCGCCATATCATCGCCTGTGCAAGAGAACAGGGCATTATGGTAGGAATGTGCGGCGAGGCAGCCAGCGATCCCATGATGATTCCGCTGCTTCTGGCCTTCGGATTAAATGAGTTCAGCATGAGCGCCTCCGCAATTCTCAGGACCAGAAAGCTGATAACCGGTTATGATACGAGAGAGCTTCAAAAGGTTGCGGAGAAAGCTATGAGCTTTGCTACTGCGGGAGAGGTGGAGCAGTACATGAAAGAATTTGTTGAGAAAGGCACAGTCTGATGGCATTTTATCTGATTTGTTACGCAGTCAGCTGGATTCTGGCCCGGCAGCATGTTTACATGCTGTCCGGGCTGGTTTTGATTCCCGCTGCTTTCTGGCTTTACTGGAAGGATTACCGGGAAAGCGGAAATTTGATTAATTTAAAGGGGCTGTTCTGTCTGTCCTTTGCGGGGGGACAGGGAATTTCCTGCCTGAAGTTGTCCAGGCTTCAGACGGATTGGTCGGATTTGACCTGGCTCTGCTTTCTCCTGGCGGTTGTCGTATTCCGCCTGGCGGGACGGTGGAAAGGGCCTGACAGGCTGGCCGGGAGGATGGCCCGGTGGAGGGTGTTGTCCCGGGAGAAGCTGTCCCGGGAGATGCTGCCCGGGCAGAGGGGACTTGCCTCAGGCCAGGAAGAGAGTCCGGAGGAGGCCTGCCGCCGGGTTAAGGGGCGGATTCTCCGGGCCATGGGCGGGATTACCCTGATTTCCCTGGCGGCTTTTCTGCTGGAAGCGGCGGTTTTGGGCTTTATCCCCATGTTTTCCTACGGGGTGCCCCACGCCTATTCCTATTTTCATATCAGCGGAGTTCACTATTTTACCGTTTCCTGCGTGCTGGTTCCCAGCCTCCTGGTGGTGTGGCTTGAGGAGGACGGGAAAGGGGCGGGAGGGCTGCGGCAGCGTCTGAAAACCGTTCAGGGGGCTGCGGCCCTGGGTTTTACGGCGGTATCCCTGGCGATCCCTCTGCTCTGTGTGTCAAGGTTTCAGCTGATTTTGGCAGTGGGGATGGCGGTATTTACCTTTATCTCCATCAGCCGCCGCTTCCGGCTGAAATACGTCCTTATCCTGCTTTGCTGCATGGTGCCTGCCTATTTGGGGCTGACGGTGCTGCGCAGCCACAGCGTAGAGTATTTAAACGGAATCTTCGAGATGAAAAATGGCGGTACCCCCATCTGGATTACACAGCCGTACATGTATATTGCCAACAATTACGATAATTTTAACTGTCTGGTGGAGCAGCTGCCCTCCTTTGCCATGGGCCTTCGGATGCTGTTTCCTCTGTGGGCTTTTACGGGGCTGAAATTTCTGGCTCCCGGACTGGTGAATTTCCCTCTCTATGTGACAAAAGAGGAGCTGACGACGGTAACCATTCTCTATGATTCCTACTATGATTTCGGAGTTTTCGGGGTGATTCTGTTCGCCCTTCTCCTGGGACTGTTCTGCCGTCTTCTCTCCGGGCTAAGGGAACGGTCGGGCAATCCGGTGGTTCATGTGATTTACGCTCAGATTGCGATGTACATGGCTCTGGCTTTCTTCACTACCTGGTTTTCCAATCCCAGCACATGGTTCTACCTGGGCGCAACGGTCATCGCAGCGGTCTTTGTGGGGTGGAAACGGAAATAGTAACAGGTTACCCGAAAAGGTAACGGCAGGCTGATTGACTTTTCTTTTAGGAGCTGGTATGACTTTTGTATCAGCTTTGATAAGGAGAGGAACGGTATGTTAAAAGGACTTAAAAGTTTATTCGGTAGCAAGGAAAAGCATGTAATCGTATCGCCCATGGCAGGCAAGGCCATCCCTATGAGCCAGGTGAACGACCCCACATTCAGCCAGGAAATCCTGGGAAAGGGCGTTGCCATCATCCCCTCTGAGGGAGAGGTGAAGGCCCCGGTAAACGGCACCGTCAGCATGATTTTTGATACCAAGCACGCGGTCAGCATGACGGCGGACAACGGAGCGGAGATTATCATCCACATCGGTCTGGACACGGTGGAGCTGAAGGGCGAGCATTTCACCGCTCTGGCGGAAGCCGGACAGAAGGTGACGGCGGGAACGCCTCTGGTGCGGTTTGATATGGAGAAGATTAAGGAGGCCGGATACGATGTGGTGACTCCGGTCATTGTCTGCAACACGCCTCAGTTTCCGAATATGGTCTGCAAGACCGGGATGGATGTGAAGGCCGGGGATGTGATTATTGAGCTGGATTAATAGCAATAAGGAGCCGGGGATGCCGCGTAGACAGCGGTGTTTCCGGCTCCTGGTGCGTGGTGAGATGTCTTTAATATATATGGATATATAATAGAAAATGTGATAAAATCAAGGAGCAGAGATAAAAACGCAACGTAAGAGGCAATCTCTTACAGAGCCGGTAGGTAGCCCGGCCGCACCATTTTGGTGTAAGTAACCCTCCCTCCTTAGGGTCGTCCATTCTTTGTTCAGTACAATCATTTAAGGAGGAGTTGTCATGGACAAAGTATCGGGCAAATTGACTGTATTTTTTGAGGAACCATTCTGGATTGGCGTTTTTGAACGATTATCGGAGGGAAAATTATCCGTATGCAAGGTTACCTTTGGGGCGGAACCGAAAGATTATGAGATATATGATTTCGTCCTGAAAAATTACGGTCGGCTGCGATTTAGTCCGGCTGTGGCAGCTGATGTAAGAGAAGCCGCCCGCAATCCAAAACGGGTGCAGCGGGAAGTGAGGAGACAGGTACAGAATACCGGGATCGGCACAAAAGCGCAGCAGGCTTTGAAATTACAGCAGGAGCAGTGGAAAACGGAACGCAAGACTGTGAGCCGGGAACAGCGGGAAGCAGAGAAACAGCGGCAGTTTGAACTGAAACAGCAGAAAAAGAAGGAAAAGCATAGGGGCAGGTAAATCTGCCCTCTTTTGCTATATGCCTGTATTCGGCCTATATACTTGGGGAAAAACAGACGGCGGTTAATCACCGCCTCCTACTCGATTTTCAGAAATTCAGTCGGCGTGATTGCCGGAACGGAGGAACCGGCGAAGTCCTTGATATTCCTTGTGAGGATGTAACTCGCGCCGCTGCGCTCCGCTACGGCATCCACAACTGCGTCCTCAAAATCCGGCATGGAGCGTGTGAGTGCGGTATGAATATCTGCACCCTGTACGTCCGCAAAGGTGACAATCTGGGAAAGCTGTTCGATTCGTTCCTTTGCCTGCTGCGCAGATTGGAATGCCTTGCGGAACATATAGAAAATATCCGTGGCAGCCGAGGCGGAAATCAGACATTCCGCATCGGCTTCAATGGCCTTGCGGAGCGCCCGGTAGGAATCCGCGAAGAACGGTTCACGTTTCTGGACAATATCCAGAATAATATTGGTATCAATCAGTATTCTCATTGTCTGGACAGCCGTTCCTCTCGTATTGTATTTTCATCCATTGCCTGGTTTCCCGGAACAATTCCTACAAGGTCGTCCAGAAGAGCCAGTTTATCGACAGCAGGGCTTGTGAGACGGGCAATGCTTTTTCCGTTCTTAGTAATGAAAATATCCTTGGATGCTGCCATTTCCAGATATTTTCCGAGATTGGTTTTAAATTCGGTTGCAGTAACAATCATACGAATCCCTCCTTTGTTTGGGGTGTACTTTGTATACTGCTATTATACACAAATCGAACAAAAATATCAATATGGCATCGTACGATATAAAATGTTCGATAATGATAGCGGCGTTTGAGATTCTAAAAAACGAACGGTTGGCAGCGGGGGATGGTATTGCATGAAAAATCGAACTTTCAACTGGGGGGACGGTTGGACGTATGCGTTTTCACAGGAGGCGCAATCCGGACTATAACCAACTCCGGCGGATTGCCGAAGCGGGGCAGGCAGTTGCGGCACAGTCCGCGGCTGACCACCATGGAAGTCCCTCCCAATTCATACATTCCGCCGGCATATTTAGGAAAAAAGCCCTGATGGGGAGCCAGAAGTCCGCCGGGACAGAAGGACAGCCGGATTTGCCCTCCATGGGCGTGGCCGCAGAGAACCAGGTTAAATCCGCTTTCCGCGTAGTATCTGGTCAGCTCCGGACGGTGGGACAGGAGAATGGAATAGCAGTCGGGGGAGAGACTGCGGCTGCAGCGTTTCAGCTGCTCCACCCATTTTTCCGAAAGACGGCCGCTGTGATGGGAACGGACAAAGGCGTGGGGGTCGTCCACGCCTCCAAGCTGGATGGCCTGGCCCTTTAGCCGGAGCGTTACGCTGTTTCCTCTCAGTGGATGGACTCCAAGCCGGGCGAAGCGGGAACGGAGTTTTGGCATCTGCCGGGTCCATTCTTCGTGATTTCCGGACACGTAAAAGCATGGGTAGGAAGCGCCCAGCTCTTTCAGCAGAATCAGAGCGCCTTTCAGGGGGACCTTGTGGTCGGCGATGTCTCCGCTAAGGAGGACCAGGTCCGGGTTCTGACGGTGAATGGCGTTCAGGAGAATCTCTTGGCCGGGACCGTAAAGGGTGCTGTGCAGGTCGGTGACCAGAGCCAGGGTGATGGGGGCCGTAAGTTTGGGGGAAGTCCGGGTGTAGGTGGTGACGGATAACGAACGGCGCCAGTGACAGCCGGAGCGGGAAAGGAGTCTTGTGTTCATATTGCTGTAAGTTCCTCCTGTTGGTTTATGGAAATCCCTTTGGCTATTAGTGTATCATATTCGGAGAAATGGGGAAAGGGGATGGAGAGAGAAGATGGAGAGAGAAGATGGACTTGACAAGGAGTCCTGTTTTTGTTAATCTATATTTAGACATTTAGCTAATTATCTAAATATTTGCTGAAACGAAGCGGTACTTGCACACAGACAGAAAGGAAGTAAGATGGCGTTTGCAGATACATTTAAAGCTCTGTCGGACCCGACCCGTCGGGAAATTCTGAATCTGCTGAAGCAGAAGGAGATGACTGCAGGGGAGATTGTGGAACATTTTCAGGTGTCCGGTGCTACGATTTCCCATCATCTTTCGATTTTAAAGCAGGCAGGACTGGTAGATGACCAGAAATCCGGGAAATATATTTACTATCGTCTGAATCTGACTGTGTTTGAGGAGATTCTAAGTTGGATACAGGGCTTTATGAAGGAGTGAGAAGGATGGAAAAAAAGGAAAGAAGACAGCTCGGAATGGGAAAATGGGAGCCGGTTTACTGGGCGGCGGCCATGATTCCCTTTGCGATTTCTCTCGTATTTTATCAAAAGCTGCCGGAACAGGTGCCTACCCAATGGGGCTGGGAGGGACAGGTAAGGGGATATTCCGGGCGATTTATGGCTTGCTTTGGAATACCGGCCTTTATGCTGGTTATGGAGCTGCTGATTGCAGCGGCGTTCCGGCTGGACCCAAAGTGGAAAAATATCAGGCGTTCCGGGGTGCTGGGCCAGCTGAGCCGCTGGTTTCTGGTGGTTTTGGGAATTTTGGTCCAGGCGGTGATTACGGCCGCAGGGCTGGGTCAGCCGGTAGATGTGAGCAGGATTGTGAGTATGTTCATCGGCTTTGCCATTCTGGTGATGGGAAACTATCTTCCCCGATGCCGCTATAACTTTACTATGGGAATCCGAACCCCCTGGACCTTAAATGATGAAAAAAACTGGAACAAAACCCATCGGATTGCCGGGTTTTTCTGGACTGCGGGAGGAATTCTGATGGTGGTCCTGGGATATTTCAGGATGGCAGTTCTCTATTTTGCGGTGTTAGCCGTGATTGTTCTGGTGCCGGTGGGGTATTCCTATGTGTTGTACCGAAGGGAATCGGTGTGAAGGAGGGGGAGGAGAGGACGATTGATTTATCCAATATTGCTGAATATAAAGAAAATAATCAGCTGGAAGTAAAAAAGCTTCAGGCGGTTTACCGCAGAGCGTTTGGGAAACCTATTCTTTTGTCAAGTGGACATGTGACAGTTCGGAAGGTGGTTGGAAGAAACCTTGGAAAGCGTCGATAAAAAAGAATCAGCAGAAACTGTCGAATAAAATGAAGAAGCGCAGGAAAATAATCGGAACCGGCGCTATAAACTCACTATATAATTATGTAAAGCTTATGCAAATTTCGTTGACATTTCCACAACACCCGTCTATAATAGAGTGGTCAGATGCAAAAGGCTGTGAGGGAGAGAGTAGCCCTGTCGGAACGCCCCAGAGAGCCGGGGAAGGTGGAAACCCGGCGCAAGTAAGGCAGAGTGTGAAAATCACTCCGGAGCCGCCTGGCTGAGAGGAAGAACGAGAGGAGCCGTTGGTTTCTGCCGCAGGTTCCCAGCTGTTTTAACCGGTAGGCCGGGACGTATTTTCCGCGTTAAGGAAGCACATATGATGGTATGGAGTAATAGGTGGTAGAACGAAAAGGTTCATTGTTGGCTTTCGTCCTGTTATGGGGCGGAAGCCTTTTTATAATGAAAGGTAACAGTCTGGGACGGCGGGGAAACAGGGGATAATCCGTTTCCCCTCCAAACACGGCTGTATGAAGTGAAGAGAAATGGAGGAATTGCCATGTATCAGAAGGTTCCCACAGACTTAAAGTTTGTGGAACGGGAAAAAGAGGTGGAGAAGTTCTGGGAAGAGAACCACATCTTTGAGAAGAGCATCAAAAACAGAGAGGGCGGCCAGCCCTACGTGTTCTACGATGGTCCGCCAACGGCCAACGGAAAGCCCCACATCGGCCATGTGGAGACCCGTGTCATTAAGGACATGATCCCCAGATACCGGGCTATGAAGGGATATATGGTACCCAGAAAAGCCGGATGGGATACCCATGGACTGCCGGTGGAGCTGGAAGTGGAGAAGAAGCTTGGCCTGGACGGCAAAGACCAGATCGAGAAGTACGGTCTGGAACCCTTTATCAAGGAGTGTAAGGAGAGCGTCTGGAAGTACAAGGGAATGTGGGAGGATTTCTCCAATACCGTTGGCTTCTGGGCGGACATGGAAAACCCCTATGTCACCTATCACAATGATTTTATTGAGTCCGAGTGGTGGGCCTTAAAGCAGATCTGGGAGAAAGGCCTGCTCTATAAGGGCTTTAAGGTAGTACCCTACTGTCCCCGCTGCGGCACTCCTCTGTCCTCCCACGAGGTAGCTCAGGGATACAAGGACGTGAAGGAGCGCTCCGCGATTGTCCGCTTTAAGGTGAAGGACGAGGACGCTTACATCCTGGCATGGACCACAACGCCATGGACCCTGCCCAGCAACCTGGCTCTCTGCGTACACCCCAATGAGGAGTATGTGAAGGTAAAGGCCGGGGACGGAAAGGTTTATTACATCGCCCACGCTCTGATGGAGACGGTTCTGGGCGAGGGCTGCGAAGTGCTGGAAACCTACAAGGGAAAAGATCTGGAGTACAAGGAGTACGAGCCTCTCTACGAGTGTTCCGTTCCCTTCTGCGAAAAGCAGCATAAAAAGGCTTATTACGTGGTCTGCGACACCTACGTAACCCTGACCGACGGTACCGGAATCGTACACATTGCCCCGGCCTTCGGTGAAGACGATGCCAATGTGGGACGCAAGTACAACCTGCCCTTCGTGCAGCTGGTGGATTCTAAGGGAGATATGGCTCCGGAGACTCCCTTTGCGGGCAAGTTTGTGAAGGACGCCGATCCTTTGGTGCTGAAAGATCTGGAGGAGAGAGGACTGCTCTTCGCGGCTCCGGCCTTTGAGCACAGCTATCCCCACTGCTGGCGCTGCGGCACCCCACTTCTTTACTATGCAAGAGAGTCCTGGTTCATCAAGATGACGGCGGTGAAGGAGGACTTGATCCGCAACAATAACACCATCAACTGGGTGCCCGACTCCATCGGAAAGGGCCGTTTCGGCGACTGGCTGGAGAATATTCAGGACTGGGGAATCTCCAGAAACCGCTACTGGGGAACTCCTTTAAATATCTGGGAGTGCGAGTGCGGATACCAGCACTCCATCGGCAGCATCGAAGAATTAAAGAGCATGTCCCACAACTGCCCGGATGATATCGAGCTGCATCGTCCCTACATTGATAATGTGACGGTAGTATGCCCCAAGTGCGGCAAAGAGATGAAGCGGGTGCCGGAGGTAATCGACTGCTGGTTTGACTCCGGAGCCATGCCATTTGCCCAGCATCATTATCCCTTTGAAAATAAGGAGCTGTTCGAGTCTCAGTTCCCGGCGCAGTTTATCTCCGAGGCCGTGGACCAGACCAGAGGATGGTTCTATTCCCTGCTGGCGGAATCCACCCTGCTCTTTAACAAGGCGCCCTACGAGAACGTTGTGGTCATGGGCCTGGTGCTGGACGAGAACGGACAGAAGATGAGCAAATCCAAGGGAAATGCCGTTGATCCCTTTGAGACATTAAAGACCCACGGCGCCGATGCCATCCGCTGGTTCTTCTACACCTGCAGCGCTCCCTGGCTGCCCAAGCGCTACCAGGACAAGGCGGTGACAGAAGGACAGAGAAAGTTCATGGGTACCCTGTGGAATACCTACGCCTTCTGGGTGCTGTACGCCAATATCGACCAGTTTGATCCCACCAAGTACAGCCTGGATTATGAGAAGCTTCCCGTGATGGACAGATGGCTGCTGTCCAAGATGAATTCCATGGTAAAGGCCGTGGACCAGAATCTGGATCAGTATCAGATTCCTGAGGCAGCCAGAGCTCTTCAGGATTTTGTGGATGACATGAGCAACTGGTACGTGAGAAGAAGCCGTGAGCGTTTCTGGGCTAAGGGTATGGAGCAGGATAAGATCAACGCCTACATGACTCTGTACACCGCACTGGTAACCGTTTCCAAGGCGGCGGCTCCCATGATTCCTTTCATGACCGAGCAGATTTATCAGAATTTGGTGCGGACTGTGGACAAGAACGCCCAGGAGAGCGTTCATCTATGCGACTTCCCGGTGGTTCAGGAGGAATGGATTGATCCACAGCTGGAGTCCGATATGGATGAGGTCCTAAAGACTGTTGTTATGGGACGGGCGGCCCGGAATACGGCGAATATTAAGAACCGCCAGCCCATTGCCCAGATGTATGTAAAGGCGGATCACGCCCTTTCCGACTTTTATGTAAAGATTATCGAGGAGGAACTGAACGTCAAAAAGGTTACTTTTTCTGATGACGTACGGGCGTTTACCTCTTACACCTTCAAGCCTCAGTTAAAGACCGTGGGACCAAAATACGGCAAGCTGTTGAATCAGATTCGTCAGACCCTGACAGACCTGGATGGCAGTGCGGCTATGGATACCCTCAATGAGAAGGGAAGCCTGACCTTTGAGATTCAGGGGCAGGAGGTTGTTCTGACCAGAGACGACCTTCTCATCGACGTAGCCCAGAAGGAGGGATACGTGACTCAGGAGGACAACTATGTAACGGTGGTTCTGGATACCAATCTGACGCCGGAGCTGATCGAAGAAGGATTTGTCCGGGAGCTGATCAGCAAAATCCAGACGATGAGAAAGGAAGCCGGTTTTGAGGTAATGGACAAGATTACCGTATACCAGGAAGGCAATGATCAGATCGAGGCGCTGCTTGCAGAGCATGGAGATGAGATTTGCACCGAGGTAATGGCGGACCGGATTGTTACCGGACAGATGGGGGGATATGCCAAGGAGTGGAATATTAACGGACAGCAGGTATCACTTGGCGTGGAAAAGATCAACGCATAATAACAGGAGGTTGTCAATGAACAAAGGTTTTGATAAGGCCACTTTTAAAAACAGTGTAATTGATAATGTAAAAAATATGTTCCGCAGGACCATCGACGAGGCTACGCCCCAGCAGGTATTTCAGGCCGTAGCTTACGCGGTAAAAGATGTCATCATCGATGAGTGGATCGCAACCCACAAGGAGTATGAGCGCAAGGACGTCAAAACCCTTTATTATTTATCGATGGAATTCCTTATGGGCAGAGCTCTGGGCAATAACCTGATTAACATCTGCGCCTGGGATGAGGTAAAAGAGGTACTGGATGAGCTGGGATTTGATTTAAACGCAATCGAGGACCAGGAGCCGGATGCGGCTCTTGGAAACGGCGGACTGGGACGGCTTGCGGCATGCTTCCTGGATTCTCTGTCTACCTTGGGATATCCGGCTTACGGCTGCGGTATCCGTTACCGCTACGGCATGTTTAAGCAGAAAATTGAAAACGGCTATCAGGTGGAAGTGCCGGACGACTGGTTAAAGGATGGCAACCCCTTTGAAATCCGCCGCCCCGAGTATGCCATGGAGGTTAAATTCGGCGGCTATGTCCGTACAGAGTGCCGGAACGGAAGAAACTATTTTATCCAGGAGGGCTATCAGTCTGTCCGGGCGGTACCTTATGACCTGCCGGTAATCGGCTACGGCAACAATGTGGTCAACACCCTGCGCATCTGGGATGCGGAGGCCATCACCACCTTCAAGCTGGACGCCTTTGACCGGGGCGACTATCAGAAGGCGGTGGAGCAGGAGAATCTGGCCAAGACCATCGTGGAGGTCCTCTACCCCAACGACAATCACTATGCCGGAAAGGAACTGCGGTTAAAGCAGCAGTATTTCTTCATTTCCGCCAGTGTGCAGAGAGCGGTGAAGAAGTACAAGGAGAAGCACGACGATATCCGCAAGCTGCACGAGAAGGTGGTATTCCAGTTAAATGACACCCATCCCACCGTGGCCATTCCGGAGCTGATGCGTATTTTGCTGGATGAGGAGGGACTGACCTGGGAGGAGGCATGGGAGGTAACTACCAAGACCTGCGCCTACACCAACCACACCATAATGTCCGAGGCTCTGGAGAAATGGCCCATCGAGCTGTTCTCCCGCCTGCTGCCCAGAATCTACCAGATTGTAGAAGAGATTAACCGCCGGTTTGTGGAGCAGATTCACAGAATGTATCCGGGCAACCAGGAGAAGGTTCGCAAGATGTCCATTATCTATGACGGACAAGTGAAGATGGCCTATATGGCGATTGCCGCCAGCTTTTCCGTCAACGGCGTGGCCAAGCTCCATACGGAAATCTTAAAGCACCAGGAGCTGAAGGACTTTTATGAGATGATGCCTGAGAAGTTCAATAATAAGACCAATGGCATTACCCAGAGACGTTTCCTGCTTCACGGGAATCCCCTTCTGGCTCAGTGGGTGACGGATAAAATCGGCGATGAGTGGATTACCGACCTGCCCCATATCGGCAAGCTGGCCATTTACGCGGATGACGAGAAATGCCAGCAGGAATTTATGAACATTAAGTACCAGAACAAGCTGCGGCTGGCAAAATATATCAAAGAGCACAATGGAATTGATGTGGACCCCAGATCCATTTTCGATGTCCAGGTCAAGCGGCTTCACGAGTACAAGCGTCAGCTGATGAACATTCTCCATGTGATGTATCTGTATAATCAGCTCAAGGACAACCCCAACATGGATATTGTGCCCAGAACCTTTATTTTCGGAGCCAAGGCGGCAGCCGGATATAAGCGGGCCAAGCTGACCATCAAGCTGATTAACTCTGTAGCCAACGTGATTAATAATGACCGTTCCATCAATGGGAAAATCAAGGTGGTGTTTATTGAAGATTACCGGGTATCCAACGCGGAAATTATCTTTGCGGCGGCGGATGTCAGCGAGCAGATTTCCACGGCCAGCAAGGAGGCTTCCGGTACCGGAAACATGAAGTTCATGTTAAACGGCGCCCTGACTTTGGGAACCATGGACGGAGCCAACGTGGAAATCGTGGAGGAGGTAGGAGCCGACCGGGCCTTTATCTTCGGTATGTCCTCCGATGAGGTTATCAACTACGAGAACAACGGCGGCTACAATCCTATGGAAATCTTCAACAACGACCAGGATATCCGCAGAGTGCTGATGCAGTTAATCAACGGTTTTTACTCACCGGAGAATCCAGAGCTGTTCAGGGATATCTACGACTCCCTGTTAAACACCAAGAGCAGCGACCGGGCGGATACCTACTTTATCCTGAAGGATTTCCGTTCCTACGCCCAGGCTCACGAGCGGGTGGACGCTGCCTATCGGAATGAAAAATGGTGGGCTCAGTCCGCAATCCTGAACGTAGCCCATTCCGGCAAATTCACCTCAGACCGGACCATCGAGGAGTATGTACACGATATCTGGCACCTTCAGAAGGTAAAAGTAGAGGTATAGTAACGATTAAAAAAGCGAAGTGCCTGGCCAGGCGCATACAGGCCAGGCGCTTTTTGTTACGAGCACTTAGCGCCCGTCCTTTGGGCGCTTACGTGCGAAACATGCAGAGTACTTGGCGAGGTTTTTTCGAGCCTAGTACGGAGCATTGTTACGAGCACTTAGCGATAAATCATTAGGAGGTGCCCCATGGCGCTAAAGGACCAGCTCCCCGAGGGCTTTTACAAGCTGTTTGCCAGCAAATACCGGGAATATTACATCCGCTTTCTCCTGGCCCTGTTCCACGAAACGGCGGGTCTGTACTCCGCACTCAGCCTGACGGAGGGCCAGGTCCGGGCGGTGATTGAGGAGCAGATGGAAGGGGAGGGCATGGTATTTTTGGAGGAGCCGGAGGAAGAGGGGGAGAATCTCACCTTTATCCCTACCCCGGCCCGCTTCCTGGGAAATCTGCTCTCCTGGGGATGGATGGTCCGGGAATTTGACGAGCGGACCAATGAATATTTTTACGGATTCCCCGGCTACAGCCTGATTTGGCTGGAGCTTTTTGAAAAGCTGGAGGAGCCGGAGGAGGACGTAAGCCACGAGAGCATGCGGTCTGTTTACAGCTGCCTTTCCACCTATTTAAGGGACGGGGACCAGGATTTGGAAATCCTAAAGGACGGCCTCAAGGCAGCCAGGCGGCTTCTGCAGCTGTTATCCAACATGCAGAGCGGCCTTGCCGCCTACTACGACCGGCTGTCGGCTCAGAAGGAGGTCAAGGGAATCCAGAAGGTGCTGGTGGAGGAGATGAACGACCGGGACAGCCGGAAATACGCCATTCTTACCAGCGCTGACAGCTTTTACCGCTACAAGGAGGCGGTGAAGGAGCGGATTCAGGAGATTTTCGAGGAGCACGAGAAGAGACGGGAAAAGCTTGAGGGGGAAAATGGCCCGGAGACCGGTTTAAGAGAAGAGAATGAGGAAACGCTACGGCTCAGAGAGCGCAGGATTGCCAGAACCCGGGAGGGGGATGGGCTGGCCGGTCGGATTCTCAAGGAGTTTGAGCGGATTGAGGTGAAATACAACCAGCTGATTGAGCAGAAGGGGGTATTCGCGGCCAGGGCCAACGCCAGAATCCAGTACCTGATGCGGGAAGGCCGGGACGGGGAGGACGATTTGCTCCGCCTTCTGGCCCTTCTCAGGAGCGGAGAACACCGCCAGGAAATCCTGGCGGATTTGGGAGCAGCCATGAACCTGACGGCCCCGGAGCGGCTGATGACCGAGGACAGCTTCTATTCCCCCAGGGAGGAGCGGAGGGAATTTGCCCCTTCGCCCAAACAGGAGGAGTCCGGGCCGGAAAACCTGGAGGACTTTGTGGTGAAGCCGGAGTACAGCCAGAAGGAAATCGAGGAATTTATCCGGCAGAATACCAGAGACGGAAGGTTCCAGGTGACGGAGCACACCGTAAACCAGGTGGAGGATTTGGAAAAGCTGCTCTTAGTCTGGCGGGACGGGGCCCTGGGCGAGGACAGTATGGAAATCACCGGCCTGGGGGAGACGCCCATCCGGCGGCTGGGCTACAAATATACCACATTTACCATGGAGAGGAACGGACAGGATGATTGAATACATAAAAGAGCTTTCAGCCAGGGACGAGGAGGAGCTGAGAAAAACCATCCGGGAGCTGCTTCGCCAGAGCTGTATCCTGGAAACCAAATACGACGCTGCCAAAGGGACCTTCAAGGACAATCCCCGGTACGGCTTCTGCATGCGCCACCGGGAGTTTTTGACGGATTATTTTCAGGTCATGGGCCTGGAGCTGGTCTACGACCCCCAGGACCATTTCTTCCGTCTGACGGGACAGGGAGCGGGAAGCGAGCGGTTCGGAGAAACCTCCACCCTGCTGGTGCTTCTGATGAAGCTGATTTACCGGGACAAAATCCTGGGACAGGGGCTGAAGGCCACGGTGACCAACCTGGAGGAAATCCGCCGTTACGGCTCTGAGACCGGGATTCTCACCAGGAAGCTCGCGGAGCGGGAGGTGGCGGAGGCATTGTCCCTGATGAAAACCCACCAGATGATTGAGCTGCCCTGCGCCATCGCCGATGTGGAGGATAAGACGCCCATCTATCTGTACCACACCATCAACGTATTCTGCAGCGGTGCGGCTATCGGCCAGCTGTGCCGCAAATACGGAATCAAGGAGGAAGCGGATGAAAACGCCTAAAAAAGTCATAACCAGGCTGCTGTTAAACAACTGGGGCGGCATTTCCCATCAGGTGATGGAGCTTCACGAGTATGTGAACCTGTTCTCCGGCATGAGCGGTTCCGGAAAATCCACGGTGATGGACGCCATCCAGGTCCTGCTCTACGGCAGCCTTTCCCAGAACTTCCTCAACAAGGCGGCGGATGAGCGCAACCGGCGGACGGTGATGACCTATCTGAAAGGCGCCCAGAAGGACGGCACCGCCAACCGGGAGGGGCAGGATTTCTGCTCCAACCTGGTGATGGAGATTCAGGATTTGGCGGACGATGCCTACCGCTGCGTGGGCGTCTGCTTTGAGGTGCGCAGGGAGGAGCGGGATTTGAGCCGGTACTCTTTCTTTTCCCACGAGGGGAAAATGGACGGTTCCTTTTACCGGGACGAGGAGGGGAATCCGCTGCGCCTCAAACAGATGAGCGCCCTGGTCAAGAGCCATCAGAAGGACCCTTCCGGAAAACTTAAAGGCGAGGATTTAAACCGGATGTACCCCACCAACGACGCTTACCAGAACGCTCTCTACGGTCCCATTTTCGGGGACATCGACGGGCGGCGGTTTACGGTGATGGAAAAAAGCGCCGTGGCCCTGAAAATGTCCAACGGAGTGGGGCAGTTCATCCGGGATTACATGTTTCCCAAGAGCACCAGCCAGGCCATCGAGAAAATCAGCCGCCAGCTGGGGGATTACCGGGATATCCGGGATACGGTGGCGGACTTGGAGAAGCGCATCGGCCTTCTGGAGGAAGTCCGCAGGCTGGACGGAGAGCTGGCCGGGGCCCGGGCGGATGTGGTCCGGGGAGAATACCGCTTAAAGCAGCTGAAAATCCTGGGAATCCGGGGGGAGATGGAGTGCCTTGAGGCGGAAGGCCAGGAGCTTCTTCTTCAGGAAAATGAAGTCCGCAGCCGGCGGGAAGCCCTTAAGGGAGAGTTAAATGAGAGCCAGGAGGCGGTGGTGGAGCTCCGCTCCCGGTTAAAGTCCAGCGACTACGGAAAAATCCGGGAGCAGCTGGAGAGCCTGAAGGAGACAGAAGGGCTGCTGGAGAAGAACCAGGGGGCCTGGAACCATGTGCTGGCGGGACTTTCCTGCTGGGAGGAAAATGAGGAGGTCTACGGCCTGGTGGGAAACCAGGCCCTGCAGGCTCTGGAGGATGTGCGCGGCCGGAAGGTGACGGCTCAGGTCCTGGAGGAGCTGAAGAAGGGGCTGGAGGAAACCCTGGATGAGGTAAACAACCAGCGGGATAATCTGGTCCAGGAGCGCCGGGAGCGGTCCGGAGCCCTGAAGGAGAAGGAAGAGCGGCTTTCCGACTGGAATCAGGGCCAGAAATCCTACCGCCACCGAAAGGGGCTCAAGGAGGCCCAGCGGGCCCTGGAGCAGGCACTGTTTAGGGAGACCGGGCGCCAGGTTCCGGTCACCATCCTGGCGGACGCCTTTGACATCCGGGATTCCCAGTGGAGGGAGGCCATTGAGGGGCGGCTCGGCCGTGTCAAATACGGACTGATTACCCCGCCGGAATACGCTTCTTTGGCGGTGCGGCTTTTCGGAACGATGGAGGAGTTTGAAAATGTGGACTTGTTCCATGTGAAGCGGATTCTGGAGGATGAGCCCCAGGCGGTCCCCGGTTCCCTCTACGAGGAGGCGGAGGCTGGCGAGGGGTATGTGGACGGCTGCCTGAAGCATTTTCTGGGGAGAATCATGAAGTGCCGGAATGTGGAGGAGCTGGAGACGGTGAAAGACGGGGTGACCCGGGACTGCTACAGCTACAGCAATTACACCCTGCGCCATCTGCCGTCCAGGGACTGCGTGCAGAACGCCTGCATCGGCAGGAACATTTCCAAGGGAAAAATCCGGCAGCTGGAGGAGGAAATCCGCCGGCAGAAGGAGGAAATGTCTGCTCTGGAGGGCCGCATCCGGGCTTTGGATGAGGCCAGGTCCTACGAGCGGATTTCCAGAGAGGTCAGCGAGTATCTGAACCTCTTTGAGGCGGGCCGGGAGCTGGAGGGCAACCGGAGGCGGCAGAGGGGGCTGGAAGAAGAGCTGGAGCGTCTGGAGCAGGCGGGCGCTTTAAACGCGCTAAAGGAGGAGCTGGCCCGGGCCCAGAAGGCCTACGAGGAGAAGGAAGAAGCCTACGGGACCGCGGGAGCCCGTCTCTCCCAAATCCAGGCAAAAATGGCGGTAAACAGCGCGGCCCTGGAAGGGCAGAGACGTCAGCTCCAGGAGGAGACCCACGGCTTCCGGCCCAACCAGGCGGAGGACCAGGCCTTGGAAGAGCGTCTGAAGGAAAAGAGCCTGGCCGCGGTGCGGGCCGCGGAAAGCTCCAAGCTGGAGCAGGCCAGAGCCAGGGAGCAGAAGGCATTGGAGGGACGGCTGGGGGCCAGGCTGAAATTCAACCGCGCCTACCCCTCCTGCGGACTGACGGGGGCGGAAGAGACGGGAGCCTCCTACGAGGAGCTTTACAAGCGGTACCGCCGCCAGTATGTGGAGGACTACAAGGAACAGTTTGACCGAAAATGCCGGGAAGTCTACGCCAGCCTCAGGGACAATGTGATTGCCTCCATCCACGGGGATATCAAGGCGGCTTACCGCCAGGTGCGGGAGGTGAACCAGGTGCTGGGCGCCACCTCCTTCTACGACAGCGTTTACAAAATCGGCATCACCCCGGCTGCCAACGAGAACCGGCAGTTTTACGATATGCTGATGGCGCCGGAGCTGGACAGCAAGGTAGTGCGGGAGGAGGATATGGAAGGCCAAATCAGCCTGGGGGACGATGAATTTCAGCGGAAATACCAGCAGGAAATCGACCTTCTGGTGGAGAAATTCATTCCTTCCCGGACGGAAGACGAGATGGAGGCGGCCAGACGGCGGGCCCAGATGGAGCAGTATGCCGACTACCGGAATTACCTGACCTTCAATATGTACGAGGTGACGGTGGACGAGGAGGGCCGGGAGAAGCGGATTGCCGTGGATGAGATGGCAGGAAACGATTCCGGCGGCGAGGGACAGAATCCCAAGTACGCGGCCCTGTTTGCCGGTTTTGCCCTGCTGTACGCCCAGCAGTATCACCGGGAGAGCCGGATTCGCCTAGTGCTGCTGGATGAGGCATTTTCCAAGATGGACAAGACCAGGAGCTCCGTATGCCTGGATTACGCCAGAAAGCTGGGGCTGCAGGTGATTATCTGTGTGCCGGACGAGCGGCTGATGACCCTGATGAAGAATGTGGACTGCGTCTACGGATTCCGCAGGAGGCGCAACCGGATTTCAATGATGATGATTGACAAGGGGAGATACCTGGAGATGCTGAGAGGAGAGGAAGACGGGGACAAAACGGAAGAGAAAGACCGGGATGAAGCCGGAGAAAAGGACGGAGAGAGGGACAGAAAGGAAGGTTAATGGAGGATGTACGATAAATTAACGCAGAAGGACATTGACCGCATGCAGGAGGAAATTGAATACCGGAAGCTGGTGGTCCGCAAGGAGGCCCTGGAGGCGGTGAAGGAGGCCAGGGCCCAGGGAGATTTGAGCGAAAACTTTGAATACAAGGCCGCTAAGCAGGACAAGAACCGCAATGAGAGCCGCATCCGCTATCTGGAGCGGATGATCAAGACCGCGAAAATCATTTCAGACCGCTCCGCCTCCGATGAGGTGGGGTTAAATGACCGGGTTGAGATTTATATTCCCGACGACGATGAGACGGAAACCTATAAGATTGTGACCACGGTCCGGGGCAACTCCTTAAAGGGGCTCATCAGCATCGACTCTCCCCTGGGAAAAGCCCTCATGGGGCACAAGGTGGGGGATAAGGTCTATGTGAAGGTGGACGACCGCTTCGGATATGAGGCGGAGATTCGCTCCATCGACAGTTCCGGCGAGGGAGAGGAAGAAGATTTGAGAAAATATTAAGGGCTCGGAGGAGGAAACATTGCCATGGCTGCAGTTCATATGACGGAAGGAAGCATTACCAGGCATCTGGTCCATTACTCGGTGCCTCTGATTCTGGGTAACCTGTTCCAGCTGACCTACAATGTGGTGGATTCCATTATCGCGGGCCGATTCATCGGGAAGGAAGCCCTGGCGGCGGAGGGGACGGCCAACCCGGTGATGAATATTGTGATTCTGGGAATCTCCGGAATCTGTATGGGCGCTTCGGTGCTGATGAGCGAATTTTTCGGAGCGGGAGAATACCGGAAGCTGAAGCGGGAGATGTCCACTACGGTGCTGTTCGGCCTGTTCTTTTCCATTGGGGTGGCTCTGCTGGGAGTGATGTTCGCAAGGCCCCTGCTGACGGTCCTGCAGGTTCCGGAGGAGCTTCTTGACATGGCCTCGGTGTATCTGGCCATTACCTTTCTGGGAGCGCCCTTTACCTATTTCTATAACGCGGTGTCCGCCGCCTTAAAAAGCGTGGGAGATTCCCAGACGCCTCTGCGGTTTCTGGCGTTCTCCGCTATTTTGAACGCGGTGCTGGACTTAATCTTTATCGGAGGCCTGGACTTTGGAATCGTCTGCTCTGCCACCACCACGGTGATTGCGGAGGCGGCGTCGGCCCTTCTGTGCATTGTATACGTATACCGGAAGATTCCCATGCTGCGGCTGGGAAAAGGGGAATTTCACATGGACACGGGACTTTTGAAGCGGACCCTCCAGTACGGCAGCGTCACGGCCCTGCAGCAGTCCTGTCAGCCCGTCGGAAAGCTGCTCATCCAGGGGGCCATCAACCCTCTGGGGGTGGACATGATTGCCGCATACAATGCGGTGAACCGGGTGGATGACTACGCCTTTACCCCGGAGCAGAGCATCTCTCACGGCATCACCACCTTTGTGGCCCAGAACCGGGGCGCGGGAAAGAAGGAGCGAATCAGCCGGGGTTTTGCCACAGGCCTGGGGCTGGAATTTATCTACTGGGTGCTGATCTGTACCCTGATTCTCCTGCTCAGACGGCCCATTATGGGACTGTTTGTGACGGACGGGGGAGAAGGAGTGGTGGAGCTTGGCGCATCTTACCTGGGAATGATGGCGTTTTTCTACATTTTCCCGGCCTTCACCAACGGATTTCAGGGATTTTTCCGGGGAATGGGGCGGATGAAGATGACCCTGCTGGGAACCTTTATCCAGACCTCCCTGCGGGTGATTTTCGTCTATCTCCTGGTCCCTTCCATGGGAATGAACGGGGCGGCTGTGGCCTGCGTCATCGGATGGAGCGTGATGCTTTTGGTGGAGGTGCCTTACGGGCTGGGGATTTTAAAAAAGGACAAATAGAAGCGGGAGTTTGAGCTTCGGGCGGACAGGTGCAAAAAATGCCGCAAAAACTTGAAAAAAGTCCTTGCGCTGCGGATTCTTCTATGATATAGTAGAAAGGCTGAAAAAACACGTCTGTGGATTCCGCGGAAAGGTGCCTGGAAAAAGATGGTTCTTTAAGGAGTTGCCTTTGGAGTAACCCAGGTCTTCCGGGAAGCATGAGAAGCAGGCGGAAGTAACCCCGGCCTTTGACGCGAAGGGTGCGGGCAAAACCAAAATGGAGGTAGAAACATGAGCGTTATTTCTATGAAGCAGTTACTGGAAGCTGGCGTACATTTCGGACACCAGACAAGAAGATGGAACCCCAAGATGGCTCCCTACATCTACACC
>ENA-OWOC01000040-OWOC01000040.1-gut-metagenome-genome-assembly--contig:-NODE-40-length-88344-cov-5.966375_pt1 | contig 88344 bp, 59 predicted proteins | sample MGYA00248245_ERZ651791 | MGnify/ENA primary metagenome ERZ651791 (study PRJEB26908, sample SAMEA4031703) | gut metagenome | biome: gut; feature: normal infant; material: stool | place: China | collected 2015 ...
GGTTTTAAGCCGAAGCTTATGGTTTCAGACATCCGAAACGCTTGCATATCGGTAAAGACCTGAATGATTGTGTTTAAGCTTGCTTATAAGAATGCTTTTGCCCTCGTTTTCACATCGGATGGACATCCGATGCTTCTTGTCCGGCCTTGGTCGGGCAAGAAGATACCCGCCGTGTTTATACAAAAGCAGGAGATAAAAGAATGTACATAGGAGATTTACATATTCATTCCAGGTATTCCCGGGCCACCAGCCGGGATTTGACGCCGGAGTCCCTGGATTTCTGGGCTGCGAGAAAGGGAATCCATCTGGTGGGAACCGGGGATTTTACCCATCCGGCCTGGAGAGAAGAATTAAAGGAAAAGCTGAAACCGGCGGAGGACGGCCTGTATGTGCTGGACCCGAGCCTGCGCAGGCGGGAGGAGGTTCCCGGCAGCAGCGTGCCCCGCTTCGTTATCAGCGGAGAAATCAGCTCCATTTATAAGAAAAACGGAAAGGTGAGGAAGGTCCACAGTCTAATCCTGCTTCCGGGACTGGAGGAGGCGCAGGCCCTTTCAGGAAAGCTGGAAACCATCGGAAACATCCATTCCGACGGCAGGCCAATCCTGGGCCTGGACTGCCGGGATTTGCTGGAGATTACCCTGGAAATCTGCCCCAGGGCCATCTATATCCCGGCTCATATCTGGACGCCCCATTTTTCTCTTTTCGGGGCCTTTTCCGGATTTGACCGGATTGAGGAGTGCTTTGAGGATATGACTCCCTATATCCACGCGCTGGAAACGGGACTTTCCTCAGACCCGCTGATGAACTGGAACTGGTCGGCCCTGGATTCCTATTTTCTGGTGTCCAATTCCGACGCCCACTCCCCCTTAAAGCTTGGCCGGGAGGCCAACCTTCTGGACATTGAGATGAGCTATGAAGGTCTGTATCAGGCGCTGCAGGCCGGGAAGGGACTTGCGGGGACCATCGAGTTTTTTCCGGAGGAGGGAAAATATCATTATGACGGCCACCGGAAATGCCATGTATGCTTAAGTCCGAAGGAGGCGGAAGCCCTGGGAAACCGCTGTCCGGTCTGCGGGAAGAAACTGACCATCGGCGTGGACCACAGGGTGGAGCAGCTGGCGGACCGGGAGGAGACGTTTCGCCCGGAAAACGCCCGGGACTTTGAAAGCCTGGTGCCCCTTCCCGAGGTAATCGCCGCCGCCACCGGACATGGAGCCGCCAGTACAAAGGTCCGGTCTCTCTATGAAAATATGGTGCGGAAGCTGGGGACGGAATTTGAGATTCTGCGGAATGTGCCGGCAGAGGAAATTGGCAGTCAGTTTGGCCCCATGATTGGGGAGGGAATCAGCCGCCTGCGGGAAGGCAGGGTGAAGCGGCTTCCGGGCTTTGACGGGGAGTACGGTATTATCCGCTTATTTGAGCCCTGGGAGATTGAGGAGATGGAGGGACAGATGAGTCTGTTTTCCTTCTTTGGAATGAAAAGCGATTCCTCTGAGCAGGAGACGAAGGGGACGGAAAGAAAAGAAGCGGCGGAAATGGAACGCGTTTCGGAAAAAAGAAGACCGCAGACAGAACCTTCTCCAAAGAGCCTGCCGGCAGGGGAAAGGGCCGCCGCAGCGTTGGGACAGAGCCTCAATCCCTCCCAGCAGCAGGCGGTTCGCTCACTGGCGCGGACCACGGCTGTGGAAGCGGGACCCGGGACGGGGAAGACCAGGACCCTGGTGGAGCGGATTCTGTATATGATTCAGGAGCAGCGAATCAGCCCGGCAGAAATCACCGCGGTGACCTTTACCAACCGGGCGGCGGGAGAGATGGAAAAACGCATTCATTCCAGACTTCCGGGGAAACGCGGGCTGAAACGCATGAAGATCGGAACCTTTCACTCCATCTGCTACCGCATGCTGAAGGAGACGGGGCTGAAGGCGGTTCTGCTGCAGGAAAGCGAGCAGCTGGAAATTGCCGAAGAGGTAATCTGCGAGCTGGGACTGAAACAGAAGCCATCCCAGCTTCTGGAGGAAATTTCCCGGCAAAAGACAGGGGAAAGGGTAGTTTGTGAGGATGGAGCGGACGGGCTGGAGCAGGCCTGCCGGCGCTACCAGGAAAGGCTGGAGGAGTTAAATGGCATGGACTACGACGACATCTTGCTGAAAGCGGTGAAGGCCCTGGAGGAAGGGAAGATGGATGAAAAACCCTTCCGGTATCTGCTGGTGGATGAGTTCCAGGACGTCAGTTCCCTGCAGTACCGCTTAATCCGTCTGATGAACCGCAGGGGCCGCCAGCTTTTTGTCATCGGCGACCCGGACCAGTCCATTTACGGCTTCCGGGGTTCCGACTCGCGGATTTTTGAGCGTCTGTCACGGGATGAGCCGGAGCTCTGCCGCATCCGACTGGAGGAAAATTACCGGAGCAGCGGCCATATCGTCCATGTTGCCAGAGAGCTGATCCGTCATAATCCGGGGCCGGAGCGGGGGCTTTGGACCAGGAAGGAGGCAGGGACGCCCCTGCGTCTGGTATCGGCGGCAAGTGAGATGAGCGAGGCCATATTCGTGGCAAAGGAGATTAACCGCATGGTGGGCGGCATCGATATGCTGGACGCCCAGGAGGGATTTGGACCGTCGGAGGAAAAGAAAACCAGAAGCTTTGGGGACATTGCCGTGATTTACCGTACCCACCGCCAGGGAGAATTTCTGGAGCGCTGCCTGTGCCAGGAGGGGATTCCCTACATTGTGGCAGGGCGGGAGGAATTTCTCCAGGCGGATTCGATCCGCGGAAGTCTCAGCTTTTTTAGCTGCCTGTCCGGAGAGGAAAGCCAGCTGACCCGCCCCCTGTGTCGGAAGCTTCTGTGGAAGGACAGAGAGCCGGAGGATGGGGAGTGGGAGCAGCTGACCGCTGAGTTTCTTCCTCTGTATCAGAAGCAGAAGCCGGGGAAATTCCTGGAGGCCTGGGTTCGGAGGATGGGCTTTCAGGAGGACGGTCCTATGGAAAAGTTCTGCTCCATGGCTCCGTTTTACCGGACCATGAAGGAAATGGCGGAGGCGGTGCGGTACGGCGGAGAGAGCGATTTAAAACGGTGCGGACAGAAGACCTACGCTTCCGACGCCGTAACCCTGACCACCATCCACGGAGCCAAAGGGCTGGAATTTCCCGCTGTCATCCTCTTTGGAGCCAGAAAAGGGCTGATTCCCCTGGAAACGAAACGGGGGGAGACAGACGAAGAGGAGGAGCGCAGACTCTTCTTTGTGGGGGTTACCAGGGCTATGGAGGAGTTAGTCATTACCAGCAGCAAAGAACCTTCGGTCTTTTTGGCGGAGCTTCCAAAGGAAGATCGGTTGTCGGAGCAGACGGGCAGAAGGGAAAAGAAGGGACAGGAGCATCAAATGAGCCTTTTTGAGCTGGACCCTTCCTTCGGCAAATGAAAAGCCCTGAAAAGCCTGCCTGCGGGGATTGTAAAAATCACGATTTTAGACTATACTAACATGCAGGGATACGGGGCAGAACAGATTAAAAGCCCGGGTATCGTGGAGAATACGCAGCAAAAGAAAGGAAAGAGACATGGCAGACATTAAAGAGCTGAAAAATCAGGATCTGATTATGGCCTATCATCTGATGCAGTACAACGCAACGCCGGAGCGTCAGGCGGAATTTATGCAGGAGGTTGTGAAAGCCCGTTTTCTGGCCCCTGCATCGTTTGATCCGGAACCGGAGACCGGGGAGGACGGGAAGCTGAAGCTTCAGCCCAATACAAAAGTATCATTCCCTGAGGTGGCTAACAACGAGGGAAAGAAGTACCTACCTGCATTCACTGACTGGAAATCCGCCCAGAAGTGGGAACTGAAGGAGGGGCAGCGTCTGATCGCCACCAACTTCGAGGATTACGCGGCAATGGTTCTTCGGGATCAGGATGCTTCCGGCTTTGTGATTAATCCCTTTGAGGAGAATATCCGCATTGAGCGGAATGTGATTGCCGCCATCAAACAGCAGCAGGCGGCCTTTATCAAACAGAAGCTGGCAGAGGCTCAGAAGCGCCAGGCGGAGCAGAAAGGCCAGGCGGCGGCAGGCCAGGGAAACGGAGCGGCGGGACAGCCGGCCGGCCAGCAGGGCCAGAGCGCTCCGGGGCAGGCCCAGAGAACCGTAACCCTTTCATTCCACCGCATCGAAAAATGCCCGGAGAAGTTTCTTGAGGAGGCCAGAACTTACCTGAAAACCCAGCCGGTCAAGAAGGCCTATCTCCAGGGACTGATGCAGGGAGACCGGAAGGGATGCCTGTTTGTTCTGGACCATGAGGGCGATGAGAAGGCCCTCTTTAATGAACTGGCAAAAATCTCCAAACCCTATATGCCCGGGATGTACCTGTACGCCACCACGGTAAACTCTGACTTGGGCAAGAAGGCCATCAATGGAATGGAACCCTTCTACGAGGCCTGAGAGGAGACCAGTTCATCCAGGGAACGGAAGGAATAGCCCATCTCCTCGTATTTTGTCAGCAGTTCATCCAGGATGTCGGCATTGGTCCGGGAGGTGCTGTGGAGCAGGATAATGGCGCCGGGATGGACGCGGCCGATGAGCTTTTCAAAGGCCTCCTCCCTGGTGGGCTGCTCATCCTGGAGCCAGTCTACATAAGCAAGACTCCAGAAAAATGTGGTGTATCCCAGTTCTTTGGCCATTTCCAGATTGGACTCGCTGTATTTGCCCTGAGGAGGCCGGTAGTATTTGGCCATGGTCTGGCCGGTGGTCTGGGTGTAAAGCTCCTCCAGGCTGGTCAGTTCCTGAGAGAATGCTTCTTTCGTGGCAATTTGGGACATATCCGGGTGGTGATAGGTATGGTTGGCTACAATGTGGCCCTCCTCCACCATCCGCCGCACCAGGTCCGGACTGGAAGAGATATAATTTCCAACTACAAAAAATGCGGCGGGAGCCCCATGTTTTTTCAGGGCGTCCAGAATCGCCGGCGTGCAGCCGTTTTCAAAGCCTGCGTCGAAGGTCAGATACAGAACCTTTTCCTCTGTGTCCTGAGCGTAGTAGGCATGGAAGCGGCTTAAATATTCCGCGGAGGCGTTTGCCACCGGCGGCTTCCCCTCCTGGGGAAAGCTTAAGCCCCAGTTTCCCTCGGCCGAAACGGCCGCAAAGGGCGGACTAGCGGAGGGGGAAGAGAGGAGATAGCCGGCGGCGCTGCCGGCAAAGTAGGAGAAGGAGAGCAGCAGAAGAAAGAGGGAAAGGCGAACGGGTCTGGGTTTCATGGCGGCGGTCCTGCCTTTTTAACATTACTAATACATATGAGAAAGCGAAGGAGATTATGTGCTCCAGATATTTTATTACAGTTGAAAAGGGAAAGCAGAGGGATGTACGGCCTTCGGACTGTGCGCCTGTAATCTGCCTGAAGAACGGCCAGATGTTTGCGGTCCGGCAGAGGTGGGGATTTACATCCGAGGGCGGGAAGCTGGTCATCAATGCCAGAGCGGAATCCGCCCTGGATAAGCCCATGTTTTCGGAAAGCCTGCTGAAGCGCCGCCTGGTCATACCGGCGGACGGATTCTACGAGTGGAATTCACAGCGGGAAAAGCATATCTTTACGGCGGAGAAGGAAAAGCTTTATATGGCGGGATTCTGCCGGTGGGAAGGGGAAGAGTGGCGGTTCTGTATCCTGACTACCCAAGCAAACCCATCGGTAAAGCCGGTGCATGCCCGGATGCCGCTGATTCTAAAGGAGAACCAGGTAGAGGAGTGGCTGAAGAATGAAGAACGGCTCCGGGAATTCCTGGGGCAAGAACCGGAGCCGTTGAAAAGAGAAGCGCCCTATGAGCAGCTTAGTCTGTTTTGATTGTTTCTGTTTCCTCCTCCCCCACGGGCATGGAAGCCTGCTCCAGATTGTTCAGGACCCGCCGCAGATATCCGCAGAACTGTTCAATCTCTTCCGGCTGAAAATCCTTCCAGGTCTGCTCGTCCATATAGCTGAGAAGGTTACGGACAATCTGAGCCTCCTGCCTGCCGGTTTCGGTCAGACAGACCAGAAAGGAACGGCGGCTGGAAGGGTCCGGCTGCCGCTGCAGAAATCCGGATTTCTGCAGTTTATCCAGGGAGCGGGACATGGTGGTCACATCTACCTGGCAGCGCTCCGCCAGTTCCTTCTGGGTAATGTGGTCTTCCGTCAGGAGGGATTCCAGGATCCGGGCGTGTCCCTGTCCGAAGGCCAGGCCGATCCTGGCGAAGCAGGGCTGAAGAAGGGAGCGGCGGGTTTTGTCTACCTGTATGAGCATTTTTCTGGCATTTCGTTTATCAATCATGATTCTATGGTCCTTTCTGTGGGAAAATCCGTTTGTAACTGTTCAGTACCTTCACAGTTACGAGAAGCATTCCGAATCTTAGTCTAGTTCGAACTGTCCCGTATACAGCTTGTAATACCGTCCTTTCTGCTCTAACAGTTCCTCGTGGCTGCCTCGTTCGATAATCTGTCCCTTCTCCAGGACCATGATGGCTTTGGAGTTGCGCACGGTGGACAGCCGGTGGGCGATGACGAACACGGTCCGTCCCTCCATGAGAGCGTCCATACCCTTTTCGATGAGTTTCTCGGTACGGGTGTCGATGGAGCTGGTGGCTTCGTCCAGAATCAGTACCGGGGGCCGGGAGATGGCGGCTCTGGCAATGGCAAGGAGCTGTCTTTGTCCCTGGGATAAGTTGCTGCCGTCGCTGTGGAGCATGGTGTCATAGCCGTTTGGCAGACGGCGGATAAAGGAGTCGGCATTGGCGACATTGGCGGCAGCTTTTACATCTTCCATAGAGGCGTCCAGCCGTCCATACCGGATGTTGTCGGCGATGGTTCCGGTAAACAGGTGGGTGTCCTGGATGACCAGGGAGAGGGATTTTCTCAAATCGTCCTTTTTGATGCTTCGGACGTCGATGCCGTCATAGGTGATGGAGCCGCCGGAAATCTCGTAGAACCGGTTAATCAGATTGATAATGGTGGTCTTTCCGGCGCCGGTGGAGCCGACGAAGGCGATTTTCTGTCCTGGTTTCGCGTAGAGGCTGATATCGTCCAGTACCTTCTTCTCCGGGGTATAGCCAAAGACCACATGGTTGAACCGCACATCGCCTTTTAAGGGGACCAGGGAGGTATTCCCCTGGGAGTCCGGCACCTTCCAGGCAAAGGTCCCCGTATAGGAGGGACTTTCCTCCAGAGTGCCGTCCTCCTTCTCGCTGGCGTCGCAGAGAGTTACGTTTCCGTCATCAATCTCCGGCTCTTGGTTCATCATCTCGAAAATCCGCTCCGCGCCGGAGAGGGCGGCCAGCAGGAAGTTAATCTGCTGGGTAAACTGGTTGATGGGCATGGTGCTCTGGCGCACATAGACCAGATAGGAGGCCACGGTTCCCAGGTCCGTCAGGCCGGCCAGGGCGAAGAGGCCGCCCACACAGGCGGAAATGGCGTAATTGACATAGCCTAAGGACACCACTGCCGGCACGGTCATGCTGGCGTAGGTGTGGGCCTTGGTGGAGGCGATGCGGTAGGCCTCGTTTCTGCGGCAGAATTCCTCGAAATCCTGGGGCTCGTGGTTAAATACCCTTTCCACCTTCTGACCGGCTACCAGTTCTTCCACATAGCCGTTGATGGATCCCAGATACTTCTGCTGTTCAATAAAATACCGGCGGCTCCGGCTGCTGTTGAACTTGATGAAAACCATCATGCCTCCCAGGAAAACGAAGACGATCATGGACAGCCGCCAGTCCAGAATGAGAAGCATGGCGATGGTGCCGGTCACATTGATGAAGCTTTGAATCATCATGGTGAAGCTGGAGTTTAAGGCCTCGGTGATGGTGTCCACATCGTTGGTAAAACGGCTCATGAGCTCGCCGTGTGTGTGTACGTCAAAATAGGTCAGAGGCAGACGCTGGGTATGGGCGAACAGGTCGGTCCGGATTTCGCCCACCACCTTTTGGGCGATGTGGACCATCAGCTGATTGTAGAGCAGACAGGCCACGGCTCCGGTCAGATAGATGATGCCCATTACAATTACCAAACGAACCAGACCAGGGATATCCCCGGGAATGATGTAGGTGTTGATGACCGGTTTTAACAGGTAAGTACCCAGAATATTGGCTCCGGCGCTGATGGCTACCAGGATGGCAATGACTGCCATGGTCAGCTTGTGGCGTCCCAGGTAGCTTCCCATCTGGAGCAGTGTGCCTTTTACGTCTTTTGGTTTGCTGAAATTTGTGTTTCTGGCCATTACAGATTCGCTCCTTCCTGCTGAGAATGGTAAATATCCTGGTAGATTTCATTGGATGCCAGGAGAGAATCGTGGTTTCCGATGGCATTGATTTTTCCGTCGTCCAGCACGATAATCTGGTCCGCGTGGAGAACGGAGGTGATGCGCTGGGCGATGATGATTTTCACTGCGTCAGGCAGGCAGTCGGCCAGTCCCTGGCGGATTTTTGCCTCCGTGGCCGTGTCCACGGCGCTGGTGGAGTCGTCCAGAATCAGTACCTTGGGATTTTTCAGGAGGGCTCTGGCGATGCACAGACGCTGCTTCTGGCCGCCGGATACATTGACGCCTCCCTGGCCCAGCTCGGTGTCGTAGCCATTTTCCAGGCGGTCGATGAACTCGTCCACACAGGCGGCATGGCAGGCCGCGTCGATTTCCTCATCGGTGGCATCCTCCTTACCCCAGCGGAGGTTGTCCTTCACGGTGCCGGAAAACAGGGTGTTCTTCTGCAGAACCATGGCGATGGACTCGCGCAGCTCCCGGATGGGGTATTCCCGCACAGGGATTCCGTCGATGAGGACCTGACCTTCCGTTACATCATAAAGGCGGGGGATTAACTGCACCAGGGTACTCTTGGCGGAGCCGGTCTGGCCGATGATGCCCACGGTCTGCCCCGGCTTGATATGGAAGGAAATGTCGGACAGGACGTATTCTTTGGCTTCCTTCTTATGTTTAAAGTAAACGTGGTCAAACTGGATTTCTCCCTTTTCCACCCGGATATCCCGCGTGTTCTCATCGTCCCGGATGTCAATCTCCTCGTCCAGGACCTCTGAAATCCGCCGCCAGGAGGCCAGGGAACGGGTGAGCATCATGAAAACGTTGGAGAGCATCATCAGGGAGTTCAATACCTGCATGACATAACTCAAAAAGCCCGTCAGCTCGCCTACCTTGATGCCGCCCACCGTGGCCATTCTTCCCCCAAAGAAAAGGATGGCGATGATGGTGCCATACAAAACGAACTGCATGGCGGGCATATTTAAGGCAGCCAGACGGAAGGCGCGTTCGGAGGTAGTACGCAGGTTGGAGTTGACCTTATCGAATTTTTCTATCTCATGTTCGCCGCGCACATAGGCTTTTACTACGCGGATGGCAGTGAGATTCTCCTGAATAATCCGGTTCACCTGGTCGATGGCTCCCTGCATGACGCCATAAAGAGGGCGGACACGGCTGATGATCTGGAAAAGAAGAAAACCCAGAATCGGTGCTGCAATCAAAAAGACGATGGCCAGCTGGGTATTGATAAAGAAAGAAGCGCCCAGGGCAGTGAGCATCATGACCGGCGAGCGAAAAGCCGGCCGCATGCCGGTGGAGATGGAGTTCTGGATGGTGGTCACGTCGCTGGTCAGACGGGTCACCAGGGAGGATTCGCTGAAGTGGTCCGTGTTGGCGAAGGAGAACTGCTGAAGCTTTGCGAACTCCTTCTTGCGGATTTCCGCGCCTACTCCCTGTCCGCAGGCCGCGGCAAAACGGGCGTAACCCTGGCCTAAAATCAGGGCGATGAGGGCCATGCCAATCATCTGCAGGCCTTTCATGACAATGTAGTGCTGGTCTCCGGCGGCCACTCCCACATCGATGATATCCGCCATCACCAGGGGGATAATCAGCTCAAATACGGTCTCCGCCTCGATGCAGAAGATGGCCAGGATGGCCTCCCTTCGGTAGGGCTTTACACAGGATAAGAATTCGTTCATAGTACGGTTGTCCTTTCCCTTTTTGATTGATGAAGTATACAATAATTGTATAAAACAACTGTTGTATGCGCAACTGTTTACTATTTTAAAGCGGAGGGAGAGAAATGTCAATGATAAGGTGAAAATATACTTGCGAATATATCCTGCATCTGATAAACTAATCCCATCAGCAGCATTCAGCCTGCTAAAAGAATTCGTTTTCTGCCTGGACATGCAGGCATCGTGGCTGTATTTCAACAGCCGGAACACCCTTTACAAAGAAATTTAAGTTTAGTACAATGAAGGAGGAAGGCAGCGGATGGGAAAAGAAGATACGGCCATGAAGGCCTATATGTCGCAGAACCGCGTGTTTGCGGATATTTTTAATTTTTACCTGTATCAGGGAGAGCAGGTGATTGTTCCGGAACAGTTAAGAGAGATGGATTCCGCAGAATTGTCCATGCCATATGGAGTGGACGGAAACGGAGAGCTGGTCCAGAAGTACCGGGATTTGCTGAAGGAACTGGCGGTGATGGAGGATGAAAACGCGACCTATCTTTTGCTGGGGATTGAGAACCAGAGCCATGTCCATTACGCGGCTCCGGTGAAGAACCTGCTGTACGATGTGCTTCAGTATGCGAAACAGGTGGAGCGGGCGGCCAGCCGCCATAGGGAGGCGAAGGACTATAAGGGACATAACAGCGGGGAATTTCTTTCCGGGTTTTATAAACAGGATAAGCTTATCCCAGTGATTACCCTTCTGGTTTTCTTTTCACCTGAACCGTGGGACGGCCCCAGAAGTTTGTCAGAGATGATGATAACGAAGAATCCGAAAATCTTATCGATGCTGCCGGAATACCGGGTCCATCTGATATCCCCATCGGAGCTTGAAGAGGAAGACTTCGGAAAGTTTCATACGACCCTGGGGGATGTGCTGGAGTTTATCAAATACTCCAATGATAAAGAGAAACTGGTAGAGTGGCTGGAGACGAAAAAAACGGAACTGGCATTGGGCCGTAGAGAAGTGGAAGTATTAAATGCGAGTGTCAAGGCAAATTTAACCATTGAGGCGGATAAGGAGGTAGTAAACGTGTGCAAGGCAATTGAAGATTTAAAAGCGGAAGCAGTAGAGAAAGAACAGCTGAGGGGAATCAAAAATCTGATGCATAACCTGCATTGGACGGCAGAGCAGGCGGCTGCGGCCTGGGGAATCCCTCCGGAGGATACGAAAAAACTTTTAAAGATGCTTTAAGACGGGCGCATAAGTGCCCGCCTTTTGCATTTTACAAATCTCTTTCGTAATTTTCAACATTCCGCAGATACAGGCGGCGGTGTGTGAGGGGTGTAATGCAATCAGGAAATTTCGTCATCGTTTGATTTTGAAATTTAAAATGAGTTTCTGCCGCCGGATATCTGCGTCCTGTCGTTCATCCGTTCACTAAGATAATGCGTCGGACCCCTCTTTTATTGCAAAAAAATCCTGCCTCTTATTGCCACTGCTGGATTTCTGTGTTAATATAAAGGTTGCTTTTTTGATACAGCAGGTCCGAAAGGGCCTTTTTTGAAAGGAAAATCAGGCAATGCTTGCTTATTTAATCGTATGTCCGCTGGTGTTTCTGGCCGGACTGGTGGATTCCATCGCAGGGGGCGGAGGAATCATCTCCCTGCCGGCCTATATGCTGGCGGGGGTTCCGGCCCACAGCGCCCTGGGAACCAATAAGATGGGTTCTACCATGGGAACCATTGTCTCCACCCTGCGCTACGCGGGCCACGGCTACCTGAAGGGGAAGGTCCTCATGGCGGCCTGTTCCGCAGCCATGGCCATGGCGGGCTCCTCCATCGGCTCCCATATCGCGCTGATTGTGCCGGATTCGGTCATCCGCCACATGATGCTGGTAGTGCTGCCTATTGTGGCCGCCTACGTTCTGTTTAATAAAGGGATGGGGGACAATGAAAAGACCGGCACTGTGCCGAAGCAGAAGGTGTTTGTCATCAGCCTGGCGGCGGCCCTTCTGATTGGCGCCTATGACGGCTTTTACGGGCCGGGAACGGGAACTTTCCTTCTGCTGGTGCTGACGGGAGCGGCCCGTATGGATGTGCGCAGCGCCTCCGCACAGACGAAGGTTATCAACCTCTCCTCCAATGTGGCGGCGCTGGTTACATTTTTAATCAACGGAAATGTGGTGCTGCCCCTGGGACTGGCTTCCGGGGTCTGCTCCATCGCAGGCCACTACATCGGCTCCGGCCTGGTGGTCCACGACGGACAGAAAATCGTCCGCCCGGTGGTCCTGGTGGTATTGGCGGCATTGTTTATCAAGGTTTTGAGCGGAAACTAAACCTGCGCAGATGCGCAAAGGGAAAGGATGGAAGAATCAGATTATGAAGTGGAAAAAATTCACCCTGACTACCACCACCCAGGCGGTGGATTTAATCAGCAGCATGTTAAATGACATCGGCATCCAGGGAGTGGAAATCGAGGACCATGTGCCCTTGACGGAACAGGAGACAAAGGGCATGTTCATCGATATCCTTCCGGAGCTTCCGCCGGACGACGGGGTGGCGAAGGTGAGCTTCTATGTGGACGGATCGGAGCCGGAGGAGGAAATCCTGAGAAAGGTCAATGAGGGACTGGACGAGATGGCTTCCTGGACGGATTTGGGAGCCCGTACCATTGCGGAGTCGGAAACCGAGGACAAGGACTGGATTAACAACTGGAAACAGTATTTTAAGCCTTTCACGGTGGACCATATCCTGATTAAACCTACCTGGGAGGAGATTCCCGAGGAGCATAAGGACAAGCTTCTGGTACAGATTGACCCGGGAACCGCCTTCGGCACGGGAAAGCATGAGACCACCCAGCTGTGCATCCGTCAGCTGGAAAAGGTGGTAAAGGAAGACACCCGCCTTCTGGACGTGGGGACCGGCAGCGGGATTCTGGGAATCACCGCCCTGAAGCTGGGCGCCAAAGAGGTAAAAGGAACGGATTTGGATGAGAATGCCATTGTCGCGGTAGGGGAAAACCTGAAGGCCAACGGCATTGAGCCGGAGCAGTTCCAGGTGATGCAGGGAAATATCCTGGATGACCCCACGGTGCAGCAGTGGGCGGGATTTGGCTGTTATGACGTGGCGGTGGCCAATATCCTGGCGGACGTCATCATCCCGCTGGTGGATGAGATTCCGGTCCATTTAAAGAAGGGCGGCATCTTCATTTCATCGGGTATCATCAATTTGAAAGAGCAGGCTGTTCTGGAGGCATTTTCACGAAATCAGGAGCTGGAGGTGACGGAGGTCACCAGACAGGGAGAATGGGTCAGCGTGACAGCGCGAAGAAAGTAAGAGGAAGGCCATGCATCATTTTTTTGTGGAACCGGGGCAGATGGAAGGGGAGCAGGTCCGGATTACCGGGCCGGATGTGAACCATATGAAAAATGCCCTGCGGATGAAGGCGGGAGAACAGTTTCTGGTCAGCGACGGCCAGGGCGGCGACTATCTGTGCCGTCTGGAGGAGCTGGACGCCGGACGGGCGCTGGGGAGAATCCTGGAAAAACGGGAGTCTGCCGAGCTGCCTTCTTCCATTTGGCTGTATCAGGGTCTGCCCAAAAGCGATAAGATGGAGTTTATCATTCAGAAAGCCGCAGAGCTGGGAGCGGCGGCGGTGGTACCGGTTGTGACCCGCAATACGGTGGTGAAGCTGGATGCGAAGAAAGCCAAGGAGCGGGTGCGGCGCTGGCAGGCCATTGCGGAGAGCGGGGCAAAACAGTCCAAGCGCAGCCGGATTCCCCAGGTGGGGGAGGTGCTGACCTTTGAGGAGGCCCTGGAAGATATGGAGCGGAGGGGCTTTGATTTCAAACTGGTCCCCTATGAGAATCAAGAGGGAATGGCGGCTACGAAAAGGATATTTGACAGTTTAAAGCCTGGAATGTCCGTGGCGGTGATGATTGGGCCGGAGGGCGGTTTCGACCCGCTGGAGATTGAAAAGGCACAGGAAGCAGGGGCAGAGCCAATCAGCCTGGGCAGACGGATTCTGCGGACGGAAACCGCGGCGGTGACCATGCTGTCAGCGCTGATGCTGAAGCTGGAGGAGGGGATTTGATGGAAGTTTATTTTGACAATTCGGCCACCACAAAGGTCTTTGACTGTGTGCGGGACATTGTGGTGAAGACCATGACGGAGGACTACGGGAACCCTTCCGCCAAGCACAAAAAGGGCATGGAGGCGGAGCAGTACGTCCGCCGGGCCGCCGCTCAGATTGCAAAGACTCTGAAGGTCCAGGAAAAGGAGATTCTCTTTACTTCCGGGGGAACAGAGTCCAACAACATGGCTCTCATCGGAACCGCTATGGCTAACCACAGAGCCGGAAAACACCTGATTACCACCCGCATTGAACACGCCTCCGTTTACAATCCCATGGCCTGGCTGGAGCAGCAGGGGTTTGAGGTGACTTATCTGGGAGTGGATGAGCAGGGGCATATTTCCCTGGAAGAGCTGAGAAAGGCCATCCGGCCGGATACCATCCTGGTGTCCGTGATGCATGTAAATAATGAAATCGGAGCCATCGAGCCGGTGGAGGAGATTGGAGCAATGCTCCATGAGGTGAATCCGTCCATTCTTTTTCATGTAGACGCCATCCAGTCCTATGGGAAACTGCAGATTCGCCCCAAGAAAGCCCAGATCGACCTGCTTTCTGCCAGCGGCCATAAAATCCACGGCCCCAAGGGAGTGGGCTTTCTCTACATCGACCAGCGGGTTAAAATCCACCCGCTGATTTACGGGGGAGGACAGCAGCGGGATTTGCGCTCCGGGACGGAGAATGTTCCGGGAATCGCCGGACTGGGGGCGGCTGCGGAGGAAATCTACCGGAATCATGAGGAAAAGATGGAACGGCTGATTGGGCTTAAGGATTATTTTATTTCTCGGATAGGAGAGATTCCGGAGGCGGTGGTGAACAGCCTTCCGGGGAAAGAGGGTGCTCCCCAGATTGTGAGCGTAAGCTTTTCGGGAGTCCGCAGCGAGGTGCTGCTCCATGCTCTGGAGGATAAGGGAATCTACGTATCTTCCGGTTCCGCCTGCTCCTCCAACCATCCTGCCATCAGCGGGACCTTAAAAGCAGTGGGCGTGAAGCGGGAACTTCTGGATTCTACCCTGCGGTTCAGCTTCGGAATGTTTAATACCCGGGAGGAAGCGGATTATACCATAGACATGTTGAAGGAATTGCTTCCGGTACTGACCCGGTACAGGAGGCGTTAAAAGGAGAAATCGATGAAATATCAGTCTTTTTTGATTAAATACGCGGAAATCGGCACGAAGGGCAAGAACCGCTATATGTTCGAGGACACCCTGATGAAGCAGATTTACCATGCTTTAAAAGATGTGGACGGAGAGTTTCAGGTGACCAAGGAGTCCGGCCGGATTTATGTGATGGCGGATGGAAATTACGACTGCGACGATGTGATCGACGCCCTGAAGCGGGTATTCGGAATCGCGGATATCTGTCCCATGGTCCAGATTGAGGACAAGGGCTATGAGAATCTGAAAAAGAGCGTGGTTTCCTACATGGACCAGGTCTACCCGGACAAGAACCTGACCTTTAAGGTGGTGGCCCGGAGAGGGGACAAGAGCTACCCGGTCAGCTCGGAGCAGATGAACCGGGACCTTGGTGAGGTGATTTTAGAGGCGTTCCCTCAGATGAAGGTGGACGTCCATCATCCGGACGTGCTGCTGCGGGTGGAGGTGCGCCAGAAGATTAACCTGTTTTCCGAGATGATTCCGGGGCCGGGAGGCATGCCGGTGGGAACCAACGGGAGGGCCATGCTCCTTCTGTCCGGCGGCATCGACAGCCCGGTGGCGGGATATATGATTGCCAAGAGAGGCGTTGTGCTGGATGCGGTTTATTTCCATGCGCCGCCATATACCAGCGAGAGGGCCAAGCAGAAGGTGGTGGACCTGGCGAACCTGGTGGCACGCTACGCGGGGCCCATCAACCTGTTTGTAGTGAATTTTACGGACATCCAGCTGTGCATCTATGAGAACTGCCCCCATGAGGAGCTGACCATCATCATGCGCCGCTATATGATGCGCATTGCCCAGGAGCTGGCAAAACGGACCGGCGCCATGGGGCTGATTACCGGCGAGAGCATCGGCCAGGTGGCCTCGCAGACCATGCAGTCCCTGGCCGCCACCAACGATGTGTGCACCATGCCGGTATTCCGCCCGGTGATTGGATTTGACAAGCAGGAAATCATCGATTTGTCGGAGAAAATCGGAACCTATGAGACCTCCATCCAGCCCTATGAGGACTGCTGCACCATTTTCGTGGCAAAGCATCCGGTGACACGTCCCAATATCAACGTAATCCGCTGCTCGGAGCTGCGGCTGGGAGAGCAGATTGACGGGCTGATGGAAGAGGCGCTGAATACGACGGAGCGGATTTTGTGTGAGGGGTGATGGAGCGGCCCTATGCAAAGCGCTCGCAACAAAAAAGCTGCCTGCGGATGCAGGCAGCTGGATTGAGTTTGAATTTAGATATGAAGCCGACTTTAGGAAAGTCTTTTGATGTTTAGATCATGTAGGGTTTTAAGGTCTCCAGGATGGTATCCAGATCACTTTCCGAGTGGATGTTTAAATCAATGGGTTTGGAAAGATCCAGGCTGAAGATACCCATGATGGACTTGGCATCGATTACGTATCTGCCGGATACCAGATCGAAATCTGCATCAAACTTTGCAAGATCATTTACGAAAGACTTTACCTTATCAATGGAATTTAAAGAAATACGAACCGTTTTCATACTTAAAAAAACCCTCCTCTTTGTATTGATCTACAGGTTAATGTTTAGGGGATATTGTTCTGTAGCCTGTTTTAATAGTACAGATGGACCGTAGAAAAGTCAATAGTTAGATTGCATGAAAAAAAACGTAAGAAACTGGTAAAACAGTTCAGGACGGCGGAAAGAGGCGCCGTTGAAAAAAGAGCAGGAGGAAATTGTTATGCCGAAGGCAGCCCTTCACAATTTAGGGTGTAAAGTAAATGCATATGAAACAGAGGCTATGGAACAGCTTCTCCGGTCAGCGGGTTACGAAATTGTACCCTTTGACAGTATGGCGGATGTCTATGTGATTAACACCTGTTCAGTCACTAATATTGCGGACAGGAAGTCACGCCAGATGCTTCACCGCGCGAAAAAGCTGAATCCGCAGGCGGTTGTAGTGGCCGCTGGCTGCTATGTTCAGGTGGCTGCCGAGCAGTTGAAAGCGGATCCGGCGGTGGATATTTTGATTGGAAACAATCAGAAGGGGCAGCTGGCAGAGATTCTTGAGGAGTTTGGACGTGAGGGGCATGGAGATCCTCATGTGCTGGATATCGGCCATACCAGTCATTATGAGGAGCTGAAGGTGGAGCGGCCGGGAGAGCGTACCAGGGCCTTTATTAAGGTACAGGACGGCTGTAACCAGTTCTGCAGTTACTGCATCATCCCTTATGCCAGGGGAAGAGTCCGTTCCCGGGAAATCGGGGATGTCCTGGGAGAAGTTCAAGCGCTGGCCAGGTCCGGCTACCAGGAGGTGGTTCTTACGGGGATTCACCTCAGTTCCTATGGATTGGACTTTGAAAAGGATGCTCAGCTGCAGGAGGATTACCAGCTTGCTGCTGCAGGAAAAAATGTCCGCTGGCTGCTAAAACTGATTGAACAGGTGAGTACGGTGGAAAATATCCATCGGATTCGCCTTGGCTCACTGGAGCCGCGCATTGTTACAGAGGAATTTGCTTACGCTTTAGCGGCTAATCCGAAGATCTGTCCTCATTTTCATCTTTCCCTTCAGAGCGGAAGCGATTCCGTTCTCAAAAGGATGAACCGCCACTACACGGCGGACGAATATCGGGAGTGCTGCAAAAATCTGAGAACGGCTTTTAAAAATCCGGCCATTACAACGGATGTGATTGTAGGATTTCCGGGAGAAACGGAAGAGGAATTTGCGGCTACCGAGAAATTTGCCGAGGATATTCATTTTTACGAGATGCATGTATTTAAATATTCCAGGAGAGCTGGAACAAGAGCCGCGGTGATGGCCGGCCAGATTCCGGAATCCCTGAAAGGAGAGCGCAGCGATATTCTCCTCGCTCTGGAGGAGCGGATGTCGCTGGAATACAGGAAGAGCCTTCTGGGAACGATACAGGAGGTGCTGCTTGAGGAACAGGAGATATTGGGGGAGAAAACCTTTATGACCGGTTATACCCGCCAATACGTGAGAGCAGCGATTCCCAGAGAAGAAGGAATGAAACCGGGGCAAATTTTACCAGTAAAAATGGTAGAATTTTTGAATAATGAAACCATAGTTGGTGAAATTGTGAGATAATTTTGAACTTTCTAAAATAATCTATTGCCGAACGGGGAAATATAAGGTAGAATAGAAAAGAATACTTAAAGGACGTGATGACATGGGCAATATGAGAGATACACAATATTTTCAGACTGTTCAGGACAAAAAAATGGAAGTCAGCGATGTGCTGGAGCAGGTTTATGTTGCCTTGACGGAGAAGGGATATAACCCGGTTAACCAGATCGTGGGCTATATTATGTCCGGTGACCCCACCTATATTACCAGCCATAAGGGCGCCAGAAGTTTGATTATGAAGGTTGAGCGTGATGAGATTCTGGAAGAACTGATGGCTGTATATATTCAGGCGAGGCTGAAGGCAGATTAACCTTAGGAGTGAAAACTTGTCTGTGCCGGGGGGCAAATAACAGGGCTGCGATAGAGGGGCCCGTTTTGTTGTGTCCGTCCGCCCCTCCTTTTGGCGGCAGAAAGCGGAGATGAATTGAATATGAGAATTATGGGGCTGGATTATGGCTCAAAAACCGTAGGGGTGGCAGTTTGCGATCCTTTAGGTATCACTGCCCAAACGGTGGAAACTGTTGTCCGCAGTGAGGAAAATAAGCTGCGCAGGACATTGGCAAGAATAGAAGAATTAGTTCGGGAATATGAGATTGAACAGATTGTACTTGGTTATCCTAAGAATATGAACAATTCCGCAGGAGACCGCGTGAAGAAAACGGAAGCATTTAAGGAGAGTCTTGAGCGGCGTACGGGATTGCCGGTTGTCTTGTGGGATGAGCGTTTGTCCACCGTAGCGGCGGACCGGGTTTTGATGGAGTGCGGCGTCCGAAGGGAAAAAAGAAAGGACAAGGTAGATCAGATTGCCGCAGCCCTGATTTTGCAGGGGTATCTGGACTATCAAAACAATAGAAATGAATCAGGAAGAGAAACAGAAGAGCAGAATTAAAATGACCGCAGATTCAGGGGAATCTGTTGATTTTTATGTGTTGGAAGAAACGCGGATAAACGGAGCCAATTATCTGCTGGTGACGGACGCGCCGGAAGATGAGGATGGAGAATGCTATATCTTAAAAGATGTGTCCGAGGCTGAGGATCCGGAAGCAGTTTACGAATTTGTAGAAGACGAAAAGGAACTGGATGCTGTGTTTTCCGTCTTTGAAAAGCTGCTGGAGGATGCGGATGTGGAATTTGAAAACTAATTGGCTTTTGCGCGCGATTGATAGAATGAAAACAGGAGGAATTAATTTGGAATTAGAAAAACAGAATGAAGGAGTACAGGAGACGGCTTTGACGGCTGCAGAACAAGGGGCAGCTGTCCGAGTAGAGACGGAAGGCACGGCGCAGGAAACAAAACGCCCCAGAAGGAGGACACCGTCCAGAGGACGCCGGATCGCAGCTGAGGCTAAGACAAAGGAAACTGCGGCGGAAAGTTCTGAGGACAAAGGGGCTGCTCGGACTACGCGCCGCAGAACACAGAATACCAGAAGCCAGAACCAGAATCATGAGGGACAGTCCAAGAGAGGGGCCGTTCAGCGGGCTGTCCAGACCGGAGGACAGCGAAGCTCTCAGACAGGAGCTCATGAGAACGGAAAGAGGCGGGAGCTTCCTGCCAAAACAGCAGCCAGATCTTCCGCAAAAAAAGGAACGGAAAATAAGGAAAAGCTGAAAATTATTCCATTAGGCGGTTTAGAGCAGATCGGCATGAATATTACTGCCTTCGAGTACGGCGACAGTATTGTGGTGGTTGACTGTGGAATGGCCTTTCCGGGAGATGATATGCTGGGAATTGATCTGGTGATCCCGGATATTACCTATCTGAAGAACAATTTTGATAAGATCAAGGCTTTTGTAATTACCCATGGACATGAGGATCATATCGGGGCCCTTCCCTATGTGTTGGAACAGATTAATGTACCGGTGTATGCCACAAAACTGACTATGGGATTGATTGAGCATAAGCTGGAAGAACGGGGAATGCTGAAGAACACCAAGCGGAAGGTCGTACGTTTTGGCCAGACCGTAAATCTCGGGAATTTTAAAGTCGAGTTTATTAAGACCAATCACAGCATTCAGGATGCCGCAGCGCTGGCAATCTTTTCACCGGCGGGCATTGTTCTTCATACGGGAGACTTTAAGATTGATTATACGCCGGTGTTCGGTGATCCCATTGATCTGCAGCGTTTTGCGGAACTGGGGAAGAAGGGCGTGCTGGCTTTGATGGCGGACAGTACCAACGCTACCCGACCGGGCTTTACCATGTCAGAACGGACGGTAGGCAGAACCTTTGATTCTATTTTCGGGGAACATACCCATCAGAGAATTATTGTTGCTACCTTTGCTTCCAATGTGGACCGGGTGCAGCAGATTGTGAACACGGCTTACAAGTATGGGCGGAAGGTTGTGGTAGAGGGCCGCAGTATGGTAACGGTGATGGATATTGCTATCAAGCTGGGCTATATTAAGGTACCGGAGGGAACGCTGATCGATATCGAGCAGCTGAAGAATTATCCGCCGGAATCCACGGTGCTGATTACTACGGGAAGCCAGGGAGAATCTATGGCGGCGCTGTCCAGGATGGCCGCTTCTATCCACAAGAAAGTATCCATCATGCCAGGGGATGTGGTGATTTTAAGTTCCACGCCGATTCCCGGAAACGAAAAAGCAGTATCCAATGTAATCAATGAGCTGTCCATTAAGGGAGCTCAGGTGATCTGCCAGGATACCCATGTTTCAGGTCATGCCTGTCAGGAGGATTTGAAGCTGATCTATTCACTGATCCATCCCAGATATGCGATTCCCATCCATGGCGAGTACCGGCATCGCATTGCGCAGAAGGAATTAGCCCAGTTTATGGGCGTGGATCCGGAGCGGACGGTGATTATTAACTCCGGCGATGTGCTGGCTATCGATTACGACAGCTGCCAGGTAGTGGACCATGTTCAGGCCGGAGGAATATTGGTAGACGGCCTGGGTGTAGGAGATGTGGGAAACATTGTTCTGAGGGACCGGCAGAATCTGGCGCAGAACGGCATTATCGTAGTGGTACTGACTCTGGAAAAGAGAAGCAACCAACTGTTAGCGGGACCGGACATTGTTTCCAGAGGCTTCGTCTATGTACGGGAGTCCGAGGATCTGATGGAGGAAGCCCACACGGTCGTATCCGAAGCGGTTGCTGATTGTCTGAAGCGTCATGTCAGCGATTGGGGCAAGATTAAAAATATCATCCGGGATGATTTGAGTGATTTCTTGTGGAAGCGGATGAAGCGCAGTCCGATGATTCTTCCGATTATTATGGAAGTGTAAAGCGGTTAAAGGAATTTGATCATGAGCAATACGACCAATGATATAAACAGAGTGACTACGGCCATCATCCGAATCTCCATCAAACTGATTGCCTGCGCTCTTGTGATTTTGATTCTTTACGAGGGAATCACCAGAGGGTTCGCTTTCGGGCATGCCATTTTTTACGAGGAGGCGGTGGATCCGCCTCCGGGCGTGGACCGGACGGTGGTGATCGAGGAGGGAGATTCGGCAAGCGATGTGGCAGGCCTGCTGATGGATCAGGGGCTCATTACCAACGAATTTGCTTTTGTTTTTCAGAGCCGATTTTATGAGTACGATACTTTCTACCCCGGCACTTACGAATTAAATACTTCCATGACTTCCAAGGAAATTCTTCAGGAATTAAATACCAGGCCGGAAAGCCAGGAGGACGAGGAAGAATGATTTCGGATTCCAGGATGACAGACTATCTTCATTCGCTGGAGTCTGGCCAGGGCTGCCTTTTGGATGAAATTGAGAAGAAGGCGGTCAGGGACCGGATTCCCATTATCCGCAGGGAAACGGCTGCTTTGCTGAGGACCCTTATATACGCTTCGAAGCCTGGAAAAATTTTGGAGATTGGAACTGCGGTTGGGTATTCCGCATTGATGATGTGCCAGGCTATGCCTCAGAACGGCCGCATTGTTACCATTGAAAAATATGAAAAGCGGATAGAAGAGGCCAGAAAAAATTTTCTCAGAGCAGGAGTCGGGGAAAAGATTACTTTGATGGAAGGGGATGCGGATCATATTCTGGATACTCTTTCTCACCAGCACTTTGATTTGATCTTTATGGATGCGGCCAAGGGACAGTATCTGGGGTGGCTTCCTAAAATCCTCCCTATGATGGAGCCGGGAGCCCTTTTGATCTCAGATAATGTGCTTCAGGATGGGGATGTGATACAGTCCCGGTTTGCCATTGAACGGAGAAACCGGACTATTCACAGCCGGATGAGGGAGTATCTGTATGAATTGAAGCACTGTCCTCTTTTGGAAACAGCGATTCTTACAGTTGGAGACGGGGTGGCCTTGAGCGCCCGGAAAGAAAGGATTGACTTATGAGAAATACGGAGCTTCTGATTCCCGCAGGCAGCCTGGACGTACTGAAAACGGCAGTGATTTATGGAGCGGATGCGGTTTATATCGGCGGTGAGGCCTTTGGTCTTCGGGCCAAGGCCCATAATTTTTCTCTTTCAGAGATGAAGGAGGGAATTCAGTTTGCTCATGAGCGGGGCGTAAAAGTTTATGTAACGGCCAATATTCTGGCCCATAATCAGGACCTGCCGGGGGTGGAGGAATACTTTAAGGAGTTGGGGGAGATTGGGCCTGACGCTCTGATTATCTCCGACCCGGGAGTTTTTGATATTGCGAAAAAAGTACTCCCCCAGGTGGAGATCCACATCAGTACCCAGGCGAATAATACCAATTACGGCACCTTCTGGTTCTGGCATGAGCTGGGGGCCAGGCGGGTGGTAACAGCCAGGGAGCTTTCCCTGGAGGAAATCCGGGAGATTCGCCGCAATATCCCGGAGGACATGGAGATTGAAAGCTTTATCCACGGGGCCATGTGTATTTCCTACTCCGGCCGCTGCCTTTTGAGCAACTATTTTACGGGAAGAGACGCCAATCAGGGAGCCTGCACCCATCCCTGCCGCTGGAAGTACGCGGTGGTGGAGGAAACCAGGCCCGGGGAATATATGCCGGTGTATGAAAACGACAGGGGTACCTTTATTTTTAATTCCAAGGACCTGTGCATGATTGAGCATATCCCGGAGCTTTTGGAATCGGGCATCGACAGCTTTAAGATTGAGGGCAGAATGAAAACGGCTCTTTACGTGGCGGCGGTGACCAGAACCTACCGGAAGGCCATCGACGACTGCAAACAGGACGTGAATCTGTATCGAAGAAATCTGGAGTGGTATAAAGAAGAAATTGGAAAATGCACCACCAGGGAATTTTCTACCGGCTTCTATTTTGGAAAGCCGGGATCGGACTCCCAGATTTACGACAACAGCACCTATCATAAGAATTACACCTATCTGGGTACGGTTCAGGAAAGAGACTCTTCCGACCGGGCCCGTATTGAGCAGAAGAACAAGTTTTCTGTGGGGGAGACTATCGAGGTGATGAAGCCCTCCGGGGAAAATTTGCTGGTTTCGGTAAAAGGAATTTACGATGAGGAAGGCCGCAGTCAGGAAAGCGCTCCCCACGCAAGACAGATTGTGTGGGTGGATTTGGGAATTACCCCAGAGCCCTGGGATATTCTGCGGCGAAGGGAAGCAGACGACGGGTCGTCCAGGTGACCCGCAGCCGGCAGACCGCCATACGTCCGATGACAGGAGGTGACTCCAAATGATTGATGGAATTTTGATTGTGCTGTCCGTTTTAAGCGCGGCTTACTTTCTTGTTATTTCCATTTATTCCGGAATAGGAACTTCATTTTCCTTTATCTGGCTATTTTTCTGCGCCCTGTTCCTGTTTCTGTCCTATGGCAGATGGTACTACGCCAGAAATATAGACCGGATTCCCAGATGGGTTCCCGTATCCGTGGTGACTACCTGCATTGCCGGCCTGGTGATTTTCGTGGTGGTGTGCATCCTGGTGTTTTCCGGTGTGGCAGGAAAGGATCCGGAGGGGATGGATTATGTGATTGTACTGGGAGCCAGGGTGAAGGAGCACGCAGTCAGCGACTCTCTGAAAAAGCGGCTGGATAAGGCCATCGAATATTCGGAGAAAAATCCGGACACTATACTGGTGTTGTCCGGAGGAAAAGGAAAGGACGAGCCTATCAGCGAGGCGGAGGCTATGTACCGGTATTTGGTGTATAATGGGGTGAATCCGGACCGGCTTTTGCTGGAGGAACGTTCCACCAGTACGGTGGAAAATATTGCTTTCAGCAAGGTGGTGATTGAGCGGCACCGCGCGGCTGAGAAGCCAGTGCCGGTCAGGCCTCCCAGGAATATGGGGCCTGAGGGGGCGCAGATGGTGGAGGATAAACCTCTGGAAATTGGCGTGCTTACCAGCAACTTCCATGTGTTCCGGGCTGTGATGATTGCCCGCCACTGGGGAATGGAGAATGTGTACGGCATTGCCGCCCGGTCCGACCGGGTGCTGTTTGTCCATATGTGCGTCCGGGAGTGCGCCTCCATTTTGAAGGATCGGCTGATGGGGAATATGTAGAAGGAGAATATGCAGATATGTCAGAGCGCAGTAATTTGGAACAGGTTAAGAGATTGCCTCAGTATCAGGTGGTGAAGGAGGCGGACTTAAAGGAGCTGAATTCACGGGGAATGATTCTGGAACACAAAAAAAGCGGCGCTAGATTGTTCCTTCTGGCCAATGAGGACGAAAATAAGGTATTTAATATCGGTTTTCGCACCCCTCCGGCGGACAGCACCGGCCTTCCTCATATTCTGGAACACAGTGTTCTGGAGGGCTCGGAGAAATTTCCGGTGAAGGACCCCTTTGTGGAACTGGTGAAAGGGTCCTTGAATACCTTTTTAAACGCCATGACCTACCCGGATAAGACGGTTTATCCCGTTGCCAGCTGCAATGACAAGGATTTTCAGAATCTCATGGATGTATATCTGGACGGCGTTTTCCATCCAAGCATCTACCGGGAGCCCAAAATCTTTCTCCAGGAGGGATGGCACTATGAGCTGGAAGGCCCGGAGGATGAGCTGACCATCAACGGAGTGGTTTACAACGAGATGAAGGGAGCGTTTTCCTCTCCGGAAAGCGTTCTGGACCGCTATACCAGGGCGGTTCTGTTCCCGGATACCTGCTATGGCTTTGAGTCCGGCGGGGACCCGGCCCGGATTCCCGATTTGACTTATGAGCAGTTTGTGGCATTTCACCGGAATTACTATCATCCGGCCAACAGCTACATCTATCTCTACGGAGATATGGACATGGCGGAAAAATTGACCTGGCTGGATAAAGAGTACCTGTCTGCCTACGACCGTCAGGACTGGAAGGCGGATTCCCGGATTCAGATGCAGAAAGCCTTTGAGAAGCCGGTGGAACAGGAGATTACCTACTCGGTGACGAAGGAGGAAGGCTGCGAAAAGCGGACCTATCTCTCCTTAAATACGGTGGTGGGGACAGATTTGGACCCGGTTCTCTATGTGGCCTTTCAGATTTTGGAATACGCCCTCATTGACGCCCCGGGTGCTCCCTTAAAGCAGGCCCTGGTGGACGCGGGACTGGGGGAGGATATCTTCGGAGGCTATGAGAGCGGTATTCTCCAGCCCTACTTTTCCGTCATTGCCAAGAACGCGGACCGTCAGCAGAAGGGCGAATTTCTCATGGCGGTGAAGGGAACCCTGCGGCGCCTGGCGGATCAGGGAATTGACAAGAAGAGCCTTCTGGCCGGACTGAATTACTATGAGTTCCGCTATCGGGAGGCGGACTATGGCTCAGCTCCCAAAGGACTGATTTACGGGCTCTGGTGTATGGACAGCTGGCTGTACGACGGCGATCCCTTTATGCATCTGGAATATCAGAAAACCTTTGATTTTTTAAAGGAGGCTGTGAAAGGGCGTTATTTTGAGCGGCTGATTCTGGATTACCTGCTGGACAATCCCCACGAGGCGGTCATCATTGTGAGCCCGTCGGTGGACCAGACGGCCCGGGAGGAAGCGGCTCTGGCTGAGCAGCTGGCAGATTACAAGGCCTCCCTGTCCGCGGCCCAGGTGGAGGCGCTGGTAAGAGAAACAAAAGAGCTGAAGGCTTATCAAGAGGAGCCTTCCGCCCAGGAGGATTTGGAGAAGATTCCTATGCTTGCCAGGGAAGACATTGCCAGCGAGGGAGATATACCGGAATACCAGGTAAAGAATGAAAACGGGGTGACCGTGATCCATACCAATCTGTTTACCTCCGGAATCGGCTATCTGAAGGTGCTGTTTCGGACGGACCGCGTGCCCCAGGAGGACCTGCCCTATGTGGGTCTTCTGAAATCCGTTATGGGGTATGTGGATACGGATGCGCACAACTATCAGGACCTGGCCAGCGAAATCTACTTAAACAGCGGCGGCATGGATTTCTCCGTTACCTCCTATATTGACCTGGAGAATCCCAAGGAGTTTTACGGCGCCTTTGTGGTAAACGCGAAGGTGCTTTATGAGAAGCTGGATTTCCCCTTTGAACTGATGAGGGAGATTTTCACAGGTTCTCATCTGGATGATGAAAAGCGGATTGGCGAGATTCTGGATGAAACCAGATCCCGGGCCAGAATGAAGTTGGAGAGCGGTTCCCACAGCGCGGCGGTGGCAAGGGCTACTTCCTACTTCTCGCCCACCTCAGCCTTCAACGACATGACCGGAGGCATTGCTTATTACCATTTTCTGGAACAAGCGGCGGACCGCTACGGGAAAGACCCGGCTTACCGGAAGGAACTGACGGGACATCTGAAACGTACGGCGGCCAGACTCTTTACCAGGGACAACCTTCTGGTGGGATATACGGCTGACGAAAAAGGCTACGGCCTTCTGCCGGGCCTGCTGGAGGGCTTTGTGAAGAGTCTTCCGGAAGGAAACGGACAAAACTATCCTTTCCAGCCTCAGATGGGAAACCGGAACGAGGGCTTTCGGACTTCCTCCCAGGTGAATTACGTGGCCCGCTGCGGCAGTTTCCGGGAAAAGGGCCTGACCTATACCGGGGCCTTGAAGGTGCTGAAGGTGATTCTGAATTACGAATATCTGTGGACCAACCTGCGGGTGAAGGGCGGAGCCTACGGCTGCATGAGCGGATTCGGCCGCTCCGGGGAAGGGTATCTGGTATCCTACCGGGACCCCAATCTGGGAGCCACCAATGAGGTTTATGAGGGAATTCCGGAGTACTTGGAGAATTTTTCCATCGATGACCGGGATATGACCAGGTATGTGATCGGCGCCATCAGCGACCTGGATGCGCCGCTGACGCCCTCGGTGAAAGGGAGCCGGTCCATGTCCGCCTATCTTTCAGGGGTGACGCCCCAGATGCTGAGAGAGGAGCGGAAGGAAATCCTGGAAGCCAGGCAGGAGGACATCCGGGCTCTGGCGCCCATGATCCAGGCGCTTCTGGATACGGGAGCTCTCTGCGCTATTGGAAATGACCGGAAGATTACGGAGGATGAGAAGCTGTTTAAGACCACCCTGAACCTGTACCACTAAAGAGGAACGGAGAGAAGAATGGAAGAAAATACACAGAAAAAATCAGGTTTTGTAACTCTGGTGGGACGGCCCAATGTGGGCAAGTCTACCTTGATGAACCATCTCATTGGCCAGAAGATTGCCATTACTTCCAACAAGCCTCAGACTACCCGAAACCGGATTCAGACGGTTTATACCGATGAGCGGGGGCAGATTATTTTCCTGGACACTCCGGGAATCCATAAGGCCAAGAACAAATTGGGAGAATACATGGTCAATGTGGCGGAGCATACCTTAAAGGAAGTGGACCTGGTTTTATGGCTGGTGGAACCCTCCACCTTCATCGGGGCGGGAGAGCGCCATATTGCCGAGCAGCTTTCCGGGGTTAAAACGCCTGTGATTCTGGTCATCAATAAGATTGACCAGGTGAAGAAGCAGGAGGAAATTCTGACTTTTATCGATGCTTATAAGGATATCTGTCCTTTTGCGGAGATTGTTCCCCTGTCGGCTCTCAAGGACCGGAATACGGACCTTTTGCTGGAGCTGATTTTCAAATACCTGCCCTACGGTCCTCAGTTTTACGACGAGGACACGGTGACGGACCAGCCCATGCGCCAGATTGCGGCGGAGCTGATCCGGGAGAAGGCCCTGCGCCTGCTGGACGATGAGATTCCCCACGGGATTGCCGTGACCATCGAGAAGATGAAGGAGCGGAAGGGCGGCATCATGGATATCGAGGCCAGCATCATCTGCGAGAAGGAATCCCACAAGGGAATCATCATCGGAAAGGGCGGGGGCATGCTGAAAAAAATCGGCACCGAGGCTCGCCGGGAAATTGAGCAGATGCTGGAGATGAGAGTGAACCTGCAGCTGTGGGTGAAGGTCCGCAGGGAGTGGCGGGACAGCGAGCTGTATATGAAAAATTACGGCTATGATGCGAAGGATGTTTAGAGAGTGCGGCGGGATTGCCTGGTTTGTCTGAAATTGAACAATTGCGTTGTAATTACAACAAACAAGAGCGATGTGCAACGAAAAATAAGAAAGGAGAGGGGCAGATGAGGGAATCAATCACGCTGTTGGGGATGGTCCTGACCGCTGCCCCTTCCGGCGACTATGACCGGCGGCTGGTGCTTTTGACCACAGAACGGGGAAAGATTACCGCCTTCGCCCACGGCGCCAGACGACAGGGCAGCTCACTGATGGCCTGCTCCAGAACCTTTGTGTTCGGCAGGTTTACCCTTTACGAAGGCCGTTCTGCCTATAATCTTCAGTCGGCCCAGGTCATCAATTATTTCGAGGAACTGTCGGCGGACATTGAAGGAGCCTGCTATGGCTCCTATTTTTTGGAATTGGCGGGACTGTGTTCCGGAGAAAATGAGGACGCGACGGAGCTGTTAAAACTGGTGTATCAGTCTTTGCGGGCGCTGTTAAAGCCTGCTATTCCCAATTCCCTGGTGCGAAGGATTTTCGAGCTGAAGACCATGGTCATCGGCGGGGAATATACCCAGCTGCCGGAGGAGAAGGTTTCCGACTCCTGCGCCTACGCCTGGGAGTATGTGGTCTGCACACCGGTAGAGGAGCTGTACCGGTTTGTGCTGAAGGAGCCCGTGGAGCAGGAGTTTGCCCGCTGCGTAGATCGGGCACGGAAACGGTTCCTGCCCCGCCAGTGCAAATCTCTGGAGATTCTGGAGACGCTGACCGGTTAGAATTGTGGACAGGCGTCAAAGAAGTAAAGGCAACTTGCGCGGGAAGGCTTGAAATTATGGCGGTCAGCGGATATAATATGATACAAGTGTCAAAAGGCCAGGCGGGCAAGTATAACACTGGGACGCGAAAAATACCTTTTGACGCCTTCATCACAATATCCTGGAGAGCGAGGAAGGAAAAGAGTATGAGAATAGGAATGCCGGCGAGAGCGTTTCTTCTGGCTGCTTTTGGCGGCCTTCTGATCTGCGGGTGCTCCGGAAGGGCAGCGTTGTCAGGATTTGATCCGGACCAGAGCAGCATCTATATTAAGAAGGATGGTTCCGTCAGCAGTGCTTCTGTGGAGCAGACGGAACAGAATTATTACTCCCAGGAGGACCTGGAAGTCTTTGTAAGCGAACGGGTGGAGGAGTTTAAGGCCGGGCAGGACGCTCAGGAGTCAGCTCCCATCAGCGTATCTTCCTGTACGGTGGAAGAGGGAGAAGGAGGACAGATTTTAAAATGCATTCTGAACTATGATTCCCCGGAGACGCTGATGGCGTTTAATCAGGCCATCCGAAATCCGGAAATTGCCTTTGCCGATCTGACAACGGATACTGTGTCGGCCATGGCGCAGGAGGGGGATTTCTCCCAGGCGGTTTTCACGGATGCCAAGGGAAGCAGCGCGGATCTGTCCAAAGTTACCGAGAAGGGCGACAACAGAGCCGTGCGGGTTGAAGGCGCCGGCCGGATTCAGACCGAAGGAAAGATTCTTTACACCACTGAGGGCTGCACCCTGGATGGAGAATCGGTGGTACAGACTCCCGAGGATGGGGTCAGCTATATTATTTTCCAGTAGAAGGAAAAGAGAGAGAGGAAAAAGCGATGGAAAAGACAATGGAAAAAATCGTGGCTCTTGCCAAGACAAGAGGCTTTGTGTACCCGGGGTCTGAGATTTACGGCGGACTTGCCAATACCTGGGATTACGGAAATCTGGGCGTGGAGCTGAAGAACAATGTGAAGAAGGCCTGGTGGAGCAAGTTTATCACCGAGAGTCCCTACAACGTAGGTGTGGACTGCGCCATTTTGATGAATTCTCAGACCTGGGTAGCCAGCGGACATCTGGGCGGATTTTCTGACCCCCTGATGGACTGCAAACAGTGTAAGGAGCGTTTCCGCGCCGATAAGCTGATTGAGGACTACAATGAAGAGCATGGCATTACCCTGGAAGGCTCCGTAGACGGCTGGAGCCAGGAACAGATGAAGCAGTACATTGAAGACCACCACATCTGCTGCCCCAGCTGCGGAGCCCATGATTTTACGGATATCCGTCAGTTTAACCTGATGTTCAAAACTTTCCAGGGCGTAACGGAGGACGCTAAGAATACGGTGTACCTGCGTCCCGAGACCGCCCAGGGTATTTTTGTCAACTTTAAAAATGTTCAGAGAACCTCCAGAAAGAAAGTTCCTTTTGGAATCGGTCAGATCGGAAAATCTTTCCGAAATGAGATTACTCCCGGAAACTTCACTTTCCGTACCAGAGAGTTTGAGCAGATGGAGCTGGAGTTTTTCTGCAAGCCCGGCACGGATTTGGAGTGGTTTGCTTACTGGAAGGAGTTCTGCATTAACTGGTTAAAGAGCTTGGGAATCAAGGATGATGAGATGCGGGCCAGAGACCACTCTCCGGAGGAGCTGTGCTTCTACAGCAAGGCTACCACGGACATCGAGTTCCTCTTCCCCTTCGGCTGGGGCGAGCTCTGGGGAATCGCGGACCGGACCGATTACGACCTGACCCAGCATCAGACGGTATCCGGCCAGGACATGAGCTATTTTGACGATGAGGCCAAGGAGAAGTATATCCCCTACGTCATCGAGCCCTCACTGGGCGCGGACCGGGTAACCCTGGCATTCCTCTGCTCCGCTTACGATGAGGAGACCCTGCCCGATGGAGATACCCGTACGGTGCTTCATTTCCATCCCGCCATCGCTCCGGTGAAAATCGGAATCCTGCCCCTTTCCAAGAAGCTGAACGAGGGCGCGGAGAAGATTTACGCTCAGCTGTGCAAGTACTACAACTGTGAGTTCGACGACAGAGGAAATATCGGAAAGCGTTACAGAAGACAGGATGAAATCGGAACTCCCTTCTGCATTACCTACGATTTCGACTCTGAGGAGGACCACGCCGTGACCGTCCGCGACCGCGACACCATGGAGCAGGTGAGGGTGCCGATTGCGGAATTGAAGAGTTATTTTGAGGATAAGTTTATGTTCTAAAATTAATACTTGGTTTAAATACAGGAGGCCAAAGCAGAGAGGAGTCTGTTTTGGCTTCCTGCATTTTATAATAGTTTAATAAACAATGCGGCATCAGATGTGGTATAATATGAGCACTGGGCAAGGTCTTTCACGAGCCTAGTGCGAGTTATACCTGACCATTTAACGAGCTACCCCACGAGTTTAATGGACATGGTATAATTTTCTTATTGGCAGTAAAGGAGAAGTATTGTATGAAGCTGAAAACACGTCTGGCGGTGGCCTTTTTGACCATCACCATTGTACCGCTCCTGCTATTTTATGCTGCGGTAATGGCCTTAAGCTCCTATCAGGCGCAGGCGTTCCGGAAAGAATACGGTCTGACGGAGCAGATTGATCTGTTCTCCGGAAATTCTCTTCAGGTATTTAACCGTCTGACCAGCCGGGCACAACAGGATATCCGGGAGGAGATTGAAGCGTCACCGGACCTCTATGAGGATAAGGCTTACCTGGATCAGGTGAATACGCAGCTGAAGGAGCATTACGCTTACCTAATTGTGCGCAAGGGTAACGGAATTATCTACTGGGGCGGGGATAACGGAGTTGTAGACCAGGATCTGTGCAGCCAGCTTTTGGAGTTTAATGCGGTAGGGGAAGATCTGGAGGGCGGCATCTATCTGGACGGCGAAAGCCAGCATCTTATCAAGCAGATTGACTTTAATTTTACAGATGATATCCCGGGAAGCGTGTTCATTGTATCCAATGTAGATGATTTGATTCCGGAAGTGAAATCCATGGTCCAGGAGCTTCTGCTGGTGGGAATCACGATTCTGGTGGCGGCGGGAATCCTTCTGGTAATCTGGGTCTACCGGTCGATTTTGGGCCCCTTAAATAAGCTTCAGGAAGCTACCAAAAAGATACGGGACGGCAATCTGGAATTTACCCTGGACGTGGAGGCGGACGATGAAATCGGACAGCTTTGCAGCGATTTTGAGGAGATGCGTCTGCGTTTGAAGGAAAACGCGGAGGAGAAAATCCAGTATGACAAGGAGAGCAAGGAGTTAATCAGCAACATTTCCCATGACTTAAAGACACCCATTACAGCCATTAAGGGCTATGTGGAGGGGATTCTGGACGGAGTAGCTTCCTCACCGGAAAAGCTGGACAAATACATTCGCACCATTTACAATAAAGCCAATGACATGGATCGCCTGATCGATGAGCTGACCTTTTATTCTAAGATCGATACCAATCGAATTCCCTACACCTATTCCAAGATTAACGTGGCCCAGTATTTCCGGGACTGTATAGAGGAAGTGGGTTTGGATATGGAGGCCAGGGGAATTGAGCTGGGATATTTTAATTATGTAGATGAAGAGGTCCTGATTATAGCGGATGCAGAGCAGATGAAGCGGGTAATCAACAACATCATAAGCAATTCCGTCAAATATCTGGACAAGAAGAAGGGCATCATCAACATTCGCATTAAAGATGTGGGGGATTTTATCCAGGTGGAAATCGAGGATAACGGAAAGGGCATTGCGGCAAAGGATCTGCCAAATATCTTTGACCGTTTTTACCGCACGGACTCTTCCCGCAATTCCTCCCAGGGGGGCAGCGGAATCGGGCTTTCCATCGTACGAAAGATTATTGAGGACCATGGAGGACGGATCTGGGCCACCAGCAAGGAGGGCATCGGGACGGAGATTCATTTTGTCCTAAGAAAATATCAGGAGGTTATACAGGATGAGTAAAATACTGATCGTGGAAGATGAAGAGAGTATTGCGGAGCTGGAAAAGGATTATCTGGAGCTTTCCGGATTTGAGGTGGAGATTGAGAACGACGGCACCGAGGGACTGGAAAAGGCTCTGAAGGGCGACTTTGATTTGTTTATCCTGGATTTGATGCTTCCTGGAACGGATGGATTTGAGATATGCAAAAAAATTAGGGAAGTAAAGAATACACCGATTATTATGATTTCCGCCAAAAAGGAAGACATTGATAAGATCCGGGGGCTTGGTCTTGGAGCGGACGATTACATTACAAAGCCTTTTAGCCCCAGCGAGATGGTGGCCCGGGTAAAGGCGCATTTAGCAAGGTATGAGCGGCTTATTGGAAGCGGCCAGCCTTCCAACGAGATTATTGAGATTCGGGGACTGAAGATTGATAAGACAGCCCGAAGAGTGTGGGTCAACGGAGAGGAGAAGACTTTCACTACCAAGGAATTTGACCTGTTGACCTTCCTGGCCCAGAATCCCAACCATGTGTTTACGAAGGAAGAACTATTTTCCAAAATCTGGGACATGGAGTCCATTGGAGATATCGCCACGGTGACGGTCCATATTAAGAAGATTCGGGAGAAGATTGAGTATAATACCGCGAAGCCCCAGTATATTGAGACCATCTGGGGGGTGGGGTACAGATTTAAAGTATAAGCTTCAAAAGCTGTGAAACAGACAGTAACTGCCTATTTCACAGCTTTTTTAGTTTCTGCAAAGGGATTCTGGCTGCCGAAGGGCAGCTTAGGATACCTAAGGAAAAAATTTCAAAAAAATAAAACCGATGCCGCATCCAGGTCGTCTTATAGATGTAAGCAAAGTAAGGAATAAGTTTCGGACAAAATTGCGGCGGAAGGAGGGAAAAACAGAAGACTGTGACTGCGAAAACCGAGAAGATTTATTCTTGCAGTTTTGCTGAATGAGTGGTAAGCTATAAATAACATGCTCGAATATCAGAGCATAATCGTTTTAACGAAGAAGGAGGAGTCAATCATGAAGAAGAAACTGATTGGAGGGCTGCTTACGGCAGCAATGGTAGTAGGTATGAACGTAACTGCCTTCGGGGGGGTGGATAAATAACGACAGTGGCTGGTGGTACGATAACGGAAATGGCACATGGCCGGCCAGATCCTGGCAGTGGATTGACGGCAACAACGATGGAATTGCCGAGTGCTACTATTTTGACCAGTATGGCTATTGTCTGATGAATACCACAACACCCGACGGCTATCAGGTGGACGGAAATGGCGCCTGGATTGTGAACGGGGCGATTCAGACCAGAAGTACGGCGGGTACATCGGCGGATACCAGCGGCAGCAGCCAGCAGGACAGCAGTGCGCCTGGGACCAGTGCCTTAGATTTAACACCAGTTTCCACAAGAGCGTACAATAAGTTTCAAAATGAAAAGAATAACAGAGGACAGCTTTGGGGAGAGGGATTTACGCTTGACCCATATCCCACATCCGGATGGGTGGAATACTGTGTGAACGGGCAGTATTCAAAATTGGAGTTTACCGTTGCGCCTCAAGAGGGATTTACGGATTACGGAGAAGTATACTTTGAAGTATACGGTGATGACGATGAACAGCTGTATTCCTCCGATGATCTGGACTACAGAAGTGAGCCGGAAGAAGTGTCCGTTGATATCACGGGGCAGGATTACGTAAAGATTTATGCGACCACCAGCGATGAATGGGGACTGTTAGTCGGTTTCCCCAAGACGGAGCTGATGTTTAAGAATGTGGAATTCAAATAATCAAACCTGCTGTTGAGTCCGGGAACTGCCGGAGGTACGCTGCCAAAGCTTTCCGGCGGTTCCGGAAGAAAGATTCCGGCCGGTAAAAATCCGCCTTCCGTATGGGACAGGAAGACTCCTCTTTATTGAATGATGTTCTCTGTTTTGGAATCATTTTGGAAAACATATTTGTTCCTGATACAGATATTTTGTCGGGAAATCCATGTGATTGCCCGGGCATCAAAATATAAAAGTTCAAATCATGAGGAGGAAAAGATGATGAAGAAGAAACTGATTGGCGGATTATTGACAGCGGCGGTTGCGTTATCCATGAATGTGACCGTATTCGCGGCGGGATGGGTTCAGAACAGCACCGGCTGGTGGTATGATTATGGAAACGGCACATGGCCGGCCAGCTCCTGGCAGTGGATCGACGGCAACGGCGATGGGACCGCCGAGTGCTATTATTTTGACCAGTATGGCTACTGTCTGATGAATACCATCACTCCCGACGGTTATCAGGTGGATGGAAACGGAGCTTGGGTTGTGAACGGCGCGATTCAGACCAGAAGCACGGCGGGAACTCCTGTGGATAACAGCGGAAGTCAGCAGAATCAGCAGGCAAGCAATGTGCCGGCGGTGAATTTGGCGGATATGGAGCCGGTGGCGAAGCGCGGTTATAATAAGAAGGAAAATGTACACACTTCACAGAATGCCCTGTGGGGGGACGCGCTGGAATTATGGGGCAGCGGGGCTTACGCAGAGTTTTATGTGGGAGGGCAGTATAACACCCTTTCCCTGACGGCGGCACCTCAGCAAGGATTCTGGGATGAGTATGAGTACGAATTAGAAATATATGGGGATGACGACAGCCTTCTGGATTCCTATCTCTTTGATTATAAGACTTCTCCTACGGACATCACCGTGGATATCTCTGGTCAGGATTATATCAAGCTCTACTGGTACAGTGAAGATGAGGGATTTTTGGCTCAGCAGTCGCTTTACATGAAAAATGCCCAGGTGAGGTAATCCAAGCGTTTCATATAATAACCAAACTACAGTACGAAGTACCAAGCTCGAGTGAACCTTGCCAAGTACTTTGTATCGATTGCACATAAGCGCCCGAAAGATGGGCGCTAAGTGCCATAACAGCAGCAGGAGTTCCGCCTCATCCCACCGGATTTGACGGAACTCTTTTTCTGACTGATTATAATATGATACTGCTTCAGCGTTTCCATGGACTGCTCCTGTATCATGGATTTTGCTTCGGCAGCTGTCTGCGATGTCGAAAATTTCTTCCGGACCGAATCATAAAGTTGCCGGAACTCACCTATGGGTATTCCGATGCGCTGGCTTTTTTACGCCATCGGCCTTCCCCTGGGAGGTTTCTCACTGAATTTTGAAGATGAAGAAAGAATATTCATACGGTTTTGGATATTTTCCATGATTTTCATATTGAAGCCGCAGTTGATGTTGATAACTCATGCCTCACACTCCAAAGCCGGCTCCTTACCCTTCTAAATCTTTGGAATAAGCCGTACCAGATCCGCTTTGGAAATTTCCAGCAGTGCGCCAGCCTGCTCTGCGGTTAATTTCAGGTTGCGCATTAAATTTCTCAGACTGGTGAGCTGGGTACTTTCCGTAACCTGCTGAGTGACCTGCTCCGTAACCCGTTGAGTGACCTGCTCGGTCACCTCCTGAGTGACTTCTTCTGTTACGGTTTCCCGGAGTTCTGCCCTCAGAATCGGAGTCATCTCTTTCCTCAAATCTTCTTTCAAATCTGCTTTCCATTCCAGAATCGCCTGACACATTGTTACTCCCTCCTCGTTTGGCTGAATCTTTAAATCCGCGTTGATACAAGTGTTTAACACATCTACTTCGTTCTGGCCCAATACTGCGTCCTGCCGTTCTCCCTGGAACCATTCCATCAAGTTTTCTTTGTCGGTGGAGTACTTGATAAAGCCCAGCACATCTCCCAGAGATGTGTGGAACTTCCCGAAATCTGTCCTGGACAGCTCGGCCGGGGAAACCAGGTGAATCCGGTATTCCGGCAGCATAGAACGGATCATGGCGTCTTCTGCGGCCATCATCTCCCGCAGGCTTCGGGGGCCGTCCCACTCCTTTGGCGAGAAGAACACCACCAGAGTGATGACGGGCAGAAGCTTATCTTCCCGGTAGAAGCCGGACAGGAACTCTCCCCGGCTGCGCCCCTTATGATCCTTGTTCTGCCGGTGGACTCTGGCAGTTTCCTCTACCTGCCTTGCATACTGCAATGCATCGTAGAGCAGGTTTTTCACCGGGGCCGCATAGTGAACCTGTTCCTGGGACTCGATGCCAAGGAGCAGGTAGGCCGCCCGTTTGTCCTCCATAGCCGACAGGGCCTTAAATAAATCCCGGTACCTTTGCACCGGCTCTCCCTTTTGGTCCGCACCATAGGGTACGGAAAACTCTGCCGGGTCCAGCTCCCTTAGCTGCCCCGGGCTGATCACCTGTCTTCCTCCATACAGGTAAAAGTTAAAAATGTCCGCGAATACACTGCTTTGCCGCAGGTACTTTTTCGTGACGGTATCTGCTTTTCCCACTGCTTCTTTTCCTCCTTCATTTTACTAAATTGAATCGTTTCTGTAAAGGGTGTTCTGGCCGCTGAAACGCAGCTTAGGATACCTGGAGAACCAGGCAGTTTTGAATTTTTAAGCAGTCTGAATGCTGCTGATGAGGTTATTGTATCAGATCGGGAGGGGGGGATGCAAGGATTATTTTCCGGTACTTCCCGTGCCCTCGAAAAATTGCCGCTGCTAAAGCACATGAAAGGCCAGAAGGGATTTCTGCCTTGTATATTTTCTGGTCCTGTGATACCATGAGAACCAATTAGAGGCTCAAAGGGGGGATTGGAGAATGTTGGGGAATACCGAGGGCAGCGGAGCCCTGCTTATCCTATGGACAGCGGCGGGCCTCTGTCTTTTCTCCTTCGTCAATGTTCTGGTCTGGCGTCTGCCAAGAAACATGAACTTTCTCACGGACAGAAGCCGCTGCCCGTTCTGCGGGCAAACGCTAAAACGGAGGGACTTGATTCCGGTGCTCAGCTGGCTGCTGCTAAAAGGACGCTGCCGGTACTGCGGGGAGAAAATCCCCCTGCGCTACCCGCTGACGGAGCTGTGGGGAGTTTTTTGCAGTCTGCTGTGCGCAAAATTTTGGGGAATATCCTGGAACGCCGGAGTGATGTTAATGTTCCTGGCACTTTTGACAGCCGTTTCCCAGATTGACCAGGATACCATGGAGATTCCCGACGGCCTGAACGGCGCCATTTTTCTGCTGGCGGTCCTGGCTCTTGTCCGGGATGGACTGCTGGCCGCCCGTTTGGACGGATGGGAGCTGGCAAAATGGATGGCAAAGGAACGGCTCCTTGGTATGGTTTCTGTCAGCCTCCCCATGTTCCTGCTGATTTTGATGATACCAGGGGCCTTCGGCGGCGGGGACGTGAAGCTGATGGCCGGAGTCGGATTGTTTTTAGGCTGGAGACGCTGTCTGGTTTCCTTTATGGCTGCGGTGTTGGCCGGCGGAATCTACGGCGGTTTCCTGGTTTTGACCGGAAGGAAGGGGAGAAAGGACCATTTTGCTTTTGGCCCGTTTCTGTGCGCAGGAGCCGGTCTGGCTGCTTTTTTCGGAAATCAGATTTTGCAGTGGTATTTGAGCGCGTTTTCCTGTTCAATTCCCTGAAAGTCTGGTACAATACTCTTAAGAAGGATGAGGGGAGTGAGCGGATGAAAAAGCAGCCAAAATACGATATTTTTATCTCTTACCGCCGGGACGGCGGGGAATCTACGGCGAAAATCCTCCGGGACAAGCTTTCGGAGCTGGGGTATCAGGTCTTTTTCGATGTGGAATCCCTGCGCTCCGGCGATTTTAATACCAGGCTGTACGCAGTGATTGAGGAATGCCAGGATTTTCTGCTGGTCCTGTCGCCGGGAGCGCTGGACCGCTGCAGGAACGAGGACGACTGGGTCCGGCTGGAAATTGAACATGCTCTGGAGACGGGGAAAAACGTGATTCCGGTGATGCTGAGGGGATTTTCCTTTCCCCAGGTGCTTCCCGAGTCCATCGACGCGCTGCGCTATAAAAACGGGGTGGAATCCAACTATCAGTTTTTTGACGCCTTCATTGAAAAACTGCGGCTGTTTCTGAAGTCAAAGCCGGCCATCGGCCGCCGGATTGGCCGCCGCCCTTTGGGAAAAACCCTTCTGCTGGCATTTGCCCTGATGGCTGTCCTGGGAGCGGGGGCTGCCGTCGGCCTTGGCCGTCTGACGGAGGACCGGGCTTATCCGTCAAACAAAAAGGAGGAGAATCTGACCGGAAGCCTGCTCTATTACGTACAGTCCAATCTGCTCCGGATGGAACAGGCGGCGGAATATATGGACGGGGCCTACAAGGCCTGCAGCCAGTATCTGGCTCACCCGGATACCGCCAGCCGGGAGGAACTTTTAAGCCAGCTGGAGGGGAACCGGAGGCAGCTTTACGGAATGGATACGGAGGCGGTTTCCATGGCGGAGGAGCTGCGGACCGGTTTGGAGGAATCGCCTTTTTCGCTGGCGGATTCCCAGGCTCTTCACGATTATCTGGAGGAGTTTCGGCAAAGCTGCATTTCCAATACCTATTTTATGGAGTATATAACAGACCCGGGCACTTATCTGGAACAGCAGGTGCGGGAGAATGTTCTGGAATGTTATGAAGAAATACTGGAGGAGGAGCTGCAGGTCATTGCCTGCGGGATTAATGAACTGCTGCTCCCGATTGAGAACGAAGAGTCCCTGGAGGCCTTTAAATATGATTTTCTGCCTCAGCTTTACTACATTCCCCTGGAAGCTTCCACATGGAGCGACAGCCGGGAGGCCCTGGCCAGCGGGGAGGAGAGCAGCTGGAACGCCATGGAGCGCAGCTTGGACCAGGTGAGGGTACAGATTGGCGAGGAGAACATGAAGCTGATGGAAACCAAGGCCCAGATGGTTCAGGAACTGATGGAGTCCGGCCTTTCGCAGCAGGAGGCCGAGGCAAGGGTGAATGAACTCAGCGGCCAGAGCAGCCAGCTGACACAGGAGAAGGATGCTCTCCAGGAGGCCCAGGCCCAGCTGGAAGAAAAGTTAAATGAAGCCAGAGAGAAATTTGCTCCTCAGGAATCCGATGACATGGAAATGCTCTGGGGAAAAATGCTCCGTTTCCTGAATCTTGGGCTTTACGACGAGGCTTTGAACTGTCTGGATTTCTATCGGGAAAAGGCCCGGGGGCAGGATGCGTATGCGGAACTTTATGTGCCCGCGGCCCGCCGGTTTATTGAGAGCGTAGGACAGACGGGAATCGACTATGGACTTATGGTGGTGGGCTATGAGCCCGGACAAGACAGCCATGAGCAGTATGAAATCGGCGATGTCATCATTGCCCTTAACGGCCTTCCGGTCCATAATTATGAAGAATACAGCCGGGCCAAGGAGTCCCTGCCTTCCGGGACGGACTACCAGGTAATCGTCCTCAGGCAAAATCCGGAGGATGGAAACAATCTGACGGAAACGGAGCTTTCGATTCCCTGGGATGGGCCCAGAGTCCAAATCCGGGAAATGACGGAGAAGACATATTGAGGAAAAACCAGGATGGGGGGAACGGGAATATGAGATGGTTCAAACGTCATAAAAGTCTGGTGGTGATGTCGATTACGGCCCTGAGCTTTCTCGTTGCGCTGGTCGGCAGCTTCCAGTATTATACCCAGGTCAGGTATGTGGGTGAGGTGGTCTACAACCGGCTTTTATCCACGGTGCTGTTCAGCGTTTTGAAATTATACGCTTTCTCGCCTACGGTGAGCGTGGGCGTACCTACGCCGCTGTGCTATGAGGTGGCAAAATGGCTGGCGCCTCTCTGTACAGGGTATTGGCTGCTGAGAGCTCTGGAGGCGATGCTCCGTCAGAGAATGGAGATGATTTCCAGAAGATTCCGGCGCAAGGACCAAATCCTTGTAATCGGCTATAATGAGGAAAGCGCTCAGTTTCTTTCCAATCTGGGGGAGGAAAATTTCAAAAAACGCCTTGATAAAGAACGGGAGCAGATGGCGGTCCTGGTGCCGCGGCAGATTCTGGAGCAGGAGCGGAAACTTCAGCTGGAGAGAGAGCGGGTTCTGGTAAAGCCTCCCCTGGAGCCGGGAGAATTGGCGGAGGATGAGAGTTTTGCAAGGCAGTGCCTGAAAAATTTTAGCGAGGTGGTCCTTTTTGAGGCCGACTCTCCCGGAAACTTTACGATTTTGAAACACATCCTGGACCGGGCGGGAGAATGGGGGGAAGGAGCCCTGGGGAAACAGGGAAAAGCCCGATGGGCGGTCCGCTGTGAGAACCGGATCCTGAAGCGTGTGATGGAGAATTACTACGATGAGTTTCCGGGACGCAAGCCGTTTGAGCTGAGACTTTTCAGCATGGCTCAGATGGCGGCGGAAGAGCTGTTTTTCAGAGAACCGATTTTTGAAAACTGTTTGGACCGGGTCAGAGATTGGATGAAGGGGAAAAGCCCGGGAGCGAGAGAAATCATGGAACAGATTCCCAATCCCCACCTGCTGATTGCCGGATTCGGACGTTTCGGCCAGGCTGTGTTTGAGGAAGCTCTTTTGTGCGGAACACTGAGCTTTTGTTCCAGGGTGGAAGGATACGAACGGCTGCGGATTACCATAATCGACCGGCAGGCGGAAAAATGCCGCGAGATGGTTGAGTCACGGTATCCCAGAATCCAGAAAATCTGTCAGGTGGAGTATATCGCCGCGTCCATTGACAGCATACAGGTGGAGCGGAAACTGCGTATGCTGCCTCCGGCTACTTATGGGGCGGTATGCTTCTCTGACCAGACCACAGGGGTGGAAGCGGCGGAAAAGCTGCGGTGGTATTTTGACGCAGGTTTCGGACGGGAGGGGGAGGAGGATGATTTTCCCAAAAGGATTCCCATTGCCGTGCGGATGCAGAGCAATGGCTCGGTGCTCCGGTTTTTGATGCAGCAGGAGGGACGAGGGGGAGCGGGACGAGGCGTCCTGCTGGACTTTGGCAGCGGGAAGCGGATCCTGAACCGGAGCGGCGTAATCGGAAGCCGTCCGGAGGAAGAGGCAAAGGATTTTCACCGGAATTACTGCCGGATTCAGCGCCGGATGGAGGGAGCGGTCTCCGGGACGGAAGGGGAGGACCGGGAAGAATTGTGGAATGGCCTGAATTTTGAGCAGAGGGAGTCCAACCGGGCCCAGGTGAAAAACAGGCCGTATATGCAGGAACTTTTAAAGATTCTTCCCCCGCTTCCGCCGGTTGAGGAGACTTTTAAAAATGTGAGGGATACGGACCGGTTCCTTCAGGAGCTGGAAGCGGGAGAGATTCTGGATGTGCTGGCGGCTCAGGAACATTTCCGCTGGTGCAGCTTCCACTATGGGAGAGGTTATGTGGGGCGCTGCCAGGACCGAAGGGATAAAGGCAAGGTCAGGCGGCTCATGGAAGACGGGGAGGTGTACTGCGGGAAGGTGCATAATTGTCTCATTGACCGGTGGGAGGATATGAAGAAGGATTCCCAGGCCAGAAAAACGATTTCCTATGACGTGTGCGGGATTTACGGGTATCTGCCCGAAGAGGAAGGGGCGGCGCTTCAAAGGTTTTCCGGTTGTGTCTGAGCGGAATACGGGCCGGAAGATGAAATGCATAATCGCATATACGAACAACAACCGGATATATGAAAATAGACTGAAAATGAAAGCACTTTCACCAATTTTAAGTATATAATTGCTAAAATTTTTCCGGAATTTTGCAGAAAAAGCCTTTACGAGTCGTTCACTTTTGATATATAATGTACGGGATGGGCGGCAGCAGATCTTTCGTGCGTCGCCCTGCTTTCAGGCTCATGTACAGCAGGGACGGACATCTTGCCAGGACAAGCAGCTGGATATGAGCGGATATGCCAATCTATAGAATACGAGGAGGAGTAACACGGATGGCAAAATGGGTTTATAAGTTTCATGAAGGCAGCGCCGCAATGAGAAACCTTCTGGGCGGCAAGGGCTGCAACCTGGCCGAGATGACCAATTTAGGTATGCCGATTCCCCAGGGATTTACGGTAACTACTGAGGCCTGCACTGAGTATTACAACTGCGGCAAGCAGATTTCACAGGAGATCCAGGATCAGATCTTCGAGGCTCTGGCATGGCTGGAGGGCGTCAACGGCAAGAAGTTCGGCGATACCGAGGATCCCTTACTGGTTTCCGTTCGTTCCGGCGCAAGAGCATCCATGCCCGGCATGATGGATACCATTCTGAATCTGGGATTAAATGACGTAGCGGTTGAGGGATTTGCGAAGAAGACCGGAAATCCCAGATTCGCGTATGATTCCTACCGCAGATTCATTCAGATGTACTCTGACGTGGTTATGGAAGTTCCCAAGTCCTACTTTGAGAAGCTCATCGATGAGATGAAGGAGGCCAAGGGCGTTCATTACGATACCGAACTGACCGCAGAGGATTTAAAGGAGCTGGCAGAGCGTTTTAAAGCCGTTTACAAAGAGGCTATGAACGGTGAAGAGTTCCCTCAGGATCCCAAGGAGCAGCTGATGGGCGCCGTAAAGGCCGTATTCCGTTCCTGGGACAACCCCAGAGCGATCGTTTACCGCCGTATGAATGACATTCCCGGCGATTGGGGAACTGCCGTAAACGTACAGACCATGGTATTTGGAAACAAGGGCAACACCTCCGGAACAGGCGTTGCGTTTACCCGTAATCCCGCTACCGGCGCTAAGGGCATTTTTGGTGAGTACCTGATCAATGCTCAGGGTGAGGATGTGGTAGCAGGCGTTCGTACTCCTCAGCCCATCTCCCAGCTGGAGAAGGATCTGCCGGAGTGCTACAAGCAGTTCGTAGACCTGGCCATGAAGCTGGAGAATCATTTCCACGACATGCAGGATATGGAGTTCACCATTGAGGAAGGAAAGCTGTACTTCCTGCAGACCAGAAACGGAAAGAGAACCGCTCCTGCTGCCATTCAGATCGCCTGCGACCTGGTAGACGAGGGACAGATCACCCCCGAGACCGCTGTATGCAGAATTGAGGCCAAGTCCTTAGACCAGCTGCTTCATCCCACCTTCGTTCCCGAGGCTCTGAAAGCCGGCGAGGTAATCGGCGAGGCTCTGCCTGCCTCTCCTGGCGCTGCTGCCGGCAAGGTATACTTCACCGCAGAGGATGCCAAGGCTGCCGGAATCGGCGGAAGAGGCGAGCGCGTGATCCTGGTTCGTCTGGAGACCTCTCCTGAGGACATCGAAGGTATGCATGCTGCTCAGGGTATCCTGACCGTTCGCGGCGGTATGACCTCCCACGCTGCTGTTGTTGCAAGAGGCATGGGAACCTGCTGCGTATCCGGATGCGGCGAAATCAAGATTGACGAGGAAGCAAAGGTATTTGAGCTGGGCGGCTACACCTTCCACGAGGGAGACTACATTTCTCTGGACGGAAGCACCGGCAAGATTTACAAGGGCGACATCCAGACTCAGGAAGCAAGCGTAAGCGGAAACTTCCAGAGAATTATGGATTGGGCAGACCAGTTCAGAACTCTGCAGGTTCGCACCAACGCCGACACTCCCGCTGACACGCTGAACGCTGTGAAGCTGGGCGCTGAGGGAATCGGACTGTGCCGTACCGAGCATATGTTCTTTGACGCTGAGAGAATCCCGAAGATCCGCAAGATGATTCTTTCCGATACTGTTGAGCAGAGAGAGGAAGCTTTAAACGAGCTGATTCCGTTCCAGAAGGGCGACTTCAAGGTGATGTACAAGGCTCTGGAGGGCAGACCCATGACCGTTCGTTACCTGGATCCGCCGCTGCATGAGTTCGTTCCCACCGATCCCGAGGATATCAAGGCTTTGGCTGAGGATATGGGCATGACTCCTGAGGAGGTTAAGGCAAAGTGCGACGAGCTTCACGAGTTCAACCCCATGATGGGTCACCGCGGCTGCCGTCTGGCTGTTACCTATCCGGAGATCGCCAAGATGCAGACCAGAGCTGTTATGGAGGCTGCTATCGAGGTGAAAGAGGAGTGCGGATACGACATCGTTCCCGAGATCATGATTCCTCTGGTAGGCGAGAAGAAAGAGCTGAAGTATGTAAAGGATATCGTAGTGGAGACCGCAGAGCAGGTTAAGAAGGAAAAAGGTTCCGACATGCAGTACCACATCGGTACCATGATCGAGATCCCCAGAGCTGCTCTGACTGCGGACAAGATCGCTGAGGAGGCAGAGTTCTTCTCCTTCGGAACCAACGATCTGACCCAGATGACTTTCGGCTTCTCCCGTGACGACGCCGGCAAGTTCTTAGATTCCTACTACAAGGCTAAGATCTACGAGTCCGATCCCTTCGCAAGACTGGATCAGGAGGGCGTTGGACAGCTGGTGAAGATGGCGGTTGAGAAGGGCCGTTCCGTAAGACCGGAGCTGAAGTGCGGTATCTGCGGCGAGCACGGCGGAGATCCTTCTTCCGTAGAGTTCTGCCACAAGGTTGGCCTGAACTATGTATCCTGCTCACCTTTCCGTGTTCCGATCGCGAGACTGGCTGCTGCACAGGCTGCTATTAAAGAGCACCAGCAATCATAAATGACAAGTTTGCTTGTAGCTGGTAATTAAATTATGTGCCCCCTGATGAAAATCAGGGGGTATTTTTGTGCCTGTAAAGCAGTGATAGGAGTTACAAAATTACAAAAACTGCAATAAAGAAATGGAAATGCAAAACTGCTGTGGGCTATAAGGGGAGTTCTTTCAAAGGTGGTATAAGTGTAGGGTGAGACAGTTCAAATGGGTTTAAGGGGGTGTTTTGCAAGCCACAGAGGGGTCTTATGATGTCCGATTTAATGGGGATATGGGATCCTGAGATAGTGGTATGGGATATCTGTCCGATTTGGTAAATCATCATAAAAATCTGTCTTAAATCCCGTGCAGAAGCACTATAGAATAAATGGGACATCAGCGTTAGAATGGCTCCACTTTGAAAGGAGGGTTTTGACATGATGTTTAACCAGATACTGATTACAGTGGTGATTGTGGCGGTGTTTATCATGTATGCGGCTTTATCTTTATCCGCATACCGTATGATCAAACAGGTGTGCCAGAAGTTTCTGGATATGGTGGAGAAACTGGTACAGGACAGTGAATAAGCGACTGGGGAGCCATGGGCGTATGCTCATGGCTCCTTATCCGTACTGAGCCTTTTAACAGTGCAGTGTTAAAAAAATAAAAATATAAAATCAGGACGGAGGAGTTTGGCTTTATGTTAAGTACTGATACAAAGAGACTGGAGGATGCTTATGGGGTATTCAACAGGGAATATTTCAATGGGGAGCTACCAATGGTGATGATTACCATTCAAAGCAGTTTGAAAGCCTATGGGCACTGCACTACAAAGAAAATTTGGGCTTCTGGTAGTGACCGATACTATGAACTGAATTTAAGCGCGGAATATCTTTCAAGACCTATTGAAAACGTGCTGGCGACATTGGTTCATGAGATGGTTCATATCTACTGTATGGAGACAGGTATCAAGGATACGTCCAATAACGGGAGATATCATAATAAGCGGTTTAAGGCAGAGGCGGAAATGCGTGGCCTTAAAATCGCTTATGCTCCGACGATTGGCTGGAGCGTGACGGAACCGACAGAAGTGTTTATAAGGAACCTCAAGGCTTGGGGGCTGTATGACGCTTGTGAGAATTATCGGCTTGGAGCCTTGCAGACAGATGACTCCGAGGGAACGGATAAGCCTAGGAAGAAAAGCAGTACAAGGAAGTATTACTGCCCTGTTTGTGGGAACAGTGTCAGGGCCACGAAAGACGTCAACATTCTTTGTATGGACTGCAATGTTCAGATGATAAAAGCGGATTGATTGTATGACCTCTCTAAAGAAAAATAAGAACCCTATAGCTGGATTTGTGCAACAGCACTCGGCATAAGAAATCCCTGTGCGAATGCTCTAAAAAAGTGGGCATAGTTCCTTGCATTTCGACCACAGACACCCAGTGAAATCAGCGTTAAAGTATAGATACAATAAATAATAAAAATCAAAAAGATGAAGGAGGACATTTTATATGGAACTTACTAATTATTCAAGCAGAACCGCAGAGGTGAAAGCAATCATTGCTTCTTTTATGGCAGATAAGGAAGAGCCAGTGGAGCGTAAGGAAATCGCGGAATACGTTCTGGATCACGTCACCACGGATATGACAGACGGAGTGATTGCAGGGGCAATCAAGATAATGGCTTCTTCTGGGGAAATCTATCCAGTAAGCAGGGGCAGATATATCAGAGGTACAGGAAAAGCAAAAGCGACAGCTTTTGAAAAGATATATAACATCTGTAAGAGGTTTGACTGCGACCTTGAAAGAGGATGTACCTTCAATGCCTTGGAGCTGACAGATGCGGAAAGAAGTGTGTACGGGGAGTTTTGTGACTGCGCATTGGAGCTTCGGAACTATGTGCGTGAGAAAGCGGCTGAGATGGCGGCTATTTTAGAGAAGGTGCATGGTGTGGAGACAGGTGAGGCTTCCAATGTAAATCTGGAAGCGGAGGCAGAAATTCCCGAGCAGTCGGAACCTCAGGAAGAAGCTCCGTTCCAGACCTTCGAGCAGGATATCGAAAGCTCTGATATTCCTTTGGTGGAGCAGTCCGAGCCTGAGCTTGAAGAAGGGGATAATGAAGCTGTATCGGAAGAAAATGAAGCAGATGGGGAAACCCGTCGTGCAGGAAAGAGAGGCAGAAGAAGCAAGAACAAGTAAGGTGTCAGACTGGGAGTCGCCAATAGGTGGCTCCCTTTCTCTAAAAGCTGTAGGGTCAATTAACAATTAACAATAAAAAGCTAGGGTAAGCAGATGGCTGTTGATCTGAGACTTCTTTATGAAAAATCTGACGATTATTTGGAAGATGAGGCGGTTGGTGGCCTCTCTTCTACACCTACCATATGTCGGGGACATTTCTGTCCCCGATGATGACGGGAAAACAGAGCATAGAAATAGTGAATAATATGCTGGCTGGTCCCATATATATAGGGCAAAATTCGGATGATAGATTATGATAAATAAGAAGTGCTTTGAGAATGTACTTATATAATTACGCTGTTTGGCGTTGTATGAGTTGGTACATTGTAATGTGGCTCTATATATAAGAAAATTAACAATTAACAAAAATAGTGTTGCTTCTTATGAAATGGTACATTGAAAATTGTATAGATGTGCGGCAGGCTGGTTTACAGGACTTCTGTTTTAAATATGTGGCTGTGGTATTTGTGCATCTTCTATAAAAGATGGCGTGAGAGTCCTTGCATTTCCACCACTGACAAGGCATAGATCCGGCGTTAAGATAGGTCTATACCAAAAAGAAAGCGTGGTGACGATGAAATATGGCTGTATGTGGGGAATTAAGGATTGAATAAAAGTGCTGTTCGTGCTAAAATGGACTAGAGAATTAAAAAAGGCATAGCGTCTATCCAAGTGCGCCAACACTCGATAGACGTGAACAGTGCTTTTGGTAGAAGCACCTCACCGTGGGCTACACTGCTATGCGTTTCTATTATAATCCAAAAAGCTATTATGGACAAGTAGAAATGCAGGGAGTTTACTTGTCATACTCAAAAATATGGCAGGGCGTGTCGTGTTGAAACCGAGCGCCTTGCCTTTTTTAATTGTCTAAACATTCTCTAAGGAGCATACGAGTATGGAAAACAACGGAACAATTATCAATTTAAATTTCAATATCAATATAGGCGAAGAAAAAACAGTTTCTGTACTTGTGCCATTGATAGCGGGCGGCGTAAAAGCAATCTCACAGATATGGAAGGCAAGACAGGCTAAAAAACCGACAATAGAACTGGAGGAGAAGATTAAAGCATTGGAATTGGCAGAGAAGTGCTATAAGAGTCAAATGAAGCAATTACACGAAGTGGATCCTGACATGATAGTTGATGGGGTGGATGTTGTGTTTAACCGTGAACTGACTGAAGAAGAAAGGGATTTGCTTAATAGTAAAGAAGTAACGGAAAAACAGCTGACAGACTTGGTATCTGAGTATGATCCGGATTGTAGATGGACGGATGCTGAGTGGAAGTATGACCGCTTTATCAATAACTTTGATGAAGAAGGCATTGACGCAAGAACAGCCATTATATTTGGATATGCTGTAAATGACTTATTTGAGGCATTACATATTCCGAACCTTTATGTAAAACAGGTTGAAGTGGACAAGTCAATGAGCGGGGAAGCAGCTGCGGAATATCTGCGTCAGTGGATGAAGGAGCAGGGCTATAAAAAATAAATACGGTTTTATGAGCTGATTAACAATTAACAGATTTTAAAGTGCATTGTTAAAATTCAAATCAAGTATAGAAAGTAAGAGGAGATAACTATGAGAAAGAAAACAGCATTACTGGTTCTGAGTGCAGGTTTATCTGTACTTACAGCTATTCCAGCCTTTGCTTCTGGCTGGCAAAAAAATGAAACTGGCTGGTGGTGGCAGAATAATGACGGCAGTTACCCTACGGGTACTTATTTGTGGCTTGATGGAAATAGAGACGGTATTGCCGAGCGATATGCGTTTGATGAAAACGGATACCTTTTTACGGATACTTATATAGGGCTTGTATATCCCCCTGAAAATCTGGGAAAGGATGTAGACTTGATGAAAGCTGGCCCTGGGATATTTTATGTCAATGAAAATGGAGCGATAACAGACTGGGAGCCGGGCTTAGGGTTTTTACCGCAGACAAAGGAGGTTGGACCGCAAGAATCCGAATGGAATCTTGTAAGTGAAAGTGACGCAAAAAGAATCAGAGAGCAAATCCAAGCCTTGCAAGCAAAGGGTATACATGATTATGACAACATTACGGATGAAGAAATTGCCAGATATACAGAACGGCAGGCAGAGGATCTGTTGTTAGAACTTTTTAGGAGATATGTTTCGTAAAAGGTAGCGTTTCAATAGGCGCTGTCACAGATTTCAAAGTGCATTGTTAAAATCCAAATCAAGTATAGAAAGTAAGAGGAGATAACTATGAGAAAGAAAACAGCATTACTTGCTTTGAGTGCAGGTTTATCTGTACTTACAGCCATTCCAGCCTTTGCTTCTGGCTGGCAAAAAAATGCAACTGGCTGGTGGTATGGCACAAATGCCGATAATTCTACATGGCACAGCAATGGATGGCAGTGGCTTGATGGAAATGGTGACGGTATCGCTGAGTGCTATTATTTTGACGGTAACGGCTATCTGGCTGTCAATACTGTTATTGATGGTTCGACAGTTGACGGTAATGGAGCATGGACTGTCAATGGAGTTGTGCAGACCAAAATAGTTGGCGGCCAGCAAAACAATAATGAGTTACAGCGCTGGATCGGAACCTATGTAAAGACAGATGACCAGAACTGCTGGTTAGAAGTCTATGATGCTAATGAAAACGGTATTACGGTAGAGTATCAACTATATGCTCATAGTATGATTAATGGCTCTAATGAACATCATTTGATATTTCAAAATGGAGATACAACCAAAGCCTATGGTGCTATAAGTCCAGACGACAGAGGCGTTGGACATATTATTACCGCCATTGATTTGCCGGAGACTTATGAGCTGATGGAAGATGGAAATATCAAAATCACTTTTACATATGCAAATGATGCAACTGCGTGGCTTGAAGACTGGACTGTGTTTAACGGAGTATATAGAAAGACTGGAACGGAAGTACAAACCATTCAAGAAAGAATAGAAAAACAAAGATATAACGAAGATGGTACAGATAGAAGTGACGAGATAGAAGTTGATCTTAGCGGATATAACGGAACAGAAAAAATATACGAATGGGAATAAATAGCATTGCATTCTAGACATAGAGGGTATCAGTTCATCAGACTGATACCCTCATATTGGAGGGAAACTTAAATGAACCGAGGTAAGCATATATTACTAAGTGCAGGGCTTTTATTAGGGGTTATGTTTACAGGCCCTGTGATGAACAACATAACTGCAATGGCCGCAGAAGCCTATTCAGATAATTGGACAAATGAGAAAGCAGACCTCTCGGGCACATGGTATTACTATATGAATGACGGTTCGCTTTGTACCAGCGCATGGGTACATGATAAGGGACAATGGTATTTATTAGACGCAAGTGGAAATATGTTAACTGGCGTAGTCAAATCCAATGGTGGAAAATACTATCTTCTGGATACAGTTCGTGGTACAGGAACCTATGGAAAAATGCTTACGAATGGAAGTGTCTACAATGGAGTTACCATTTCAGCCAGTGTCAATGCAGACGATGAGGGAAGTTTAAGTGCTGATACGATAGCTCAGCTAAGAGCAGCAAATGTGAATGTAGACAACATACCGAATGTAGAGAACACGAAGCATGTAGAAGGTGGCGAAGTAGTTTTTGCAAACACCCCAACACCTCAGCCTTCACCTTCTGCTTCACATGAGACACCAAGTGAGGATCCTACAGATACAAGTGACGAGATAGAATTCGAGTTTATTAAAGGTGGATCAAACATTCCATTTGAATAATACAATAGCCTAAATACTTAAAATGCAGTTGTGTGAATTGAGTTTAACAGTATGATAACTCAACTGCATTTTAAGAGATTTATTTGCAAGTATATCTCAAAATTAACAATTCACAAAAATATAGCAGTATCGGTGAAGCGGTATTTTTTCTTAATCAATACATAGAGGATATTTTTAATAGTGCATGTTAAAGATACTCGTTTCTCAAAAATGATTGCAGTTTCTAAATTTTCAAACATTCAAAAAAATATTTTCGGGTCAAAATAAAATCTCAAAACTCTCCATTATTCGGGTGGCTGGAAAATAAACTGATTCCGGCACAGAAAATTGAATGGTGCTTGGTGCCTTTAAGAGGTGTGTGCAGTAGGGTAAAAAATGGTGTGCATTGCAGATGATACTTGGAAAATGAGTTTATGGGAGTTTCGGATGGTGGTTTGGAATGATTTATACGGGTGTAAAGATAGGGTATAGTTCTTTTACGATGCTTGGGTTACTGCTTTTTTAGATACATTCCGTAAAGCATGGGTTTGTAAATAAATTGTTTTACTTTTTGTAAAACGGGTCAAGAGTTTATTTTTACAAACCGAAAGGAGCTTGATTTATGAATGTAGCTTATGTAAGGGTTTCGAGCGCAGACCAGCACGAGGACAGACAGCTGAAGGCGTTGGAGCCTTATGGGATTGAAAAGTACTTTATTGAAAAAGTATCAGGTAAGAACCGAAACAGGGAACAGCTGAAGGCGGCGTTGGAGTTTGTCAGGGACGGAGATGTTCTCTATGTGGCTGATTTTTCCAGATTGGCAAGAAATGTGAGAGATTTGCTTTCGATTGCGGAGTTGCTTAAAGAGAATAAGGTGCGTCTGGTTTCCTTGAAAGAGAACATTGATACGGATACAGCGAATGGGAAGCTCATGTTTACCCTGATAGGCGCGATTGCGGAGTTCGAGCGTGAGAACCTGTTGGAGCGTCAGAGAGAAGGCATTGAGATTGCAAAGAGCAAGGGAGTTTATCAGGGACGGAAGAAGAAAGAAGCGGCGGACTTTGAAAAGTATTATGCGCTTTATCAGAAGAGGGAGATTACAAAAAAGAAAATGGCTGAGCTTTTAAAGGTTTCACGCCCTACTTTGGATCGGATGATAAGAGAGTATTCCAAAAAACCCGCTTAAAAACAAAGAAGAGCCGACAGCGGATTTGACTGTGTGGAAGCTCCTGTTTAATTTTTCAGATACAGTACATGGGAGCATTGTGGGTAGGATTTATGAAAATCTCCAATTGATATGGAATTAGAGTTTTTATATGATTTTTGTAAATTTTTGAAAGCGGCTTGTTTTTGGGGATTTGGGGTATGAAAATGAGGTTTTTGGTTGGATATATGGGGTAGTGGAGAAAAAGAGCTGCTACAGTTGGGGAAGAGGGTGGGTTTGTAAAACTCCAATTGATATAGAATTAGAGTAAAAACGGATTGGGGGTAGAAGAACCTACATTGGAGTTTTGTAAAGAAGGCAGTGGGTGTTGTGCATGTCAGAAATGAAGTTTATTGCTTTTCTTTTGAACGTGATTTCTCAATTCAAGTCCAATTCACATCAAAAGAAGTCGGCAGTACGGAAGCTGGCAGTTGCTTTTTGCAGTCATAAGCGGAAAGCCTGTAAGCGGCTGGAAATCCTCCTGACAGTTTTACAGATATCGGTACATGATTTCGAGCTTGGGATTGTGTATGGGGTATATTTAAAATTTTTATTTATGGAGGATGAGGCTATGGCTAGTAATTATACAGCTTTAAGGTCAAGGTTTCGCGTAACGGTGGATGGAAGTACAGTTTCCATTTACTTGAAGCAGAACGGAGCATTGCTTATCCGAAGCCAGATCATAAATAATGCTGACATTTCGTTGCTGTCGGCGTATGTTGAGGATCTGGAAAAAGCTCTTATGAAATATACAAAGGCTGTGTCAGCTTCCATGAACAATGGGATAAACGGACAGATGATATAGGATAGCAGGCTCTAAGAAGAGGTCGGGCACTGAAACAGGTGTCCGACTTTTTTTGTGGTTTGATAGAGCTTATTGATATCAGGAAAGAAAAAGATATTTTGATAAATGGGAAGCACTCTTCTATCCAGTATTGGAAAATCCGATACTCCAAATGGGACTTGATGGGATAGAAATTTTAAAAGTGCATTGTTAAAAAGCTGTGGGACTTTTGATATGGATATGAGGATTGCATAGATACATCCAGTAAGCGAGTTTTGCAGACACCTTGTATCAGACGGAAAAGCTCTTTTGGTTTATTGGCGTATCGATAATAGGAAAGAAAAGATTTTGGTGATAAGAAACAGGCGGTTCGCCTGCAGGTGTATTGAAAAAGAAAACAGTTCCCAATTAACAAAAATATTGGATTATTTCATAATGGTATGCTATCATGGAGATATCAAATCTTGTGGAGGCATTATGACTATAGACCAGTTAAACACCAAATTGGATGGAGAAGCGGAAAAAGCAAACGATAAGATCAAAATGCATGTGACGGAGGCGGAGGTCATTACAATCAATGTCATGACAATGGTGCTGGCATGGAAGAAGGGGAATGAGCAGAGAGAACAGTATATAGAACAGCTTGCTGAGTATATTGGCTTAAATGGTAAAAGAATGCTGACAGACTTGGCAGGCGGCTTGAACAATGATGAGACCCGCTCCCATATGACAAAAAAATCTGCGAAAGAATTCGAGTCTAAACTTGGAATCAGTAAAGAAAGGTTTTTAGGGAAAAGGGGATTGTTTATCTCTGCTTCGGCTACGGAACACATTGAAGCGATATGGGTTTTGTATCGACGTCTGACCTTTCTTGTAAAGCACGAAGGCGAGAAACGAAAGACCTCTATTGAACAAGGGATGCTGGATGGATTTTCTTTTGCGTGGAAAGAAGAATGGGGAGACCTAAAGGAAATTCGGGATGAGCTTTTCCAAAATAAAGAATACAGAAGTGCAAAGGTACTGCCAAAGAGTACAAGGGCGTTAAGGGGTATCGAACGCTATGTGCTACAGGACATTCGACGGAGCTACGAGAATACTTCGGAAAAGGATGGTCCTTCTGGTGGAGACTATGAAAAACTTCTATATCATTTTAGGTTTAAGGAGCATTTTATTGGAACTGATGAAACGCTTGAAGTTCTGACGAAGGCGTTAGAGCGGTTTACTTTTGAAACCTTGCGAGAAATTGAAAACAACAATCTTTTGAAACGATATGAACGGGCATTGCAGGAACAGCTTACATATATACGGACAGTAAACCTTTTAAAGAAAAAGAGCACAAACAGCAAGGAAAATAAAAAATCATAATGGCGATACAGTAAAAGGAGGCAGACAATGCCTCTTTTTTTGTGCCATTTTGAAATAACGCTCGATTTACAGAGGCGCATTTTTCCGTGTTACTGGACTGCTTAAATATCGCTATTTTGTTACTTATTTTGTTGCTTAAAAGCCTATAAAACAAAAGTTATTTCACTACTAAAAACGCAAAATTACTTTTAAATGATACGATTGAACCATAAAATAAAAAATATATATAGGAGGAGAATTTAATGGTTCTACAAACTATAAAAGTAAATGCTGCGAACCGCAATAATACAGGAAAGGTGATTTTTTCATACGCGGGGTATGATATCGAAGCATATAAAAAGATTGATAAAGATGGGTTCCACTATGTTGTACTGCGGTGGATAAAAAATGGTACGTATGGCAAGGAGGTTTCAGCTAAATTTTCTCAAATTCGAAAAGGAGAGAAGGACTTGATAGACACGGGGATCTGCTTGGATGTTGTAACCTTGAACCAGCTTCATAAAGAATTGAAGAGCAATCTTGAAATGCTTCCCATTAGGGAAGAGAATGAGACGTTAGGTTTCAGACCTGATGGAGTATTCTGCGGAGCCTTTGATATTGAAAAAGACGGCAAGATTTACAAGCCTGAGGTATTTCGTGGTAGACAGGAGGTAGATTTGGAGGTGCTGAAATCGTTTACAAAAAATCCAAAGCGGGCGCTTTTGCTCCTGCATACACTGGTTTCTCCACTGATTGCCTGCGACGATGATTTGCATGACCTTCCAATCCTGTTTCTATATGGGGAAAGCAGTACAGGTAAAAGTACAGTAGCGAGATACCTCAATTCGTTGGCGGTTCCTCCAAACGACAAGACATTGCTTGATTTTGACGCTACAAAGGGAGGGCTGACAAAATGTATTGTGAATAATTTTGGAATCCCAGTTTGTGTTGATGATACCTCGCTAGTGGATATGGACAGCAGTAAAGAAATAAAGGCGCTCCGTACACTTATTTTTGGACTGTCAAATGGAAAGGAAAGGACAACTAAAAAAGGTGTGGGTGAACATTTCAGGACAACAATCCTGATGACTGCGGAGGAGAACAATCTGCTTGACATCAGTTCGGATATCAAGGGTATATATGGCAGAGCGTTCCCAATGTATGTAGAGGGAGCTGACCTTTTTGATGATGCACAAGAGATTGAGCAGTGCAGAATAAGTGCTAAAGAGACGGCTGGTACGACATTCGCTATTTTAGTAAGTGAGATAAGAAAGTATGGGGTGGAAGAGCTCCTATCTAAAGCCCATGAAATTCGGAAACAGCTGGAGTCAGAATGTGGAACTGAAATTCACAAGATTGTTTCACGTTGGTGTGAGTACTGGAGCCTTCTAAGTGTAACAGCTGACCTAGTAAAGAAACGGTTTGAGCTGGATATAAATGTTGATGAGGTAATTTCCTATATGAAGAAGGAAATTGAAGCAAACCTCTGTATTCAGCAGGAGGATAGTTTGAAGGAACGGGTGGCTTCCGAATTAATGCCTAAAGTAATTAAGGCGAGCTTCGTCAAACCAAATGGAGACAGATATATTCGGGTGAGAGACTTTAATCAGTTGGTCAAAGAGCTCAATCTTCCCAAGAAGAAATCCAAAGATATTTTGTTCCATGCTGGCTGTATTGTGAATCAGGCGACTCCTAACATTGGAAAAGAGCACGGACGGTGTCTGCAGCTTGCGACTTCATAAAGGAGGAAGCGATGGGACCGAAATTTTATACAGGGCTTTATCCATATATGGGAGCTAAAGGTAATGATGCCGAGCATTATGTGGAGCTTTTCCGCTATGTCAATGCAGAGGGTAAACCGATTACACGGTTGGTCGATACCAATTTTGGAGCAGGGAATATCGTTAGTGCTTCGGCTGGTTTATTTGAAGAACGTGTTTCCAACGACATAGACGAGAGGATTGTTACCTTGGCACGGACAGTAAGCAATCCAGAGAAAAGGGAAGCTGTTTTGTATAAGCTGATGAAGCTGGAGCCTTCTGAAAGAGTATATAAGTTTTGTGGGGACGCTTTGAAAAATAAGCGTCCTATCACGGAGACGCAGAGAGCAGTTTATATCTGGTACAGGTTTTTTTATGGATTTAATGGAAACGGTAGGAATTTTTCTCCTCATCATAGACAAGAGTCGTTACTGAATCGGAGAGACCTTCTATCTACATTTGACGGGGTCAAGGTGCGGAACATGGATATGGTAGACCTGCTTTTAGAAGAAAAGGAAAACCCTGAGCAGATGAAAACAACCATGTATTATCTTGACCCTCCATACTTGGATAATAAGGCAGAATATGCAAACAACATGACAAGTGAGCAGGAACATCAGAGATTGTTGGAAGCCATAAAGGATATCCCCAATATCATGATTTCTGGATATGACAGCAAGCTCTACCAGCAAATCCTTTGTGAGCAGTACGGCTTTTGGAAATATGAAATGGGGGAAAAGGCCATTTCGATGAATATGAGCCTTTATGGTGAGGAAAGGAAGCGGAAAATGGAGTGTATCTGGACTTCCTATCCAATCAAAGGGGCTTTTAAGCAGTAAGAAACAGTTTGTTTATAGGAGGAACCGTGAAAACTTCTAAATCAGCGTTTGAAATTCCGTTGATTACGTCCAATGACAGGACAGGCTTTTTGCGGTACCCTCCCTCAAAATTGAACGGAGAAAAAAGCAATCTGCTTTTTCTTTATAACATTATATTAGAAAAAATGCGGAGATTATAAAGCGGAGAAATCCGTCTAGAGATATGGTGGTAATACACTGAGATGATAGCACTTTTTCGGAAAGTGAGGATAAGGTGCAGAAGGTCAGTGATGGTACTCTTATGATATTGCGCATCATGTATGATAAGAAACTTATCAATGAAGAAACGTATCGTAATATCTGCAAGAAGTACAAAATTGATTGATTTTTGGGGCTTGTATCGATAGGTGCAAGCCCTACATTAGACAAGGAGGTTTATGGTTGTGAATCAAATAAAAAAACCGAGAGCAGTTGTGTATGCAAGGGTATCATCTGAAAAAGAAATGCAGGTAAATGCTTTTGAAAATCAGTTGCTTTGGTATGACGAAATGGAAAATAGCTTTAGTGACAGATATGACTTTGTTGGTAGATATATGGATAAGGGTATTACTGGTACTGCGGCAAAGAAGCGTAAAGGCTTTATGTCTATGATAGATGATGCCAAAAAAGGAAAATTTGACATCATAATCACAAGGGAGGTATCAAGATTTGCCAGAAATTTTATAGAGAGTATATCCTATACTCGGGAACTTGCAAAACTTGGCATAGAGGTTTATTTTGTCAGCGATAATATACATAGTTTGAGATCAGAAGATCAGTTTAAACTAAACCTTATGAGTATGATAGCAGAGGAAGAATCGCGCAGGGATAGTGAACGCTGTAAAGCTGGTATCCATGTGGCCAAGTATCAGAAGAATAGTGTTTGGGGTTCGGGAAATATACTTGGGTATAATCCCCGAGGCGGTCGTAGTAAACCCTATACAATCAATGAGGAACAAGCGGAGACAGTCATACTGATAAAGGATATGTACCTTGCAGGAAAATCGTTGACTGATATTAAATTGGAGTTAGAACGGTTGGGAAGGAAAACGGCCACTGGCGGAAAACTATGGTACGTTTCCAGTATAAGTAGGATACTGGATAATCCGTTTTATGCTGGATATCAGAGACTTGGACAGGAAAAAATAAACAATTTTCTGGAGCAGAAAAGGGAGAAGCAACCCAAAGATAGTGTTTACTTGAAGAAAGTGGATGTTCCTACATTATATAGTATCGAGGACTATCGGAAAATACAGTCTATGAAAAAGCAAAAGGTTATGACAATAGATGGTGAGAGGACTGTAGGAAAAAGGAAAGTGACACATATCTGGACTTCCAAAATCATATGCGGATGCGGTTCCAGTATGGAAGGATATGTATGGAGAGTTGTTAGAGACAATGAACCTGTGGTTGGATACAGGTGTAGGAATCAGGTGGCAAACAGGCCTAAAAAGGTTAGAAAACAGATGGGCTTAGATACTGAACGGGCGTGCGACAATCCTAGTGTGCCGGAGTGGAAGCTGGAATTCATGGCGAAGCATATTTTTGAACATCTGTGGGCTAATCGAGGCATTGAAGTTGAGGTGGCTCTTGAGATAATCCGTGAATGCTATAAGGCTGATAAAGACGACAGGGAAAGCGAGATAAATGACCTAAACAGCAAAATATTAAAGTACCAAAAGAGGAAAGACAAGTATATTGACATGTATGCAGATGGCTTGATGGATAAAAACAATTTAAGAGAAAAATTGCAGGAATGTGACGAAAATATAAAGCTATATGAGGAACGAATAACAGGTTTAAAAGAGAAAGCAGACTCTACTGTAATCGGGCTAGACAGTCTTATAGATGGTATCAGAAATACAATGAAGGAGACATTGGATTTCAGTAAGGGAAAAATAGATAGAGATGTGATTACCAGGATGGTGGATATCGTTTACTATGAGAAGGCTTCTACGTACAAGTGGTTCCTTAATCTGAGTAATCTTGATAATACCAGCGATATAAGGCGCTTGTCTGCACAAGATAGTACAGCCGAGGCTTGTGGAATACCTTTAGAACATCAGATAAGGATTGAGAAAAAGTCTGCATTTAAGCCTTGTATAATAGTTAAGGACAAGCGGAAGCTGGTATATAGCACTACTCTAACTTATGAGCAGGCAAGGGCTTATAGGAAAGCAAATGGGTCATTTATGAGGCCTAATGCTTGGGATGACCTTCACATAGAGGTTTATGTATAGTTGACATCGGTAATACGAAATGATATTATTATGAAAAATAGCATTGGCGCTTATTTCTGTTGTAGTATTTTCATAGTGATATAGGTCGCTGTGGTTTTTTAACAGCGGCACAGGCTGCTATTAATAATAAGTAAATAAAAGAGACGGCGGTTTGGCCGTATCAGGAAGGGAAGCGTGATTTCGGTCACGCTTCCCTTTCAAAATTTATGAGTCCCCGAAGAGCAAAAATATGGAAAGAATGGGTGAATTTTACCGTAAAATTGACATGGTCATATTGATAGAGTTATAATCAATCATATTAATAAGGGGAAATGGAGGACGAATATGTTTGATTTCACAAAAGCAGAAGATCCGCCCAAAGAGCAGAAAAATTCGTTTATCTCCCTGCTGATGGGCAGCATGTACCCGGGAATCACCCTGTTTGCCCGGGATGTGAACCTGCCTCCTGAGCTTGCAGAAAAATACAAGGCGGGGATGATCATCCGGGAGAAAGGTTTTACGGACGCCACCATCCGGTTTGGGGGTATGGTCACCAGCTGCCGCTATGTGATCCTTTCCAATCATATGAAGAATTTGGCTATGTTGGAAAATGGAACCAACTGGGGACTCCATGTGGCAAATAAGGACGCCCATTTTAAGGTACTGGGACAGGTTACTTACAAGGGAAAAACCGGTATTTTCCTTCTTCATCTGCCCGATGATGAAACATGGAAGGCATACCAGACCATGGAGTTTTCCCTGGACAAAGAACTGTATGAGAAGGCGGTTTCGCGCTTTCAGGCAAAGGCCCTGGATGCGCCGATTCCGGAGCTGGCTGCCAGGGAGTGGCTGGATCGCTGTCAGTTTCCGGTAGGAATGAACGATGGGGGACAGTTCTGGCCTCTGGAGGAGCTTTCGGAACAGTGGCAGGATCCGGCGATGCCGATCTATCCGCCTGTTTTTGTCAAGGGGGATAATAAGAAGGTTCAATACTTTCAAAACTCCGTATATGGGACTCTGTATAAACGCGTCTGGAAAGAGTCGGGCTATGAGAGGCAGTGGTATCGGCTGGATTCGGCTGCTAGAGTCTGGCTGGAAGATGGAAGCGCCGGGACAGAATATGAGTGGGGAAGTCTTCTTTATGTACGGGAGGTTTTTGTGGCCTCTGATCCTTACGAAATCGGAATCAAGCTTTGGGATGGAGGGATGATCCATACGGAATTTTATGCGGGTCGGGGGGCGGACTGCCAGATTCGTCTGAAGGGATCGCGGGTATCCAGACGGCACGCTTGCTTTTATTATGATGGAATACACTGGTTGATCCGGGATCTCAAGAGCACCAACGGAGTGGAGCTGAACGGAAAAAAGGTAAGGGGAAAAGTCCTGGAAAAGGGCGATCAGCTGAGGCTGGGGGACGCCCAGATCCTGTTTCAGGGCAGCTTTCTGCAGGTGACGGATGGTGCCGGGAAAAGAACCTTCTGCTTTCCTGGGGAGATATTGTTAAGGGGAGCGATGGAGCGGCAAAGGAAGTCCCGCTACCGTGGGTGTCTTTTAGGCGGCGCTGTGGGGGACGCCTTGGGATATCCGGTGGAATTTATGAAGGAGGATGGAATTTTCCGCAAATATGGGGAGAAGGGGATTCAGACTCTTTCCCAGGCGGGAAATCCTGCCGTGATTTCCGACGATACCCAGATGACCCTGTTTGCCGTCAACGCCTTGATCCGCAGCGCATCCATCCACTGCAACTGGAAGGAAAATTTGCTTAGGGCTTACCAGGAATGGCTGGGAACCCAGGGGGATGAGTGCTGCATCAGGGATGACCCAAGGCCGAGGATGTGGCTGTATGAGGTGGAGGGCCTTCACGCCCGCCGGGCTCCGGGGAATACGTGCCTGGCCTCTATTCGCCGGACGGCGGGAAGACGGAAGGCGATTTTGGCGGACAACAATAGCAAGGGCTGCGGGACTGTGATGCGGGCGGCGCCTTATGGACTGAGCGTGGGCTATGATCCGGAGCTTTCCGGGGGAGAGGAAGCGGATGCAGTGATTAAGATGGCCCATGTGGATGCGGATTTTACTCATGGGCATCCGGCAGCCAGGGAAGCATCGGCCTCGCTGGCCGCTCTGATCTGGGAGATCGTTCAGTACAGCCCACAGCGCTGCGATCCCCTAGAGGAAGTGGTGTATCACTGCTTCAGCAGCAGCGGCCTGTTAAAGAAGGCTGTGGGGCTTGCCCTGGATGGAAGCGTGCCGGATTTGGAGGGGATCCATCAGCTGGGCGAGGGCTGGGTGGCAGATGAGGCCCTGGCCATCGCGGTGTTCTGTGCGGTACGCTACCAGAATGATTTCGCTGCGGCGATCCGGGCTGCGGTCAATCACAAAGGGGACAGCGATTCCACGGGGGCGATCTGCGGAAATATCCTGGGAGCGTGGCTGGGGGAGGAGGCAGTAAAACAAGCCTTTGACCTAAACTGTCTGGAGCTGGCGGATGTGATCAGAACCATTGCGGATGATCTGTACCAGTCAACGGAAGGGCTAATTCCGGAGCCTGGGAAGGACTGGGAATGGGACAGAAAATATCGGAGAGAATGATCTGAAAATAGCCGTTCTGCCATGCCCAGGAGTATTTGCATGATATCTGCTGAGTAAAAATATCCGTCAGCTGCACCTTTCGGGGAATTATGCGGTATGATTGCGGTAAAGACAGCTGACGGAGCCCGGGCTGGTATCAGGCCGGGTTTTAGAGCTTGGCAGGGGGAGAATTATAATAAAAATTACTTGCCAAATGTCCATAGTGTGATATAATGATGATAAGCCGCAGTTGTTTTTACAGCTTGAACGGCGGTTCTTTCTAAAATGGTTTCTGCGGCAGATTGTGCCGTCTGTTGTATCTTTAATATCTGTTTATCTTTTTATCTTAATTTTTACTCAGGAGTATTTTTAGTTATCGTTGCAATGTTGTGGTTTATTGCCTTTTCAGAGATTATTTCTGCTTTTTTCTGATCTTGGTTCATTTTCATATCTGATGTTGTCTATAGATTCTGTCAGGTCTTGTTTCGCGTCATTTTCGTTTCGGAATCATTTCGTTTGTTAATCGACAACTAAGCTGTCCTGAACAGTTACATTTTGATAAAGAAAGGGGCGTTTCCATGAAAGGTATCAAAAAAATGACGCTTTTTGGGAGCATTGTTTTCCTTTTGGCTGTCTGTCCCAGGGAAATCTGTGCCGAACCGTTTCAGACGGCGGTTTCCGAGGAGAGAACAGGGCGGAAGGAAGAAGCCGGAGATTCCTTGGAGGAGTACCTGCAGATGGCAAGAATCTGTGAGAGCTTGATCACAGGAGAGGCGCCGGAGAATATACCGGATGGACGAATGATTGTATCCAGCCAGGAAGAAAATGCGGCACGTGTAGCCAGCATCGCCTCTCAGGCAGATGACGGGGAATGGCATACATTCTACGTGATTGGGAAGAATCTGATTCCCAACGGCAAAGTAATTGCGCAGCGCTATGGGGACCAGGCGGTTTATTCCAACCTTCTGGAGGAGAAAATCCAGGACGGAGATGATTGGTATTATGTTGCCAGGATGGGGATTGGAAAAGCATTTTCACCCGGGCATTGCAGCCATATCTGGGTGCGTGAAGGTGAAAAGGGGGCGGGATGCCTGACAAAAGGCAGCGTCCGGTACGTCTGTCAAAGCTGCGGGACGGAGCGGGAGATTGCGGCAGCTCCTATGGGACATGGGGATGAAGATGGGGATTCCATCTGCGATCGCTGCTGCAGGCGGGCAATCCCTCAATCTCTCGGTTCAAGGATCCAGACAAGTCTGAACCAGACGGGGCTGACTTTTACCTGCATCGATGAGGACTATGAGGGCGGGATGCTCTATCTTGCGGATACGCCGGTGGCGCTGGAGCAGTTTGGCGGATACGGGCCGGCGGCCTATGGGGACAGTATCGTTTACCGGTATTTCAGAGACGGTTTTCAAAATGGATTCTCCATCAAAAGCGGCCTGATGGGGATACGGACGAAGGAGACTGCGGCGGCGGCCTATGCCATGAGCCTGTCCATGGAGGAGTACGAACGGTACCGGGCGAGGATTACAGGAGGAAATTTTCTGCTCCGGGACAGCCAGGAGGGATTTGTATGGGGCGTGGACGAAGAGGGTACTTACGTCCTTCAGGACCCGGAGAATACCTCTTACGGGATACGGATTGCTGTTGTGCTGCAAAAGCCGGAGCCGGGCGTTCCGGAACGGATTCACTGGAATCTGAACGACCTCCAGGTTGTAGAGCTGGACGGAAGGGAATACCTGTTCCGCTGCATTGACCAGGACTATTCGGATGGACAGCAAAACCATGGACGGCTGGCACTGTTTTTGTGTGAAAGCGTGATTCCTGCGGATTACGGCTCTGATTACCGGCTGGAAGAGCAGGAGGACGGCAGCCATCAATATGTTTTCAGGCCAGGTCCAATCGCGAAGTTCGGGGAGCAGAACGATTACAAATATTCCGATATCCGAAACTGGCTGGACTCCCAGGAGATTTTTAATACGGAACCGGTTCAGATTGGCTCCGATTACGCTTACATGGGAAGCAGCCCGGAAGGCGCGTGGTCGGATTTTGATACGAATGCTTTAAAGCCGTACTACATCGGAAATCAGCAGCTAAATGCCCGTTTGTTCATTCTTTCGGTTGACGAGGCAGTGAAATACAAAGAATATCTGTGGAAATTTGAAGGGGCTGACCGGGAAAATCCGGAAACTCAGGAGACAGATACTTCAAAAGGGTATTGGCTGAGAAGTCCAATGGGAAATTCGGAAGAATTTCAGACAGGATATGCCTATGTTGTGGATTTGATTCATGGAAATCTGCATCCGGCATCAGTAAAAGCGGAAGGAGGGGCGGGAGAGCCAGAGCAGGCTCAGACAACGGTATATGGAATCAGACCGGCATTTGTGATGCCGCAGGATTAAAGGAGGAAAAAAATTGAGAAAAAGGACAGGAAAAAGACCGGCTGTATGGCTGTTGGCAGCGGCAATGACCATTGGCCAGACGGCGCCGGGATTCGCCGCCGCAGGGAGTCGGGAGATTGAGGGACAGAGGGGCGCCCAATGGGAACACAGCGTTCAGGGGAGGAGGGCCAGCGAGTCAAATGCGGATATGCCGGTATCTTCTCCGCCGAACGCCGCGCCAGGGGACATGCTGAATCAAATGCTGTCCGTCCCGGCTGTCTCCCTTAGAAGTTCCGCCACCGGAGACCTTTGGGAAGAGTGGTCCGGGGCAAAGATGGACTGGGACGGAACCGGTTCGGAAACCAACCCCTACAAAATCACCAGCCTTTCGGAACTGATGGGATTGTCGGAGGCAGTGGCCCAGGGGGAGGATTTTGAAGGGCGGTATTTCGAACTTCAAAGCGACATTGACCTGGGAAACCTGGAACTGAATAAGGGCTGCTGGAATCCCATCGGCTGGTATCAGAACCGGTCGGATTTGGGGAAAGCTCCTTCCAATGCATTTAGAGGAAACTTTGACGGAGCCGGAAACCGGATTTCAGGGCTGAAGTTTACAAAGTCCGATTATGACTATTCTTATCTGGGCTTGTTTGGACGGATTGAGGATGCCCGGATTGAGAACCTGGACCTGGAGGCGGATGAGGTATCCGGCCAGGATAACGTGGGACTGCTGGTTGGCTCCATGGAGGGAGAGTCCGGAATTTATAATGTAACAGTGAACGGTGTAATCTACGCCAACGGAGACGCCGGGGCAATCGCAGGCGAGGTTACAGGCGGATCAAGACCGGCAGTGATTGAAAACTGCCGGGCAGATAACGTTGTGCTCAACTCGGAAAACAGAGGGGGTTACGTAGGTGGAATCGCCGGAAATGTGCAGAGGGCCGTGCTTGTGGACCTTTCGGTCATTACACTGGACGGGGACAGCAACCGGATTCAGGGAAAGGGATATGTGGGCGGAATTGCCGGAAGGCAGAATCAGACGGACATTTACAATGTCTATGTGGCAGGGACCATTGGGGGGAATCTGACTGCGGCGGTGGGAGGCGTCACAGGGCTGTACGAATCGGGAAATCTGGTGGTTGCCAGATTTGACGGAGAGATTAGCCGGACCAATCACGGAGCCGCTTCCCATGAAGGGACATTTATCGGGACCAGGGAACCGAGAAATGGCTTCCGCTATGGCACCGGAACGAACGACAATCTGTCCTTCCTTTACGCCTCCTCCCCCAACCAGGCCAAGCGGGTAATCGGTTCCGGCATTGACGATGACAACACCTGGGCCATGGACGCCCATATCGGATATTTCACGGATTATGGGAAAAAGTACGTCCAGGTAGCCGGGAGTACGGAGTCCGCCAGCGGGGAACGGTATTTTTACGAAGAGCTGGAGGATGGAATCCGCTATGTTATCACACAGAAAACAGGGCAGGAGGTAGATGTTGACTACAGCGAGGGCCAGGATTTTAAAATTGACCACTACGCGCCCGGAAACCAAGGGGAGCCGGTGAAAGGGTATCTGATTTCCATTCCCCGGATTGATACGAAAAACGCCAATGGAACCTATGATAACGATGTGGCGGTTCTGACGGCCATCCCGTCCGGAAACAACAGCTATTACCGTGTCATCGATAAGGACCATCCGGCGGCAGCGCCGGCGGGCTGTACTATTTCCGTTGCAACGGCCGCTAAAAATCAAAATGGAAACCGATACCAGCTGGCCTATGACGAGGACGAGCCGGGAATGGTAAAACCGCCGACTTATACCGACGAGGAGGGAGTTCCCCGTCCCATGACCTATGTGAGCGGCGGAAGCTATACCTTTGAGATGCCGGAAAGCGATACGGAGCTGAACGCGGAATATGTGAAGGTGACCACGGAGCTGACCATGGAGCCAAAAGAGGCGGAACTGTCTGTGGTGCAGATTCGGACGGGGGACCGGAAAAATCCGGAGATTACGCTGGAGGTGCGTGACGGGGAGGGAACCCTGATTGCCCGTTATATCAACGGCAGACAGGATGCTTCGGTGGAGGCGCTGCCGGTGAGAATCCACGCGGAGCACAACGGGGCTGGCGACACGGCGGACCGAACGGTGCTTTGGTCCATCGATGATACGGATCTGCTCCGGTTTGAGGAGGGCTGGACCGGCGGCTATACCCAGAGCGACGCCCGGATTATCCCCAATCTGGATTCTGATTTTATCCAGGGACACATCAGGAGAGCGGAGCAGGCCCAGGCGGACGGAGGATATGAGCAGGCCATTGGGAATACGATTTATACCCAGCCTGCTGTGGTGACGGCGTCCACAAATCCGGTCACCAGCGTAGATCAGAAGGCTGTGACCGGGACCTGCAAGGTGACGGTATCCTTCCGGATTAAAGACCAGACCACCATTCGGGTAGAAGGTTTAAATCTGAACCAGTCCCAGGTTCATTTATACATTACCCGAAGGCTGACCGGCGACCGGAAGAATCCCACGGAGACCTACGGCGTTTCCGCACCGTTTGCCCTTAGCGCCAGTCTGAAGCCCGTTCAGCCTTTCTATAAAAATGTGAGCTGGACGGACACGGAAAATGGGAAGCTGATTACCCTTACTCCTTCCGGGACCAACGGACAGGAGTGCCGGATTGGGGCTGTCTGCGATTTAAGTGGGGAGAATCATCCGGCCTGGATTCAGAATATCGTAAATGCCGACGACAGGGCAAAGGAGGCCGACGGAGGATATTTAAAGCTGTCCGGAAGCGGAACCGTGACGGAAACCGTAACGGCCACATCGGAAGACCAGACCCACGGGATTGTGAAAGCCCAGTGCCAGGTTGTGCTGCATTTCGTGACAGAGGACCAGACGGTCATCCATCCGGAGGGAATTGAGCTGAGCCGGACGGAACTGGATTATAACCTGGCGTATCGTTTTTCGGGCGATACCAAATCAGAACTGCTGGAAAAAATAGGTTTCGGGGAGAGGGATACCCTGACTGCCGCAGTCCTACCCGATTTGGAGGTTCAGGACGTCCATGAGCCCTACAACCGGTCCGTTCTCTGGGAATCATCGGACCCGGAAGCATTGTCCGTGGAGAATGGAAAGCTGACGGTGAAGGAGGACGCCGCCTGGATACAGGAAATCATGAAACAGGCTCCCTACCAGGGACAGAGAGAGGTTTTTGTTACAGCCAGGACGGAGGACGGCGGCAAGGCTGGCTCCTGTAAAATCACCTTAAACTTTGCGGCCCATGCTTTGGAGGCGGACCGTCAGACCGAGAGCTTCGAGATTGCGCTGAAAAAGACAGGGCGCCGCAGCAGTCCCACCTATGCCTGGTCGGGTGGGGAGGGAAAACAATTTTCCGCGATACGGTACCCGGAGCAGGCGGCGGTGAACCGGAACTGGACGAGCAGCGATTCTTCCGTATTGACAGTATCGGAGGAAGGGTTCGTTGCGCCGGTTATTTTAGACGGAGAAGGGAATATCGCGCCCCAGTGGCTGCAAAACGCGGCAGGCGGCACGGAGGGTGCCGAAATCCAGGCGGTGATTTCCGTGAAAAGCCCGGACGGAACGATGAGCGATTCCGTTCCCGTTCAGCTGAAGCTGACCATTGACGATCAGACTTACGCTTCTTCCGGAGGGTCCGGCGGCGGAGGGGGTGGGGGCGGAGGAGGCGGCGGTTCCTCCTTCAAGGGAGCCTCCCCGGCCAGAGGAACTGGTTCAGCTCCGGCAGGTTCTGTGACGGGAACCTGGAGCCGTCAGACAGACGGAAGATGGAGTTTTGCAAGCAGCGGCAGGACCTATCGGGATGAGTGGGCCTATATTTATAATCCATATGCCGGGGACGGACAGAGCAGCACGGACTGGTTCCGCTTTGATGCAGAAGGATTTATGATAACAGGATGGTATACCGATAAGGAGGGAAATACCTTTTATCTGAATCCAATCTCTGACAACACACAGGGACGTATGTTTGCAGGATGGAACTGGATTGACGACAATGGAGACGGGACTGCGGAGTGCTATTATTTCAATCCGGTTTCAGATGGCACGAGGGGGCGCCTGCTGAAAAATCAGACAACGCCCGATGGCTATCAGGTGAATGAAAAAGGCCAGTGGCTGGAGAATGGCGTGGTGCAGGTGAAAGAACAGCAGCCGGGCTGACCTGATAATGTACGGGCTGTTCCGTGGAAATGTACACCCTTTTGCTTGTATCATTAAATTGTACCTTGGCAACTGAATATTGCCGGAGCGTTGAAATGGAATGTCCTGACGGCGGGGGAGGCTTTGCTTTCCTCCTCCGCCGTTTACAAAATTTGGATGTGTCATTCATGCTTCTCATGGATGCTAGATGCAGGTTTTGTAAGGAAGCAAGGAGGGGAAATCTTATGTTAAAGTTATGGAAAACAGCGTTGTGTGCGGCGGGACTGAGCGCTTTCATGGCTGGAGCGGCCTATGGGGGCCAGTGGCAGCAGGATGACAGGGGTTGGAGGTGGCAGGAAGAGGATGGAAGTTATACGGCAAATGACTGGAGCTGGATTGACGGGAACCGGGATGGGGTATCGGAGTGCTACTGTTTTGGGCCGGATGGCTATATGCTGGAAAACAGGACGACGCCGGATGGCTTTCAGGTAAATGAAAATGGAGCCTGGGTGAAGGACGGCGCGGTTCAGACCGCAGTGCAGCATCAGGTCAGGGAGACCACGGAAGATTCGGAGCGCTATACCGTAATCGGCGGCCCCAACCGGTTGGCGTCTCCGGATGGGATACGGGGGATTATCCCATTTGACATGAATCTGTATCAGGAGTTCCGGTCGGGAGCCTTTCACACCGGAACCCACATTTACTGTCAAAATGAATACTTCGCGGTTCCGGTTGAGCAGTATGGATATCAAGGGGAGATACTGTCTTTAGGGGCGGCGCAGGCTTCCGGCGGAAGCGCGTACCGCTTTGACGGAAAATTGGTAATCGATCATACAAAGCCGGATGCGGTCAATGGAAAAACCAATATCCGCTATCGGTACGATGACGGCACATTTGCCGGGTATGGATTCCATGCTGTTACTTATTCGGAAGAATATTTGGCGGAGAATAAAAAACTGCGTCAGAGCGGCGACCCCAATCATCTGGCCTACAGCGGGAGGGGAGAGCACTTCTTTTCAGAGGATGGGTATATGTACCGGAATTGCTGCATTGGAAGCACCAGTACGAAGATGGGGTACGATGGCGGCTGGGTTGACAGGGACTATGAAATTCAAAAAAATAAAGGTGAGGGAGAGGACCGATTGGGAGGAAGAACTGCAAAAATCCTGGGCGGAGATTAAAATTTCAAATGATTTTCTCTTTGGGAAACTCATGAGAAAAAATCCGGGTCTGTGCAAAAAATTGCTGCAGAGGATTTTGCCGGACTTAGAGATTAAGCGGATTCAAATGGTGGAAACGCAGCTGGCGGATACAAAGGAACTGCCCCGCAGGAGCCGCTACTACCAGGGGATGATTGACATGAATCTGCTGGATAAAAGCGTGGCTTACCGGTATTTAAACGATACATATATCATTTTTATATGTCCCTTTGACCTTTATGGGATGGGGCTTCACAAATATACGTTTGAGGGCAGATGCAAAGAGGCGCCGGACTTAAAAATCGGCGACGGGGCCACAAGGATTTTTTTGAATGCAAAAGGAACCAGGAATGATATAAGCAGCAGTTTAAGAGCGTTTTTGGATTATGTAGCCGGAAAAATAAGCGACGACCCGTTTGTTCAGGAGGTTGAGCAGGCGGTAGCTGAAGCGAGGAAGAACCGGGAATGGAGGCATGAATATATGACGTTGATGCTAAGGGACCAGGAGAATTTGGCCAAGGGAGAAGAGCGTATGGTAAAGCTTGCTCAAATCTTGACAAGTGCGAAGAAATACAGGGAGCTCGAGCGTACTTTAACAGACAGAGCCTACCGCCAGGAGCTATTCCGAAAGTATAATTTGTAGAACAGTTCAGGACGGCGGGAAAACGAGGGCAAAAACAAGCGTTAAGCTTGCTTATAAGTATGTTTTTGCCCTCGTTTTCACATCGGATGGACGTCCGATGCTTCTTGTCCGGCTTTTGGCCGGGCAAGAAGATGGGCCGTCCTGAATAGTCACTCAGTAGGCAATAATTGAACAGAGACATGTAACAAAAAGGACTTGGATTTCATCCAGGTCCTTTTTGTTACGAGCACTTAGCGCCTTATCTCTGGACGCTTACATGCGATACACGGAACCATATAAAGGAGGAGCAGAGGAAAATGAGAGAAAGCTGGAAACGCAGAGTGGCTCTGGTGCTGACAGCCATCCTGCTGTTAAGCGCGGGCCCTTTGAATTTATTGAGGGAGGGGATTCTGGTGACGGCCTTGGGGGCGGATGAGATTTACCCGGGGGAACAGACTACCCTGCGATTTGGAATGACATGGCTGTACAACAACGGAAACTGCAGGGAGACAACCGGATCGGGATACCTGAGAAATAAGGCCAGAAAAGAGTATCTGACAGGGGATACCGGCGATTCCAGATGGGGCAAATTTGCAAACTCCTATGTGTTCTGTGTGGCAAACCATGAATTGTGGCCCACTCCCGGTTCTGTTGCCTATGTGGAGGAAATCAGTACGTACGACCAGCTGCCCTACAATGTAAACAATGAGCAGATTGACAAGTACAATTTTACCTTTGCGATGTTGGCCATGTACTACCTTTCCAGCCCGGCCAGCACATCGGCCATGAAGGACCCCTATGAAGAGACCGCAAGATATCTGATTGCCAAGCCCATGATTTCCCTCTCCTACGAGGGCGGTTATCTCCTGCCTCACGAGTACGGCTACAACTGGTCCGCCGTCAACTGGAATATTGAAACCCTGTATGAGGAGGATTTCCATCCGGATACCCGGGGCAGCTCGCGGGTCTACCAGGAGATGGTCCAGGAGGGATTTGACGTCAACGGACGGCCCTGTACCTACAAGGAGTATGTATTTAACCAGATTTACGAGGCTACGGAGTACCTTTCTTCCCTGAATTATCAGGAGGGGACGGGCTTTACCTACGCGCCGCAGATTGCCCAGGGGGAGGATGGACAGTACCACGCGAAGCTGATGTTTGAAGATACCTATATCAATCGGAAATACTGGGCCAATATAAAAGCAGAGACCATTTATGGGGACTGGAAGTTTGCGGGATATCAGGAGGGCGCAGGCGGAATGCCCTATCTGGATTTCGTCTCTCCCACGGGACAGATGCCTGCGGAGGGAAAGATTGCGGACATGAGCTTTGAGAAGGACAGCGAGTTTGACCGGTGCCTGACGGATTTCCACAAGGGCAGCATTGTCAAATTTGATTTTCGGGACGGAAGCGGACGGGTGGGACAGTCCATGCTGGCAGCCAGCCTGGAAGGAAATTTTTCAGTTGCCGTTGCCTTTGGCGGTGAGTCCGGCGGCGGTGAAGGCGGGGGAACTGGCCAGGAGGGAAGCTTTGAGGTGAAGGTGGACCGATACCGCCATGAGGAAAAATGGGAGGCCAACTACAACGTTGACCTGATTAAATACGATTCCGAAACGGGAAAGCCTTTGGAAGGAGCGGTCTTTGACATTCTGGAAGCATTTGACGATTCTCAGCTGGAGGGAACAGCCCTGGATCTTCTGGAGGCGGATGAGCTGGAATATGAGAGCAGCGCCGGGAGCCTGAACCAGACGGAATGGGGAAATGACCAGGTGGAGGCCAATTACAGCGGCCAGATGGGCTTAAACCAGTCGGACCGGAACCGCTATAACTGGAAAAATGAAGGAGGAAGCCAGTTTGAACACTGGGAGGGATGGGATGCCGGAAATGGGGAGGCGCCCTGCCCCAGAGACAATGATATCACCGGACCGGACGGCCATCTGCACCCCAGCAGTTCCAACGGCTTGCCGGATTTAAGCAGAAGCGGACATACGGATACCAGGATTTATACCTATCAGAAAGGATACTGCGGAGGACATCCGGCCCCCATCATCCGTTACGTGCCGGTCCCATCCCCAGAGTATGACGAGGAAGGGGAGATTACCAACCAGGGAGAAATTGACGCGGCCAAACAGGCTAACCAGAGTCTCCACGACCAGGCCTGGGCAAAATGGCTGGAGGAAGTCAATCACTGCGAAGGGCTGGTGGAGGAGGGAGGATTCTTCCATTCCATTACAGAAGGCCTTGGCCGCCCGGCCCTGGAAAAAGACCGGGATGAGTTTTACAGGGACTTTGTCAATCTGGATTACGAATACTCCGCAAAAGAAATCAGCGCCAGGGGAGGATATGTTCTTCACGGAATACACAAGGATGATATTGTGATTGAAACCAGAACAGTCAGCTCTTCCGAGGCAAAGGACTTGAATCTTTCCGGCCTGCGTCACAGCGGAGGACAAGGAGAGAGCGGACAGGGAGGGAGCGGCCAGGAAGAGCACGCGGTCTCTTTTGCTGCCATCCAGTCCGGCTCCGGAAGCCGGAAGACAGAACTGACAAAGGCCAGCCCTTCCACTCCTTCCGATGCAAAGACGGCGGCTGCGGAGACGGCAGCAGGAGAGGCGAAGGCGGGGGAGGCTACTCCGTCCGTTTCCGGACAGGAGGAAAAAGTGAATCTGCGCACTGCTACGGATTCCTCTGCGGAGGATGAGGGGACCACCTCTGTGGCCAGGACAAAAGGTCGGAGCGGAAACATTGTGTTGACCGGATTAAGCGGCGCAGTAAAAACAGCAAGAAAGGCAGCCAGAGGCATTTCACGTTTTTTGTCCGGTCTGTTTTCGTCCGAGGACGAGGAATCCGGAAGAAAGGCCGAAACCTTCATTGCCAGCCAGGCCAACACCATCGTACCTAATGCTTCCAATATCATTGACTGGACGTTCATCGTCTACGACCACCGGCAGGAAGGAGAAATCCACTTTAACAAGCAGGATTTGGACCTGGTTCAGGATGAAGATTATAACGCCTATGGCCAGTCCAACGGAGACGGGACGCTGGAGGGGGCCGTCTACGGCTTATTTGCCAGGAGCGATCTTGTCCATCCGGATGGAAAGACGGGCGTCGTTTACCATCAAAATGACCTGACGGCCGTGGCCGCCACGGACCGGGATGGAAACGGCTCCTTTATGGCCTACACGGAAGCCCCTGGCAGTACCTACAATTATGAAACAGGCTCCATTGAGAAGCGGACGGACCTTTCCTTTGACGGGCCGGAGAACCTGTATATAGGAGAGGCGGACTCTGTAGCCCTGAATCAGGACAATGAGCAGTTCGCGGGCCATGACAAAGAGGGAAGAGCTCTTAGAATCAAGGAATCCGGGGGCGGGACGGATGGAGGATACCGCCGCCTGTCGTCCAATCAGGAAGTAAGCTTTGAGGTCCAGGACAACCAGTCGGGCAATGGAAACTGCTGGATTGGGCGGCCGCTGATTGCGGGAGATTATTATATCAAGGAGCTGTCCAGAAGCGAGGGCTATGAGCTGTCTGTTTATGGAAAAAACGCTTCGGTAACCAACAAGGACGCCATGGAGCATGGAGGAGAGGCGGTGGAGGGAAGCGTCACCCTGAAGGGATGGACGGAAAATGAACAGTACACAGGCAATCTGCTGACGGCGGAGAGCAGAAAAATCGGGGAGCAGGGTTACGATATCTACCTCTATGGTATGCCGGAAGAATGCCTTCCCCAGGTCAGCACCTACGAGATGGTGAAAAAAGAGGAAACCATGAGCTACGAGAAGCCTATCTGGTCGGTGAGAAATCAGAAGGCTGTGGCAGGAAACCGGGTCATGATTGAAGGAAAACCTGTTGCGGCCCAGGTGGGAGATGTGATAGCGCTTCCAAATGGGGACAGCAGGGAGGTAACGGCGGTCACAGAATCGCTGCCTCAGTACCGGACGGTTTATCCCAGGAATTATTTTGCCGTGGAGCCGCCGGTTCTGGGGGCCGATGATGAATATTCCATGATGGAATTTCTGATGCAGACGAATATAGATCTGGGAAAAGTTTACAAAAGACCCTCTTTGGGGGCGCCCTGGAAGCGAATCCGGATGGAGGGAGAGACGAAAACTCAGTGGGCTAAAGATCTGACGGCCGCCCTTAAGGAGCTGACGGCTTTTAACGCGGTTTACCTGGAGGATGTAATCCAGGGGGAGGACGGCTGGTACGGAGTTCTGCGCTATTCTTACGTGCAGGGAGGCGAAGAGCCGGATTGCCTTTACGATGAGCAGCATGACCGGATTCTGGTAAAGCAGCCGTTGGATATGGACGGCAGCGAGGGATTCGTCTATGTGCCTTATGAGAGAAAGGATTTGACCCGGTATCAGGAAAATGAAACCGGCTTTCTGACGGAAGCTTCCTTAAAAGTTCTGGTCCCTGACGCGGATTCCGTCAGCTTGTACGAGGACCTGGAACAGCTGGAATATCAGGAGGTGATGGGGGAAAGCTACTGGATTTACCAGGAGGGGGACGACCTGTTAAATGAGGACGGATCTGTTGCCACCCAGCGGTATATTTCCGGCTATGAAAGGGTGGAAGAGACGGTGACGATAGAGGAAAAGCAGGAGAAGAAGCTTCCCGCTGCGCAGATTTCCTACGACGCCGCAAACAGCCGTTATATAATCCATGTAAAGCAGGAGCAGATTCCGGAAGATGGAATCCTGAATTTTGAAATTAACTACGGGGTCAGCCAGGTGAATGGTCAGCTTCCGGGCCAGTACGCGGCGGAGCATGTCAACACCGGCGCCGCTCCTTCCATGGCGGCGGAAGGCAGTTATTTGGTCAATATTTCTCTGGGAAATCAGGACAGCCGGACGGTGATTCTGGATGGAAATACGGGGACGGCCCCGGCGGTTGTTTACCAGCGCCCCATCCGGCAGAAACTCAAGGTGGCAAAGAATATCCGGACAGAACCGGATGGAAGCTACGCCCATAATACATACCAGGTGGAAGAAATCCAAAAAGCCGCGAACTTCCGCTTTAAGGCCTACTTAAAGAGCAACCTGGAGCGGCTGTACCGGGACGAGGAGGGAACTATCACCTGGCTGGACCGGAATGGAAATGAGCTGAGCTATACGGAGGTTATTTCTCCCGATTTTCCGCTTCATTCCGATAACGGGACGGTTCAAAAGACCAATGTACCAAAGCTTTTTACAAAAGCGGACCATCACACAGGCTCCAATTTGACCAGCGCGAATGGCAATAATACCCTTTCTGATTATCAGGATCCAGAGGCGGCAGATACCAACGCCGCGTGGAAAACGCCTTACGATACATCCATCGCGGAAAAGGGCGTGGGAGTGCTGCCGAATGACGCTCTGTACAGCTATCGGGGCAAGAATAAGGATGTGGCAAAAAGTGACGCCATACGGTCCCGGCAGAATCGGGGATATACCAGAATCCTGGAGACGGTGGAACAGCAGGAAGAGAATGGGGGCAGCCCCATTACGGTCCGGACATACAACTACGAGAAGTTCTTCGACGCTCTGGAAGTGGCTAATGTGGACAAATGGGACGACAAAAACCAGACCTACACCTCCTGGAAACCTCTGGGAAATCAGGCAAACCGCAGCGCATATGCGGAGAACAACGCCAAAGCTTCCGACCAGGTGCGCCAGTTCGCCATTGCCTGGTATCTGGATGACGAGACAGCGAAGCTGGTGGCGGATAACAGCCAGAATGAAAATGAAGGGAAGGAGAAGGAACGTTATACCGAAGAACTCTATGATGAAGCCCTGAATTATGCCCTGGAGAAGGCTTACAACTATTTAAAGCCATTCTTCAACTATGATTTGGATGAGATTTACGCCATCCCCTGGGACAGCGGAGCAGGCGGCGGGGCAGACGGGGACAGGACGACCCTGTCCGCCGACCTGGACGGAGGAGCGTATACCTATGGATTATCCTCCTATCTGCCCTACGGAACCTATGTGGTCACAGAGCAGCAGCCCAAATATGTGGGGAAAGACCAGGAGGCCTTTAACGACTTCCTTAATAAGCATTACCGGATTGACCGGCCCAAAGAGGTGATGGTCCCCGCCGTCTATGAAGAGGGAACGGAAACTTCCGGAGACCGAACGCTGAGCCGGGAATATGAGTACGACGCCGGAATGGCATTGACCACACAGGCGGGAAGATATGCCATCCGTTTCGGAGAGGAGTGGAACGGCCGGGGAGGCGATGAGCGGCAGTACGTTATCCGCGCCCACAACAACAGCGGCAGCTTTGAGGTCTACAAGTACGGCCTGGAGCCGGACAAATTGACCGGAAGGATTTCCTATGAGGGCGGAAGCTATGACTACCGGGGATTCGGAATCACCCAGGAGGAGTATGACCCTCTGAAGGATTACTATAATCCCATTCACCAGGTATTTGGAACCGCCCTGAGGAAAGACCAGGGCGCCAATGACAACAGTCATTATTACGCGGACGATGGGAACAAGGGGCTGACAACGGCCAACGGGGAAGCCTACGAGACAGACGGGATTGAGAAGCGCTATCACTATGGTTCCGTATCCGAGCAGGGCGGAATGGCCCGAACTATCCGGTTTGGACAAGAGAGCGGAGCAGTTTACCGCAGCGCCGCTGCTATGCAGGGCGTTCAGACGGCTTATGACGGCCTATATGCTCCGATGTTGGTGCCTTATTCCGTGGCGGAGCCGGAAGATGAGAAGCAGTATGTTCCATCTGGGCTGGAGGGATACGCGGACGGTGCTTACCGCAACCGTTTTTATTCCGCCAAGCTGCGGATCGAGAAGCTGGACAGTGAAACCCACGAGAACCTTCTCCACGACGGCGCCCTGTTTATGCTCTACCGGGCAGAACGGGACGAGACCACCGGACAGGTACTGTTTTATGAGAAAGATACCACCATCCGGGGAAGCGAGGAATTTTTGAAGGCTATGGGGGCGGAACACATTGAAAGTCTGATAAGGGATGAGGAGGGAGCCGGTACGCTCTATTCCGGTGTCGTAAAAGCCGGAACTCCGGTCTGCCATGAGGAGGATAAAATCGTCATGTCCGACGGGCAGGGAAAGGATGTGGGGCAGTTTGAGGCCTTTTCCACCATCGGCGACATCTCCATGAAGGACGAGGATACCGATAAAGCTCCAAATGCGTACCGCCGCCAGGCCGCCGGCTATCTGGAAACGCCCCAGCCTCTGGGAGCAGGCGTTTACGTGCTGTGCGAGATTCCTCCCGGAGGTTATGTGCGGACAGCTCCCATTGCCATTGAGGTGTACTCCGACCAGGTAACCTACTATAAAGAAGGCGGCAAGGACCAGAGAGTCCGCGCGGCTGTCTATGAGAAAGGGGCAGAGGGCGGTCAGGAGAAAGAAAACGAGTCACAGGTCCAGGCAGATGTGGCCCAAATCTACGTGGAGAATGTGCCGATTAAGCTTCAGGTAGAGAAACTGAAAAAAACGGGAGAGGTGACCTTCCGGATTGGGGAGCGGGTGGATGGAAGTCTGACGGAAATCGGAGGAAACCCGCAGCTGGAGTACGCCTATTCCAATGGGGTTTATCTGGGATATGCCTATCCGAAGGGAACTTTGGAGCGGCTGCAGGCGCTGAAGGAGGCAGGGGAGCAGGTAGAAATTGTCTGGGAGGACGGCCATTTTGCCGGGTACGGCTATGTGACCAGGACCAGGGATACGGATGACGACGCCAATCCTTATGTGGCCGGGGCCCGGATGACATTGTTTGACGCCATTGAACTGACCCCTTCCGGAGATACGGAGGACCACGCCTATGAAGGTCTGACGGTGAACCGCAGCAATACGGGAACGGTGCTGGAATTGTTTGTAAGGAAGGGCTATGCCGGGGAAAAGACCGAGCTGGTGAAGGAGACGGATGAGAATGGAAAAGAGATTCTGGAGGATTATGTGGTCGGCACCGGGGAGGACGGAAGGCCGGTGACGAAAAAGGGATATGTGTGGAAGGAGGGAAGGGTGGAGCGGCCGGATACGGACATTTTGTACTATGACCTGGACTCCCTTTCCCTTACCTGGACGGAGCAGGTGGATGGCCGGGATATTTTGTACGGCTGGAATAAGGACCATGAGAAAATACCGGTGGAACAGGTTCAGTCGGATATGCAGAACCATCGCAAGAGCGACCGGGAGCCCTCCATTTACGCTTTTAAGGGCGGGCAGGCCTATCTGGAATTCGCGGGCGGAGACTTAAGGAAGCTTTCCTACAATTCCGTCAGCAAGATTCTGGAAGGAGATTTCGCCCGGATGGAGTGGAAGAACAGCCGCCATACCTGGAAGATGGGCGAGGGAACCCGTGTTTACCACCTGGACGCAGAGGGACGCCGGGACGCCATGGTGGACCCTTACACCGGCATGGCCTATGTGCTGGAGCCGGTGACGGATGAGGCGGGCACGCACAGGGCGGACCGGGTGCTGGTGTGGCCGGTGGAGGTGCATCGGGATGAAAATGGAAATGTGACCGCAAGGGATAAGATTACCACATCCCGGATTGCCACCCTTGGAGAAAATAAAGAGGGGTACGGCGAGAACGCAGTGATTGAGCCCATCAACCAGAGCGGGCAGGAGATAGAAGACAGTGAAAAGCCATCCTACCAACATCAGGAATCCGGTTTTCTCAACGGCTCCTGGGAATCGGAAAATGGGGAGGAGAGCCATAAGGAGCAGACGGTAAAAACCAACAGCCAGGGCCAAAATCTGAACGGGGAAATCCTGATGGATATCCGGAACGGAGATTTCCTGAAGTACATGAGTCCTGTCTACGACGAGCACGGTCTGGTGCTGTATTATCAGCGCAGCGGGGAAACCTACGACAAGGGGAGCGAAATTTACGATCGGAACGGGGATTTTGTCCGCTACAAGGATTCCGACAATCTGGAAGAGTACAACCGGGCGGCCTATGCCCTGGATGAGCGGGACGACCTGTACGATGGAAAGAGCAGCCTGGAGATTCAGACCCAGGACAGGCTGTATCACCGGCTGGGGGAAAGCTACATTCTGGAAAACACCTGGATGACCTCGGACCGGACGCCCAACAACCCCTTTGACACGGAAGAAACGGCGGGGCAGCCGGATTTGCTGAAACGCCTTCCGGCGGGAACTTATATCCTGGAAGAGATTTCCGCTCCCTGGCAGTCGGGCTATGTCAAGGCGGAGCCTGTGGGCGTCACGGTGGAGGAATCTGCCGAAATCAAGAGCGTGGAGGTGAAGGATGATACCACGAAGATTTATATTGAAAAAATCGACGGCCCGGCAGCCAGTCAGGTGAAGGTACTGGATATGGACCAGAAGGGCCGGGAAGGAAACTACCGGACGGCGGGAGAGAGCGCAGAGGGGCCGGCCCATTACAGCAACAGTCAGTTATCCGGATCCCGGATTGCCCTCTATCCGGCCCGGATGGAGATGGATGCCGGTGAACCGGATGGATACCGTCTGGTGAAGCTTTCGGACAATCCCCTGCGGTTTGAGACCACGGACAGCAGGGCAGGAGAACTCCGGGAATTGACGGCGGTCTGGACTACGGGGGCGCGGCCTGTTTATCTGGAGGGCATCCCGGCAGGATGGTATATCCTGGAGGAACTTTCCGCGCCGGAAGGATTTGTAAAGTCCCAGCCGGTCTATGTTCGTGTGGAAAATCAGGAGGAGATTGTCAGCATCCGGATGATGGACGACCATACCAAGGTTGCCTTTGAAAAATACACCATAGAGGGAATGGAACGGAAGCTCTTAAATGGAGCGGAGTTTGCCCTTTATGCAGCTGAAACGGATGAGAACGGGGAAATCCTTTACCAGGATGGAATCCCACAGTACCAGGAAGATCGGAGGATTGACAGCTGGGTAAGCGATGATGCCTCCGACTATACGGAGAACATCAATCTGAAGGACTACGCCAATACCTCCGGGGCCAACCAGCTGACCGGCTTCACTCTGGAATTTGAACGCATGTATGAAGCTTACGGCGTCAAGGGGACCGGATTTTCCTGGTCCGCAGGCCGGAGCGCAAGACGGAGCAGCAGGGACTCCAATGTGTGGCTGTTGGAGGATGGTTCCAGGATTGTGGTTGAGGAGGATGCAGCGATATTTCCGGAGAGTATGAGCCGTGAGGACCGGGAAGGGTTTAAGGCTGCCTATGAAGAGATGACCGGAGGACAGCTGGAGCTAAAGTGGGCGGCTGCCCGGACGGCGAAGGTGTCGGAAATCGAATCAGTGGAAGCAGCAGTCAGCGGACCGAAATATCCGGATGTGACAAAAATCACTTTGACGATTGAGGAAACCGGACAGAAGGTGCTGGCCGATGTGCGTTATAACGGCACGGAATTTGCCTATGATTACAAGTTCAACTATCATACCCTGCCCCAGGTAAACGCCTATGCCAATGCATGGCTGGAGGCGGACGGCCGTTACCGGATGGATTACCTGCCTGTGGGCGGCAGGTATGTGCTGGTGGAAACCAGGACGCCGGAAGGGTACGTCAAGGCGGAACCGGTGGCCGTGAAGGTGGAAGAGACGGTGGATGTGCAGCTGCACGATGTTTTCAACGAGCGAAAGCATCTGGCCTTGTCCAAGGTGTCCTCGGAAACAGGGGAGGAGCTTCCCGGGGCGAAGCTGGCTCTGTACCGGGCTGACTTAAAAGGCGAGTGCGTGCAGGAAGCGGAATATCTGCTGGAACAGTGGGTTTCCGGAACGGACGGCGTTTATACGGAAACGGACCGAATCAATGGCCGGATTCCGTCGGGCTATGAGATTGGAGATTTGAAGCCTCATGTGATTTACGGACTGGAGGACGGCGTTTATTACCTGGTGGAGGAGGAAAGCCCGGCTTATTATCAGGTCATGAAGCCGGTGCGGATTGATTACAGAGGAGGCGAAACGGCCCAGGTGATTCAGGGGAACAATCAGCCTGTCAAGGGAAAGCTGTTGGTCAAAAAAACCGATGAGGACGGAAAACTTCTGAGAGGAGCTGTATTTGAGCTTTGCGCCTATGAAAGGTCCGGAAAACGGGTGGAGGGATTTCCCATTACCGTATCGGACACCAATGGAATGGTATCCGTGGAAGCCCTTCCCGCTGGAACGGTCAAAGCGGACGGAAGCGTGGAAGCCTACACCTACAAGCTGAAAGAAGTTACGCCGCCGGACGGTTTCGCGGCCAATCCCCGGATTTTTACCTTCACCTTTGACGGAGACGGCGATTACCGGGAAAATCCGGAAACGGAGTATGCGCTCTATGAAACTTCTGTGGAAAACAGTCCCACCAGAATCCGGATTGAAAAGAAGGATTTTGACCAGTTAAATGACGCCGGAACAGACGGGGCCTTTGTGGAAGGAGCCCTTCTGGCGGTTTACGAGGCCCGGATGGGAGAGGACGGAACTTATACTTATGAGGAGGAAAATCTCTTTGAGCAGTGGAGCAGCAATGGCGGGCCTCATCTGCTGGAGGGTCTGACAGCCGGAAAGACCTATATTCTGGTGGAACAGGCGGCTCCCAAAGGCTACACCCTGATGAAGCCGGTGCTGTTTAACGTTTCCAAAAGCGGCCGGTCCATCCGGGGAATCTCCAATGAGATGACCATGGTAAAGGTGGATTACGTCAAGGGAGATGACTTGAACATCCAGGAGGATACCATAGGGGCAGTCACCATCCGCGGAAGGATTGTCCTGAAAAACGAGGTCGTTATGCTGGATGAGACGGGAAAGGAGGTGCTGCGTTTTGCAGCCACCGGCAAGGAGCAGCTGATTCCGAAAATCGATGAGCTGGAAGAAAACGGGCTTTACACCTTTGAGGAGCACACAGTCTACTCCGACGGAAGCGATGTGGTAACGAAGCGCCGGACCAGGCGGGTCCGATTCGGAGAAAATGGCTTTGTTTATGAGGGCAGAACGGCAGAGCGGACGAAATTGACCGTGAGCGGCAGCGAGGGAAACGTCATTACCACGATGATTCCGCTGGAGGCAGGCCAGGAGCAGACGATTTCCAATGGCCTGAACCCGGAGAATCCCAAAATCGTGGTGAAAAACCGGAACGGGCAGGCTGGAGAACCCCTTATGGCCGGACAGCCTGTTATCAACACGGTGACCTACTACAATCCCAGTTCCAGGCCTCAGACAATTACGGTGGAGGCGGCGATGGATGAAAACACAGAACTGTTGGACGCTTATGAGGGAGAGGCAGAGGGGAAAACCATCCGGTGGATTATTCCGGATGCGGAGCCCTATACGTCAGGAAGCGTGTCCTTCGCCTCCTCCCTGGCTGCGGACTGCGGCGGAGATGTGAGGCTTAACGCGGTGGTGAAGGTTGGAAACCGCGAATTTTCCGAAAGCAAAATCGTTCCAATCCTGAAGCCCAACCATCTGACCGTATTCAACGAACTGACCGGCAGCGGACAAAAACTGCACCAGACGGAAACCGGCCGGTTTATCATCCGGCTGTGGGATGAGCGGGGAAGGGAGCTGGCCGGAAGCTATCGGTACGAGGGCAGCAGGAGCGGTCTGCTGCGAAGCGGCGATGCCATTGAGCTTGCCGGAAACGAATATATCACCATTGACCCGGCCAATTACAAAAACTGCAGCTACGAAGTAGTGCGGGAAGAGGATGGACGGGAGGTGGAATCTTATGAGACAAAGGGGCAGATTGGGACGGATGGAACCGGCTCGTGGTTTACCCGCAGTGTGCAGGACCAGTCGGACCGTCAGCTTTTTGTAAAGGGAGAAACCTACTTCCTGACGGAGATCACACGCTATTCCGATGGGGAAGAGCGGGTCAGCAGCCGGATGTCCTTTACCCTGGATGAGCAGGCGGGTATTTCCGCTATCGGCGGCTACGACAAGGAAACGGAGGTGGTCATTTCCAAGACGGACCTGACCACAGGAGAAGAGCTTCCGGGCAACCATCTGACAGTTACAGATGAGAAGGGAGAGATTGTGGACCAGTGGATTTCCAGAGAAGAACCCCATGTGATTCGGGGGCTTGAGCCAGGAAAGAAGTATACCCTGACCGAAGTGCGGCCTGCAGAAGGGTTTGCCTGGGCGGAGAAAATCACCTTTCAGGTCAATGAGGACGGGACGGCGGAGGAAATCCTGATGGAAAACCGTCCGACCCATGCGGTGATAACCAAAAAGGACATCACAAACGGGGAAGAGCTGCCGGGAGCCCACCTGGAGCTGCTGGATGAGGACGGAAACACGGTGGACGAGTGGATTTCCACGGACGAGCCCCATGAGATTGTGGGAGAGCTGACGGCAGGAGCATCCTATGTGCTGCGGGAAACCATTCCGGCAGAGGGATACGCGAAGGCCAGCGACATTTCCTTCAGGGTCAATTTGGACGGCAGCATCAATGATGTGGAAATGAAGGACGATACAACCAAGGTTCGGATTTATAAGAATGTATGGGAAGAAGCCGGCCCAAGTGCCGGTCCGGGTGAAGCGACTCCCCCCAAGGCGGAGCGCGGAACGCCGATTGCGGGAGCGGTTCTGCAGATTCTCAACGAGGACAAAACGCCTGCACTTTGGAATGGGGAGGAGATGATTTTTACTACCACAGACAGCTTCGCCTATTTTGAAAAACAGCTGACAGCAGGACAGACCTACTGGCTCCGTGAGGTCAGACCGGCTCCCGGATTTGCCTGGGCGGAGGATGTGAAGTTTACGGTCAGCCAGGACGGCTCGGTGGATGTTGTGCTGATGGAGGATAAGCCTACGGTGGTGAGAATTACCAAGACCGACATAACGGGAGAACAGGAGGTACCGGGCTGTAAGCTGCAGCTGGTGGATGAGAAGAATCAGCTGATTGAGGAATGGATTTCCACAGACCGGCCCCACGAGATTGTGGGAAAGCTGGAGGCGGGGAAGGAATACCGTCTCATTGAGACAAACCCGGCTCCGGGATATGCATATGCCAGAGATGTGGTATTTACCGTCAACCGGGACGGTTCGGTCAATCAGGTGGAGATGCGGGATGATGTGACAAAGGTTGAAATCCTGAAGGTAAGCGCGGAAACAGGACGGCCTCTGGCGGGAGCAAAGTTTGAAATCCGGACCTGGGAGGGCGAGCTGGTGGAGAGATGGAGTTCCACAAAAGAGGCTTACCGGATTGAGGGAAAGCTCCTGGCGGGAGAGACTTACCTGCTGCGCGAGGTATCGGCTCCTTCCGGTTATAAGCCGATGGCTGACGTTCATTTTAAAGTCAATGATTATGGAGAACCATTAAGGATTACCGCGGAAAACAGAAAGAAAGAAGGCGGAGGAGGGGGAAGGGATTATACCATCCGCCTGAAAAAGGTAGATGAGGAGGGAAATCCCCTGCCGGGCGCGGCGTTTAAGGTTGAGGATGAATCGGGCCGCAGTCTGTCCCTGCTCAGACAGTCTGAGGGTACCGTCTTCCAGGCAACGGTCAAAACACCGGGAATCCTGACCGTAACTGAGCTGAGCGGGCCGGAGGGCTATGAGAAGCTTGAAGGGGAATACCGGATACAAATTCCCGAAAAGGGGGATGCGGTTTTGCTGAACGGAGACGAAGCATTTTACCAGGAAGAAGGAAACAGCTATGTATTTTACGCGGTCAATCGGAGAGAGCCGGAACAGCCGGAAATTCCCCGCGACCGGACCGTAGGATGGATTACGGCGGAATATGACAGGCGTCTGTTTGGAAATGGAAAAGCCCTGGCGCAGCTGCGTGGACAAGGGATTGAATTGGTAAAAACAGGGGATGACTTCCCCTACCAATGGGTGACAGGCATACTGGCGGTATCCGCGGCGGGATTCGGAGCCGGACTTTACAGGCGCTGGCGCAGAAAAAGGAGGCGGTGAAGGTGAGACAGAATATGGTTCCGGGACTGATGATATTGGCTCTGTCAGGCTGCATGGCGGCCTGGTCCCCGGCAGCGGAGAGGGAACATGTCCGGTACGTTGAAAAAATCTATCTGGCCGATACCGATGAGCCGGAGGAGCAGAAACCGGGATTTGAAGAATCCATTACCGTGGACGGAATGGTGTATGACCTGGAAGAGATTCAATATGAGGTAGTGGAAAAACGCAGAAAACCATCGGAATCCGGGAACATCCGTATTGAAACTTCTCCTCCCTTTACAGACGAGGCGGCAAATCATCAGCCGGCACAGACCTTGAAGGTGGGAAGGGAAACCTGGTATCTGGAATCCTGGGAGGTAATCGATACCATCATAGACGCCAGGGAGCAGCCGGTATCGGATGTGATTCAATACACCTCCATTGCTGCGGGAGAAACCATTCCGGAGGCAGCGGTACTGACCGTTTCAGATATGGTGACGGGAAATGAAGTGGAGGTGCAGGTCCCTCTGGCGTCAGCTTCCTACGGCGAGGAGCGCTGGGAGCCGGGATTTGAGTTTCCCGTTACCATCATCAATGATGACGCTCAGCGTTTTCTTCTGAACGGCACTGAGGTCGAGCTGGATGAGGAAAAGCCGCTGCGGGGATATGAGGAACAGCTCCTTGAGCTCATTGGAGTTTCCGGGGAAAACTACCGGATTACAGACATCCGGTGGGATGGAGCGCCCTATCTGGAAAATGGACATTGGTGCAGGAAATTAAGGGCAATGGGAGACTGGAAGGTGACGGACTGCAAAGCGGTCTATTCAGGAACAGTGAATCTGCCCGAAGTGAAGGCGAAGGCGGTTCAGGCGGTATACTCTGATGTACCGCCAGCTCCCGCTTCGGAAGGGAAGGACCAATCGATTTTTACCATGAAGGCCGTTGCGGCATACAGCAATGCATTGGAAAGGAGGCCCTCATATGATATGAAGAGGTGCAGTGAAATTGTCTCAGCCGTTCTTATGGCGGTATGTCTGGCGCTGACAGCCGGAAACGCCGGAATTTTGATGATGAAAGTCCGGGATGACCAGAAAGGGGCCCGGGAATATCAGCGCTTGAGAGCCTATGCAAACACTGCAAATGTTGGGGATATTGCAGAGGAGGAAAACAGGGAGAACGGCAAAGAGAACAACAAAGGGGATAACAAAGAGTACAGGCTGCCGGCGGTGGACGAGGAAGGGCTGAGGCAGAGGAATCCGGATTATGCCGCATGGCTTGCCATACCGGATACAAAGATTCATTATCCGGTGGTATGGCCCGAGGATAACCGGAAATATTTAAAACGGACCTTTGAGGGAAATCAAAGGGCCTGCGGAGCGCTGTTTTTTGAATCGTCCGTTACCCCATTCGCTTCCTTTAACACCATAATCTACGGACATAACATGCGGTCCGGGGAGATGTTTGGAGAATTAAAGAAGTATTTGGAGCCTTCCTACGGGCGGGAACACAAGGATTTTTACATCTGCATCCAGGGAGAGTGGAGGCATTATGAGCTGTTTGCGGTTTACCTGGTCCCAAACGGGGAGATCGCCCCCTATCAGTCTCAATTCCGTTCCCTGGAGGAGGTACAGGACTTTGCGAAGAGCTGTAAGGAGAACAGCCTCTATGCCATGGATACGGAGCTGGAACAGCCGGGGGATATCCTGACGCTCTCCACCTGCAGCGGCTCAAAAGAAAAATTGATTGTCCAGGGCTGGAACCGGTGAGCTCTCTTCCCGAAAACAGAAAAAGCTGTTATAATAGGCCCGGAGCGATGAAGGATTACACAAATTTTTCAGGGCAGAGGTTGAGACATGAACACAAAGATTCTGAAATGCTTTCAGACCGTCTATGAGGAGAAGAATCTGGGCCGGGCCGCCAGGCGGCTGTATATTACGCCGCAGGGCTTGAGCAAGAATATCCGGCAGCTGGAGGAGGAGTTGGGGAGTTCTCTGTTTCTGCGCACGGCCCAGGGGATGGAGCCTACGGAAGGGGGACATTTTCTCTATGAAAAGTCCGAGCGGGTCATACGGGAGCTGGAGGAGATTGAGCACGGGCTTCGCCAACTGGAGCAGCGGAAGGAGCGGCTGAGAATCGGCTGCGCCAACGGGGTTCTGAACCTGTTGCCCCTGTCCTTAATCCTGGCCTTTGGGAAGGCCCATCCCCAGCTGCGTCTGGAGTGGAGGGAGTATCCCAACGACCAGGTAAAGGAAAAGCTGCTGTCTTCGGAGATTGAGTATGGTTTTGTGATTGGCAGCTGGGACGAGGAGACGGTGGAGAGCCGCAGGATTACCGGCTGCCGCCTCTGCCTGATGGTCTATGAGGGGCATCCCCTGTATCAGGAAGCGCAGGTAAGTTTTGAGCGACTTGCGGGGGAGCCCCTTCTTCTGATGAACGAGTCCTTTCGCCTGTACCACGATTTTACTGCCTGCTGCGCCTTAAAGGGAATCACACCCAATGTGGTGGCAAAAACGGCCGACGGGGCCGGCCTTTACCGCCTGTGCAGCCAGAAGGTGGGGCTGGCGGTGGTCCCGGAATTTTTCCGGGAAGAATTCCAGATGAAGGGCTTAAGGCTGCTGCCCTTGGTAGTGTCAAGTAATCTATGAAAAAACGAGTCAAGCCAAATTGACTCAACAGAACCTTGAAAAGTGCAGATATCGA
>ENA-OWOC01000041-OWOC01000041.1-gut-metagenome-genome-assembly--contig:-NODE-41-length-88323-cov-20.235376_pt1 | contig 88323 bp, 70 predicted proteins | sample MGYA00248245_ERZ651791 | MGnify/ENA primary metagenome ERZ651791 (study PRJEB26908, sample SAMEA4031703) | gut metagenome | biome: gut; feature: normal infant; material: stool | place: China | collected 2015...
CTGACGATGGCGATTGGTGAATGGGTCGCGCCGCAGGGCGAGCAGATGGCGCGTAACTACCGTGCGCAGGCGATGTACGGCGGCTCGTTGCTCTCTACCCAGCAAGGCTTATGGGCGAAAGATGGCAACAACTTCGTCTACATTGAGCGGGTTAAAGGTGACGAAGAGTTAGGTGGCATCAGCATTTATGCCTTTAACGAAAATCGTCGTCTGCAATCCGTACGCTATGCCGCTACTGCGAAGTTTGACCCGGAACATAAAGTCTGGCGTCTGTCGCAGGTTGATGAATCTGATCTGACCAATCCGAAACAGATTACCGGTTCGCAGACGGTGAGCGGCACCTGGAAAACCAACCTCACGCCAGACAAACTGGGCGTGGTGGCGCTGGACCCGGATGCACTCTCAATCAGCGGTTTGCACAACTACGTGAAGTATCTGAAGTCGAGCGGTCAGGATGCCGGACGTTATCAGCTCAATATGTGGAGCAAAATCTTCCAGCCGCTATCCGTGGCGGTGATGATGCTGATGGCGCTGTCGTTCATCTTTGGCCCACTGCGTAGCGTACCGATGGGCGTGCGTGTGGTCACCGGTATCAGCTTCGGTTTTGTCTTCTACGTACTGGACCAGATCTTCGGCCCGCTGACGTTGGTTTACGGCATCCCGCCGATTATCGGCGCACTGTTGCCAAGCGCCAGCTTCTTCTTAATCAGCCTGTGGCTGTTAATGAGAAAATCGTAACCAAGCAAGGGAGCGAAAGCTCCCTTTCACATTGTTGATAAAGTCAAATACGAGTTCGATCGGTCCCCTCGCCCCTTTGGGGAGAGGGTTAGGGTGAGGGGGACAGATCGCGCCTGACTTACCTTCTTCTCCCCCCCAGCAAACTCCCCAACATCCCGCGTACAATCTGATTCGTCACCTGGCGAGCGGCGCTTTTGGCCATTGTCTGCACCACACCATCTTTCTTCCCGCCGCGTGGTCCGGTAGTGCCGAACAAAATATCCTTCAATCCACCAAGAATGCCGTCATCTACCGCTATCTCTTTCCCTTTCGCTGGAGGATTATTTTGCTGTTCAATACTCGCCTGTACGCCTTTTTGCAACATCTCATAGGCGGATTCCCGGTCCACCTCATCCTCGTACTTGCCATACACCGGAGAGTGATTAATCAAGCCATTACGCTCATCTTCCGTCACCGGTCCCATCCGCGAACAAGGCGCAATCACCATCGCCCGTTCCACCACTGAAGGACTTCCTTTCACATCAAGAAACGAGATTAACGCCTCGCCGGTCCCCAGTTCCTGGATTGCCTTTTCGGTATCAAATGCCGGATTGGCCCGCATGGTTTGCGCCGCAGCTTTTACCGCTTTCTGATCTTTGGGCGTAAAAGCACGCAAAGCGTGTTGAACGCGATTACCGAGCTGCCCGAGCACATTATCCGGAATATCAGACGGGTTTTGCGAAACGAACCAGACGCCTACGCCTTTTGAGCGAATAAGCCGTATCACCTGCTCAATCTTATCCAGCAGTACCTGCGGTGCATCGTTAAACAGCAGATGTGCCTCGTCGAAGAAAAACACCAGTTTTGGTTTCTCCAGATCGCCTGCTTCCGGCAATTGTTCATACAACTCTGAAAGCATCCACAGCAGGCTGGCGGCGTACAGTTTCGGCATCTGATAAAGCTTCTCGGCGCTGAGGATATTGATAACGCCTTTACCGTTGGTATCGGTGCGCATCCAGTCTTTGATATCCAGCATCGGCTCGCCAAAGAAGTGTGCTGCGCCTTGCTGTTCCAGCGACAACAGTCCGCGCTGGATGGCACCAACCGATGCGCTACTGATATTACCGTACTGATTCTGGAAAGATTTGGCGTTATCGCCGATGTACTGGGTAATCGCCCGCAGATCTTTAAAGTCGAGCAGCAACAATCCCTGATCGTCAGCAATACGGAAGATGATATTCAGCACGCCAGATTGCACATCGTTGAGATTCAACAGCCGCGCCAGCAACAGCGGCCCCAGATCCGAAACCGTCGCCCGCACCGGATGGCCTTTCTCGCCAAAGATATCCCACACCACCACCGGATTAGCATGCGGTTGCCAGTCATTGACGCCGATATTTTTAAGCCTTGCGAGTAGTTTTTCCGATGCCGTTCCTGCCTGCGCGATGCCGGTCAGATCGCCTTTCACATCGGCCATAAACACCGGAACACCGATTTCCGATAGAGACTCCGCCAGTTTTTGCAGCGTGACAGTTTTACCCGTCCCCGTTGCGCCAGTAATCAGCCCGTGACGGTTAGCCATTCCCGGCAGTAAAAACAGTTCTGTGTCCGGCGTGCGGGCAATTAACAGGGGTTCGCTCATGAGATATCCTCCAGTTTCCTGCCTGGAGTATAGGCACGGTTAAAAAGTTTTCACCACTAAATTCAGCCGATTGCGAGATATCTTAAAGGCTTGGCAGAAGCGATCCGGCAAAGCCTCCTCGATTCATAATTGTCGGCGCCGCACCTTGCCTGAAGTTGAGCTGATTACAGCGAATAAAGGTGTCACAATAGCCACTGCCATGCGCCGTCCTTTGACCTACCTGCAAACCTTTATTCTGCGCGGCGCTACCCAAGGCAGCCACGCGACCAATCGCCTTATGTCCGGCAAGCAACGGATATTGTGAAATCCCTATTCGTTATCGATCATCGACATGCTTTTGTCGCTCTCTGGTGTTGCCCGGGAAGTGTAGAGCATGGCTGGGTGGGGCCTGGAGTGTGACAAAGGTTACATATCGCTGAAGGCAATGCTGAAATTTTCAGCACTTAGCGAGGCAGGCACAAGCTGGCGCTTGCATGGTGGCGCGTGACAGGTATAATTCACAACGTTTTCCGCATACCTCTTCAGTGCCGAAGTGGCGAAATCGGTAGACGCAGTTGATTCAAAATCAACCGTAGAAATACGTGCCGGTTCGAGTCCGGCCTTCGGCACCAAAAGTATGTAAATAGACCTCAACTGAGGTCTTTTTTTATGCCTAAAATTCAGTATTTATCTACCTTTCCAGCTATATTAACTCTCTCAAGGTCAACTGATATCAACGTACATCTACCAACACATGTTGGTACAGATGATGGTATTTCCGGTTCGATAATGCTTGTACCAACAGGGAGGGAATACGCATGGCATTAACAGATCTCAAAGTCAGAACAGCCAAGCCAGCGAATAAGCAATATAAGCTGACTGATGGTGGCGGTATGCATCTGCTTGTCCATCCAAATGGTTCTAAGTACTGGCGTTTGCAGTACCGTTATGAGGGAAAGCAAAAGATGCTAGCACTTGGGGTTTATCCTGAAATCACACTAGCGGATGCTAGAGTACGTCGTGACGAGGCGCGTAAGCTGCTTGCGAATGGCGTCGATCCGGGAGATAAAAAGAAAAATGATAAGGTTGAACAGAGTAAAGCACGGACCTTTAAAGAAGTCGCGATCGAGTGGTATGGCACCAATAAAAAGTGGTCAGAAGATCATGCCCATCGTGTGCTAAAAAGTCTGGAAGATAATCTTTTTGCAGCGCTTGGTGAACGTAATATTGCTGAGTTAAAAACTCGAGATTTATTAGCACCTATTAAAGCCGTGGAGATGTCTGGACGTCTTGAGGTGGCTGCTCGTCTTCAACAGCGTACTACAGCCATCATGCGCTATGCAGTGCAAAGTGGGTTAATTGATTATAACCCGGCACAAGAGATGGCTGGGGCGGTTGCTTCCTGTAATCGACAACATCGTCCCGCGCTTGAATTAAAGCGCATCCCTGAGTTGCTTACAAAAATAGATAGCTATACTGGTAGGCCGCTAACCCGATGGGCGACAGAACTTACTTTGCTGATCTTTATTCGGTCCAGTGAGCTGCGTTTTGCTCGTTGGTCAGAGATCGATTTCGAAGCGTCTATATGGACTATCCCACCGGAGCGGGAGCCTATTCCTGGAGTGAAACATTCCCATAGAGGCTCAAAAATGCGTACAACGCATCTAGTGCCTCTTTCAAGGCAAGCCCTTGCAATTTTAAAGCAGATAAAACAGTTTTGTGGGGCTCATGACTTGATATTTATTGGTGATCACGATTCGCACAAGCCCATGAGTGAGAATACAGTAAATAGTGCGTTACGGGTCATGGGGTATGATACAAAAGTTGAGGTCTGTGGTCATGGTTTCCGAACAATGGCCTGTAGTTCATTGATCGAATCAGGTTTGTGGTCTCGTGATGCTGTTGAACGTCAGATGAGTCACATGGAGCGAAATTCAGTGAGGGCTGCGTATATCCATAAAGCAGAACATCTGGAAGAACGTCGACTGATGCTACAGTGGTGGGCTGATTTTCTGGATGCGAACCGGGAGAAGGGCATCAGTCCGTTTGACTATGCAAAAATTAACAATCCATTAAAATAGTAAGCAGTCCGGGCTGATTGCCCGGACTGCTTTAACTGATTATTTTTCTTTGAAAATGATGACGAAGATTGATGTTCTGACAAGTTACTCCGGCTTCCATTAAAGTCCCTTCGTCACGTTCTTCAGGCTATTTATGACTGTGATTAGCACCAGGAATATCTGGTTTCCATGAGAGCAGGTAATAACCCCCGGTGTTTTCGGCTGTTCTGGTATCCTCGTCCAACACAGGCAGTCATTATAAACGGTAAAAAATGTATTCACTGTTATGAAATCAATAGTCCTGACGTACTGTTGAATGTGCTTGTGTTCTGAACCTTGTACAACCAGTACATTTGATACCGAATTATAAACAAAACATTGCATCCAACTTTTTCAATATGGACAATAGTTGTCCATATGGTGGTTTTATATTCGATAAATCAATGGATTTCATTGAGTCACAGGACTGGTAATGGATGAAAATGCTTTAGGGTTTACCTCATACTGGCGCAACTCGCTTGCGGATGCTGAGTCAGGAAAGGGCAGTTTTGAACGGAAAGACGCCAAAAATTTCACTCACTGGCATGGGATAGCGGCGGGACGTCTTGACGAAGCGATTGTCAGTAAATTTTTTAAGGGAGAAAAAGACGATGTCGAAACGGTCGATGTCATCTTGCGCCCAAAAGTTTATTTCCGGTTACTGCAGCATGGTAAGGACCGTTCTGCAGGTGCGCCTGATATTGTTACCCCGATAGTGACGCCAGCCTTGCTAAGCCGTGAGGGTTTTTTATATCCGACGCCAGCGACCTCCATTCCCAGAGACCTGCTTGAACCTTTGCCAAAAGGAGCATTTTCGATTGGTGAGATTGGGCAGTATGACAAATACAAGACAATCCATACCTCGTTCTCTATCGACTTTGATGACAGTGTTGATAAGACTGCCGAAACGGATGAAGAACGGGAAGCACGATATGCAGCCTTGCAGCAGGAGTGGCGTCAATATCTGGATGATTCAGAAAGGCTGCTGAAGAACGTTGCCGGCGACTGGATTAAAAATCCTGAGCAATATGAACTCGCTGAGCACGGTTATATTGTTAAAACGGCGCAATCTGGCGGTGCCAGTTTCCATATCCTTTCGCTTTATGATCACCTGCTTGTTTGCAAGAAGGATGTGCCGCTCTTCAATCGCTTCGCCTCGCGAGAGGTTCATGCTGCAGAGTCTTTGCTGGCCCCAGGAGCAAAATTCAGCGACAGGCTTGGACACTCCGGAGATAAGTTTCCGCTGGCAAAGGCTCAGCGCGATGCCTTAAGCCATTTTCTGGATGCAAGACATGGCGATATCCTTGCTGTTAATGGCCCTCCGGGAACCGGAAAAACCACGCTGGTGCTTTCTATCATCGCCACGCAGTGGGCCAGAGCGGCTCTCGAAAAATCTGAGCCTCCGGTTATTATCGCGACTTCAACGAATAACCAGGCTGTAACGAACATTATTGAGGCATTCGGGAAAGACTTTTCGCAAGGTTCAGGTGCGATGGCCGGGCGATGGTTGCCAGAGCTGAAAAGCTTCGGCGCTTATTTTCCCTCAAGCAGTCGTAAAGCTGAGGCAGCCAAAAAATATCAAACTGAAGATTTCTTCAACCAGGTTGAGTCAAAAGAGTATGTAGAGGATGCTCTGCTGTTTTATCTCAAGAAAGCTAAGGCAGCTTTTCCTGAAAAAGAGTGTTCATCCCCTGAAAAGGTCATTGAACTCCTGCATGGTCAGTTGGCAGCAAAATCCGAGCAACTGATAAGACTGAACGCAACATGGCAAACGTTAAGCCAGGTACGGGCTGCGCGTGAGCTTATTGCTAACGACATTGAGCAATATCTCGATAATTTAAATAAATTACTTTCCGGACAAGAACAAAAAGTCACTCTACTGAAGAGTGCTAAAACGGAATGGAAAAAATATCGCGCCGGTGAATCACTGATCTATTCATTATTTTCCTGGCTCCCGGCGGTTCGTAGTAAGCGACAGTTCCAAATACAGCTGTTTCTCGAAGATAAATTAGGCGCGCTGATTGCAGGAAATCAGTGGTCTGATCCTGAAACTATCGAACGTAATATTGATGAGCTACTCAATTCCGCTGAGTGCGAGCAAACAACATACCGGAAGCAGATTGACTCCGCCCATGAAATCTTTCTTAAAGAACAGCAGGCGGTTCAGGAGTGGCAGAGGCTGGCACTTGATTTAGGGTATGAGGGCGACGAGGAACTGAGCTTCTCACAGGCCGATGAACTGGCTGATACACAGATTCGCTTCCCTGCATTTTTACTGACGACTCACTACTGGGAAGGTCGTTGGTTGATGGATATGGCCAGTATTGATGATCTGCAGGAAGAGAAGAAGAAAAAGGCGCTAAAGGGGTAACCGCCCGTTGGCAACGTCGAATGAAACTCACTCCATGTGTGGTGATGACATGCTATATGCTGCCCGGCAATATGCAGATAAGTGAGCACAAAGGACAACGTAAATTCGAGAAAAGTTATTTGTATGATTTTGCCGATTTACTCATTGTCGATGAAGCCGGGCAGGTGCTTCCTGAAGTGGCTGCTGCCTCGTTTGCATTAGCTAAGAAGGCATTAGTGATTGGCGATACGGAGCAGATCCCGCCAATATGGAGTATTGCTCCCGCGATTGATGTCGGTAACATGCTTGCGGAAAAAATTCTGTCTGGCAGTACGCAAGAAGAGATTACCGAGAAATATACGGCAATCGCAGACCTTGGTAAAAGTGCCGCATCTGGCAGCGTTATGAAAATAGCGCAGTTTGCTTCGCGCTATCAATATGATCCCGAACTGGCTCGTGGTATGTACCTATATGAACACCGCCGGTGCTTCGATAATATTATTGGATACTGTAATACGCTCTGCTATCACGGTAAGTTGTTGCCTAAAAGAGGGCGCGAAGAGAGTAATTTAATGCCCGCAATGGGTTATCTCCATATTGATGGTAAAGGAGAGCTGGCAAGTAGTGGAAGTAGATATAATTTGCTTGAGGCTGAAACGATAGCGGCCTGGTTGGCAGAGAACCAGCAAAATATTGAAGCGCATTACGGCAAATCGCTTCATGAAGTTGTCGGTATCGTGACGCCTTTTAGCGCGCAGGTATCCACTATCAAACAGGCGCTGGGTAAACAAGGTATCAGTACGGGCGCGAATGAAAAGTCGCTCACAGTGGGCACCGTGCACTCTCTTCAGGGAGCGGAAAGAGCGATTGTTATATTCTCGCCAGTCTATTCAAAACATGAAGATGGCGGGTTTATTGATAGCGATAACAGCATGCTGAATGTTGCAGTCTCCCGTGCGAAGGATAGCTTCCTGGTCTTCGGCGATATGGATCTGTTTGAGATCCAGCCTCCCTCATCTCCGCGGGGATTACTGGCAAAATATCTCTTTGAGTCAGAGAAGAATGCGCTCACTTTTGATTATAAAGAGCGTAAGGATTTAAAAACTTCCGAGGCCAAAATCTACACACTCCATGGTGTGGAGCAGCATGATAATTTCCTGAATCAGACATTTGAAAATACCAGTAAACACATCACGATAGTTTCTCCATGGCTGACCTGGCAAAGGCTGGAGCAAACCGGTTTTCTTGATTCCATGATTGCGGCGTGTTCACGTGGTATTAACGTCACGATAGTCACTGACAGAAGCTACAACACTGAACATAAAGATTATGAGAAGCGAAAAGAGAAGCAGGAGAATCTTAAAGGGACGCTGGAAAAACTGAATGCTTTTGGTATTACTACAAAGCTGGTAAATCGCGTTCATAGCAAAATTGTTATTGGTGATGATAGTTTACTGTGCGTGGGATCGTTCAACTGGTTTAGCGCAACGCGAGAAGCGCGATATGAACGATACGATACCTCAATGGTTTATTGCGGTGATAACCTGAAGGGTGAGATTGAGGCTATTTATAATAGTCTTGAGAGGCGCCAGGTTTAGAGCAAGAATGGTGAGTAGCCATCTTATCGATCGTTTTCGAGCGCAAGATGGCTGAATGGAATGGCTATTATTGCACTGTCCTTAATTATAACATTCATACCAACATGATTATCTTCTGTCCGGAAGAATAAGTGGCTGCGGTTTCAGACTGTCTGCCGGCACATTTTTCTCTCCGTTAAAAACCATAACGGGTTCATTATCTTCGTCTGTCAGCGGATTGAATGGCGGTATATTTTCGGTACGAATACCGGTCAGCCACTGAAAAATGCCTGCGAAATGACGGGCACTGATTTTTCTGCTGACAGACTGATGAGACGTGATGTCACTGGCGGTAATAATCAGGGGAACGCTGTAGCCTCCCTGCACATGACCATCATGATGAACAGGATTAGCACTGTCGCTGACCGACAGCCCATGGTCAGAAAAGTAAAGCATGGCAAAGTGACGGGAATGCCGGCGAAGGATACCATCAAGCTGACCGAGAAAGTTATCCAGTTTACTGATGCTGGCGAGGTAACAGGCAACCTTTCGGGGATACTGCTCCAGGTAATGATTCGGCCAGGAGTGAAGCCGGTCACACGGGTTCGGATGAGACCCCATCATGTGCAGGAAAATCACCTTCGGAGAGGATTTATCCGCCAGCGCACGTTCTGTTTCCTGTAACAACAACATGTCATCCGTTTTACGGGAAGCAAAGCTGCCTTTCTTGAGGAAAACGGTATGCTCCGCATCAGAAGCAATAACAGAGATGCGTGTATCATGCTCCCCCAGTTTTCCCTGATTGGATATCCACCATGTGCTGTATCCTGCTTTTGCTGCCAGCGCCACCACGTTGTTGCCGGAGTCAGGGTTCTGCTCATAGTCATAAATCAGTGTCCGGCTCAGGGAAGGTACGGTACTGGCTGCTGCCGATGTATAGCCGTCAATAAATAAACCGGGAGCCATATTCAGCCACGGTGTGGTTGGCACGGGATAACCATATACCGACATATAATCCCTGCGCACACTCTCACCAGTGACAATCACAATTGTGTCATATAACGGTGTTCCCGGCAGGATTTTCCAGTTGTCAGCCCCGTGCTGACTCAGTTGTTTATAATGCTGCATTTCACGTAATGTGTCAGTTGTCCCCACAACAGTTCCTTTAACCATCCGCAACGGCCAACTGTTTACTGAGCATAATACGAATAGCAGCAGTGCCATCCCGTTACGGTGACCACGGTGATGTGTCCGCCAGAAAATCACCATGAATACCAGAATTGCGGCACTGACCAGAAAATGATAAACAGGAATCATCCCGGTAAACTCCGCTGCCTCATCAGTTGTGGTCTGCAACAACGCGACAATAAAACTGTTGTTGATTTTACCGTACGTCATACCGGCAGGCGCATACAGTGCACAACAGAACAGAAATAACAGCGCTGTAATGGATGTGAGGGTATTTCTGTGTGCAAGGAGCAGAAGAAGGAGCAGCAGCAACACATTCCCGGTGGCATTCTTCTCAGTGTATCCGCATGCAATTGTGGTTATGACAGAAACAACAAAAAAGAATAAAAACAATATAATCCGGGGAGTGTTGCCCGGACAAAACAGTTTTCTTATATTCATCGGAGTATATCAACAACATTATTATGAAGAGAACAGGATAATAAAAATCAGAAGTTATCTGTGAAACAGATAACAGACAACCCTGCAGTATAATATTACTGCAGGGTGTTCCTTTTTAATTACAGAAATACGTAATTATCTTAATTGCAGAAATATGCGCAATTATCGTTCAGAAGCAGTGTCGTCAGAAGTTATAAGTCACACCAAGCAGGATGTCATGACTTTTAACATCAACCTCTGATTTATATTTATCGCCCCACTCGTCCTTGTAACTCACACTGCTGTCACCCGCATCAAGATAGCGATAGCTGAGGTCCAGAGCGATATCCGGGGTGACGTCATAGCGGACACCCGCGCCAAGGCTCCATGCGAAGTTGTCAGCAGAGCCTGAACGTGACAACGATTCACGACCACTGTATCCGTACCCGTAATCCCAGGTGCTGATACCGGTTGTTTTCTGATGAATCCTGGCGTAACCAATCCCTGCTGATACCCATGGTGTGAATGCACTGTCATTCCGGAAGTCATAGTATGCATTCAGCATCAGAGTGTTGAGTGATACCTCATTCTTAAGGTCATCACGCCAGTAACCATCTGACCAGCTGCCTTTACCTTTATCTATGTTATACTTCGAATCAGCTTTTCCACGTGCGTAAAACTCCAGTTCTGTACGAACCGGAATACTGAACTGCGGATAAAAATCATAACCGGCTGCGATACCGCCACTGAATACCGTGTCATGGTCATCCCCACCTTTATACTTTGACGTTTCTTCTTCATCTCCTGACAGGAAACGCTGGTCTGAAAGTGACACCACAGAGGCACCGGCTTTACCGGTCAGATAAAAACCGCTTTTACCGTCCTCAGCACCTGCATTTGCTGCAAATACACAGGCTGCGCCCACCACTGAAACAGCAAAAACCTTTTTCATTTCAATTATCTCCGTTATTGTATCATCACTTTAATATATATTTTTAATATTTAAAAACCGGACTAAAGGCAGCCTCCCCCCCTCCACACTACGGAAGCCAGACTTTTACTCTACACAAAATAAATATATTTCCTCAGTGAGGACGTGAACGCCAGTCTGAAATTATGTGTATACAACCTCACCAGAATACGAACAGGCAGGGGCACTGGAGTAACCGATCACAATACTTCTGCCTTTTTATATTTTACCGATAATCTCCGTTTAATATAGTTCTTACCGATTTCATAATCGGGGTTCCATGTAGATAAATTATGAACACCTATTGCTACTGCACTCGCCACTCCCAGAATTACGGTTGGTGACCATAAAGAACCAGCTAAAGCTGTGCTCCTGTACTCAGTATATACACGACAACTTAATTTCCTTTTCTCTATTTCATGCTCCACTCTTTTTACCGTTTCACTAACATCGGAAACATTTTCTATCACAAAACTCTTACGTTCATAGATAAGCTTGCTTAATGTATTTATATCTAAAAATTTCGCATCAAAAGAATCAATCTGTACTGTTTTTTCTTGTGCTGACATCTTCTTTTCCTGGCTGGTATGGCAAGTGACGGAGACAAGAGAAACTTTTTAAGCTCAGTTATCTCCGCCATCATTTTCCACGAATGACAAGTAATTTTGCCTATTTTAAAACCATGCAAAAGGCAGGGTAAAAAGAGAAAATTCGATCGAATCGATCGACAAAATCGATCATGCATGATGAAGATTTCTTATCGAAGACATGAAAATGGTAAGGAATGGTTTAAGAGGTAATTGCAACGGCATGGAAGTATTGAGACCAGAACAGCACGAGATAAAGCGGCTGAACGTCAGATGAGCCACATGGACGTAACTCAGTGCAGGCAGCGTATATCCATAAAGCGGAGCATCTGGATGAGCGCAAGCTGATGCTGCAGTGGTGGGCAGATTTTCTGGATGCCAATCGGGAGAGAGCGATTACGCCGTTTGACTATGCGAAGATCAATCGGGGTAATGGCGAGTGAGTTGTTTATCAAATTTGCTAAATTAAAACTATTTAACCTGCCTTATAGGGACGATTGGTTGGCTATTTCACTAGAAGTAATGTAGATAACAGAAGCCTGGTCTATCATTTTGATAGACCAGGTCAAGATTAATAGAATTAGATTTTTTATTGGCGAGTTGAATAAATTTTAAAGGGTCCTAATAAGTTTGTAGGATTTAATTGAAAACAGTAAGGGAAATACTTAACATATAACTTCACGCTCTTCTATTAAATCAAAAACATTATTCGTAGTGTAATGTTCCCATCTTTTATTATATCCCTCTTTCGACAAAATTGAGACATCATCCGTTCCTTCTCCCTCATCTAAACCATGCATGAAACAAACTCCAGCAACATTAGAAAGAACATATCTATTATGCAGACGTTCATTACCCTCGCGAGAAGTTAAAGACTTAAATGTTACTGATAATTTAAAATCGTCTGGAAAGACAAGGTTTTCGCGGTTCAACTTATTAGCCAAATAATTCACCGTTGGGGAGTTTTCTTTACTCCCATCAAATATAACATCTATCTTTAAATTTTTTTTATAAGAGTTATTAGCACTAACGCTAAGTAATGAAATAAATACATTCCACCATCTTTGTTTGTCACTAAAGTATGGGGCAACTATAATAATATGCTCTGATGTTTTTAATAAGCGTGAGATTATAGATATCATATCCTCAGCAATTCTAGCAACAATTTTTTGCCGAGCATAATTTAACCCAAAGAAATCATCTATATTAGTTACATCAAGGTTATCACAAGGAGTAGAACTCACTACATGATCAAATTGTTCAATTCGATTTACAGCAGAGATGTTATCTGACCATGACATGTCACCAACATAATCATAAACCCTACTAACCTTATTATTTTTCAAAAAAATAATAAGGTCCTCTAATCGTTTTTTTTGAAGTTCACTATGATTAGCATTTAATAGCCCAAGCAATTGTTTTTTATTTCTCTTCAGCTTTGGTAATTCACTATAGAGAAAGTTACCGCCCGTAGAAAATCCTTTTATGAAGTCACGATAATTTCTCCGATCAATTGCGATCTCAAACAAAGCCTCTGGTGAAATGGCGCATTCGTAGAACATTAAAAAAGCTCTCCCCTTCTTTCTTCGAAGAAACCTTTGGGCCATTTTTGTTTGAAGTCACCATCATCAGTAATATCTATTTTCCTAGTAACAGTCGAACCATTATTATCCTCGAAAACGATCACTGATATAAAATCAGGTTTTACTGGGTAATTTGATTCAGGTAATTCATTGTCCGTTGTTTGTCTAATTCTTTTTAAAATTCGAAGCAAAATGTGCTCACTATGTGTTTCGACTAAAAACATAGGTCTTTTAACATCAAGGGGATATTGGGTAAACAGATCACCTACAGCGAGTTGTAAAGCGGGATGAATATGTAGCTCAGGCTGCTCTATAGCAATTAATCCATCCTGAACTATATTGGCTGCAATAATAAGAGGTGCTATCTGAGTTAATCCGACACCGACTTGATTTGGAAATAACATTTGGCTTGAATCTATTTTACAGAAGTAAACATTATCTTTCAGACCTAAAAGTTGAGGGGAGGTTTTTATATCAAATTCTCCTCCACTAAATATATTATAATTAGTGTTTAGTTTATCTCTATTGGAAAACCAATCACTTACTTTTTTAATCAAATCACTATCATTTTGTTGAGATAAACACAGCTTATCCCATGCTGATGTACCATCAAACCATCCATTTTGTTCTGGATAAGGATTTGGCGTAAATGAAGAATCAGGTATAATTCTTAACGGTCCAATAGATACGCTAGCCTTTAAATAATTATTTAATTTATCTAACGGAGAAGTAAAAACTTGCGTTAGCACTCTGGTGATTATATCTCGATTAAAATACTCAACTGGCTCGGATATATCAAAAACTTTCAAATTTGTATCAACAGTTCTTCCCAGTTGAGGTAACGCACCAATTTTCGTCTTTAAAAAAACAGGAAACATTGGTTTTTCTTTATCTTCTTCAAATATATAATCAACAGTTTTTACTCGCTCTGTTGCACCACTTTTATTACGTTCTAAGCCAGGAATTAAGTCATTTAAAGATATTTCAAATTCACTGGCAATCGTATCTAATCCTTCCTTATCAATAGATTCAAGCCATAAATTATAATCAATAGGAAGAAGCAACGGATGAGTAAAGTTCAATCTATTTACTAAAGATGATTTAGTATACTCATCATTACTTAGCTCTCCAATAAATTCATTATTTATAGAAACAGCATAGTTCTTTATATATGCTGCTCTGTGCAATTGTGACCATGCGATTTTAAACTCTACATAAACCTTTTCAGTTTCATCTGCAATGTCTTTCATTTTTATAAAATGAATATCGAAAATATCACCAAGTTCTTCTAAATATGTTTTATATTCTATACCTATTGTTTGTTCAGGATCGAAACCGATACCAATAGTAATTACATTATTCAGATCCCCATTATGGACTAGAGATCTAAATCCATCTATGCGCCTGTTCCCCATAGCTTCTAAATATATAGGATCACACTGCTCACGGTCTAATATTTGTTGAAGATAAAATAATGCAATTAAAATAGTAGTCTTGCCCGCGCTGTTTGGCCCCAATAGTAATGTTACAGGTGCAAAATCAATTTCCTGCCGCTCTCTAACAGATCTGAAATTTTCAAGTACAAGTTTAGTTAATTTCATAATGAACCTTACATGAAATATTTATTCGATAGGTTTGATGCTAAAAGTTGAAGTTGCATTGCGCTTTTATCATAAATGCTTAGTCCTTTTTTTATTTTTTTATAAATAATCTCATACTCATCTTGTAGATGCTTAGGTGGGATTAATATCTCTATATTCTGCAATTCCTGTGCATTAATATTAGCCATGCCAACAATACTTTTACACATATTCATCAATGTGATTTTGCCATGGATGGAATTAAGATACCCTGAAATATAGTAGTTATTTCCGATAGAATTAGGTCTAACGCGGATTAAATATCCAGCAAATGCCATAGGCCTGTCTTCTTCATACACAGCTGTTTTACCAACAAGTTCCTTACTGTTAGTACGATTGAAAAGAAGATCGCCTTCTTTAACCAAATATTTATCCTTTTCTTTTACACTGAGATCAAGATATTTTAAATCTGTAAAATCCCACCTACCTTGATATGTTATATTACCCATCCGTAATATAGGATATTCACCAGAATCAATAGAGGCTTTTGCTGAAGTTCCATAATTTACTGAATCAACCAAGTCGCGAATCGTTCCTTTCGGGAAACGATGTATGTTGTTTGCAGGAGTTCCAAACATCTCTAGAAACTTAGCCCGCAAAAAATCATCAGCCAGTTTGATGGCTTGCTCGCGTTTTTTGTGTATGCCATCGGCTTTATCGAGAATAGTGGCGATACGCTTTTGCTCCTCTAATGGGGGGCATGGTATTTTTAATTCTGAAAATCTACTTTTATTAATTATTGCAACAGTAGTTGACGGTGCAATTTTTTTTAGATCATTTTTCAATAATTTTAAGGCGTAAAATCCGAATCTATAATAGATCTTATCGTCATCAAAAATAACACTATTGATTTGTTGGTTAGTAGCAACAGGAAGATCTGCTATCGCCATTTTACCTAAAGAACCGATACAACAAACTAATATACTATTTTTAGGAATCAGCTTTGTGGTTGCTAATCCCTTTTCTGTTAACGTTGTCTCCGGTTTGAGTAAATAGTCCGAATCCGTTAGCTCAGACGGTGTAATGAAAGGGATATTTCCGCCAAAACAGTTAGGATCTGCTTTAGGCGGTGTTTTGCCCGTGATTACTTTTGCAACGCTTTCTATACTCACCATCGGCCAACTCACAGCATCCCCTCCAGCTCATCCAGATCCGCCAGAATCTCTTTTTCCAGATCTTTTAATCGTTTCAGTATCACCTTCGGATCTTCATACTCCTCCGCCTGATACACCACTTCTTTATAACGATTAATAGAGAGATCGTATTTCTGCGCAGCAATATCTTCTTTTGGAACTACAAACGCCGCCTGCGTGCGATCTTTAAAATCAACGCCAACATCAATCCCTTCCGGGTGCTGCTGTTTAAGCAACGAGGCTAATTTCTCACCCATAAAGTTATCAACCGGCAGCCCGCGTAAAGTACGGTAATGCTTCCAGCTTGCCAGCAGATGCGGCAGGTCGTTGTCTTTAATTGGGTTACGCTTGTCATCCAGGCTGTAGCCATCATTTTGCAGATCGTAGAACCAGACCTCGTCCGTCTGACCGCCTTTGGTAAAGATCAGGATCGCCGTCGCCACGCCAGCGTAAGGTTTAAATACGCCGGAAGGCAGGTTGATCACCGCTTCCAGTTGGTTATCTTCCACCAGCGTTTTGCGAAGTGACTGGTGCGCCTTACTGGAGCCAAACAGCACGCCCTGCGGCACGATAGTGGCACTGCGCCCGCCCACTTTCAGCATTTGCAGAATACGCGCCAGGAACAGTAGTTCGGTTTTTTTGGTTTTCACCATTGCCGACAGCGTGGAGTCGATATCTTCTTCGTCCAGTGAACCGGTAAACGGCGGGTTTGCCAGAATCAGGTTGAAAGCGTTTTTACTGGCCTGCGGGAAGTTTGTGCTGAAGCTCTGGCTCATGGTGTCCTGATAGTGGATATCCGGCGCTTCCACGCCGTGCATAATCAGGTTCATGGCGGCGATACGTAACATTGTGGTGTCAAAGTCGTAACCGTGGAACATATTGTTATCCACATGGTTACGCCACGGGGTCAACAGATCGCCGGTAAAGATTTTTTGCTCTTCCAGCTCACCACGTTCGTTGGTGCCAATCTCGGTATGAATGGATTCCAGCGAGCTGTACTTCTCCAGTAGATATTCATAGCTGGTTGCCAGAAAGCCACCGGTGCCGCAGGCCGGATCGCAAATCGTCTCGCCGCGGGCGGGGTTCGGCTCCATCATTTCAACCATCGTGCGGATAATGTGGCGCGGTGTGCGAAACTGGCCGTTGATTCCGGCAGTGGTCAGCTTGCTTAACAGGTATTCGTAAAGGTCGCCTTTGGTGTCGCCGCGATCCAATGGCAGGTTTTTGATCACCTCAACCGCTTTGGTCAGCAATGAAGGCTTAACAATCTCCAGACGGGCATCTTTCATAAAGTTGCCCAGCAGCGTTACCTTCGACGCATCAGCCTGGCCGAGCTGACGAAAATGCTGGAATACACCATCGCGCACCACTTCCATCATCTCATCCGAGCCAAGATTGCTATAGTGACTGAAACGGAACTCCTGCTGTTCTGGTGCAAAACGCGGTTTAAAATCAATACCCGCGATTTGTTTACGCTTCTCGTCGCGTTGTTCCTGAGTATCCAGCATCCGGGAATACATTAGATAGGTGATCTGTTCGATTACGGTCAGCGGGTTGGTGATACCACCCACCCAGAAATCTTCCCACAGGCCGTCGATTTTACTTTTTAAGTCACCAGTGATCATTGTTAGCTTTTATATCCTGTTTTAAATACAAAAGCCCCGCTGCCGGGGCTTGTCATGTGCGTATTATACCGTTGCTGCGTCGGTCACAACACCCAGCTCTTCGACTATCTTTTGTAGGCGGGCGATCTGCTCTATATCAGGGAACACACCGGTAACGCCTTCGTTGTGGATATGCGTAAAAGGCTGTTCAAAGAGCTGCCGCATTTCAATGGTGCCGTAATCGCGAATGTGGTTTTTCAGCAATGACAGGAAGCGCAATTGCTGGCTGGTCAGGCTGTTATCAGCGGCGAACTGAGCAAAGCGCACTTCCACCGCGTCGCTGTCCATCCCGATGATGGTACGCAATAGTTTATCCAGGCTGGCGGTCGCCTGCGGGTAGAACTCTTTCAGTGCCCGGATATCAACGTTAGGGTTCTGGATCAGCACCAGTTTAGCCAGTTCATCCAGCTCGCTTTGCGTCACAGGCTCGCCGTTGCGGATTTTCTTCAGCACCGGATTTTGCTGGAACAGCGGCTCCAGCGCTCCCTGCACCTGCTGGCGATAGAGTTTGAAGTCAATCGAGCGGATGTTGGTTTTGCGGTTTTCCGTCTGAATCAGGTTCGCATCTTCGGTAATATCCACCTGTATCGAACCAAATTTCGGCGTCGCGTCTTTTTCCATCAGGTGCATGATGCCGCGCAGATGAATGCGGATATCTTCCAGCTCTTCCAGGCTGGCCTGCTTCCACCAGCCTAAATCACGAAGCTGATTGATCCGCGGTCCTTGCTGTTGGACCTGCGCCAAATGCGGCGGCAGGCGCTCCACTTTTTCGACGATGACCGGCCAGAGCACATCCAGCTCTTCCGGGTTGGTATAACGGGCAGTTTGCGCCGCCAGAATATCCATATCAAAGCGCATAGCGTCGCTTTGCCCGCGCACGTCCAGCCACTGCATCAGCGGGGCCAGGACAGATAGCAAATCCTGCTGTGTTTTCGGGGAAAGCTGGCGCAGCACTTTTTCATCGCTGTACTGCGCTTTTTGATGCCACTTTTCCTGGACGGCAATCGACTTTTCATCCAGTGCATTGATTTGCTCGCGTAGCTGGTGAGCAACTAAATCCACCGCCTGTTTGTCGAATTTACGTTGCGCAGCGGCCCCCAGCATAACCCACGCTTCGAAGCGTTTTTGTGCAAGCGATTTTGTCGCTGTGACTTCGGCCTCTTCGGTATGCAGTTCGTGATACTCAAAATTGCCCCAGTGATCGAAAATGCGGAATTTCTGTTTATCCAGAGGTTTGCCGTTATCGTCGTAACCGTACAACCCCGGACAGAGGCGCGTACCACGGCCAATCATCTGCCAGAACTTCACTTTTGATTTGACCGGTTTGGCAAAGACCAGATTCACAATTTCCGGGACATCAATACCGGTATCGAGCATGTCAACGGAGATAGCGATGGTCAGCTCTTTGTTGGTGCTTTCATCCAGCCCTTTAAAATCATCAATCAGTTGCTCGGCGCGGGGATCGTAATTGTCGATGACCTGGCAGAAGCGCCCGGCAAACTGCGGGTACATATCGTCGAATAATTCATTCAACAGCAGCGCGTGTTTGTGGTTACGGGCGAAAATGATGGTTTTACCTGGCAACTGGCCGTCCCGATCTTTCAGGCCATTTTCCATCAGGTTACGCAGGATATAGCGGTTGGTGTCTTTGTTGTAGATCGCCTCATCCAGCGCCTTGCCATCAAACTCCAGCGTATTGGGATCTATGCCTTGTTCTTCCAGCTCGCGGATTTGTGCGTCGCTTAATTTCTCCCGTTTGATGCCTTCGCGCAGGAATTCTGTGGTGTGCGTGACAACCTCATAGGGAACCAGATTGTTATCGGCGATGGCATCTTCCAGGCTGTAGTTGGCCGTAGGAATACGTCCTTCACAACCAAACAGGCCGAAAGTGGTTTTACTCACCATGTCAATCGGCGTGGCCGTCAGGCCAATCTGGAGGGCATCAAAATACTTAAACAGATCGCCGTAGACGTTGTAGATAGAGCGGTGGGATTCATCGGCGATGATTAAATCGAAATAACCGACATCGAAATGATCCATGATTTTCATCATACCAGGATAGGTAGCGATGTAGATCCTGGCGTTCTGCCTGTCTGCTTTTTTCGATTTACCGACCACATACAGCGGCTCATTGGTGAATTGATTAAAGGCATTCGCCGCCTGTTTACGTAGTTCTTTGCGGTCACAAAGAAACAGGACGCGTTTTACCCAGCGGGCATCAATCATCAGTTTACTTAGTGCAATTGCCACGCGAGTTTTGCCTGTACCCGTAGCCTGAACAATTAACGATTGCCGGTACTTGTTGGTAAACCGCTCGCTGACGCGGGCAATGGTTTCAAGCTGGTACAAACGCCCGGCAACGGCCTTACCTTCGTTATCTTTTATGTGCGGCACACTGTTCAGCGGCAGACGGATTTCACGCTGCTGAATAAGATATTGCAGGCTTTCCTTGCTGTAGAAGCCAAACACCCGACGCGGGGGATAACCATGAGTTTTATGGTCATCCCACAGCCAGATATCGTAGCCGTTGGTGTAGAAGATGACCGGACGCTGGCCGTATTCTTTTTCCAGCCAGTCTGCATACAGCCGGGCCTGAATTCGTCCTTGCTCGGCATTGACGCTGGTTTTTTTTGCTTCCACCACCGCCAGCGGTTTGTGTGCCTCATCCCACAAGACATAGTCCGCATAACCGTCACCGGTAGCGGTAGGCTGTTCTTTAACTGGATGTTCCTGTGTAACCTGATCGGTATTTTTAAGTTCTTCGCCTACATTCCAGTCAGCAGCAAGCAGGCGAGAGTCAATCAGGCGACGGCGGGTTTCGGCTTCATCAATGGAGAGAATATCGGCAACATGCTGGTTACGCGCTCTGGCTTCATTCAGGCGTTGAGTGAGGTGTTCGGCCTTTTCCTGTTCTTGCTGTAGTGCGCGTTGTAGCGCCAGTTCGCGCTCACGGCTTTCATCCTGAGCCTTGATTGCATCTTCCAGACGTTTTTCATCTGCACGACCTGAAGATTGTGTTAATGGAGGGAGTGTAAATTTGGGGCAGTCATCAACATTACCGTGGGCGTAGCGAACATACAGCCAAATTCCCAACAAATACGCTTCTTTGAGCAGCCAGTAAGTATCTTTAGCTTTGATACGTCCGCCGTGAGCGGCACGGTTGCCATGGATACGCAGCGCATCCATTTTCATGATGATGGCTTCCGGCATCATGCTGGTAAAGACATCAGCATTCATTAAATCGTAAAGATTAGCCTTAATACCTTCCGGCAACCGCTCCTGACGATACAACCAGCGCACCATCAATTCGGTGTAGTTGCGCAGCTTGACCAGACAGCTTTCCGGATCGGAGTGAACATAGCGCTCTGCCATACATGCGAGTTCTGCCAGTTCCGGCCACTGGCTGCGCAACATTTCAAAATTGAGAGACTGCTCCATCAATCATCGCCTTATGTTGTGGATACAACAGCATTTCTGGAAAGAATATCACACTAATTTGGCCGACGAAGTGAGCCGGATGGCATATGGTGGTGATGTGTTTAACGACATAACTGCTCTAACGGCCAGATCCTTGGTTTTCGCCCATCAATGGGCGTCTTTAGCGCAGGATACTCAAGGGATACCTTGCTCACCAATGAAGGTATGGCTGATCATCTATGGGATATGTTTTTTGAGCCAATAAAACAGCGGGCTCGTTAACATAGCCTAGGCGTTACTCCGTAATACCTGTCTATTTATTGGCTTATAAATATTTTCAGCACTAAATCATTTTAGTAAGTAGCAGATATCCTTTCCCGGCTAACACAAATTACGACAGGTCGTGTCGTATTTTGATGGAGCTTTTCTCCAGGTTCATCATTAATGAATTTTGTTTCAATGCATTAATCAACTCTTCGCATTTTCGCTATCTTTTATCCACTTCCCTTTTGAAAAGGTGGGTATCTACGTTACCAATACTGGTTTAATGGCTACATACGGCGGTCCGTTTACGCTTACGGTAAAGATAAGCGATAGGCTCCCAGCGCTAGGACCGGGAGCTCTGCATAGCTACCACCATTTAGGATAGTCATTAAAAGCACGTAATATTGATTGCTTGGCAGCATCATCAAGCTTTTCACTTCCTTTTGAAAGGGAGATACCACCATTGATATCTTCCTTCATACATGACCAATTCAGCACACCAGCGACTGGATTTAAAATTAACTCAAAACTATCGTTCATATCCTTGAGGATGGCAAGTTCGCCACAATTCATACAGCTAACAAACTTGTCAAAGCACTGGCATTCTATCCAGAAGTGAGTATTAACCTCAGCCTTATAACCAAACTTCTCAACTGAAATTGAGACGCTAAACTTTAAGGAAGGAACATGCTCATCAAACTCAATAACGTCCAACTTTATATTTACAGGATTAGTAATTTCTATATCCATTTAATGAGATCCTAAATACCGTGCATGAATTATTGTCGGCAATTCTCCATCAACACAAGGCGGCTTAATTTCTAATTGCCAGCTATCAACCGTAATTCGCTCTCCATATGGCATATTAGTTTTAGTTGCTGTGTTCACAGCAGCCTGAAAACTACTCAATTCCACTTGGCTAGCAAGACGCACAGCTTCAGGCGTATGTGTCACTGCTTTTGATGCAGCATATTCAGCCATATGTTCTGTAGCATTACCATGTACCCATATTTTTTGTCCATTTGGTAAAGACATTTCAAATGATTGAGGAATTACAGATCCTGGATGCACAGGCTGTGTTGCCTTGATTGAGTCGAAAACGGTTCCTGTCGATAACTGATTGGCTTTTGAATAATTAGCAACAATAGAATCGATCTTACTGACGGCGGCGGCCCCCAACAAAGGCGTCATTGATGCCGCTACAGTCTTCATCCCGTCATAGGTTTCAACGTAGCTTTCAGCCGTCGCTTTATCCACACCGAACTGCGTCATGGCATAGTTTACCATTGCATCCTTCACCTGCTGCTGATTTTGTGCATCAACACTGGTGATATTCAGCAGGTTTACTATCTGCCCGTAAGCATCCGGATACATATCGCTGACTTGGTTATTGTAGTTTCCGGTTTCATAACCTCCTTTAGCTGCAATAACCTTCAGTCTTTCACCGGCACAAGCTGCGCTGGCTGCCTGTCCGTTACTGCACGCAGCGATTACTGCCTTATCACTGCTGATATCTTTTTCAAGCAATGCATCATATTTCTGCTGTGCTTTTTCACGCTCTTAGACTGGCCCCCTGAATCTCCAGACAACCAATATCACTTAAATAAGTGATAGTCTTAATACTAGTTTTTAGACTAGTCATTGGAGAACAGATGATTGATGTCTTAGGGCCGGAGAAACGCAGACGGCGTACCACACAGGAAAAGATCGCAATTGTTCAGCAGAGCTTTGAACCGGGGATGACGGTCTCCCTCGTTGCCCGGCAACATGGTGTAGCAGCCAGCCAGTTATTTCTCTGGCGTAAGCAATACCAGGAAGGAAGTCTTACTGCTGTCGCCGCCGGAGAACAGGTTGTTCCTGCCTCTGAACTTGCTGCCGCCATGAAGCAGATTAAAGAACTCCAGCGCCTGCTCGGCAAGAAAACGATGGAAAATGAACTCCTCAAAGAAGCCGTTGAATATGGACGGGCAAAAAAGTGGATAGCGCACGCGCCCTTATTGCCCGGGGATGGGGAGTAAGCTTAGTCAGCCGTTGTCTCCGGGTGTCGCGTGCGCAGTTGCACGTCATTCTCAGACGAACCGATGACTGGATGGATGGCCGCCGCAGTCGTCACACTGATGATACGGATGTGCTTCTCCGTATACACCATGTTATCGGAGAGCTGCCCACGTATGGTTATCGTCGGGTATGGGCGCTGCTTCGCAGACAGGCAGAACTTGATGGTATGCCTGCGATCAATGCCAAACGTGTTTACCGGATCATGCGCCAGAATGCGCTGTTGCTTGAGCGAAAACCTGCTGTACCGCCATCGAAACGGGCACATACAGGCAGAGTGGCCGTGAAAGAAAGCAATCAGCGATGGTGCTCTGACGGGTTCGAGTTCTGCTGTGATAACGGAGAGAGACTGCGTGTCACGTTCGCGCTGGACTGCTGTGATCGTGAGGCACTGCACTGGGCGGTCACTACCGGCGGCTTCAACAGTGAAACAGTACAGGACGTCATGCTGGGAGCGGTGGAACGCCGCTTCGGCAACGATCTTCCGTCGTCTCCAGTGGAGTGGCTGACGGATAATGGTTCATGCTACCGGGCTAATGAAACACGCCAGTTCGCCCGGATGTTGGGACTTGAACCGAAGAACACGGCGGTGCGGAGTCCGGAGAGTAACGGAATAGCAGAGAGCTTCGTGAAAACGATAAAGCGTGACTACATCAGTATCATGCCCAAACCAGACGGGTTAACGGCAGCAAAGAACCTTGCAGAGGCGTTCGAGCATTATAACGAATGGCATCCGCATAGTGCGCTGGGTTATCGCTCGCCACGGGAATATCTGCGGCAGCGGGCTTGTAATGGGTTAAGTGATAACAGATGTCTGGAAATATAGGGGCAAATCCAGCTCTGCCGGATTTTTACTGTTTTTAAGCGTCTGTTTTGCTATCTCAAGCTCTGTCTTTTCAGACACGCTAAGATAATTATTCTCAACAGCATTCTTCCCGCTTTGTGCTCCCACTGCTGCTGATGCGGTGCTGTTTCCGGTAAGACCGCCGGCCAGCCCTGCTGACACGGTTGCCAGCGTACTTATCGTCTGCTTCTGCTCTTCACTGAGGTCTGACTGTTTCACGCCCGGATACAGCATTCCGGCAATCGCTCTGGCTGCCAGCTCTCTGATGTGAAGGGAATATCGTTGAGTTCACAGTATTGCTGGCGTGTAAGACCACTGGCGCGCCAGGCAGCAACGTGCTACCTTTTCTGTCCAATGGTCCATCGGGATTTTGACATCAATTATCTCCGGTAAGTTGGTGAATGGATGTCGGTAATGCTAACTGACTGAAGATCCCTGTGAAGATGACTTCCCCGTAACGACACCTTTATTCTGTTGCGTTTCGATGCCCACCAATTTTTTTCCCGACGCACTTTGTTCCACCGCACACGCTATGGGCATTGTGGAGATCCCGGGGCCGGGGCCTGGATCATAGTTCATCATCATATTGAAAGTTTATGCTAATTTTTTCTTCTGGTATATCAACGATTATTTCACAACCTATCCATGCTGGTTTCCCGTTAGTCATATTATTTCGGATGTAAAAATCCCTCATTTTAACTAACAGTAGCCTAAGATCGTGACTGGCTAACTTATCAGGAACGAACCAATCTTCATCTCCCTCTTGATCAAGATAATCATACTCATACTCACATGACTCACCATCTAGTGATAATTTAGCACGAGCAATGATCTTCATCGCATTGGCAGGACCGGCATCCACTAATAACTGGCCTATTTTATTATGCAGATCATCTAATTCGTTCATTTTACCCCTCCAGGTGCGTTGCTGATGTCTTTGATAACAGGACGGCCTCCATCAATAGAGTATGTTACACTAAAACTATCAGGACGCTTATTCTCCCCAGTGTAAACGGGTTCTATTTTAACATTAACTTGTTTGCCATCTTTCAAAGCATTAGCCCATGTGTTTTCCATCTGTTTCCATACACCTTTATTCAGGTTGCCATCCATAGGAACAAGATTGAGTTTTTCACCAGGACCATTAAAAATACTGGCAATTAAATGACCACCTTCATCACCAGAGCTACCACATTTCCCGGCCTTGCATTGCTGATAAGTGTTTCTGTCGCTTTTCGAAGCAACTAGTATCCCTTCAACTGAACTAGTTCTTCCCAATGCATCAGTCTGGAATGTTTTATTTCCATCGACCTTATAAATGGTATTCGGTTCCGGCTTGTTCATCACCTTGTTCCAGGCACCTTTCTTGCCCGAGTCAACCACAACGATATTTTTCCCTGCGGTTCCAGCCGCAGGCTTCCCGCCTTTACCCAACCCACCGGTCACGGCTGCCATTGCCGCTCCCGCTAAAATTTCGGCTCTCTGACTGTCAAGACCATACTGTTTTTCCAGCCGTTGGGCAAAGTCAGTACTGCTCACTATCCCTGACTCATCCATCTGCTGCATCAACAGAACGGATAAGTCATTCTTCATTGCCCACGGAATATCTTCTCCCAATGCCCTATCTATGGCTTCGTGAACCAACAAACTGTTAGCAGGGATGTCACCGTACTTCTCTTTGCAGGCTGTCGGGCTCGAAGCACATGTTGCGATCAGTTCATTACGCTGCTTGAGACTCAGATCTTCCATTTCTTTCACGATCTGACCACAGTCACCACGGGCCTCACAACCTTTCGCCCTCGCCGCAAAGTTATCGATCTGATCAGCACTCAGGTAGTTATTCTCAACAGCATTCTTCCCGCTCTGTGCTCCCACTGCTGCTGATGCGGTGCTGTTTCCGGTAAGACCGCCGGCCAGCCCTGCTGACACGGTTGCCAGCGTACTTATCGTCTGCTTCTGCTCTTCACTGAGGTCTGACTGCTTCACGCCAGGATACAACATTCCGGCAATCGCTCGGGCTGCCAGCTCCCCCGTTGCTGCGCCTGCTGCACCAGCAGCAACATTATTACCCTGCATTGCCGCTACTGCACCGCCCAGAATGGCGTGAGCAATGGCGTTTACTGCCAGGTCTTTTTCTGTTGATTTCAGCAGGTGCGCCAGTTCCGGAGCCGAAGTTCCGGCCAGAGCCCCCGCTAAATTACCCCCCACCAGCCCCTGAATCGCAGCTGTCGCGGCCTGGATACCCCGCTGAATTTCACTGCTGGTGCCATACTTCGCCATTTCATTCCTGTAAGCCTGCGTATCACGCAGTTTCGCAAGATATTCCTGACGTTGTTTCTCTGTTGCATTAGCAGGAAGTGTTTCGCCGCTTGCTTCCTTCGCGGCCTTCAACGCATTCAGTTCACCCTGCGTCCGTGCGATATCCGCCACCTGACTGCCTATGTCACTGATAAGCCCCACTGTCTGCAGACGCCTCTGCTCTTTCTCCTTGTCAAATATCGGGCTGATACTGTCGTTAGCGTGCACAGGGTCACGGCTCAGGTTCGCCAGATTCTGCTTCTGATTGTCCCTGTCCCGGATGGTGATAGTGCCTTCTGCCACTGCGGCCTGAGTCGTTCCTTCCGCATGTCCGCTGTGACCTCCGGCGGATATCATGCCCCCCGGCATGTTACCCTGAAATTTATCCCCGAAGCTGCCACCACCGCTCAGACTGATCCCACTGTGACTGACTTTATAATCCGCTTCGTTGTGAAGGTCACTGAAACCCAGCGTTCCGGTATCCAGGTGGTTTTTATCCGGTGTGGCAGTGGAGGCAATCACCGCACCATCCAGTTGGGTATGTCTGCCCACTGTAATGTCGAAGCCACCATCACCGGCAAACATTCCGGTTTGTTCAGCAACGGAGTCAAAGCGGCTCTTCATCTTATCCCGGGAGGCAGCGATGTAACCTGAGCCGGTCATGGAGCCAAAGGTAAAACTGCCGCCGGCAGCCACGCTGGTCTGTTTACTGTCGTACTTACTGGTGTCCTGCTGGCTGCTTATCAGCAGGTCGTGGCCCACATCGGCGATAATCCTGTTGCCGTTGACCTGAGCACCGTTCAGTACCGTATCCCGACCACTGTTGATGGTGACGGTTTTACCGCTGTCTATTGTGGTTTCAGTCCACTCAGTACCGTTACCTTTCTCGCTGCCTTTTGCCGCATTAACGCCGGCAAAGACGCTGATACCGGCACCGTTACCACCGGCACCGATACTGACACCCACTCCACCGCCACTGCTGCTGTTCCTGCCCGTTGTTTTTTGTGTGTTTGCAGCGCCACTCAACAGAACATCATTCGCGGCATCCAGACTTGTGTTACCACCGGCCTTAAGCTGGCTTCCTGCAATCACAATATCTCCGCGGTTATCGCCCCTGTTTTTGCCGGTTGCGACAACAGACAGATTATTCCCGGCATTCAGCGTACTGCCGGATACTGTGTCACTTTCAGAATGTTGCTGTGATTTCGATTTCTGTGTGGTGAGCGACAGGCTGACTCCCATCGCATTCGGGTCACCGGTTGCGGAGGCCATTGCCGCAGCCTGTCCGGCCTGCACACCAGACAGCGCTGTCTTTGTGGCCTGCAGGGCTTTCAGACGGCTGTCACTGCTCTCCTTCGTCTCCTGTGCACTGGTGACCGCATTATTGATGGCACTGCCCACCGTGCCGGAAAGGGCAACCGTCAGCCCGCTTTTCTTCTGCTCAAATTTTTCATCCACAGTACGACGGTCATGCCCCGGGTCAACCACCACACTGTCACCGGTAATGCTGATATCCCGGTTCGCAATCACATCCGAACCGCTGATATGAGCCTGTTTGCCCGCGGTAATACTGACATTACCGGCAGTGGAGCCGATGGTGCTGGCACTCTGACTCTGCGTTGTCCCGGCCTCGCGCCGGTCGTGCGTTGTCTTACTGCTGCCAATGGTGAAACCAATACCGCCGGTACCCATCAGACCGGATTTCTTCGTTTCCTTAAAGCGCCAGGACGTATCTGTACTGGTGGCAGCAAGAACATCAACATGGTTACCCGCCGCCAGTGACACATCCCGGTCAGCCACCACATCCGAACCCTCTACCGTCAGGTTATCACCGGCGTTAACGGTCACGCGGTTACCCGACAGCAGGGAGCCTGCTTCACGGGAGGCACTGTCCTCACTGATGGTGTGGGTGGTTTTCTTACTGAGAAAACCTCCGCTTTTTTTCTTCGTTTCCAGATAGTGATAGTCACTTTCTGTCGCCGTGGTCAGGGCAACATCACGACCGGCATTCACGCTGATATTGCCGGTTGCGATAACGGATGACGCAATAGCGGTGATATCCCGTCCTGCGGTGACGGTGGTGTCACCACCGCTGGCGATTTCCGTTCCCTGCTGACGGACTGTCTCGTTAATCTCTTTCTTTTTCTTCGACGTATAGCTGTCACCTGCGCCGGCAGACTCTGCCACCAGGTTCACATCACGCCCGGCCCGGATGGACACGTTATTTTCCGCAGCCACACCGGCAGCCTGACTGGCAACATCACGACCGGCAACAAGGAGGAGGTTATCGCCCGCCGTCACCGTGGACACTGCTGCGTGGCTATCATGACTTTCTGACCTGCCGTTGCGACTGTTTTTGCTTTCCCTGACTGCATTCAGACTCAGGTCGTTACCTGCAGAAAGCAGGGCGCTGTGCCCGGCAGAAACAGAGGATGCCGTGACATCCAGATTATGGCCTGCTGCCATCGTCAGGTTATCGCCGGCGCTGATGTTGCTGCCCTGTGACGTGGTGGATGATGAACTGTTGTCATCAGTGTGCCAGAAACCGGACTGACTTTTGCTCCCGCTTATCAGGGTTGCGGCAATGTTGATATCATTACCCGCAGACATTCCAAGGGTACCCCCAGACGAGACAGGTGCCCCGGTAATATCAATGTTTTTCCCTGCATCCAGTGAAAGTGAATCAGTGCCTTTAATGGTGGCAACCGGACCAGTGTCCGTACCGCTGAGATGCACACCACCATATCGACTGTCACTGCCCGCACTCCATTGCTGACGCAGGGTGATATTGCTGATGTTGCCACTCACGCTTTCCAGTTGTACGGTTTTACCGCTGATGACTGAGCTGATATTGCTGATATCCCCGATGGCGCTCAGGTCCAGGCTACCGCCCGCGCTTATCAGCCCCGCATTCAGGTTGTCGATACTGCCGGTACTGTCGAGCGAGAGGCCGTTCTGTGCGTTGATGCTGCCGCCGCTGTTGGTGATATTGCCGCCCGCAAGCTGCACGTTGTTCCCGCTGATAACGCTGCCGTTATGCAGGGTGATATCTTCCGGCGACAGATACAGTTTCGGGACCATGACTGTCTGTCCGTTGATGGTGACTGACTCCCACCACAGTATGCTGCCGTCAAGCTGAGCAATCTGTTCAGCTGTCAGCGCCACACCAAACTCTAATCCCAGTCCTTTCTGTTGTCTGGCCGCGTTATCCATCAGATACCGCATCTGTTCCGTGTCTGAACCCAGTCCGTTGATATAACGTGAACCCGTCCGGCTCAGCACCGCGTTACTGACATACCGGGTATCAAAGACCGCATCCCCCAGGAAGCGATAATCTTTTTCCGGCCTCAGACCGAGGCGCTCAAGAAAATACGATGAACCGAGGAACTGGTTCATGTCAGTGTACTGGCTGCCCGTCTCACGCGGGGCCGCTCCGGGGCTCATGCCGAGCAGCTTATACAGTTCGCCAAACAGCGACGGTTCGGGCTGCCCCAGGCCATCAAGTTTTGGGTTTACCGTAATCAGATACGGACTGTCCGGGTCCGTGGACGGAACCAGGTATCCATTGTTGCCGGAAGGCAGTGGCCAGTCATCACTGATACCGGTCTGACCGGTCAGTGGCGAACCTCCGGCAATATTTTTCAGGGCACCTGCCAGTTCATCGTGCCATTGCGGAGAGCCAACCACCACCGGCTCATACTGCTGCAGCGCTGTCTGTGTCAGACTGTCTCCGCCGGTCTGCTGACTTAACGTATTCAGTACCGGTGCAGAGACCACCGGACTGACACTACCTGCATGTGCAGTGGTTGTTCCGTTATTGATACTGCTGGTAAAACGGGTCTTAACATCCCCGCCCGCCTGAATAACGGAATAATACGTCTTACCGGGCGTGTAATCTTTTTCCCGGCCATCCAGTGAAAATCTGATGGTATTGTTTTCAAATTCCGGTGACAGCAGGGGCAGTTTATCCAGAGAGCCTGTGGCATAGCTACCGTAAAACGTTTTCGGGTCGTAGCGGTATACCAGATATTCATTCTCTGTCCCCGTCTGCCAGCTCTGATTGCTTAACTCTCTGCCCGAGAGTGCGATATCCCCATTCGCCAGGATAAATGACGCCCGGTTTTCCAGTCGTTCAGCCTCAGCAGAAAGATTACGCCCTGACGCAATGCGGCCTGCCGGATTATCAGCACCGGTTACTGTTGTGATGTTCTGGCTGCTGAGAAAGCGCTGTGTGGCACTGTCAGCAAACGGGGCGTAATAATAAAGCGTATCCATTGTGATATTGCATGCCCCGTGCCCGTTGCAGGGCGTACCGTGCTGATTTTCAACTTCACGGGTGAAATAGCCATAGCTGCCGTCAGGAAGAAGGGAAAGGGGAATATCAACCAGAGCATTTCCCATTCCCTGAATGAACGAGGGGTTCGTCCGGGTTGTTGTTGTGGCAGAAAATCCCTCCCGCTGGTTCAGAAGATGCCCGGTCCTTACGACAATATCGCCCTGATGCGTCTCAATATTCCCGGAGGTATTGATAATCTCTGTGTTTGCACCGCCAGAAGCATTCTTCTGTACCCACAGACTGTTGCCGGCCAGGATATCACCATGCTGGTTGTGCAGACGGTCTGTAAACAGCTTCAGGTTATTCCCCGCATAAATCAGCGCACTGTTCAGCAGGGTACCGGCCACATTCATTGTCAGACTGCCTGCTGTGCCGGTAAAACCACTGATGGTGATATCACTCCGGCTGTTCAGGCTCACATCGCCACCGGCCTGAAGTGAACCCGGTGCGTTAAGGAAAAGACGCTGTGCGCTGAAAACACTGTTGCCTTTACCGGCAGTCAGCGTTCCATTGTTGGTTAATGTCTCTCCGGCACCGAGCACCATGGCATCACCCTGCATGACACCGCCGTTGGTGATGGCGTTCTGTGACGTGACGGAAAGGGTTTTCCCTGCGGCCAGGGTACCATGATTCGTGAGGGCCGCAATCAGTTTCAGTGTGACATCACCGGTGGCCACTACCTGGCCCTGACCACTGAAGTTCTGAGCGTCAAGCAGCAGGTTGCCTGCACTGTACAGCCGCCCTGTACCATTTTGCAGCAGTGAACTGCCCTTAACGCCAAGCCCGGAGGTTCCCAGCAGGGTACCGCTGTTGCTGAATGTGTGGTAATTCACCAGCAGGTCCGCACCCTGAAGCGTACCGGTATTATCCAGCGTGGTTCCTTTAACGTCGGCACTGCCGGTGGCAAGTACGCGTCCGCCGTTGACAGTATTCACCACATCCAGCAGCAGGGTGGCAGCCTGTACCAGTCCGCTGCCGGTGTTCGCCAGCACCTGCGCCGTCAGCGTGAGGTTACTGCCGGAGAGGATTTTGCCGTCGTTCTGCAGACGGTCTGTGGCGTTCAGGGAAACCCCGCCACCACCCTGTATCGTGCCCTGGTTACTCAGGGTCGCTGTACTGACATTCAGTGCATTCCGGCTCATCAGAACACCACCGGAACGGTTGTTCACGCCAGCGGAGGCGGCCAGCGTCAGCGTTTCGCCCTGCAGATGCCCGCCGTTTGTGAGTTGTCCTGCCGTGATGGTGGTGGCATTTCCCTGTAATTGCCCGTCGTTTGTGACACTGTATGCCTTCAGCGTCAGCACACCTGCACTGAGCAGTTTTCCGCTCGCGTGATTGTTCAGCGTCTGATTCACCGTGAGCGTGAGAGCATCCACACCGGTGATGTCACCCGCACTGGTCAGTGAGTTCGCCTTCAGAGTCAGATTTTTTGCAATCCATTGTCCGCTGTTGCTTAAATTCAGTGCACTGAGCGCCATTTCACCGTTCGAGGTGACTTTGCTGCCTGCTGTGCTGACAAGCTCACCCGTCAGACGTGCAGTCAGGCTGTCAGCCGCCTGGATCGCCCCGCTGTTTGCCAGACTGTCTGCGGTGATCAGCACCCGTTTGCCCTGCCAGTATCCGGAACTGGTAATACTGCCTGCGGTGATTGTCAGATCGCCGCTGGTCAGCAATGAACCTCCGTTATTCACCAGCGCAGGTTGAGGGGATGTCATACGGGCGGCAAGCGTCAGTGTGGCGACCCCGGTGAGCGTGCCACTGTTGGTGACACTGTTCTGACGAATCGTGACATGGTTACCCTGGACAGTGCCTCTGTTATCCAGTGAATTTCCATCAAGGGAGAGCGTGCCGGCCGAAAGCAGACTGCCCCGGTTGTTCGTGGTGGCTGCGTTCAGCGTGGTGTCCCCCTGGCTCATGATATCGCCGGTACTGGTCAACTGACCGGTTGCCGAAGCAGTAAGGTTACCGGTTGCCAGCACGGAACCACTGTTCACCCAGTTGTCCGCCTGCACGGTGAGATTCTGTCCCTGCGTGGTCCCTGCGGTATGCAGTGTTTTACCCCGGAGGGTGAGGTCGCCCGCCGTCAGCCAGCGCCCGTTACTACCCTGTGAGAGGGTGTCGCCAGCAAGCGCCAGTGCACCGGAGCCCTGCAACAGGCCGTCACCATCCAGCGTGGTCGCCCTGACGCTCAGCGTGTCAGCGATGATTTTTCCCGGATTGCTGAGGGAAGCCGCGTTTAACATTAAACCATTATCACCGGTGATAAGCCCGCTGTTGCGGATGTCCGGTATATCCAGCGTCAGGTCTGCAGCACTGTACAGCGTGCCGTTCTGCTGATTATCAAGCCTCTGTGTGTTAACGGTGAGTGAGGCCTCCCCCTGCAACAGACCGCTGTTGGTCAGGGTCTGTGACTGTGTATTCAGGGCGGAAGCGACAAGCACACCGCTGCTGGTCAGTTCCGGCGCACTGAGGCTGAGCGACGGGGCGCTGCTTTTCCCGCTGTGGGTGAGCTTTTCACTGGCGTTCACCACCATGGTCTGTTGTGCTGCCTGCGTACCTGCAAGACGTGCATCTCTGGCGTTGATGCTGAGATTTTTGCCGCTCTGAAGTTGTGCGCCCGCTGCGGTACTCAGTCTGTCTGCCTGAACCCGGAGGGTGTCACCGGCACTGGTTTCCCCGTCCAGCGCCACTGTTGTCACATTCAGCGTCATCGCAGCATCGCTGTGGGTGACCGATTTTTTACCGGAGCTCAGCGTCTGCGCACTGACTGTCAGCCCTTTGCCGCCGGACAGCACACCGTTCTGTGTCACATCCTGCGCCTTCAGCACCAGTGCATCATCGCTCACCAGCGAACCTGTACTGGTCAGTTTCCCACTGGCCGTGATATCCACTTTGCCCTTCGCGCCAGTGCGGCCGCTCTGGTTAAAGTCGCGGGTATTCACGGTCAGGCTGCTGCCGCTGAGCAGGGAGCCACTGTTGCTGAGCGTTGTACTGCCGAGCATCAGGGAAGCCCCCTGAACGGCGCCACTGTTATTCAGCGTACCGGCATCGAGTCCCGCATGACCTTTCGCCAGCAATATTCCGTCCTGCGTCAGCGTGGTGGCGCTGGACGTGAGATTCTGTCCGGCGGTTATCTGTCCCTGGGTTGTCAGCGTGTCACTGGCGACAGTCACGATATCGCGGGCCGCGTTAATCTGGCTGGGGGTATCCTGTGTGATGTTTTTCGCGGCAAGCGTTACATCCCGGCCGGCAGTCAGTTTTTCATTCTGTTGAGTGATTCTGCCGCCGGCGGTCAGGCTGAGGTCCTTGTCGCTGTTAAGCGTGCCATTGCTGAGAACGATATCGCTCCGGCTGCTGACGCTCAGGTTACCTCCCGCTTTATGGTCGCCGGTTAAGGTGACGCCCTGACCTTTTGCAGTGACGGCCCCCGTGGCGAGACTGTTGTTGACAGTCAGTCTGCCGCTGGCATCCAGGGTGATATCGCCATCGCGGGCATAAAGGTTACCAAGATTAACCCCGACACCACTTTCAGTGGAGGTCAGATGAATACGCCTGGCGTACATTCCACCGAGCGCGCTGGTATCAACGGCAACTTTCGGCACATTACCTTCGCCCTTCAGGGCACTGACGCGACCATCTGCAGTTATCCGGTTAGCGCCTGCAGTGACAGTTAAATCCTTCGCATGAAGCGCGGCATTCACTTCCGTTGCACGGGCAATAATGGAGACGGCATCGCTCCGGGTGCCGTCCAGGCCCGCGCCATTGATGGTGATACTGCCTTCAGTCACCTCCAGCGCCTGCAGGCTGCCGTCGGCATTCATCACAGGTCTGCCCGTGGTGAGCGTCGCGTGCGGCGTGTTGATAAAACCACAGCCGTCACAGGTGATACCATACGGGTTGGCAACCATCACATTCGCCGCTTTGCCGGCCACTTCCGTATAGCCCTGCAGCAGTGAACGGTTACCGCCGGTCACTTCGTTGATGATACCCTTCGCTTCCCCGCCCGCTTTCAGGTTCGGGTTATTCTGTATCAGTCCACCAAGCTGCGTCGGATTAAGCTTACCGGTGGCATTATTGAGAATCAGCCCTTCCTTCCCGACGTTGTAATCCGTAAACCGGTTATGCGAAATCCCGGCCCCGTTCGGCGTGGCAATGTTCACGACCGGCACACCATTTGCCGCTTTATCCATTCCGGCCCCGTTTTGTGGGGTGATGACGGCCCCCACAGCCGGTAACAACGGCTGCCCGGCGATAATCGTACTGATAAGGTAACTCAGCAGGCGGTAAGTGAAGCGAACGGGAGGCTGATGCATGGTAATAATCCCTTAAAACGCGACGGCAACGCGCCAGTAAACCGTGAGATGGTCAGGGGCAAGCCAGTCCGGGTAAACCAGAGGCAGTCCGGCAGCGAGCGAACCGGAAACATGGCCACTGGTGGTGCTGAGCCCGGCAGCACCACCCCACAGCGTGCCGGACGAGTACGGGTCATCGCTGTCAGAGTGCAGCCAGCCGCCGTCCAGTGCAGCCACTGCACGGACAGTTCCCACATATGGCAGGGAGAACAGAGACCAGGACAGCTCATTTCGCAGATAACCGCCGTTATTACCGGAGATATACTGCTCCTTAAAGCCACGCACTGAACTCTCACCCCCGAGGCTCAGTTGTTCCACACCATGAAGACGGTCCGGTGACCACTGGGCATAAGCGCTGGTCAGCCACCACACACTGTCCGTGACGGGGCACTGAAAACTGGCGCTTAATGACCATTTCCGGAACTGATTTACGGGCAGGTCTCCCCTTTTCCCGTGGTCGCTTTCTGCGCCGAACCAGGGCATCCCCCGTGTGAATACCGGATTCAGTGTTCCGACACCCCCCAGAAACTTGTGGGTGTGATTCAGCCCGACAGAAAATGAAGTGAGTTTACGGCTGCTGCCCTGAAGCAGAACATCATCCAGATAATTGTGAATAATGCGGTGCTGCAGACCTCCGGTCAGTGCTGTCTTCATGTCCCCGTTACGGAACAGGACATGCGACAGTCCCAGCCGGTGAGTCTGCAGGTCTCCCGTGGAACGCCACCGCCAGCCCCGGTTATCTATGGTGCTGAGGTAGTCACTCCATGAATACGTGTAATCCACCAGGGTATAGCCATACGGCAGACTGACACCGGCGGCAAAATTCCTCGCATCATGTGACACCGAAAAGTCACTGCTCCGTCCCCCGCTGACAAACCAGTTGTCAGCCAGCCCCAGAGGATTATTAAAGGAAAGGACACCATTTAACTGCCCCGTACCGGTATTCTTCTGCCCGCTGTTGTCGATGCCCACGCTCCCTGTGACAGGCCATTCCGGCAATGCCGTCAGTGTCACCACCGACCATCCCTCACGGTCACCGGGCGATATTTCAATCTGTACCGGCTCCGTACGCAGACGATTAATCTGCTCCATCCCCTGCTCAATATCCCGCAGGTTCAGAACCTTCCCCTCCATTCCCGGGAAAACCATCTTCAGGGTGCGGGCAGGAAGGTCAGCGCCTTCCGCCCGGATTTGCTGCAGCCTGCCTTCCATGACCGTTATGTGCAGTACGCCCCCTGAAAGGTCCTGCTCTGTCAGAAAGGCCCGGCTGGTGATATATCCCCGGCGTATATAGCCGTCCGTCACGGCATCCGTGACCGCGGTCAGCCCCGTGATATTCAGACACTGATTCACCCACGGTGCCACCAGTCTGTCGGTTTCTGCAGACGTCAGTCGGGTGGCCCCACTGACAACAATGCGTGACACCGTAAAGCAGGGGCCTTCAGTACCGGCAGACGTTTCCCGAGACGGTATGACAGCCAGCGGCGCACTGCGCTCCAGCGCATCACGCTGACGCTGGTTTTCATCCAGCAACTGCTGCTGTTGCTGCTGAATTGCACTGCGGTCACCCGGAGACAGCATGGCTGCCGGAGACGAAAATGAAAGAATGCAAAGGCAGGGGAGGAGGGAAAAATAGCGTACCACCTGAGATAAGGTACGGATCCTGAATGCGTACTGACCGGAAACCATACCAGGAAACGACGTTCTGTTCGCCAGTAAGTTATCCTGCCGGTGCTGCATATTCTCCTCGTGGGATATCCAGTGTAAATTAACGTAAGCGGAATGTCAGTGCTGAAATTTACACCAGATAAAAAACATACAGAAACAATCCTGTTATGTAAAATCCAGAAAAAATGTCAGAAATGTGATCAGAGTTGTGTTTTACGGAGGGGAGAAAGGAAAACAGACATCCTTGCATGCCGTGTTCAGTGCATCCCAGGAAACGTTCATATAAAAGCTGTCCTGCAATTTGCGGGTAACAATTTCTGCCACCCGGTTACGGTTATCCGCCTGTCCGGCATAACCTCTCTCTGCCAGCCACTCATTCAGTTCATGTTCCGGAGACAGATTGATAATATCGTAATCGGACCTTGCCATTCCCGTTTCCTTAGCACATGTTTTCAGGCTCGGGGATAAAGAATGTCGTACTGCTGCTGCCAGAGCAATATTCCCCCTGATGGTCGAATCAGAGATGGTAGACCGGTACTTTGCGGGTTGTTCCCGTCAGATTATCATGCACCTCCGCGGTCGTTGTCACCACCGGCATTCCGGCCTTTCTCAGCCTCAGGACATCAGCCGCAATACGCTGACTGCCGAACCAGAACAGGCCGTCCAGTGCAGTCACCAGCAACCCCGCCTCCAGCGCATGCTTCAGCCGTTCACGGGGCGCTTTCACTTCCCGGGCAACCTGCTGATATGGCAATGATGTGTTTTCATTCCCAACCACGCGACGAATACGGTGAGACAGATGATACCGGAATGTATCCGGCACACCAGAAAGGCTGGCCTTCAGGCTGTACACGCAGCCAAACCGTTTATCGTTAAACACCACATTTTTCTGACTGATGTCCCATTCTTCACGCAGCGCGGCAATCAGTTGTGGTGTCCGGGTAAGCAACAAGCGAAAAGGCAGTTCAAAACTGGTGACGTAATCCACATTCAGCAGTGCAATACGCAGCCGTTCTTCTGGTCCGGCTTCTGTCTGCCGGCACTCCTCCAGGACATCCTGCCACTGCAGGCGAAGACGGGAAGACTCATTCAGTTCTGTAAAGCAGTATTTATCCGCCAGATAGTCAATTCGTGTATGCATACTGAAGAGTATTCCGTATAAAGATTCAGCTGGCAAAACTTTATCAGTCTGTAAAAACTAACGGAAGAGTCGATATTTCTCCCGTCCATCACCGGATGATTGTTGCAATACCCCGTGGCATCAGAGACTGAACAGCCGTTTTTAACGCAACGTATTGCTCTGATGTATCAGGCCGGACAACCCGAAAACACCTTTCCACCCGGCATTGTCCGCCAGCGCTTATCACCGGCCAGGTCTGTTGCAGTAAATCCGCCACTTGCGAACATGCTTCATCAACTGTGACACTGGCCCGCGGATGGCAAACACTCGTCTGGCTGAGCAGTAACAGGCATCGTATTGTTGCTCCTCCATGTTGTTCCCGCAACCAGCGTAATACCACCGGCGATGATGGGCTGGCAGTGTGATTACGCACAGTAATAAGTTCATAAAAGGAAGTACAGAATGTCTGAATCTGTTGACCACAGACGCCTTCTGTCGAATGAAGTGTGAAGTGGATTGCCAGCAGATGTGGCCAGTGATCCACCGCCTGCTGAACAAAACGCCGGATTTCCTCCGGTTCTGAAAGTAAGGCTTTGGTTATTTGCACTATGTTATCCCTGTTGTATTTTATTCAGCCGGTGCAGACACAGTAAAGCGCGCATCAACACCTGAAAGGTACGATACAAACACAAGTTACAAACAATAAGAACGGAAGGACAATTAATCAGTGAGGAATAATAACTAAATTAACCAAAAGAATGTTACTGGCAATACAACCAAAACTTAAATAGTAATATATTTGTTACTATTATAAATTCAGACTGAGTATGATATCAGAAAATACATTAGTTAATGTAAGAACAGATGCCCAGTAAGACATATACACAAGACACCTACAAACACTCTCTTTTTATTAAATAAATCACCTGATTAAACTATAAAAGTGTGATACAAGTCAAAATTACTGACGAAATCAATTGATAATGATTATCTCTATCATTATCGTGATATTCGAGAATGAAAGGGGAAGTAGTCATTATAAGCCTTTTATAAATCGTCATAGTAGAACACTTTTTATATGAGTTGCTATATGAAAATATACTGGACAAGAAAAAGCATTCCTGAACTTTCAGCACTTCCACCTTCATTAAGAAAGAAAAATTTTACTGACGCATATAATGCTGCATCTTCTCATATCGAATACTGGATAGGTGCTGGCGTCTCATTTATCGCGATGATGATTTTATTCAGAGTATATGACTTTCTTTTACCCGCCCAAGATACTTTCCCGGGTGATATCATCAGAAGTTTATGTGTTGTGTGTCCATCCATATTAATCTGGTTTCAGTTTTCGGTATATGTCATGAGGAAATATTACAGGCATATTCTGGTGCGAGGAAAGGAAACCGAAACCATTTCAGAAAGGTTGATACGTGAGGCTGATACACGAGAATATGAACTATGGCGTCCGGTCCGTCGCTTTTTCTCCATTCTTTTTCTCATTGTTCTATTAGTTTGCATTCATTCACTGATAACAACTATAAAATAAAAGTTATGGCTGTTCTGATACAGGAAAATAAACGTTCATTCTATGGTTACCTCTTCCTGTTATATAGAAGAATTTTAAACGACAAGTAAGGGAATATAAATGGAAATAACAAAAAATAAAAATGCAACTATAAAAAAACAGTCATCAGTCGGCTGCTTTTCAATGTTTACCTTATCATTTTCTATTACCTTTATTCCTGCATTCCTTACAAACAGGCAGGAACTTATATCCAGGGGACTTCTTGTTCCAGCATTATTTCTTGCTGAATTTCTAATTCTTGTTCCACTGTATTTTATTTTCTTCCGAAAAAGAGAAGGATTAGGAAGAGGTTCTTTTCGACTGGATGTTTTTTTTACTTTTTTCTCTTTAATAATGATTATTCAGTTATTTGTCCCTTATCTGCTGGCAGTGAGGAAAGCGGAAGAATGGATGATCTCGCAAATGTCTTTTTCCGGGGCCATTTTATGGATTAATATATTTTCTTCCGTACTTCTTGTTCCTGTATATGAAGAGATTGTATTTCGAGGGTGTCTTTTTAACTCTTTTAAATTCTGGTTTAATGACAATATTTACATCTCTGCTATTGTAACATCAGTCATATTTTCTGCATTACATCTACAATATACTGACTTTCGTACATTTTTGATGCTCTTTCTGATATCGTTAGTTCTTATCAGTGCAAAAATAAAGTCGAATGGCCTGTTAATGCCCATATTACTTCACATGGCGATGAATGCAGTCATAACAGGAATACAATATACGTTACAATATCACATAACAGTCTGAAATTGTTATTATGAGATATCTATAACACCTGAAGTTGAAAAAAGAAGCAAATAATTCCTTATAAGGAATCGTTTACTAATATATTTAGATGATCTCATATTTGTTTATGATATACATCTGATTAAGATATAATGGCTTATAAATTACTCAAAGGTGAACAAATATCTTCGCCTTTTCTCGTAAAAAGAGACTTGAAACTTATAATACATCTATATAAACGTGATTTAAATCACGGTTTGCAGTAAAAGCAATTGGTATAATTCATTGGTATTACTATTATTTTATCTATTGCACGAACTATTTTACAACAATAAAAAAAGATATACAAACAGCAAGAAGTAAAATTATTCGGATAAATAAAAATTTTTGCTACCTTGGTTTCTATAGTCTTTATTTCTAAGTTTTTCATAAGCACTCAAAGACTCATGTATAGGGACGGTTTAATAATGAAACTATTTTTTTATTTCTCGTTGTTCTTTATAATACAACTTATAAATTCAGACTTAGACACATTAACCCTTTATCTTTTCATAAAGAAAATAATTCTTTCGTTACTTGCGAGTGTACTGTTTTTATTTGTTTTATCTTTCTTTAATAAAAAGAGGAAATAACATGAGAAATATAACAACCGATGAACTTGCTTTAATACATGGTGCAGGATTAGATAAAGATGCATCCGTTGCAATAGGTACTGCGGCTGGTGGTTTTTTAGGTAAAGCAACAAAAATCCCTGGTGCGGATATAGCAGGAAGTGCAATTGGAGGATATATTGGAGGAGTTATTGCTGATGGTTCAAATAGGACAATAACAATACCATCAAACGGTATTAACTATAATCCGGGTATAGGACTTGGAAGTTTTAATCCAAACTACAATGGAGGTTTATTAAACTCAGGATTTAACTCATCAACATCCTCTTCTAGTAGTGGAAGTTGATTAATTTCTAAAGCAGCATAGCTTATTATGCAGCAATGCTGCTTTTAGTGATATATTATCCTAATTTGTAATTCTAAAAATCCGATCAACTGTTCTTAAAGTTGTCTCTCTATGTGCAATAATCACCCGGGTGATATTCATCTCTTTTATAGCAGCATTCACGAAACGTTCACTTTCTGTATCAAGAGAACTTGTAGCCTCATCCATAAATAATATTCCAGGTTTCCGGTATAAAGCTCGGGCAATGAATATACGCTGTTTTTGACCGCCGGAAAGACCTTCCCCCAGTTCACCTATTAACGTTTCATACCCCATTGGCATTTTCATTATCACATCATGAATATGACTTGCTTTGGCACATTCTGTCATCCATTCGTCGTCTGTTTCTTCTGCAAACCCACAGATATTTTCACGAATTGATCCTGAAAATAACCGGTCGTCCTGCATAACACAGGCTATCATACGGTGATAATTATTTATTCCAAGTTGACGTATATCCGTGCCATTAACCAGTACTTTTCCACTATCTGGTTCAAACAGTCCACATAATACTTTCATTAATGTGGTTTTTCCGGCACCGGAGGCACCAGTTATAGCCACACTTTCTCCCGGAGCCACAGACAAATTCAGACCACTGAATACCTGTGCTGACTGGCTGTCATACCGGTAGCTTAAATCAGTGGTTTCCAGTGAAACCGGGCTCATGTCAGCAACGATTTCAATTTCCGGTTTCTTTTCTTCCTTTTCATGTAGTGCAATATCTGCAATGCGCTCATTATGCAGACTCATTATTCTCAGTTGAAGAAGAAAACTGGTCAGCGAAGCAACCCGATCCGAAAACTGCCCACGAAAAGAACCAAATGCCACAAACATCCCTATTGTCATCTGATTATCGATCACAAGGCTTGCACCCAGCCATAAAATCGCCACCTGATCACAGGCGGCAACAAAAGTATTTATTCCCCCGAAGAGCAAATCCATCTTGGTTAACTTAATACCTGAATTGATCGCATCTATTTTCAGGTTAAGCCAGTGTGTTCCCCGGATCCCGACCATACCCTGGATTTTTACCGTGGCAATACCATACAGGCTTTCCATAAAATAGGAGCTGGCCCGGGCCCCCCTGACAAGAGTTTCTTCCGATATTTGCCGGTAATAGCCGTATGTCACCAGACGAATAAGAACGTAAACCATGGTAAAACCGAGAACTATCCAGGTAAGATATCCTCCATATAACAGCATCATCACAAAAACACCCACAACCATAATACTGTCCATGATTGCCCCAACCACACAGGTGGTAAAGGTGGCCCTCAAAGTGTCAAGGGAGCCAAAACGCGACTGGATATCACCTAATTTACGGCGTTCAAAAAACGCCAGCGGCAGTCTGAGAAGATGGTTAAACAGACCCGACTGCCACTGTATATTGATGAGCGTGCTCATAACCAGTGAGGACCATGCACGCAGCATACTCACCGCGGCCCTGAGCAATATAAAGAACATCAGGCCAGCAGAAATAAGCGTCAGCAGCCCTCTGTCCCCCGCCGGAATCGCATGATCCATAACCAGCTGAGTTCCCACCGGCATTACCAGATTGATTGCTTCAATTACAGCTGACAGACAGAAAATTTTCGCCAGTGTTCTTTTAATACCGTAAATACTGTTAATCAGTGAACGGAGACTTATGCGGGTTTGCTGGGTTTCCGCCTGGAATTCACTTCCGGGCCAGACCTCAAGTGCAATGCCCGTAAAATACCGGCTCATTTCCTCCCGACCGAGATATCTTCTTCCTCTGGCCGGATCATGCAGTACATAACGGTTACGCTTTACGCTGACCAGCACGACGAAGTGACTGAAATCCCAGTGGAGAATACACGGCATTTTGAGGGCACCAAGTTCATCCAGCTCCAGTGAAAGAGCCCGGGTGACCATCCCCAGCTGCTCCGCTATTCCATTGATTCCTGCAAGGTTTGCTCCACGGGCCGAGAGATTAAACTTACGGCGAAGAGATATCAGGTCAATATTCTTACCAAAATGACCGCATATCATTGCCAGGCAGGCCAGTCCACATTCAGCGGTCTCCGTCTGATGAATAACCGGAACACGACGTCGCCAGCGCATATCAAGCTGATTTATAATTTGTCTGAAATTCCCGTTAGTCATTGAGCGGTCCTGTTGCACTGTGTTTCATGTCATAGAAAGGAGAAAGCATCCACTGGTAAATACGCCTTTTTTCCAGAAATAGTGTACTTTCGGCTTTCATTCCATTTTCCAGAGGGAGGTTTTTTTCGTCATATCTGATAATCTGCTTTTCAGGCATCGCAATGACTTTATACCAGGGAACAGAGGCGCCCGGCGTATTCTGTGGTGCTCCCTTATAGGTCAACATTTCCTGTGTTGATGCAGGAGTCCTGGATATAGTTTTAACCGTAGCAGAGAACTGCCCAAATTTTTCTGCCGGAAAGGCTTCATAACGAATATTCACTTTGTCACCAGCCGAAATATAAGGAACAGCATCATTCGGGACCCAGAGAATAAGATAATAATTTTCAATGTTCTCAGGAATAACCTGCAGAAGGTTGTCTCCGGTATTGACCATTTGCCCGACAGTGACACTCAGGGAGTCAACTTTCCCGTCAGTCAACGCCCGGATAATGATTTCGCCCTCCACATCAGTGTTAACCAGTTCTTTCTGTAACTCGTACCGTTGCAGTTCCATCTGGTAGATACGGTTATCAAAATCTGCTGCCTGAGTCTGAATCTGACTCTCCAGAGTGGTTATCTGCAGGGCATTCTGTTCGTTCTGTCCGCTCAGGCTAAGAAGATTGTTTTGTTGCTGATAATATAATGCCACCTGGTTAGTTAACTGATCTTTATTAATCAGCCCTTTTGTCTGATAGTTTCTGTAATTCTCCATGTTGTTTTTCATTATTTTTATCCCTTCCTCTGCACGCTGTATAATATCTGATGAGCGACGAAACGCATCTGTGTATTGCAGGCGTTGTTTTTCCAGGGTATCCAGCGTTATTTTTTTACTTTCTTCCAGACGGGAAATAATCTTGTCCACACGAACCAGCTGGTTTTCTATATCCCGACGATGATTATCAGTGACAATACCACTACGTGTACTTTTACTGATGTCAATCAGATAAACAGGATCCCCTTTTTTTATCAACTGTCCTTCATGAACAAACTGCCTGACAACAAATCCCTGTACACCTGAATATATATTGACAGCTCTTGGCCAGGTTGTGACCTCACCACTGACATTAACACGGCGGCTATAGGTACCAACAATAATGAACATCAGAAATGCCGTAATAAACACTATGCTTCCCAGCATGATTAACCATAGTGGTATTCCGGGAAGTAATATTGCCCGTCCCTGCCACTTCATTTTTCTGTTTTCTAAAGCATCCTGACGAAACAAAATAGCTCCTCTTACTCACACTTTTCCTGTAATACCTTCACTGGTTAACCGAAATGCTATAATCAAAGCCAGAAAATACAGAGTCCTGTCAAAATAGTATCAGCGATGCATTTACCCCGTAATTTACAATTATCTCTGTATCTTCAGAGGTACTACGTTTTATGCAGCCGCTCAGGGATGTATGTCACAATTTTCTTTCGCCTGCTTAACCATCGTACTTCTCCTTCTCCCCATGGCTGAAGCTGTATGAGATAGTCAATAACTTTTCGACCAAAGCCTGGTTTACAACAGAAATCCAGAATCCAGATCCTTCCATCTTCATTCCATTCAGACGGATGCAACCTGAATTCTGGATCCCTGAGCAGGCGCGCTTCTGTATCAGCCTCAAGATATGCCCAAGTAATATACGCCAGTGGAAAACCTCGTGAATCAAACAGGAATTTAATCTGATTATGCTGTATCGCATATTCAGTCCAGTATTGAATGGTTAACACCGGATACAGACTGTAATTACGATTGTAGAGCATACAACTGACCGCAAAACCGATCTGTTCATAAACAGTCCATTCATCTTTTCCTCTGATGGTTTCCCTTATATAAGACATGATTACTATTTCCCTTATATATTTATTACACTGTGTTTCTTATCGGTTCAAGATATCCAAATGCATCTCTGGAAAACTTAAGCATAAAATTTTTCATATCAGAAATTGCTTCTTGTAAAAAAAGGGGATCATCGCCATGATTATCCAGCAGGATGGCAATTTTTTCGCACATATTCTCTTTCCTCAGCTCTTCCCTGGGTTGCAGCCTTTTCATGGTATGATGTTCAATTTCTTTCAGGAGTAATGAGGCATTTATCTGACGTCTGGTACTGCCTTGCGTCAGCCAGTGGATGGCCTGGGAAAAACACTGTTGTGCAACGGTGAAATAAACATCATTCTTGATGCTACTATTCAGTGCCTGCTTTTGATTATGCCTATGATGGATTAGCGTCACAACCAACTTTTGCAATGGTGAACCATCCTGATTGACAATATCTTGGGCATGTGATTTCTCGCAGTATTTATTGAGTAATGCAACAAAACTGTTAACCAGTTCTTTCAATATATCAGGTATCTCTTTTTGTGTTATAAATTCTCCAGGAATACCCAACAGTTCTAGATAACAGTAATAACATGCTTCATGAAAAGTTTTCTGAAATATCTCCTCAACCTTCAAACGGGCTGCAAGAGTGAAGTCAGGGTCAAACATATATTTTCCGATATACAAGCAGAGATCAGACAGCCCTTGCATAAGTACCATCGGTTCTTTTGCCAGTTCAGCTAATCTTAGTTTATACCCAAAATCAGCTGGGGAATCTCCCGGAAACAGACAACTGAGTCCGTTAAAATCCATTAATCTGCCATCCATTGCAATATTAGAAGGAGAAGTTGTCAATCTCAGGAAACGTGTTCGACAAAATGCCATTTGCCAGGCCTCACGACGTGCCAGTTCACATAACCCCTCAATGCAATAAATCCGGGGATCAGTTCGTGCTTCAGCATCAATTTCTTCCGGTGGTACAGGTAGATATCCTGGCAGCTTGTGGATCACAGATCTAACCCGACAGGCATCGTGAATTAACAGACTGGAATACTCCGGTTTTACTTGGAAGTAAGGTGCCCGTTCAAAATGCGCCGGGCGAACAACAGGCTCACGCACCAACAGGGCTCTTCGTGATTTCCTACCGGAGCGCTCAAATGCCTTTTCAGTATAGAGATCTGTAAGTAAAACCGCCCGAACCCGCACAGCACTATAAGGTAATATTTGAGCCAGTACTTCTCCCCACAAAGCCTCATATATTGCATGAACAGCGCCGAGTGCACCATTAGAATGACGTTCGTCAGTACCTTCGCCAACCAACGGATTACTTCCTATTCCTTTAACCTGGTAGTTACCATCAAACCCACAACGTGCACCACCTCCATTACGCTGAATACCACTGCCACCATAGCGCTCTGCATGGAACACTTTGGCAGAAGCTGTACTGCCAGGATCGATAATATAACTGCAGGCATTTTGCAGCTCGTCTGGATTTCTGACATCCTCTGCACACCAGATTAATGAGGACTTGATCTGCCTGGCAGTGAAAGGCACCAGGTTTTCATTCAGTTCAGAAAGTGAACACTGATGACTCATCTGGCAGTATTCTCCGTTTCAATTTTCATAAAAGAGTGTTCATAAAAGAGCAAGTAAGTGTCCTGACAGCTTCTTCCTTATTACAGTAAAACTCTATTAATTACACATAAATTAAAAAATTATTTATCAACGACTGTAAATCATATCTTCATCAGTAAAGTGTTGAACATAAAAACACACTTATAAATGGATCTTCTATCTGTTTTAAACAAAAAGGATATATTTTACAGGTACTACCGAAAAAGTGCCTGTAAAATAAATAAAAATATAATTAGCTACCGCCACCAGCAGAAGAACTGGCACTACCACTTCCCACGGTCGAGCCAATTGCTGTTGTCAAACCGGCAGATACGGCTCCAACTACAACCCCAAGTGGACCACCAGGTATTCCGGCGAGAGCTCCAACAATAGCTGCAGCACCTGCAGCATTAGCTGAAGTCGCTGGCGCACCTCCCGCCCCGGAAATATATCTTAACTGTGATTCTGTTATTTCTCGCATATAAACTCCATCATATTTAACTTCCGTTTTTCCAGCCTGACCAGACCAGAATCCTTCGAATCCCATGAATCAACTCAATAAAACCAAGAAATATTATAAAGCTTAGAAAAACGTCAACATAAGAATTCCCTTCGCCAACAATCCGAAGGGATGAAAGTGAAACCAATAAGATAGTAATAGGTAAACTGAATATAGCCGTCAATTGGGACAGTTTTTTATAACTCATTAATACCTACCAGTTGCTTTATTTTCATTATGAAAAGTTACCAAATCTTAGCACCTCAGTCAGGAGAGTCAGGTCATCAATAAAGAATATTCCAGTAGAGTGGCGCTCATGATCAAAGATAACAGCAAAGTTGATGACAGTGCTGACCGACTGTCATTTACAGAAACCCTGTTTGTAGCAAATTCCATCTTACCTGACCTCACCCAGACAAAGACAAAAGAGAATGATTGTTATTTACTTTTCAAAAAAAGTGTCATATTGTCCATATAAAGTCAAGAGGTATTTTACGTTATGTCACTGATGCAATTGTTAGTCAGGATCTCATGGTTGTCGCTCATGTATAACCTGAGACTTGAACGCACACTAATAGCACTGACGGTCATACATCGGGAAATGTGAGGAGGCATAAGAATGAATTGTGATAATAATCACAGAAATGAAGAATTCATTGTTACCTTTGATAAAGGCAACAAGCAAGACAATTCAAGACGAAAACACGATAATTTTCCTATAGAGGTAGAATCCTCCGTAGAGCAGGAGACACACTGTATCACAAATAATAAGTCGGCTTCCGGTATAGTAACACATGACTATGATGCCGATTATATTTGTGGTTGTGGTGAAAGTATGTTTCCTGGTTGCGGTCATGACCTATAACAAACATTTTTGCAAACTGATACCTGATCAGGTACAAGCCTGTTGATTATTATGCTGAATATTCCATGTTATAAAACCATCGATATAAACATTAACAAGAAAAAACATATATTGTTTATCTGAACATTTATCGATGGAAAACCAAAGGGGAAAGTATGTATCTTACGAAAAAGATTATAATAAGTATGATGTTTATATTACCATCTGCTGCATTTTCATCAGATCCACCTCCCCTTCAACAATCGTTAGAAAAAACAACCTATTTTTCTATAGGTATGAATGGGTTTATAGGCTATCAGAGCGAAGGGGAAAAATTATACACACACATTCTTACATTAGATAATCCCGAAGAGATATTTAAAAATATAATAAAAAATAGAAAGTCAACTAAGGAGTCTAAAATTTATGCTGCTTGTGGGCTATATTATTTAAACGTAGAAAATATAGAGTCATTGTTTAATGAAAATGATAAACAGGAATATGTGTCTGTCTTAAGAGGGGATATTTTAACAAAAATAAAACTGAATGACATTCTGAATTCTGTGATAATAAATGGTTGCAACACCAAATTAATATCTGAACATAAATGAGCAGGAGGTTTTTAAAATGAGAGAAATATCAGATCACATGCTTGATTTCGTGAAAGGAGGGATGAATCTTAATGGATTACCTGGTTCTACTAATGTAATAGATCTACGAGGAAAAGATATGGGAACATATATTGATGCTAATGGAGCATGCTGGGCTCCGGGTACTCCATCCATCATCATGTATCCGGGGGGAAGTGGACCTTCTTATAGTATGAGTAGTTCCACATCCAGTGCAAACAGCGGCAGTTAAATAAATACCCTCCGGCATGGCCGGAGGGTATTTATGATGTGCCTGTAAGACTCTACTTCTGTCGTCTCTTTACAAAAGCATATGATCTGTCATTTTGTACCAGACATCTTAACGAGAGCCTTTTCATATATTACTTACATACGTGAAATCTACAGTATAAAGCAAAAAATTTATTAAACCTGTTTTATATTTATCATCAATACAACAGATTTAATTCCGGAAAGTCACACATCATCCCTTGAATGAACGTCATTTGATGTATTATTCTTACACTTGGATTAATTTAAGATGATACCTATGAAAAACTATCTTTTCCAGACTCCCGAAGATATTTGTGTACAGTTAAAAAAAATGACACATCCTGTCACAATAAGAACAACAGATATTGCTAATTTCTGGCACTATCTTGAGTCAGCAACACTTCCTGTGATCACAAAAAGCACCACTACAGAAAATCGGGAGGTTACATTTCTGTGGCGCTCAGAGAAAGCACTGCAAGGCGTATATCTTCGTCTGAATCGTGTTACAGATAAAAAAGACGTCAAAAAAGGGCTAATGACTCATATCCCTTCGACAGATATCTGGATGCTGACACTGGTGTTACCAGCTTCATATCGGGGCTCATACTCATTTATAGAAATTCCCACAGATATGACACAAAAAGACATATTTCAACTAGGAAGCCGCTTCTCTCCATTACCCGGTAAATCTGATCCATTTAACAAAACAGCAGAAATAAATATACGAGGATTCGGAGAATCAGTCCTTTCTCTTGATATGGCTCCTGAACAAAAGGAATGGGATGATACTTCCCATAAATGTACAGGTATTCTTTCAACATTACATTCCTTTGTTGCAGGATATCAACGCCGGATTCGTTTATATTTTCCCCTGAATCCAACATCAGTACCTCTTGGATTACTTGTGTTACCTGATGCTGAAACATGGTTTGACCGGATAGATATTACCCGGGCATTAGATATGACCATCACCACTGGTCGTATCACGCCAATGGCAATTATGGGGATAGACAATATTAATGAATCTGATCGTATGAATATACTGGGAGGCAATAAAGAGCTCATCTTTGATATAGCGGAAAATCTGATACCCCAGTTATACAGAGACTATCCGGATATCGTATGGGCTGGTCGCTCTAATACTGTACTGGCCGGGCAGAGCCTCGGTGGAGTGACAGCACTGATGGCAGCTATATATGCGTCGACAACATTTGGTACAATCATTAGTCACTCACCTTCAATGTGGTGGAACCCTGACCAGGGTAGCCCGATTTTGTTTACTGAGAATGATACCTCCTGGGTAAGTGAGCAGGTACTTTCAGCGCCTCCGAAAGATGTAAATATCCGACTTGGAGTCGGTTCTTTAGAAGGTACAACCGTCTCACATGTTCAGCGATTGCATCATTCGTTAATCGCAGCTGGTTTGGAAAGTAACCTCACTGTCTATACCGGTGGTCACGATTATGCCTGGTGGCGCGGAGCAATTATTGATGAATTAGCAAATTATAATTGCAGGAAGGTATCAAATAATAACTCTGTGTAAAATATCGTTTTATCGTCCGATAACTCTTTCTGCAATATTATTATGGGAGACTGTCTCATTTATTTAGTGATGTCCTTCATTTATGTGATGAAGGACATTATATTACTCATAACATTTCTCGTTGAAAATTTCAGCAATACGCTACAATTATTTCCCGTTGCTTTTTAATTTTCTCATCAAAACCTCTGCGATCTCTGCAGGACTGGGTTGTTCAGCCATTTCAGCGGCTACCTGATCTGAACAGAAGCGTAGTGAATCATCATAAAGCAGGCGATTTACCAAATCACTGGTCAGTCCATGCTTGTCCGGAATAATCCCACACCCACGCTTCGCAACAATTTCTGCATTAACAGAGCGATCTGCACCTTCGCCAAACACAATCTGTGGTATTCCACTATACAGCGCTGTCAGGGTATTACCTGCGCCACCGTGATGAATAAATCCATCAGCTCCATTAAGGAATACACCCATAGGTATCCAGTCAACCAGACGTACATTTGATGGTAGTTTTCGTAATCCAGTACGAGCATTTATTGCAAGTTGCAAAATGATATCAGCATCAACTTCATTTGCAGAATCCATAACCCATGAAATCAGCTCCAGATCATCAACCATTGGTTTTACAGTGCCGAGGCTGATGAGTAAACGTTTCCGATCAGAATCCCTGTCCCACCATGTTTCCTTTACAGCACCTCCGTTATAAGGAATATATCTCATTGAGATAACCGGTTCTCCAGCATTTTTAAGAATGCTCATACTTGGGGGAGCAACATCAATCCATGCTATATCACATAGTGGACCGCTGACTCCATGCCGCCTGTAAGCATTGCTTAAAGAACGGTTTAACATCTGAATATGGGCAGATGTATGCGCGAATCCAACAGCCAGCATCACTGAAGGAATTCTATATTTAGCAGCAACCAATGGGCCTGCCGGACCAAGCGGGGGATAGACTATTAAATCTGGCCTCCATTTTCCTGCAAAATCGATGAGGTTATCCGCCATTTCATCGCTAAAAAAAGAGAAATGACCAATAATATTACTTTTTTTCCTCAACTCTTCCTGATGGCGATATCCAGCCTCTGAATCTAAACCTGGAACTGCATCAAAAACAACCAGTCCAGCTTCTGCTGCTTTATTCGCGAATTTGCCAGCGCTACTAATTACTACATCATGTCCGATTACACGAAAGGCCTGAGCCAGAGAAATCAATGGGTATAACAAACCGTACAGCGGTGGGCCAATAAAAAGAATACGTTTTCGCATTAAAAAAGTCCGTCTTCTGCTTACCTGTTTATTTTTCTATCTCTAAGAAAACATAATTAATATTATTTTTATGTGAGCTTATGTACAAAAATAACCAAGTATATTATCTTCTGGTAGAGATACAGGATACAGTTTGTAGGAGCTTTCTTTTTTGAACAATGATTTGCAGGACAGTTATGCTAAACTAGCGGAATCAGTATCACAACAATAAATGACTGATCATACCTGAAATTTGAATTAACAGGCATCATGAATGTCAATAGTCTAAGCGGTGACTACTTATATCGCTTGCATAAATACTAAACACTGACTAGAAAAGTATTGGATAACCCCGTCACTAAAAGTAACGCTTCGGTTATTTGCTCGGAATGTATTAACGCCAAGATTGTTAGCCGTTACGCCTTATATCACTGGCGCTGACAAATGTTTCTTTTCTAATTTACTGAACCGGCGCAGACACGCAGGAAAGCACGCCGGCACCGGTGTAATGCCAGTTCTAATCAATAAGAATGGAATGACGAATCAGTCAGGAAGGGATAACAACCCGCTGCTGAACGGAAGGTATCAGCAGGAAGATGAACGGGAATATCGCCAGCACCAAGGGCAGGGCCGGGTTCCACAATACCAGCGCTGGCATTTTGCACATTGCCAGCGTACCGGCATTACAACACGTTTCATGCTGCTGCTCCTCGTGATTCCTCAATTCGTTGTTGCATCCACTGCTCCACTTCACTTTTGTACCAGCGGCTGCTGCGCCCCAGTTTGATGGGTTTAGGAAAATGCCCTTCACTGATCAGCCTGTAAAACCATTTATCGGTCATGCCGGTGAAACTGGTGATGTAGTTCATGTCGATCAGGGGATCGTCGGCACGCAGCAATACACTGTCGTGGCTTGTTGTGGTCAACATGGTCAGAATGTCCTCAGTGAGATTTATGAAGAATGGGGTAATACGGGGAATGGGATAGCGTGCTGCTTTCAGCACTGCCAACCGGGATTGCCGGCAAGGCAACGGGCTTCCGGATCGCACACTCCACGGCGATCGCGGGCGAAATCACTGAACGCCCAGATAAGGTCCTTAAACAGGGCTTCGCAGTCCGGTGACCGGCGATCCAGTACCACATCCCGGGTGATCTGCTTCTGGTACGGCTTTGCTTCACCTGGTGACGCGAAACCCAGCACATTACTCCAGGCATCCAGAATCAACCGATCCAGTTCAGGGCCATCGAAATGCTCCTGTCTGACGCACAGCACCACGTGGTATTCCGGCTTTTCCGGATGACGGGTCAGGAGCCAGCAAAGGTCGCGTCCGGGTTTCGCATTCATCAGCGCACTGACGGTTTCGATAAAATCCATACCAAACCAGGTCTGTCTGCTGTTGAAGGCGTTGTCATGTTCCCACGGCAGACGAAGCAGGATCCGCCGTATCCGTGAGCCGGACTGCTCACGCAGCGCACGCTCAAGGACGCCGATGACTTTGTTCTGATAAGATGGCCAGAAGGGTGCCAGGCTATCGTCGAAATAAGGAATAGCATTCATAAGATATGTTCCGTTATGCGCAGCCCACAATGCGTCCTGCCCGTGAATGAGCTGACGTGTTATGGCTTGCGGATGAGATTGATGGAATAAGTGAAGAACCGGAGCAGAACGGGAAGACAAGGGACAGAACACCGGATGTGGTTCAGAGTGAATGATCTCCGTTGACTTCAGTTCACATCATTAAGCAAGGCGGTAAGGTTTTACCGACGGAATGTTTCCAGGACAGGAAGCTCAGGATTTAAGCTTCAGAAGTGAGGCTTACGAGGACGCCCTGCAGCAGGACGTTCAGGAACTTCATTGCAGCCGTAGGCACACAGCCCGTCTTTTTGTTCTTCTTTCGCCAGATAATGCAGGACACCGCGAATATTATCGATGCTCCCGGGATCGTTATGACGCACGGGAATGTTGATGTTGTATGTATAATGCGGCTGATATGTACAACGGTGCACCGAACCGCTGTTATGCGTAATAGACCGCCAGCATTCCGTAATCCGCTCCGCAAAGGGATATATTTTTTTAACCCTCTGACGATCGATCCAGAAAACCGCATGCGCATGAAAACCATGATCAGCCGTCCATTCAATCACCCAGAAGAAGCCAACGATATTTTCAAATTGTTCCACCTGCTCCAGTAGCATACGCAACTGTAATTCAAGCCAGCGATGATCAGGTTGTAAGAAATCGGGCGTATCTTTCCTGTAGAAGAAATCCATGCGTAAGGCCCGCAGGCGGGAATAGCGTGCGACCAACTGATTGATGTGATTGTCAAGTAAAGCGGTAAAAAACCAGTTTGGTGTGTAAGATTTAGGCATGCTGATGACTCCTGAAAGTTAATGATGTTTTAAGCTCTGTGAGCGAATTAATGCTTTCGCTCATAATCAGATCTAAAACGGTAATAACTTACAGATGGTATTTATCAGGCATGCTGTAGCAAAATGGATACGACGAGATATTAACGATACGCAGCATTATGCAGAAAGAAATGGATTATCTGATGGCATTGACTAAAGAAATGAGATAAACGAGGAGTGAATAAAATACAGAATCAATAAACATCACGAAATACTGCAAAATATGCGATAAAAACCCACGATCAGAAGTTCAAGAAACATATTACGACTAATCACCATCATAAATTACAAACTTGCTCTCAATGGTTCTAAAAAACCGTGTACAAGGCCAACACGATACCTGTAACCCAATAAACTTACACGCACTCATTTTATCTGTTAAAAACAACTCATGTTCAAGATATGAACGTTAACGGGTACACGGTACCAGAATGAAACATACCATGGATGGATAATTTTCATTTTGTTTAAAATACAAGATAATCAGGAACGAACAAACACAATCAGAAATTCACTCTATTAATTCTGTTATTTACCCTGCTCGGCTAATCGTTACAGAATAATGGATACCTTATTAAAGAGTAAACATTCGGTTAATCAGTAATGACAAAAGAATTGATGTTCATCAGAATAGTTAAAACACTTCAGATAAACAATTATCGTTAAGTAAATACAGTTCATGATGGATAAGATTAAAATCAATTACTGTTTCAGTGAAGACTGATAACAGATGAATATCATCAGTAGAATGGTAGAGGATAACTTATCTGAGTATCGTATGAATTACAGTAGTTATGCCTAATGAAGAATGAAGTGGATACGATAACAAGAGTAATACTAATGGAATGTGTAAAGATAGAGAGTGAGTAAAGACAGGAAGTAAATAACAATAGAGATTGTATGAAAAAGGGAGTGAATAAAGAATATATAAAGAATAAATATAATTATAGTAATAAACCTAAATTAAAATCATCCTTGTTTGATGAGTAAAAATAATTCTAGAAAATGAATCTGTCTGAAAACTCTTTCTCAGAGATTAACCGATCAGATGCTCAACGGACTCAATAAATTGGCTGAGTCAGGTTACCTCATCCACACTCTATTTGTTTCTAGAAGGATCTACCATTTTGTTCATCTACCGGAACACATCAATTTAGTAACTCGATAATATCGGTTATGTAGATATTTATCGTTGCTACCAATGCCTAGATTATTGTTCTCCAAGTATTTTCTTGACTTACAGGCTAATTTTGAAACAAATGTCATGCTATTTTAGGAAAAGAACCTATGCAAAAGTCTGCTATGAGCGAGGAGCAGATATTCATCTGGTATACAAAGACAATATCGCTTAAGTCATCAGTGCTGCCACTTTAACCACTAGCTCTGCTCTTTTTGGACTTTTGAGCTAAAAATTAAATCTGACAGTGTGATAAGGTGCAAGTTTCTGAAAATACGCCAGTTGTTTTACACTCAAAAGCCCCCATTACTATCTGATGTTAATGGCGCAGCAGTTATCTTTCAGATTATTAAGGGGAAACAAGAGTATGGCAAGATGTACAGCTCCTGTACGTGGACATAGCTCAGCAGCAGCTGCTGCTGCCTGTCCCGCATGTCGTAATCGCAGTGGTTATCGCCGCAGTAGCTACAGTTATGATAGTTACCCTTCTTACTCATCAGGCTCTAGCGGTGGCGGAAGTTATGGAGGCAGTAGCGGTGGTTCCAGCAGCAGCGCGAAGCCACGTTGGTCAAAATCAGGGTCTTCCGTTTCTTACACAACAGCCCAAGTACAATCACTCACACCAATTCGACAAGCGGTAGAGAAACTTGCCATTGAGCAACCTGATCTGCGTGATGTCTTTCTTTGCCATGCTTGGGATGACCGACAAGGTATTGCCAAAGAGTTACACGATTTGCTCGAAGCGGCAGGTGTCAAAGTATGGTTCAGCGAAAAGGATCTTGCCCTTGGTGTTCCGATGATGCGTGCCATTGATAAAGGATTAGCAAACTCTCGAATCGGCTTGGTTTTAGTGACACCTGCATTGTTAAACCGTCTTCCTAAAGAAGGCGTTGCTGATAAAGAACTTTCCGCCTTACTGGCAGGCAACCAACTCGTTCCCATCGTGCATAACACGACGTATGAAGCTCTCCGTAATGTCAGTCCTTTGCTTGCATCCCGAAGCGGCCTCGACACGGGAGAAGATACATTGGCAGTTGTTGCAACAAAAATTGCAGAGCTGATCACTGTTTAGTTTATCCAAGCCACCGTTAAATATTTCCAGCTCATGAATCTGGTCTGCTATTGCAGGCCAGATATCAGTCAATACTGAAAGGTTTGACCTGCTCCCCGTTGATTAACATAGACTGATATAGCAACTTCCGCTTTTGGCACAAAGCAGACCATGAGAAGATAGACGCTATAACATTTGAGTCCTACCAATCGATCTGTTCATTTCCATAAATGGCAGTAAATGCAAATAACCAGAACAGCCAGGCGCTTTTCGACTTATGGTCGATGTTGCAAAGAGTGAGGAGTGGAAAGCAAGCGTGCGAACGAAAGTAGATGGCAATCCATTGCATTACTTCAGGACGACTTTTCAGAAAGCGAGCTAAGGGCGTCAACCACGCCCTTACCGTGGCATAAGCTCAGGCACCAGAGTTGTTTTACAGGGTTCACCTGCCATCCAGTAGACGCCCCGGCCCACGACTGCAACCATAATTACGTTGCCCAGAACCGTCATGCTGCTTCGTCTCATATTTCACGAGATAACTGGCTCTGTTCCGAGCTTTCTGCATCGCTTCCACATCACCACGCTTGATCCAAAGAACAGCGGCTTCACCCGGCTTTTTGTCTGAAGCCTTCCGGATATCAGAACATCCACCAGGCAAAGGGGTGTCACCGGAAGAAGGGCGAGCATCAGACGATGTTGGTTTACGGAAAGGCGTCCTCCTGGAAAAATGGACCAGGCCATCGCCTTGCCAGGACTCAAGATGCAGAGCGCTGCACCATGCCTGTTGGATCATCGTCGCCAGCGAAGACGGTTCGCTGAAATCCCCGAGTGAACACCAAGTATCTTTGTTGAGCAGTAATATCACGTGATAATGTTTCCTGCCTTTTTCCTTGCCAAACTCCCGACACCAGAAATAACGCAGAGTGGTTGCGCGCACACGCTTGTTGGCACGCCGTTTTTTCCGCTGGTAAGCCTGGATTTTGGCTTTCAGGGATTCGAAAAAACGAGAAATCACCGCAGAGTCCGGATCGGGATCCATGATGGTGGCAGGCATATACTCAGGAAAACGTAAATCCACCCGAATTAACGAGACGGCACGGTGTTGCGCCAGGGCACTGTTGAGAATGCTTTCAAAACGGGATAACCAGTAAGCATTGTGTATTTGTTGATTCATGATGAGAGATCTCCGTTGATTTGGATTGACTTCACATCATTAATCACTGTGGTAAAACTTTACGGCATCCCGCCATTGAGCAACGCCAATGGCTCCTGATTAAAACAGAATGAATCCCCCACGAAGAAAAGATAAACCTACACGCAGGGTAAAACACACAACAACGGCATAAATGGTTTTTAAAAACTACAAAGTCAGAAGGGAAACGGATCAACAAAACGTGCAAACAAAACGTCAGAAACGCAATCAGAACGCTTTTCCAGAAAAGAGCCTTGCGCTGAGAAAAAACACCAGGGCCAGTTAATCACCTCATCAATCTCATCGTTACAAAATTATCCATAAAACCATTTAACAAAATCGTCGTAAGCACACAGTAAATCACACCTAGTTATTCAGTCGGATTTGCGTTTTTACATAAAGACACTTGTCTCAGGTTAACGACTAAAAACACAAAAACTAAGAAAAGGTTAAATGTAACATCAGTAAAATCGAATAGCACATTGATTGCTTAAACAGGACAGAAAGTTTTGTAGTGACGTTAACTGATTTTAGCTATCGTAAAAACAGGACTAACAAATTTACTAAACTGGATGTGTATCAGACAAAGCAATGTGTATAGCAATACTTAATGAAAACACTTGTAGAAGTGTTTATGAAAATACGTGTATGTCTGGTAAAACACTTAGTAGAAAATACGTATATAACACTTATTGAAATGCTTAGTAAAAATACGTGTATATAATATCATACCGACATTCTCAACTCTTCCAAACATCCATGCAGACTGAATGTTGGTTTCAGTTTTTCACGGCCAGAATGGGGATTTTTGTTCTGAAAACGGAGCAGATTTACTCTGGAATTATTTTCCCTGTCGGGATGTTTTTTACCTGAAAATTTTCTACAACACAACGGCTGTATAACATCATTCTGGCATATTCATTCAGGTGAGTCGGACAAGCGATAATCCTGTTCTTTACCGAACGAACAGGCAGCGATAAAAAACTGATTCAGACGACATTTCTGTCTGACAAACATTCACATGCAGAAGACCGGGACATTTATTTTTCCCGAAAGGAAGGGATACCTGTTCTTATCATGGTAGCTGCATTACCTGATATCTTTCAGGCGAACCCCCTCCCTGTAAATCTGACCGTCGGATAAAAGAGATGAACATCAGGCAGATTTCCGTCAATAACGATAAGAGATGACCATCGTAAACATTTCTTCTGACACCTGCATATTACCGTTTATTCTCATACTTCATTGAAATATTGTCAGTTATAAAGGACACACATCAGGAAATTATCACCATGTGACAACGTCACAGATGGTGCTGATATATAAAAATCAACAAAATCGCGCCAAAAAACCGCGCCGATATTGCGCATCTGTAATCCATCATTTCCTTTTTGAATAACCTTCCGTGGTTACCCGACATCCTGATAATGACGCCCATCGTACACACTTTTCTTTGCTCAGACATCGCATACTTTTATCCTGCTCAATACCGTCTTCCTGCCAGTCTTCCCACTCGCTGACACACACAGAACAGCAACATCTTCCGGACATACAGGAAGGGCATAACATAACCCATAATGTTAACTACATGTAACAATAATACACCATAAAGACCAGTTCCATGACTTTATATGTTACAATCTTAGGGCATGTATTTAATCCCCCATAATACAGACTCGTCATTGTTCTTCTAAGACGACATGGGCATGCCACAAAACTAATTGACTGACATATCATAAAAATGTCAGTATTTAATAATTTAATGGAGGTACAAACATGAGCGCAGATGGCATTTCCGATTTAATAAAACCAGAAATATTTCTTGTCATTTTTCCTGGTACAACAACCACAGCAAAACGGGGGGGCGCCGGGTGGTTGAATAATAAAAGAGTCGTGTTCTGGGTATGGCTTTATATCAGTAAAGCCAGTTATAAGAAGATGGGGATTTTTCAGCGCGGTTCTGCGCCCGAATCAATACCCTATCGTGAATACCATTTTCCCTCATACCCTGACACCCATGAAAAAAGGAAAAAGGTATTACGTGACTGGATATCCTTCATGCGCTCCCGTTTTAATATAAATCAGATAGCTCAGTTCTGTTATCGTATGGAAAATGAATGGGCATTCACCTTTGATAATATCCACGTTCCACGACACTTTCGGGAGGGAACTGATGACACAGAATGGTCATGGAATTACATTAAGAAAAAACGATTATTTTCCCTGAGCGGCCTGCAACACATTCAGCCTCAGAATAATACTGAACGAAAGCTTCTCATTAATGCTTTTTTCGATACCTGTCTTATTGAAAACAACCCTGCCGACGATATTGAGATAAAGAACATGTTACTCAGAAAGATGAATGCAGCGTTTTATAAAAGAAAGAGCCGAGCGCGTGCGCGAATTCACTCCCGGAATAACCAACAGATGTCAGTCAGTTCAGGAACAGATAAACAGGTAAATATTCGTCTTAAGGATTTTCAGTATCAGCAACTTCTTTTTATCGCGCAGAAAGAAAACAAAAGTAAGTCAGAAATCATAAAGGAACTCATTACCAGGGCATACTGGGCGATACAATAACCACCACGTTCACCATTTCATCCCGACCATACATCATATGCACGGGATGATACTGACTATTTTTTATCGTGCCGACTGACTATGCCAGGTATACATAACGAATATTCTTTTGTTACATCGCTTACATATTCGCGTATAAGATCCCTTTTCTTATTATTATCACGTCCACTTTCTATTCTGAAGAATAATTCTCTTAAACCAAACCTGGACATTATATCCGAATGCAATAATGTAAAAAATAACACATGGGCCAGTTCTTCACTTAACGACATATCATTTTCTACAGGCTTAAATATAACGTCTCTTACATATTCTTTAGTGTGGGGAAATCTAAACGGCAAAGAAAACTGCCTTATAAAAAGTTCAGATACTCTTGTTTTTACACCGAGAATCCCCTTCAAATACTGGCTACCTGTTTCACTCCTCCTGAAGTTTTCATCTTCCGTTGAAGGCAAATCCTCCATCAGTTTTTTAACTTCTGACAATGGATGTTTCTCAAGAAGATAAGAATATAAACTACCGGGAAATGAATACACATAACGAAGTTCTGAATCCCCCATCAGAGATGAGACTTTTTTCCTTATATAGGCTGGAACTAGAGTATATGAATAATTTATTCTTATACTTTCAGAAAAATTTATGATGTTAGGCTCAGAATCAGCAAAAAAATGAGAGACATTCTGAGAAGAAGGGCAACCAGTACAATTGGCTCTCGCTTCAGGCGGGTTCATTATTTTTGAGGGAATCTTAAAAACATCCACATAAACTCCTTTACGCCTCAATATTGCTGCCGTATGGTGAAGCATATAGACTTCTGCCACTTTTGAAATAAACATCTTCTCATATTGTTCTCCACACCACTGACTGAGCGTATGAATATTCATACCTACAGTTCTTTTTATCGTTTTTTCTGTGTTTTTCCAGTATCGGGTGTTAAGAACAGCCTGTATCTTCGGCGGTTTTCTCCGCCCCATCATCATATGAAGTTCTTTTGCCTGCTCAGATAATCCTGTCATTTATTACCTCCGAATATATTCCATTAAAAATGGAAATAATTATACGCCCATATTACCTGAATGATAAACCGGATTACTGTGATCCGGTTCAGTGAAATCAACAGGATACCGGTATGTCATTCAGCCATTCTTCCCTCTCTGCACAAGTAAAATCATATCTGACGTTTCTTCCTGAAGAAATTCGCCAGAAAATCCTTGAACATCTCCACGATGTTATTCATTACGAGCCCGTGATTGGCATTATGGGTAAATCCGGTACCGGCAAAAGCAGTCTGTGTAATGCCATTTTTCAGTCCCGTATCTGCGCCACGCATCCCCTGAACGGCTGCACCCGCCAGGCTCATCGTCTTACCCTGCAGCTCGGTGAACGCAGAATGACGCTGGTCGATCTGCCCGGCATTGGTGAAACACCGCAGCATGATCAGGAATACCGGACACTTTATCGTCAGCTGCTACCGGAACTGGATCTGATTATCTGGATCCTGCGGGCTGATGAACGTGCGTATGCTGCCGATATTGCCATGCATCAGTTTTTACTGAATGAGGGCGCAGATCCCTCGCGCTTTCTGTTTATTCTCAGCCATGCCGATCGCGTGTTTCCTGCTGAAGAATGGAATACCACAGAAAAATGCCCGTCCCGTCACCAGGAACTCTCACTGGCAACAGTAACTGCCCGGGTGGCAACCCTGTTCCCGTCATCATTTCCGGTACTCTCCGTTGCCGCACCTGTCGGCTGGAACCTTCCGGCGTTTGTGTCGCTGATGATCCACGCACTGCCACCACAGGCAACCAGCGCGGTGTATTCACATATCCGGGGGGAAAACCGCTCTGAACAGGCCCAGAAACACGCACAACAGACTTTTGGTGAAACCATCGGGAAAAGTTTTGACGACGCCGTTGCCCGTTTCAGTTTTCCGGCCTGGATGTTACAGCTTCTGCGCAAAGCCCGGGACCGCATTATCCACCTGCTGGTCACACTGTGGGATCACCTGTTCTGAGCGCCCCGGAGTCCCCCCGTGGCAACCGTATACCTTTACACGACAACGGGTTACGGCAGCCACTGCCGTATGCCGTCTGTCATTATCAATAACGCACTCTTTAATTTCAGAGGTCAGTCATGAATACCAGAATTCTTTTTCCCCTGCTGTTCACTGTGGCATCATTCTCCACCTCCGCCGGCAACTGGGCTGTCAAAAACGGCTGGTGTCAGACCATGACGGAAGATGGTCTGGCGCTGGTAATGCTGAAAAATGGCACGACTGGTATTACCGGCCTGATGCAGGGATGCCCGAATGGCGTACAGACGCTCCTGGGCAGCCGTATCAGTATTAACGGTAACCTGATCCCCACATCACAAATGTGTAATCAGCAGACGGGATTCAGGGCTGTTGAGGTGGAAGCCGGACAGGCGCCGGAAATGGTCAAAAAAGCCGTTCACTCCATAGCAGAGCGTGATGTGTCCGTTTTACAGGCATTTGGTGTACGAATGGAATTCACCCGCGGTGATATGCTGAAGGTCTGTCCGAAATTTGTCACATCACTTACCGGTTTTTCCCCGAAACAGACGACCACTATTAATAAAGATTCCGTCCTGCAGGCTGCCCGGCAGGCATACGCCCGGGAATATGACGAGGAAACAACAGAAACAGCTGATTTTGGCTCTTACGAAGTAAAAGGCAATAAGGTTGAGTTTGAAGTGTTCAATCCTGAAGACCGTGCGTACGACAAAGTGACCGTCACGGTTGGTACTGACGGTAATGCCACCGGCGCCAGCGTTGAATTTATCGGAAAATAGCCGGTATGTCGGACTGTCACCCTGTTTTATTGCCCGAAGGCCCTTTCTCACGCGAACAGGCGATGGCTGTCACAACAGCTTACCGCAATGTGCTTATTGAAGATGACCAGGGAACGAATTTCCGGCTGGTTATCCGCAATGCTGAAGGGCAGCTACGCTGGCGGTGCTGGAATTTTGAACCTGATGCCGGAAAACAGCTAAATCCGTATCTCGCCAGTGAAGGGCTTCTCAGACAATAAACGTCATTCATTTCACCCATCAGGCCGCGTCTTCTCCGCAAGACGCGGCTTTTTCATTTATACCGCCAACTCATTCATAAGGAGCAAATCATGCGATTAGCAAGTCGTTTTGGTTATGCGAACCAGATACGCCGTGACCGTCCACTGGCACGCGAAGAACTGATGTACCACGTCCCGAGTATTTTTGGAGAAGACCGGCACACCTCCCGCAGTGAACGGTATGCGTACATTCCCACCATCACCGTCCTGGAAAATCTGCAGCGGGAAGGCTTTCAGCCGTTCTTCGCCTGCCAGACCCGTGTGCGTGACCAGAGCCGTCGGGAATATACCAAACACATGCTGCGTCTGCGGCGGAGCGGACAGATAACCGGCCAGCATGTGCCTGAAATTATTCTGCTCAACTCCCATGACGGTTCATCCAGCTACCAGATGTTACCCGGATATTTTCGTGCCATTTGTACCAATGGCCTGGTCTGCGGTCAGTCGCTGGGAGAAGTCCGGGTGCCACACCGGGGAAACGTGGTGGACAGGGTCATAGAAGGTGCTTACGAAGTGGTGGGCGTTTTTGACCGGATTGAGGAAAAGCGTGATGCCATGCAGTCTCTGGTCCTGCCGCCACCGGCACGCCAGGCGCTGGCACAGGCGGCACTGACTTACCGTTATGGTGACGAACATCAGCCCGTCACCACTGCTGACATTCTGACACCACGACGCAGGGAGGATTACGGTAAGGACCTGTGGAGTACTTATCAGACCATTCAGGAGAATATGCTGAAAGGGGGGATTTCTGGTCGCAGTGCTAAAGGAAAACGTATCCATACCCGTGCCATTCACAGCATTGACACTGACATTAAGCTCAACCGCGCATTGTGGGTGATGGCGGAAACGCTGCTGGAGAGCCTGCGCTGATTCAGTCATTACCCTGAAAACCACGCATTTATTTGTCCTTTAAGGAGTCATTTCATGAAAACCATTTCACATAATTCCACCACATCTTCTGTTTCCGTAACCGCTGCATCAGGGAATGACCAGCCTCAGCTGGTTGCCACCATAGTCCCTGATGAACAGCGCATCAGCTTCTGGCCGCAGCATTTTGGCCTCATTCCACAGTGGGTGACCCTGGAGCCCCGTATCTTCGGCTGGATGGACCGTCTTTGCGAAGACTACTGCGGTGGTATCTGGAATCTGTACACACTGAACAACGGTGGCGCATTTATGGCCCCCGAACCGGATGACGATGATGGCGAAAACTGGGTACTGTTCAATGCCATGAACGGTAACCGCGCTGAAATGAGCCCGGAAGCCGCCGGCATTGCCGCCTGTCTGATGACGTACAGTCATCATGCCTGTCGTACGGAGTGTTATGCCATGACGGTCCATTATTACCGGTTGCGGGATTACGCCCTGCAGCATCCGGAATGCAGCGCCATTATGCGCATCATCGACTGAATGGAGAGAAGCACAATGCAACAACTTTCCTTTCTGCCCGGAGAGATGACGCCCGGCGAGCGCAGTCTCATTCTGCGGGCCCTGAAAACCCTGGACCGCCATCTTCATGAACCCGGCGTGGCCTTCACCTCCACCCGTGCGGCACGGGAATGGCTGATTCTGAACATGGCGGGACTGGAGCGTGAAGAATTCCGGGTGCTGTATCTGAATAACCAGAATCAGTTGATTGCCGGTGAAACCCTCTTCACCGGCACCATCAACCGCACGGAAGTCCATCCCCGGGAAGTGATTAAACGCGCCCTGTACCACAATGCCGCTGCCGTGGTGCTGGCGCACAATCACCCGTCCGGTGAAGTCACACCCAGCAAGGCAGACCGCCTTATCACGGAACGTCTGGTACAGGCACTGGGCCTGGTGGATATCCGGGGGCCGGACCATCTGATAGTCGGTGGCAACCAGGTTTTCTCCTTTGCCGAACATGGTCTGCTTTAACCCGTCACAACCACATCACGCTTGTTTTCACTTTTATCTTCTGTCTTCAGAGGTATCACACTATGAAAATCATCACCCGTGGTGAAGCCATGCGTATTCACCAACAACATCCGGCATCCCGTCTTTTTCCTTTCTGTACCGGCAAATACCGCTGGCACGGCAGCACTGAAGCGTATACCGGTCGTGAAGTGCAGGATATTCCCGGTGTGCTGGCCGTGTTTGCTGAACGCCATAAGGACAGTTTTGGCCCGTATGTCCGGCTGATGAGCGTCACCCTGAACTGATGTTCCGTCACCCGGAAAACGAGTACGACCAGATGGACTCAGACGCCGCTGTGGATGAGGCCATTCTCGTCAATGCATACATCTTCACCGAAACCGGTCAGCGCGCCGGCTGACCTGTCATCGTTAAACCATTCTTAACCACTTTTCAGAGAGGATTTTATCGTGTCAGACAAACTCTCCGGGATAACTCATCCCGACGACAATCACGACCGCCCCTGGTGGGGGCTTCCCTGCACAGTGAGGCCCTGTTTTGGTGCCCGTCTGGTGCAGGAGGGTAACCGCCTGCATTACCTTGCCGACCGCGCCGGTATCAGAGGCCGCTTCAGCGACGCAGATGCATACCATCTGGACCAGGCCTTTCCGCTGCTGATGAAACAACTGGAGCTCATGCTCACCAGCGGTGAACTGAATCCCCGAAATCAGCATACCATCACGCTGTATGCAAAAGGGCTGACCTGCGAAGCCGACACCCTCGGCAGCTGTGGTTACGTTTATATGGCTGTTTATCCGACACTGGCACCCGCAACCACCTCATAACCCCGAATATCTCACCTTTAGCACTACCAGTTACAGAGAACTTAAGATGAAAACATTACCTGACACACACGTACGGGAGGCATCGCGCTGCCCGTCTTCCGTCACCATCTGGCAGACACTGCTCACCCGACTACTGGGCCAGCATTACGGCCTCACACTGAATGACACACCGTTCGCTGATGAACGTGTGATTGAGCAGCATATTGAGGCAGGCATTTCACTGTGTGATGCAGTTAATTTTCTCGTGGAAAAATACGCGCTGGTGCGTACCGACCAGCCGGGATTCAGCACCTGTCCCCGCTCTCAGTTAATAAACAGTATTGATATCCTCCGGGCTCGCCGGGTGACCGGCCTGATGACCCGCGACAATTACAGAACGGTAAATAACATTACCCTGGGTAAGTATCCGGAGGCGAAATGATGAAACTGGCCCTGACACTGGAAGCCGACAGCGTTAACGTACAGGCACTGAACATGGGGCGCATTGTCGTTGACGTCGATGGTATTGAGCTCGCTGAACTGATTAACATGGTCTGCGATAACGGCTACTCCCTTCGTGTTGTTGATGAATCTGACCAGACCTCAGCAGAATGCACGCCACCATTTGCTACCCTTACCGGCATACGCTGCAGTACCGCACATATCACGGAAACGGACAACGCCTGGTTGTACTCGCTGTCACACCAGACCAGTGACTTCGGTGAATCAGAATGGATTCATTTTACAGGTAGCGGATATCTGTTACGTACCGATGCGTGGTCATACCCGGTTCTGCGGCTTAAACGCCTGGGGCTGTCAAAAACGTTCCGCCGTCTGGTTGTCACACTTACCCGACGTTATGGCGTCAGTCTCATTCATCTGGATGCCAGCGCTGAATGTCTGCCGGACCTGCCCACTTTCGACTGGTAACCAGGAACAACATGAAATCATTAACCACGGAAACCGCACTGGATATCCTCATTGCGTGGCTGCAGGACAATATCGACTGCGAATCGGGAATTATCTTTGACAACGATGAGGATAGAACGGATTCGGCAGCACTGTTGCCCTGTATCGAACAGGCCAGAGAGGATGTCCGTACCCTGCGTCATCTGCAGCTTCTGCACCAGAACCGGTGAATATCACTCACCACGCTTCATTACCCTGACGCCAGCCTGAATACGGCTGGCGTTTTCGTTTATAAACCAAAAGGAAAAATGATGATGTCAGATACCACACTCTCCCGCCCGGAGGTGGTCAGCGGGCATACGGACGTTATCTATTCCACCTCAGTCTGCCACATTCTGGCTGTACGAAAGAGTACACTGTTGCCAATCGACACAATTATCCGGCATCAAGTGAGCGATATCAGTTAACCGATATAGATGGGGAAGATGCTTTTATCCGGATTGGATCTATCGCGATGGTGCGAGTACCACTTGATGCAATGGAGCCTGTCGAGGCAGATGACGAGTAACAGAGCTCGGTATCTCAATCAGGACCTGATTGTCCTGGTTCGATGCCGAAAACCAGTGATTTTTCGTGTTGGTATCTGTGTTGGTATAGGATGGTGTTGTTTATTATTAACAATTTTAAATCATGAGGTTAAATCGCATGTTTGAGTCCGGCCTTCGCACCAAAAGTATGTAAATAGACCTCAACTGAGGTCTTTTTTTATGCCTGAAATCCAGTATCCGCAAGGCTTTCCTCGCTTTTTCACTCAACCTAAGTCAACCTGATTCAATCTACATCAACTTACTGATGCGGGTACAACTGCGGGTATTTCCCGGTTCGATTATGTTTGTACCCACACAGGGCCCTTGAAAGGATACTCATCATGGCTCTGAGTGATGTGAAGGTCCGTTCGGCTAAGCCGGAAGCAAAAGCCTATAAACTTACTGACGGTGAAGGCATGGTTTTGTTGGTTCACCCTAATGGCTCCAAATACTGGCGACTTCGTTATCGTTTTGGCGGTAAGGAGAAGATGCTGGCGCTGGGGAAATACCCTGAAGTCTCGCTGGTCGATGCCAGAGGTCGCCGGGATGAAGCCCGTAAGTTGTTAGCTAACGGCGTCGATCCTAGTGAGAACAAGAAAGCTGTTAAGGTAGAGCATGAGCAAGAGGTGATAACATTTGAAGTGGTAGCCAGAGAGTGGCACGCCAGCAATCAGAAGTGGTCTGCATCGCATAGCGCTCGTGTATTGAAAAGCCTCGAAGATAATCTCTTTGCTGCTATCGGTAAGCGGAACATTGCTGATCTGAAGACTCGGGATCTGCTTGTCCCCATCAAAGCGGTGGAGTCGTCTGGGCGTCTCGAAGTCGCTGCTCGTTTGCAGCAGCATACTACCGCGATTATACGCTTTGCTGTACAGAGTGGATTAATCGACTACAACCCCGCTCAAGAGATTGCTGGTGCGGTAGCTACGGCGAAAAGACAGCATCGTGCTGCTCTGGAACTTAACCGCATTCCTGAATTGCTTCAACGCATCTATCACTATTCTGGCAGGCCGTTAACCCGACTGGCGGTTGAACTCACATTGTTAGTTTTCATCCGTTCAAGCGAGTTGCGTTTTGCTCGCTGGTCAGAAGTTGATTTTGATACTGCCATGTGGACGATTCCGGGAGAACGTGAGCCACTGGAGGGAGTTAAGCATTCTCAGCGTGGTTCGAAGATGCGGACTCCACATCTTGTACCCTTATCTCGACAAGCTCTCACCATTCTGGAAAAAATCAAAAGCATGAGTGGAAACCGTGAGCTGATCTTCGTTGGTGATCACGATCCGCGTAAGCCAATGAGTGAGAATACGCTTAACAAGGCCTTGCGAGTGATGGGCTATGACACGAAAACGGAAGTGTGTGGACATGGTTTCAGGACGATGGCGTGTAGTTCTTTGATTGAATCGGGATTGTGGTCGAGGGATGCAGTAGAGCGGCAGATGAGTCATCAGGAACGTAGCTCAGTACGGGCGGCTTATATCCATAAGGCGGAACATCTTGGGGAGCGAATGTTGATGCTGCAGTGGTGGGCTGATTATCTGGATGCGAATAGAATGGCGGCTATCACTCCATTTGACTATGCAAAGATTAATAGTTCTTTTCGATAATTCTAGCTAAGTATATGAATATTAACTTTTTTTAATTAAAGGCTTATAACTGAGAAGCCTCCGCCCTAATGGGGAGAGGCTTTTGTCTTAACTCAATCAAGAAGGAAATCGTTATGTAAAACTTTATTTTTTTGTCCGGTATGTGAACGGAAGTGTTAAATATCCACTATGCCTTGTTCGCGCAATGGTCATCCTTTCAATCAAATAACTCCAAGCTTTGCATACAATTCTTTTTTCTCTTTCATGCTGTTATCCAATGGTGCTACTCGCAATGCCGCTTTCAAATAAGCCGCTGCACCAGAGTAATCACGCATTTGCTCGCAAACTAAAATGAGTTGGCTTAACACATGGAACTTCATTGGAGTTGTTTGGTTTACTTTCTCCAATAGTACTCTTGCTTCAGAATATTTCGCTTCAAGGCCAAGGATAGATGATTCTAAATACATGGTGGCCGCGTTTTCTGCTTCAGCTTGCTTTCGTTGCAACAGCCAGAAATTTGCTTGACTGATATTGCGTAACTGTAGGTTTGCCTTAACTATCAACTCGAACAAAGCTGCTGGTTGAGTCAATTTACCCTCAAGTAAGATCGCTTTATTATCTTCTACAACTTTTTCAAAGTCGAATAAGCGATTGGCGCGATACAAGGCAATAAGTTGCTGATGTAAAGCTTGTAGATCTTTACTGCGGCTATACTCCTGCGACGCTAATTGAGCAGCTTTTTGGTAAGATTGATCGGACATTGCTTCAAGTACCGCACTTGACCAGTCCTGAGCAGGTTTAGTTTGAAAAACGGGAGCAATAGCACCAACTTTTAATTGCTTAGTGGCAGCAGAATCAAATGCATGAATTAAGTCGGAAATAGTGGAAAAGCGATCCTCCGCTCGTTTTTGTAAACAAGTAAGAACCACTTGTTCCAGGTCCGTATGAATAGAGCTATTAATCTCTGTCGGAAGCTTGAAAGGTGCGTGGCGCTGAACTTGTGCTGGCGTATCATGGGGCAGCTTTCCTGTCAGCAGCTGGTATAGCAAAACACCTAAGCTATAGATGTCGCCCAATAGTAGCTCTTCCAGGCTGCCTCTACGGCTATCGACGTTGGAGAACTCTGGGGCCGAATACAGCACAGTCCCGCCATTTTCACGGGTACGAACGTAAATTTCTTCTGGTAAAGCTGAGCTGCCAAAGTCCGTCAACTTCACCAGGTCCCGCTCTCCAACCAAAATGTTATGTGGCTTAATATCTCCATGAGATATTGGTACTGGTAATTCGGCCAAATAATGCACAGCACAGAGCACTTGACGATATATTCTGAACAACCGTTCATAGGTCTGGCCAAAATTACGCTGCCTGTCATCGAGCTTTTGCGCCAGGGTTTGGCTGGGAAAATACTCCATTTCAATATAGAACCATTCATTATCTATACGGCCCATATCAAAAATTTGCACAATATTTTCGTGCGGCTCGACGTTTAAAAGCTCTTTACCTTCGGCAAGCTGACGGTCTTCCCGAGTAATATCCTTAGGGATTTTTACTGCGACAATTTTTCCATCTTTCAGGCGTTCCGCCCGCCATACCCAGCCATGGCTGCCATCACCAAGGCATTCAAGTAACAGGTATTTGTCACCAAGGCGTTTATTCGTCCCTGGCAAAAAATGTGCTGATTTTATATTCACATCAACACCTCATAGTGAATTCTGTCCAAAACAATCATGTTCAGGTTTTTGATAAATAAAAAGCGACTAAATACCACCTCAACATCAGGAGCGGCGATTACCTGGGTACCCGTGGACGAAGTAAAACCCATACGGCATATGTCTTTCAGTTTTTGAGTATCAGGTACACCTACTAAGCCCTGGCTCCAGGCACTGAGGACCAGGGTTTTGGGGCAATGATTCCAGCGCTGTGCTGCTTCCAGTAAGTTTTTTAATTTTTCTTCCAGCTTTTGCTGCCCCTTCGCTGAACCATCAAAGCGTTCAAATTCGATTAAACACACAGGCGATGCAGAAGATTTATGAAACCAGCCCGAGTCAGAGCGAATATCAGCACCAAATGTCCCTGGAGCCGGGCATTCCACTACCGCCATAAATGACTGTTCATGCCCGAATGTATTCCAAACGCTACAGCCCAGGCTGTGGACCAATACATCCTGGTCCAATAGCTTACCGCTTGCTAAAAGTGGAAATGTCTCATTTACCCAGGCAACTTCAGGCATAGGCACCTTAGCCACTGAAAGAGCCCCAAACACGCAGTACCTCTGGTGATTCACCACCGTGAATTAATGCCTTACTACCAACTTTAACAAGCAGTGGTGCAGGGATTGAACGACCACACACCAAAGCTTCACCGGTTGATAAACTCGGGAGTTCCTCCAGATCAGCTTTGCTCACCATATCTGATGCTTTAGCTATAAATCGTTGATCGTCAGGGTTCTTTAAGCGCATCGTAATTAGCGTATTGCACTGAGAGGTCACATCTGAATCTAATTTCGATGGACGCTGGCTCACAATGCCAAATCCAACACCAAATTTACGACCTTCACCAGCGATCTTTTTAATAATGCGGTGACTGACTGCGTTGCCGCCGGCCGGGGCAAAATTATGACCCTCTTCGTAAATGATAAAGCATGGGCGCAGCGGGTCCGTTTTGCTCGAGGCTGCTTTTAATATTTCACTAGATAACAGTGCACAAATGACTTGCTTAGCGGTATCACTCAAACCTTGTAAGTCAACAACGACTAAACGCCCCTGTTGATTGCTCGGGCGACCCACCATTTTGTAAATATCAGTTGGCTCAGCCATTGTTGCGCTGTAAAAACTTTTAGCTTCATTAAGCACACGTGAAAGCTTCATCGAGGCGACGGCGGCACTACGGCCTGATAACGCCTTCGCCTCAGCTTCAGAAAGGTCGTCCCACTCTTTTAACTCTTCAATACCATCACCTAATAAGAAGCGTAGGCGGTTAATATCTCGTGGCTCAGTCTTATCTGCATAGCGCCAATAACGAATTGCAACATCGAGTACTCGTTGCTGCGGTTCCGTTAAGCCAGGTAATATTTCAGCAATATCGTCCATTTCAAAATGGTCAAACTGAAGCGCTAATGGCGTATTCTTACTGGCGTATTTATGTTTAAAAGATTCATGCTGCGGCGAGTAAACCTGAATACCTGCACCGGCGGCTTGCAGCTTTTCAAAGGTCTGTTTTATCAGTGGCAGTGCTTCTTGATCACGCTTATCGTCAGTGGCTTCTAAGAAGCTTGAGAATTGCAGATTACCGCCAGCGAGGGCTTTACCGTATTCACCATGTGGGTCAAATACTACTACCGTACCGTTATTAACCGCAACTAAACGCTCAATAATGCGGCCAACTGTATAAGACTTACCTGAACCCGTCATTGCCAGAACAGCCAAATGCTCAGTGACCAACTTGTTCACGTCAATAAAAACAGGAACTGTATTCTCACCTTTGTCGTAGCCTACTAAGTTACCTAAGTGCAAACTGGAGTGTTCATTAAATTCGTAAAAATCACTCAAAAACTGAAAATCGACGGTTTCAACAGCGGTACCCGGGTTAAGCGGGCGACGTGGAATTTTGATTTGACGAGTAACAGGATCGCGGTAACCAACCAGCTCGACCTGAGCAAACATATTCTCACCAGTTACATTCGCACCGGGCAAAAGCTCAAGCTCGGTTACACCATCGCCAAAGCCGGCGTTATAGAGCATATTAGTACGGCTTATCTTGGTCACTCGCCCCAGTACGGCGACTTGCCCCTCATCTTTGCGTTCCTGGTGCATAATGCGTACAAACTCACCACGGCGTACTGAAAACGAGTCTTGTACAACCATAGTTAACTGACTGGCATCACCAGTGTTACCGACTAATTTACCTAAAACTTTATAAGCCATTATTCAATCCCTCATCGAGGCCTGCCAACCACCCTGCCTCAATATCATTATTCTTTAGTGCCTGGTGTAAACCCTGGCGATAAAACGTAGCAAATTTAGGTAAAATACCAAGCTGTTGATAACCAAGTAATTGTGGCAACGGCATTGCATTACCTTTGTTTTGCATATCCAGCACCATCAGGCGAGAGGCAACTAAATCGAGATCAGCACTTTTCCATTCTGGTTCGTCACCCGCTAATTGCACCATTTTTATCTGTCCACCTCGGGCACTACGGAAGTGAAAACCAATTAGACCTTGCTTAGCTTCAATATTGGGTTCAATGCGCTTTTCTTGTTCAGACAAACGAAATGCGATGGTGCGCGAATAGTTGCCTAAAATGCCATTGATAAATCGCAAATCTCCCACGCCAACCAAACTTTCATCCAGTCCTTCCAGATTTTGCATCAACTCTTTAGAAAACCCATCAGATGCTAAAATTTGTTTGCGTCCTTGTTCGGTACGTAAATCTTGTTTGGCGATACTTACAATGGCACTAAAGCGCTCAGCCAAAATGCTCGCAAGTACTACACCATTTTGATTCCAGGGAAAAATTCTGGAGCGATGGTTTTGCCAAAAAGTTTCTATCACTTGTCTGGTTTTTTCGTACTCTTGTTTATGACGGACATTTCTCTCCAGCGGAGCCATATCCCGTGCTAAAAACAACGGCGTATCCAGCAAAATTAAATCGCCAGGCTCATAACCTAAAAGTTTTTTCTCAACTAACTGATAAGCCTGACGAATTTCAATTAAATCAAGCCGTTTACGCTGAGCTTCAAAATCAATATCATCCAGTTCTGATACCGAGTCGCTACCCACCGTGCTGACTTTATTGTCATCTATTAACAAATCTGTGCGCACTGCTGCACTGGCATAAATAAAACCACCCAATACCTTGTCTAAGCACGATTTAGTCGCAATACCGGCTACGCGTAAATTAACAATTGTGGGCTTGGGGACCGCTTTCACTAAGCCAGCATCACGGAATAGCGGCGCCACTTGCTCAATATCACGGACCTGTTTAAGCAAGCGTCCTGCACTTCCCGGTAAGCGAAGCTGGCTATCGATGGCGAGCGATTGCGCTAAATTCATCGTTTTGTTCTCATTCATGCTTATAGCGTTCCTGTGTGTAGCTGCTCGCCAAGTAATGGGGCATAAGCCCAATATTGCGAGGCTTGTAGGCATGTTTTACCGGTAGCTGTTATGCCCGCGTCGTCGATAAAATCGTGCTGCCGCAACATCTCACCCCGCTTGACAATATCAAGGCTATTAACATCAAACATCAGCTTAACCGCATTATGCTCAGACAACGCTTGTAAGTTCATGCCACCGCCAGCGTAGAGTAATAGCAATACAACCAGATCGTGCTTATCTGGCGTGTAGTCAGTTGATGGCGCTTTAGGTTCGATTATTCGTTCAGCAATGCCTGCATGGTCCACAAACCAATTCAACCAGCTCACCAGGAGCTCACTATGATCGAGTAAAGTCAGCGACCACAAAGGTAACGTGGTAAAGGCTAATAGCCCACTGTTGCTGTGTTTTCGTATGTAGCGGGTATGCACTACATCACCGGCCTGGTGCTGGTAGCGATCTGCGCTGCCAGTAAAGCCAGCAATAGCCTGGTCTGTTTCACTGGCTAGCAAAGCGGTTAGCCCCGGTTCCTGCCCCCTCAAGCTCGCTGGTACTAACTGCCAATCCAGTGGATAGGGCAATTGCGCTAATAAGGTAAATTGTTCTGCTTTCAGGTTTATTACCAAAGCGGCACAACCTGCCTGCATAGCCCAGTGATACAGGTGCTGCATAGTATTAGCGTCAGTCAACTCTTCTGCTTGCACTATTAACAAACCGCTGGCTGGCGGCGAGCTAATCCAATCCTTCATTAAGGGGGTAGCCCCCGCAACAGTTTGCAAAAAACGGCCTTTACGATTACTGGCCAGTGCCGCAGATAAATAACGACTCATCGCGTCACCTCTACAAACCAGTGGCAAAGGTAAGGCGCATTTTTACAATGCCTTTGTCTACAAGTCCTTTCTGTTGCTCAGGTGTTAACACGGGTTCCTGATTTTGGCTCAAAGCCTTATAAATCGGTTGCCAATCCGCCAGTGTTAAGCCTGTATCATTTAATATTTGCTCACCTTGACTCTGCCATTTGGCCTGGGTGCTTTCACACACCTGTTGAAGTTCTCTGACACCCAAATTGCTCACATCCTCCAGAGTCAACGCTGCTGGTTCCGCTTGCTTTTGAGAAGCCAATAGCGGTTTTAATAACGGCAGCCAGCTGTTTACCTGTGCGATGGAGTTGCGTCTTACTTGGTTTAGACGCTCTTCAATTTTAAGTAGCTGGCCTTGAATCGGTGTAAGTTGACCGCGTGCCGGTTTTAAAAGCTCTTCTGGTAAATCCCGTAACGATGAAAACTGCCCATTGCGCAAACTGTTTTGCATACTTTGACGCTTGCTCTCTGCATCACTGGGGAGATCGGCAATAGCATCTTCAATGAGCTGTAATTTCATTACCAGTTTTGGTAGCTCTGCAATGTCATCGGCGAACTGATACTCAGCCGTGGCGCTACTAAGCCATTCTTGCAGTTGTTGTGCACGTAGTTTTTGCTCTGTGAGGTTATTAACCAGCTTACTAAATCGTTCTTTGCAGTTGCGGTAGCTGGACAAAATATGCCCCTGAATCTCCGCTATCGGCAACTGTTGATCATTGTGCAGGTTTAAACCCACTTCTTGCGCTAAGGCTGAAAGCTTGTCATGCGCTCTACCTAAATCGAGTTTACGCAGGTAATGCAGTAAGGTATCGCTATCTGCTTGCTGCTCTTTTCGGCCAGTGGCACTGCTGGTATCGTCTTTTAACGCTCCATCTAAAATATGACCTATGGTGCGCAGCGTGTTGGTGTACAGACGTTTCGGAAAATTCGTCAGCGGGGCACACTCTGTTTCAACATCTATGATTAAATCAACGAGTCGGTTGTTGATACGCTCAGCGCTGCACTCAACAAACTCGGCAAATAAACAGGCCTGTTCAATCCGTTGATAAAGCGAGGTCGTTTTGTCTTCTAAGCTGAGAATATGGGCATCTTTTAGCATAGGCCTGGAACTATTAAGCGGTTTAACCTTTGCTACCAGCTCCAGCACTTCAGCGCGTTTGTGGATAAGCCCTGCCAATACTTTCGTGTCGTTGGCCTCGACCATATCAGCCAATTGTTCTTCTTGCTGTTTGAGCACGTTAAATAGCGATTGTGCTTTTTCCAGCTGCTCTTTAGCTTCCACGGTGACGAAACCCAGCTTATTTTTACCCAGTGGCGCGAACATTTCATTAATGCGTGCATAACCATACACGCGGCTCATGACTTCCACATTGGCTGCATAGCTGCCCATATCGTTACCACGGAACCAGTTTTGCGCTTCTCTAATGGCATTTTCTAAGCGGGAGCGCGGGTAGTGCTCCCAAATTGCCTGTTTTTCTGTTGGATTGGTTAAAGTGAGTAAGTTCAGCTCTCCACACCACCACATCCAGTCATTAAACACGCCTTTGGCGGTAACACTCGTTTCAGCCACATAGGCGAAATAAAACTGTTGCTTAAAGCCTTCGAATTGCCACTTGTGCTTTTTATTAGGGTGAGCAATACGGGCTAAAAATAATGGGATCTGCGCCTGGCTTCGCTGCACATTATTAAGTTCAGTAAATAGCCCGGCATGTTCATCGGCAGTGTAACCTTTGGCAATATAGCTGCCCGGCACCTTAAGTTTATCCAACAAGCTGCTCAGCTCATTCACTGGCACGCCGTGTTGCTGCTGTAAATCGAGAATGCCATTTAACTCAGGGTGAGCAATGGCCAGCTGATACCAGCCTTTAAACAACAGGTCTCGGTCATTCGGTGATAATTTACCATCTACCTTTAACGGCCAGGCAATTAAACCGCGCTGCTGCAAACGCTGGCGCCACTTGTGAATGGCATCCGTGGCAAAGGTTGTCAGGGCATGCAGCTTGTTTTTGAATTTCGCGGTAAAGCTGTCGGCAGTTAAATTCACGCCGTGCAACTGACATGCTGCCAAACTTAAGCCAATACGCTCTAACTGGTCTGCTTCGCTTGGGTTGACATAATGCAGCAGTATCGCATCACGCAACTCATTTCTTTCATCCAGTCGGCTGTATTGCTCCATGAGATGTGCAGAAGCAGTTAACGCTAATACTGGCGTGCGACCATTTTGGTGGCTGTGGTTTGCCGCAAAGGTGTGAAGATTGTTCAGCTCAATTAGGTTGCTGACCCAGGCAAACAAGGCTTTACCTTCTGGGTGAAGCTTAAATCCATCCAGGGTAAGTAAACCACCCTGGCGGCCACGGGGCTCGGTTAAAATGGCCAAAGGTGCATCGTCGCTGCCCGCTTTATTACTCAGCAAGTTTTCATCATAGGTCCAGTTGTTATCAAGTAATCTCACAAAGCCCGTTACACGGGCTAATGCCTTGATGAGCGGCTTCTGGCTACTTTGTTTGCTAAGTTCACTCATTGCCTGTTCATGAGCGTCGCCCATGGCGGGATCTTTAAAAATCAGTGAGTTTTGCTGGGCACTGCGATAGCGCAAATCCAGGCGCAGTAACATCGCCACACTGGGGCCAATATGCGTTGCTTCGCTGGCGTCCAGTTCGGTAGTTTCACCCACTAGCTTGTGCCATAAGGCATCGGCAGCGAATTCAATCGCTGGGTGGTCATACAGCAAGCTGAGTAAGTATTTAAACTCACCTTTTGACAGAGGTAGTAATACCGCGCCTTTATCGCCGCTTGCGGCTTGTTCTTTAATTGAAAAAGTACGCAGGTTATCCAGCAAAGTATCTAAGTTCAGCGCTTGATCTACTGCAGGGTAGTACCATTCATCTTTATCGCGGCGGAATTTGGCTTGCTCCAGGGCTTGTCGGCACTGTAGGCGGTCAATGCTCAGTTTGCGGTAATGAGCGGCTATGGGTTCCAGATCTTCGTTTTTCAGCGCCAGCAATTCTGTGGCATAGGCCATTTCAGCTAAGCGCACGGGTAATTGGCCGTAGAGCAAACTACGACATTCGGTCAATAGTGCCTGGTCGCGAGTTTGAATGCCTTCTATCGCGCCTTTATCCAGCACATGCCTGGCTACGCGGCCAGAGCCTGCCAGCACAGCTTCAAATAAATCGCCCACATCCTTGATACTGCGGCCTGCTTGTTGGTATTGGCTCAGCACTGCATCCACATTAGCCATGACCACGTTAAACCAACCGAAGTTGGCACCACTCATGGCGTATGCAGCTTCCACTAAACCAGCAGGGTAATTAAAACCCAGCTTGCCGTCTTTTAAGAGGCTTGCCACATAGTCTGATACATCGGCAAAGGCATTATGCTCAAGTTCCACTAACTCAAAGCGGCGTGCGACCGATTGAATTTCACGCAATTGCTGGCCAAGCAGTGGTGAACACAGCGCCACATAGCGCAACCATGGAAGTTTACGACGAGGGTCTTCCTCTTTAATTGCTTTACCAATCAGGCGAATGGCCTGGCCATCGAGGCGTTTATCTTGTTCATCTTCCAGGCCAAAAGTGGCGGCTTCTGCAACGGTTTCCAGCTCATCCAGCACCACCAACATATACTGCACGCCAAAACTCTTTAATACTTTATAGGCGGCTTGCACCAAACTGACTACCAGCGTTTGGTCAGTATAGAGGTCTTCTTCACTGTGGTTGGCGTTCAGCTGTAAGGCATCTGCTAACAGTTCAGATTTAAAGCCAAATGGCATTAAGCGTTCATAGGCTTGTTTGGCAATTTCACTTTGAATCGATCCATCAAAGGTTTGGGTGGCCAGTGGTAATAGCGCCTGATATAAACCAAAAGCAAACCAGTTATCCGAGTTTTGATAATCTGATGCTACTTGCGAGTAGCGAATGTAGAGCGCCAGGTATTTGTCTTGCGTGTCGCGATTAAACAGCTGCTTATCGTGCAGTTGGCCTTGTTCGTCGCGGACAAACCAGCCCCTGGAGCAGTCGTTAATTTGTGCGACCAATTCATGGCCTAAACGTGATTTACCCCGACCCCATTCGGCTTCGACGGCAAACACATGGGCAAAGCGATCATCGTCGTGATCCACCGTATGCAAAAAGGTTTGAAAGCGTTTAAAAAAGCGGCTCTGGCCCACTAACGGGTCGCGAGGTGGATAATCTGATACACCCGTCGCCGCCCAGCGATGTTGTTTTGCCAGGCTATCAACCATCTGTTCGTTTAATTCAAAACTCATAACGACGATCCTTGAAGGTTTATTCTATTGGCGGCGCGTTTTTTATTGGCATAGCAGTTTTGCGCCAGTTGCTTAATGGCCCGTTGTAACGTTTGGCTTTTGTAGCCAAATAGTGGTGCTAACGGCAGGCTATAACAGGCATCGCTGAAGCTTGTATGAATTCGATATTGGCCGGACTCACCACGACCCGCCTCGGTAAATTGCCAGATTTTTTTTGCCAACAATTCGGCAATGAATGAGCTCAGGACGCGGTTTAGGCGGTTGATGCTTTCCGTGTTCGCATCGAGTGCCGGGTAGAGGGGTATATTGAGCTCACCGAGCAGAAGCACAAGAAACTCGGCCAAACTACCCAGACTCACCTCATCACCTTCAATGCCCTGTACCGCCACATTTATTTGACCGGGGGCAAAGGCATTTTGCCCGGCAGGTAAGGTGAGCAACAAACCGCCACGTTGCTCGGCAGCCCAGGCATCTTGCACAAAGATAATTAGACTGAGTAAAAATAACCAGGGCTGTTGGGCGAATAGCTCGGTAAGCGGCATGTTGTCATGACCCGAGCGGGACACCAATAACCAATCGGCATTGGGTTTAAGGTTATGTTCATCAAGCAAGGTATTAGGGAGTGCTAACAACCGCCCACTACACCAGTTATTTGTCAGTTGTTTTGCGGTGACATCCACCGCTTGTATAGATGCCGGTGGTTCATTTTGTTCGCTCACGGTAAACAGGGTATGGCTGGTGCGCAAAATACGGCATAGAGCGGGAATGGCAGCATTGTCGTTTAGGCTATGACCGAGTAAATCCCGTTCGGTTTGCGCCAATGGGCTTGCAATGATTTGTGGTGAGAAGTCTGCGTTTTCCAACTGGGCTAAGACCCATTCACTGGCATTGCCCAGTTGCTGAATGAGTTTAACCAATACCATTGGGTCACTCATCGCGCCAGCTTCCTGGCAGCGAGCGGCGGCTAAATTTATCCAATGTTGGCGAACATCTGGGTTTAAGCCCAACAACGCTAATTGCCATTCACCCGACTGGCTTAAATCACTAAAGGCATCAAGTAATGGTGCAGTGAGGCTAAAGGCGCTAATGATATCCGTTTCAGCGTCTTTCTTTTTCGGCTGTATTATTGGTTGTAACAGTGACCTGAGGGCAGGCACAGCCGCCAGTAACAACGCTGCTTTACTGGCGGTTAAACCGCCTTGATGCCAAAGCTGCAGGCAGAGGTTAAGTGCCGCTTCGCTATTTACGGGGTCGTTATTTTGCCTGGTTGTAATGCTGTCCATGCCCCTTGTCTCCATCTTTACTCTTCAGCCTCCGCTTACGCCGCCTCTTCCAACAAACTGTATAACTCATCCACATCGCTAAATAGCGGTGTGGCGCCTTCTATGGCATAACCCTCAGCGCTCAGTTTACTTAAAATCGCTTGATCAAAGCTGTTGTCGCCATCTTCCAGGGCTTGTTGAGCCTGGATTAATTGTTGCTCGGTCAGTTGGCCTTCGATTAATGACTCAACTAGAGTTTTGGCAGATGCTGTTAACTTTTTTGCATATGCTGCCGTAGTAACGGCTAGTCTCAGCTTACTTCCTATTTCTCTATTCTTCGCTATGTCAATCGGAATCAGAATATTTAACAGGTTTTCTGAAGTCACTTTTGGTACAACGCTGCCAGTAGTCACACCTTTCCAACACGGAAAGTGTTTATCTAGGAACCTACAAATAGACTCAATATCATATTCATCTTTTACCTTTAAAACCCAAACATGGTTGTTTGCCCAAAACTTTCCATCAGCTACATTTGCACAGCCAATAGAGCCATCTTGCGCAATAATCAGATATTTACCGTTGAAATTGAATTCGGTATGAGTATCTATTGGACCTGATGCGCCATAGTAAAAATATGGTCCGGGTACTCTTTCTTCCGATTTAATAGGGTCGCCACATTTGCATTTACTAATGAAATTAGATAGTTTTGATGAATTCCTAAAGGTCATTTGACTATCGGCCGCACGTGCAAACTCAGGAGCTAAAGACACTGCTGATAATACCTGTTGTTTCATTCTTCTAGGTTTCAATGTTAATGAATCAACAAGGTTGAAGTGAAATAAATCTTTAATTTTTCTATCAGCCATTCCTTCAAGTCGTTTCGCCCAAGCGCGCAACTGCTCGGCTTGGCGAACTTTATCCCCGATGTATTTTTGGGCTTTATGCTCAGGTCTAAACAGCGGAATAGACTTAATATGTTCATTAGAAAGATTTAATTGCCCGGTAGAACCGGATACCCCTGCTTCCAATAAGCGTTGACCATGGAAGCTATTTAAAAATGAGCAAATATAGTGACTATCAGCCTTGTCAGGGCGAACAACAAAAAGATGGTCATTCGTATATGCTTCTTCGCTATAGCAATAAATCGATGCCCGACCAATTGTTCCTGAACCTGAACGTGTAATGACAATATCACCATATGCGAGCTTCTGTTTTTGAATTTGATCTTTTGTTGACGAGTCAATCCAATCAATGTCATCAATCGAAACTAACATGTCATTAGTATTTTTAGGTTTAATGCACTTTAAGCCCTTCTCCGCATACTTAGGAGACTTTCCTTGCTGAATTGGTTTTGTGCATACCGCCTGCAGTGAGCAATTTTTCAAGCTAAGAATATGATTTTTTGCTTGCGTAATTTCTGGTCTGTAGGTTTGCGCAGTCAAGAAATCCTGCAAATCAGAAGTGCTAATGCGGTTTATATGAAATGTTTCGCGTAAGGTATCTACAGACATTACACACCCCGCTTATAAGCCGAGACAATCTTATCCAGATCGTTAGCGACACCAGCGTTATAGTCTTCGATATTGTTTTTCACCACGTAGCCCAAGGTTTCAGCCACTGCCATAAATACGTCGGTTTGTGGCTCGGGCAAAAATTGCTCTGGCTGGTTGGGGTTAGCATGGCGTTTTTGTAAATACAAAATCGAGGTTTTGGCCCCCGTGCCGGAGAGTTTAAAGCAGTCGCTCGGCAATGAAATTACTGCTTTTACAATAGCTTTACCGCCAACAAACTCGCCGGTTTTTTCGTCTTTTCTACCCATGATGTACTCACGGACATAACGGTCGCCGGAGTTACATAAAATACCATCGGGCAGCACTATTAACAGACGGCCTCCGGGTTTAAGCAGTTGCAGGCAGCGGTCGATAAAAAGTACTGCTGGGTCAATAGTGGCACCTACCGGTTGCCAGTTGCCCTTGCTATCGGGCTTGCTGCCCAGCGCGAGCCCTGCGGTTGTAGGCTGCAGGCTGTAAAACGGCTTTTTATCAGTCCCGCCCGTTCTGCGCAAATCGGTACGATAGCCCGCCCATTTAGGCTCGCCGTTTTCATCCAGCTCTAAATCACCGATATCCTCCCACTTCATTTTTACGTGGTCATACCAGGCGTTGTAGCTATCAACGACTTTTTTGGTCGGGCGAAAACCACCGAGCACTTGCTCCATATTGGCTTCGTAATTGGCTTTTGAGTTTTGACCATTTTTGCCTTTATCAAATTTAGGCGTACCGAACGGCGGGTTGGTGCAAATAAGGTCAAAACTATTCGGCTTCAGGGCGTTAGTAGTGAGTGAGTTGTCGGTATAGAAAATCTGCGCTTTGGGGGCACCTTGCAATGCCATATTCACGCGGGCCAGCATTACCATGCGTGGTGCAGCATCGGCACCGGTAAATGCACAGTCGCGTAATTTCTGTTTCAATGATTCTTTTTTATCGTCGGCCAGCACCAGCTTAAAATCGATCCATTTATCAATCTGGCTTAACGCCACCGAGCCAAAACCAAAGGAGCCACAGGTGGGGTCGCAAAAACGAAAATCGCCATTGGCTAAGCGCGATCGCATTTCATCATCATCGTCGATGTCGTGCATAGCAATTTCTAGCATGGCCTGTTTTACTGGGTTAGGTGTTAAATAAACGCCAAGGCCACCTTTGGATTCAAAGTTAGCGCGTAGGAATACATCAAACACTCTGCCGAGTAAATCTCCTGACACATCAGCCAACGTGCCGTGTTCTTTAGCGATTTTACCGTCGTTGGTTTTTACCGGACCCAGGTTTTGTATTGCTTCCAGCAAATCCTGGTAGTTTTTCGCAACAGACAGCCGCAGGTGTGTTTCTTTACTAAAGATGGGGTTACGTGAGCCATCATCTGAGATCACAACGTAGTTTTCGTGGCTTTTAAATTCCTCAAAGGCGGCTTTGATTTGGGCAACGGCTTTATCGCCGTGGCTCTCCACATATTGCCAATTAAAGACATCACGAAAACGCAGGGTATTTCCCTCATCATCTTTAAAGGTAAGGTCTTCATCGTGATGCAGGCGGAAAGTTTCTAAAAACAGAAGCTTAGCTACTTCCTCAATAATGTCGTTCTTGTCGTTTACCTTGTCTTTGGTAACGCGATAAACATTTTCATGGAAGGCATCAAATCGCTGCATTAAGCGTGTATAAACACGCATCGACCAGCGAAAGGTTGGATCACGCTCCATGCGATCAAAGCTACGTAATTCTTCCAGACCAGGCAGGGTATCTGCACCGTGGGTACCGTCAGATCCATCGGCACCGAACAAGGCCAAAATACGGTGGTTCAAGCCATCGTCCACAACGGCATATACTGGCCAGTCACCTTCGATATCACTTAACAGCTGATAGGCTAAATCATCAAACTTTGCAGTGTCAGCGGCGTATTCCCAATGGCCTTCTGTCAGCGCAATCAACATGACTGGTGGCGTTAAGTTGCCTTCAACCAGGCCTTGAATGAGACCAGCCTTGGCGAATTCATGCTCGGGTAATTCGACCAATGGCTGAGTAAACTCGGAGTGCTGTTTGACCAGTTTATTGAACAGTGCTTCTAGCTGCTGTTGCGGGTCTTGTTTTTTTGCTTCTTTTGCCATGATGTTTTCTAAAATCCTTTAATACAGCCAATGGTTACTACAAATGCCGGCTAATTTATCAGTACCAGCAAGGGGCCTTTAATCTCTATCTGCGCGTGCTTCTGTGCCAGTTTGCGTATCTGCTGTTCAGTGGTCGTAATACCAGCAGGGAGCTTTTTCAGTACTTGTGCAAGGGGCATGCGCCCACCAGCTTGATGCAACAATGATACCAAATGTGCCGCGATATCAGGTATAACCTGGTACGTTGCCGTTGTGGGCCCTTTTAGATGATTACTTTGAGGCAATGAGGCAAGCCATAGCGAAACTTGAGACTGGCTAAAGCCAAGTGTTTGCCAGAGGGTTTGGTTCTCATTAAATACAACGGCGGCGCTTCTGGGAGTTGCTGTTTGCTGAGTTATTAGTTGTTCCAGGCTTTGTCGCTGGTATTCATGGGTCATCTCATGCCTCCACTATAGGATACTGAAGCAGCCATCCGATCCAGTTTGGGGCTCATTGTACAGGACACGTCATTCGGCCACATCATCCTCTCACCGCGTTTTGCCATTATCCGGTATGGCACAACCCATAATTTTAAAGTCTCCGAGAAAGCAAAATGCTGCGGTATCGGTTGGCTAAAGTCATCATGCGCAGGGTAAATCAGATACATTTCGCCATTCCCACCAAGATATTTTTGTCCGTAGGCAAACATTTGATAGAAGTCAGCTTGTGCCAGTCCATAGAGTGATTTTGTCTGCTGGCTGCTATTCACCAGCTTCCATTTTGTATCCATCACCATTTCGGTTTGAACTGGTTTATTTGATTGAATCAGCAAGTCGGGGCGAAGCTTAAAGCAATCTTTAACTCCATGCTTTACCAAAGAATAAGTTGCTGCTTGAGGTAAAACCTTGAGGTGAGAAGGTAATTCGTAGGGTAGGGTCTGTGCCACAAAGGATTCAAATACCGCTTCCATAGGGAACAAAAGTGATATCGCTTTGGTGTTTCCCTGCAAAGCACTCGGGCTCATTCCCCTCAGGATCAATTGCGCCCATGCCATTGGCTCGTTGTAATGAGCCATACCACGCTCGAGGCGTAAGTTGTTTATATCACGTTCAATATCCCGGCTAAGTGGAATACCGTCAAACGCAAAGCGCAGTTCGTAAAGCCAGCGTTGATTCTCTGATGACAGCTTTAGACTAAGAAGCTTATCTAGCGCGGAGTGTAAGAGCCGATTGGCTGCACAATCAGGCATGTAGTCATCATAATCGACACAAAACTTATGGCGATTCACCGCGTTATGTCGCAGCTGTGCAGAAAGCATCAGCTTGCCCTTCATAAAAGCCAGATTACCTTGCTTGCTCACATAGTCGGAGCGTAAACCCTGTTTAAGCAATTGGCTGACGCTATGCAAAAACTGGTTAATAAAAATCTCAAGCAAAGGCATACGCTGAGCCTGAAGAGTGGCTTGCTGGGTTTGAATATGTCGAAACCCAGGCAGATGGCTTAGCATCGTCAGCAATGTTTGACGTGCATTAGCCGCTGTGAGGTTTTTACCAACCTTGGGCAGTATCTCAAGCTGGAAACCGTGAGGTGTTGAAAGCATCCCTGCGTAGTTTTGAACCTGAAGCAATTTGAAGCCTGAGCGAGAGGTGAGTTTGAGGAACTGGCTCCCTTGATTACTTGCCAGGCTAAGCGCTTCTAAATAATTAAAGACCTGTGGAGGCACCGGTTTTGCGCCAACTGAAGCCGCTTTTCCACTCCCCAAGAGGTCATATTCAAAAACGGAGATAACTTCACCCATGATTTACTGCCTGCTCATCAAGGGGAGTCTGTTGGGGCTGATAAATTGAACGATAAGCCTGTGGAATATTCCAGATCTCTTGATCGAAATCTTTGAGCTCATAAGCTGTTGATTGCTGATCATGGCGTCGTAAACCATGGTTGTTACCAAAAAGCGTATCGAGATCGTCGGTTTTCTCAATCACGAATTGCAGGTTGTCGTCTTGCTTTTGATTGTCTGCCAGCACCAACCGGATCTTGTTCCAGTCATCGAAAAAGTATTCCTGTAAAAGCGGAATGATCTTTTTCTGGAATGCGATCTTCAATTGTTTAAACGCAGCTTCTTCATCACCGGCATCGAGTGCATTTTTTACCGGCATAAAGAACGCATGCCCCAGCGTATGTTCACGATCGTAAAGAGCCTCGATGCGGCTATTGAGTTTCTCTAACAACGACTCGAGCTCTATGCCTTTCACCTTAGCTTCACTCAGTAAAGAGAGATCAGGCATCATTTCGACAAAGTCAAAGCGACGGCGCAAAGCCGTGTCCATCAGAGCTAAAGAACGGTCCGCTGTATTCATGGCTCCGATGATATCGACATTGCCGGGTACGCTGAAGTGATCACCGCTATAAGCCAGTTGCAGGCTCATCGCATTGGGCATGCCTGCACGCTTGTCTACTTCAATGAGTGAGATTAGTTCACCAAAGATCTTGGATATGTTGCCGCGATTGATCTCATCAATGAAAATGGCGTAGCGATGTCCTGGATCGGCATTCGCACGTTGGCAAAGGCGCATAAAGATACCCGGCTCAATGGGATAAGAGATATTGCCACTCTCGTCAGAGCGAGCGCGTATACCTTCAATAAATTCTTCATAGCCGTAAGATTGGTGGAACGTAACCACCGCAAAACGCTGGATGGCTTCGGCAGATTTAGGGCCACGTTTAAGTTCGGCGTAGAGCTCTACCAAATCCTCCACTTGCTCGAGCTGTGAATCAACTAGAAACCATTCGCTGTTATCTGTTTTGTTAAATACGGCAGGCTCACGCCGATTCTTATAATCAACGGTTAACGACTCGGGAACTGTATAGGATTGCAAAGCTGCCCAGGCAGTATTCGATAGATTGCCATTACGACCGTTTAATAATGCCTTACGTTGAAACCACATATGTTCAATAATTTGGCGAACTTTCGCTCGTTTCCCAAGATCGAGCAGCACCAGCGTTATAACCTGCATCCAGTTCAACGATTCAAGGCGAGAATCCAGCCAGGCATCACGATCAGCGGGAACAGCATGAGAAGTGTACTCTTTCATTTTTTGCTGCAACCTGAAGGTCTTGCCAGTGCCAGGGGGGCCAAAGAAGATCACGTTAGTTGGTGAATGTAGGATGATCTTGTTCTCGATGGGCTCACTGCGGGTTATGGATGTAGTGCTAGCTACTTTCTCCTGCTTTTGTTCATTATCGCGTTCACGGAGCAATTCATAGAGATGCCAGATGGCCATATTCACATAATAAGGATCTGTATCAGGAGATTGGGCGTGTATGGCTTGTTTCAATTCATAGTTTTTCTGTAACCAATTTCCGGTCAGTACCAAACCGAGATGGAAGTGCTGATTTAAGAATTCTGCTGCTTTATTAAAAGCATTCTCATCCACAGTACTGGTGTAGTTTTCTGGCGAGAACGCGGCAAAGACGCGATTTCTCAAACTCCAATACATACGCTTGAGAAGTCCGTTTTCTTTAGCTTGTTGAAGTGCATTGCCAACATATTGGTAAGTTTCTTCATCCGGCTGTTGCCGAATTCGTTCAGTTAGTTCTCTAAGCAGTGGCAGGCTTTGCTGATATTCTGCTAAGGATGGAACGCCCTGGCGAATACTTGCAATGCCGTTGTCACGCTCATACCAAAGCTGTTTGACCAGACCATCTGTTGCAGGCTCAGCAAAAGTTGAGGTTTGCTGTAGCAAAGTCGTAAACGCACGGTATCGCTGATACCATCTGGAAGCTGTGTAATTTTTATCTTTCGCCAGGGCATCAATCAATTCACTAATCGTTAGCCTACCGGCTTCGACACTATCTACAAGAGTCATCGTGACTTTTCCTCTGTTGTGACATTACTTATTCTTTAATTAATATGAGGTATTCTAACTATATTGAGTTAATCGTTGTGACAAGTGCCGGTTATATATACAACTATCTGTTAACTCAGCTCTAATTTAAATACAATGTAAGGTTGTAGGGTGAATGCTGTTATCAACCTCACCCCCTAAAAACCTCTTTCCGATGCCACTCTACAAACACCTCATAAGGGTAATTTTTACGCACCTGCGGCA
>ENA-OWOC01000043-OWOC01000043.1-gut-metagenome-genome-assembly--contig:-NODE-43-length-83736-cov-4.922877_pt1 | contig 83736 bp, 67 predicted proteins | sample MGYA00248245_ERZ651791 | MGnify/ENA primary metagenome ERZ651791 (study PRJEB26908, sample SAMEA4031703) | gut metagenome | biome: gut; feature: normal infant; material: stool | place: China | collected 2015 ...
AGATGAATGAGTGACTGGAGTTCAGACGTGTGCTCTTCCGATCTGGTAATCTGGAGAGGAATCGATACAGATTTGCTGAAGCTGCTCTCCGCTCTGGTAGTGGCGGTATTCCTGGCAATCCCTGTATGGAAAAGCCGGTATTTCTCAAAGCCCATAAAAAAGGGAGGTAAGAACTGATGCTGGAGATAAAACACATTTCAAAGACGTTCAATCCAGGAACCGTCAATGAAAAACAGGCGCTGAAGGATCTGAGCCTTACGCTGAAAAACGGGGATTTTGTGACAGTAATCGGAGGAAACGGCGCCGGAAAATCTACGTTGCTCAACGCCATTGCAGGAGTCTGGCTGGTGGATGAGGGACAGATTCTCATCGACGGCAAGGATGTGACAAAGCTCCCGGAGTTTAAGAGGGCCGCTTTTCTGGGCAGAGTATTCCAGGATCCTATGAACGGAACCGCGGCGACTATGGGAATCGAGGAAAATCTGGCGCTGGCCTTCCGCAGAGGAGACAAGAGAGGTTTAAGACAAGGAATCAATAACAGTGAGCGCAAGCTGTACCGGGATCTTTTGGCAGGCTTAGGCTTGGGGCTGGAGGACCGGCTGACTTCCAAGGTGGGCCTTCTTTCCGGCGGACAGAGACAGGCGCTGACCCTCCTGATGGCCACCTTAAAGAAGCCCAAGCTGCTGCTTCTGGACGAGCACACGGCGGCTCTGGACCCCAAGACGGCGGCAAAGGTGCTGGACACCACGGAGACCATCGTAAACCGGGACCACCTGACCACTTTGATGATTACCCACAATATGCGGGACGCCATCCAGATCGGCAACCGGCTGATTATGATGAACAACGGCCGGATTATTTATGATGTGGAGGGCGAGGAGAAAAAGCGTCTGACGGTGGAGGACCTGTTAAAGAAGTTCGCCCAGGAGAGCGGCGAGGAGCTGGCCAACGACCGGATGATGCTGTCCAATTAGATAAGAAAACCTGAATTTCTTCTGTTTTCCTGACGCTGAGGCGAAATTTTAAGGAAATTTTCATACTTATAATATCGCTTTTGTGTTATACTAAAATCTGTTATGTTTTCTGGGATTGCGGGCGGACGCAGTGGAGAGCAATCCGGTATCATATTGATATATATGTACAAACATGTAGATTTGGAGGCGGAAGAATGTCGGACCATAAAGATTATTCGTCCATTTTAAATAAAGCCAGACGGCGCAGAAAAAGAAGATGGGGCTGGGATCCCAGACTCCTTCTCATGATTGCAGGCGCCGTTCTGGCTTTGGCTTTGATTATTTTCGCGGGATTTCAGATCAGCCGGGCAGTTTCAGGAAGCGCGGGAAATGGTCCGGACTCCCCTGCGGCGACTCCGTCGGATGCCGTCCCGGCCCAGGACAGCCAGGTGGATGAGGCGGCGGAGGCGGCCAGACAGCTGGCGGAGGAGACGCAGAAGGTGATTGATTCCTACGAAAATCTAGGAATCGTTCAGGTGTCCGGATATCTGAATATCCGCCGGGAACCCAGTCTGGATGGGGATATTATCGGAAAGCTCTCCGGGGATGGAGCTTGTGAGATTCTGGAAACCGATGGAGAATGGACTCATATTACATCCGGTGGAGTGGACGGCTATATCAGCAATCAGTATCTTCTGACGGGGGATGAGGCCAGGGAAAAGGCGGAGAGCCTGGTGAAGCTTCGTGCCATTATTACGGCGGACAGCCTGAATATCCGGCAGGAGCCGACGCTTGATCCTTCCAATGTAATCGGACAGGCTTTGGAAAATGAGCGTTATGTGGTTCTGGGAGAAGAAGACGGATGGATCCAGATTGAGGAGGGTTACATTTCGGCAGATTATGCCAATGTGGAGTACGCCCTGGATGAGGGACGCAAGATGGATCTGAAGGCCCAGGCTATCAACCAGTATGATAATCTGGTGATTTCTAAGGTAAACAACTATCTGAATGTCCGGGAAGAACCGAGCCAGGACGGAAAAATTATCGGAAAGATGACCAGTAAGGCGGCAGGCGAGATTTTGGAGACCCTGGACGGCTGGTATAAGATCAAATCCGGCCCTATTACGGGATATATTTCTGCGGACCCTCAGTATACGGCTACCGGGCAGGAAGCCATTGATCTGGCTATGCAGACAGCGGATTTGAAGGCTGTCATCCGCACGGATGTGCTGAATGTGCGGACAGAGCCAAGTACGGACGCCAAAATCTGGACGCAGATTGTTAAGGATGAACGGTATTCCGTGGTGGCCCAGCTGGACGGCTGGGTACAGATCGAGCTGGACTCCGTGGATGCGGAGGACGGTTCGGAGACGGACAAGGCCTACATTTCCACCCGGGACAACAATGTGGAGGTGCGGTACGCATTAAATGAGGCGATCAAGTTCTCGCCTGACGAAATTGCGGCCAGCAACGCGGCTTCCCTCCGGTCCAGGATTGTAAATTATGCCCTTCAGTTTGTTGGTAATCCCTATGTGTGGGGAGGAACCAGTCTGACCAACGGAGTAGACTGTTCAGGATTTACTATGAAGGTGCTTCAAAACTTCGGCGTTTCCCTGCCTCATTATTCCGGCTCTCAGGCTCAGATGGGCAAGGGGATTAAGTCCAGCGAAATGCGTCCCGGCGATCTGATTTTCTACGCGGGCAGCAACGGAAGGGTCAACCATGTAGCTATGTATATCGGAAATGGACAGGTGGTACATGCGGCCAGCAGAAAGAGCGGAATTAAAATCTCTACCTGGAATTATCGTTCTCCGGTAGCGATCCGTAATGTGCTGGGAGATTAAAGAAAATAGGGATAAAAGCAGGCGCTTCGGAACTTTCTGCCTTAGAGGGCGGGATATTCCGAAGCGCGTTTGCGTTTGTAACCCCGGTGTACTTAGTGTCTCCGGCGGATATTTTCCTGGTTTTCGCGCAGACTATGAAGGACGGGAGAAGGTTTCCCGGATGACGAGAAAGGAAGAAAATGCGCTATGGGTAAGGGAAAAAACAGCCAGAAACGGAATGAACTGGATACGGAAAAGAAGCGAGAGGAGACGGCGATTCAGGAAAAAGAGGACGCTCATCTGGAAGAATACGGACAGCTGACGCTGGACAGGAACAAGGGAAGCAGACGAATCCATCTGATTACCATTATTGGAGAGGTGGAAGGACATGAGAACCTTTCCGGGAGCAGTAAAACTACCAAATACGACCATATTCTGCCCCAGCTGGCTCAGATTGAGGACGATGAGAGCGTAGAGGGGCTGCTGGTGCTGCTGAATACTTCCGGAGGGGATGTGGACGCCGGATTGGCGATTGCGGAGATGATAGCATCTCTTTCCATTCCTACGGTGTCCCTGGTGCTGGGGGGCAGTCATTCCATCGGTGTGCCTCTGGCGGTTTGTACGGACTACTCCTTTATTGTGCCCTCCGGAACCATGATGGTCCATCCGGTGCGGATGAACGGAATGGTCATTGGAACCGCGCAGACTTATGAGTATTTTGAGATGATTCAGGACCGGATTCTCACCTTTGTGTCCGGGCATGCCGATATCGCTTACGACCAGTTAAAGGGGCTGATGCACAATACCAGGATGCTGGCCCGGGACCTGGGAACCGTACTGGTAGGGAAGGAGGCGGTAGACGCCGGGCTCATCAACGAAGTAGGCGGCATAAAGGAAGCGCTGGGGAGACTGTATCAGATGATTGAAGGCAAAGGCTCCCGGGACGGCAAAAAATAAATGGGCGGCGTTGCAATTTCTGCGATTCTTTTGTATACTATTATACAGACCTGAGGGACATGTATTCTCAGGAAAAGACTTGCTAAGATGGACAGGAGGCTGTTTGGGTGGCTGATTCAAAGAAACGAATAACGACCAGAAAGAACTCCGGAGGGACGAAATCCTCCGGAAGAGGAAGAAAAAGCCAGAGCAAAGGAGCTCAGAACCGGCAGGCTGAAGAACAGGATATGGGATTTATGAGAGCAGAAGTGATCATCATCTGCTCTTTTGCTGTTGCTGTGTTGCTGTTTCTCAGCAATTTCAGGCTTTGCGGCGCAGTAGGAGAGGTACTCCGAAGTTTTCAGCTGGGAACCTTTGGGACCGTAGGATTTCTTCTGCCGCTGCTGATTTTTATCGGCACCTGTTTTCATATGTCCAATCGTGGAAATATGTACGCCGCTCTGAAGCTGGGAGCGGTGATTTTAACGGCGGTGGCGGTATGCGGCCTGCTTCAGCTGCTGTTTGGCACTGTTCCCGAGGGGGCCGAATGGATGGACTATTACAATCAGTCTTCCGCTTCCGGCCGGGGCGGCGGCCTTTTGGGCGGTATTTTAACTTCACTGCTGATTCTGGCCCTGGGACGGGCCGGAGCCTATGTGATTTTGCTGGTGGTTTTGATTTTATCCATTGTCTGCATTACGGAAAAGTCTCTGGTTTCCGCTCTCAGAGCGGGAGGCGGGAAGGCCTATCACTATGCCAGAGAGGATATGGGCCGCAGGAGAGAGGAGCATCAGCGCAGGGTTCAGGAGCAGAGGAGAAATGCCTCGGAGCAGAAGGTAAGGGGAGTAAATTTGGATGCCATCCGGCTTACCGACCCTACGGATTTGCCGGATATTATGAGCGAACAGGAGCAGAAAAAAGAAGAGGCAGACCTGGCAAAGAAGCAGGAGAGTTTGGAAAAGCCGGAGAAAGAGGAGCAGGCAGAGGTGCCGCCGAACGTATTTTTAGGAAAGATTCAGCTTCCGCCGGATTATGAGGAGGAAGAGGAAACGGCTCAAAAACAGGAAGAGCCAGAACAGGAGCCGGCGGATTCCTATCTGCTTCACAATGAAGACGGGGATGCCTTCCAGATCCCCAAGACCCATCGAACCCTCAGGGAGATGGATTTGCTGGGACAAAATGAGAAGACGGATGAACCAAAAGCGGAGAGAGAGTATAAGGAGGCGGAAAATGACAGTGCTCCCTGGGATGAGGGGACCGGGCCTCTGGAGAAGGAAGAACCTGCCGCCAGCCTGTACATAGAGCCGGAGGAGGAACCCGAACCGGAAACAGGAATCAACTACGACAGCTTTTTTATCCCCGAAGAGCCTAAGCGGGTGGTTACCGCCTCCGGAAAGGTGATGGAGACGGAGACGGAACTGCTTCAGAAAAAGATTGAAAAGCGCAAGCAGGAGGCGGCTCAGACGGACGTCAATCTTCAGGTGGCCGCGGAGGTTCAGAAAAAGAAAGAAGAAGTGAAGCGGGAGTACGTATTTCCGCCCACCAGCCTGCTGAAAAAAGGACACCGAAACGGGGGAACCTCCCAGGAAGAGTATAAGGCCATTGCAATCAAGCTTCAGCAGACCCTCCACAATTTTGGTGTGGGAGTGACGGTGACCAACATCAGCTGTGGTCCCGCGGTAACACGTTATGAGCTGCTGCCGGAACAGGGGGTAAAGGTCAGCCGGATTGTCGGACTGGCGGATGATATCAAGCTGAGTCTGGCGGCGGCGGATATCCGGATTGAAGCCCCTATTCCCGGAAAATCCGCGGTGGGCATCGAGGTTCCAAATAAAGAAAACAATGTGGTATATCTGCGGGAGCTTCTGGAATCCGACGCCTTTAAAAACCATAAATCCCGGCTGGCCTTTGCTGTGGGAAAAGATATCGGCGGTCAGGTGGTTGTTACGGATGTGGCCAAGATGCCTCATCTGCTCATTGCCGGCGCCACAGGTTCCGGAAAGTCCGTGTGCATCAATACCTTGATTATGAGCCTGATTTATAAGTCCAAACCGGAGGATGTGAAGCTGATTATGGTGGACCCGAAGGTGGTGGAACTGAGCGTCTACAATGGGATTCCCCATCTGCTGATTCCGGTGGTGACGGACCCCAAGAAGGCTTCCGGCGCATTAAACTGGGCGGTAGCGGAGATGGAGGACCGGTACAAGAAATTTGCGGCCTGCAATGTCCGGGATCTAAAAGGCTACAACGAACGGATTGAAAAGCTGAAGGATATAGAAGATGAAAACAAACCGGAGAAGCTGCCTCAGATCGTGATTATCATTGATGAGCTGGCGGATTTAATGATGGTGGCTCCCGGCGAGGTGGAGGGCTCCATCTGCCGCTTGGCCCAGCTAGCCAGAGCGGCGGGCATCCATCTGGTGATTGCCACCCAGAGACCCTCCGTAAATGTTATTACGGGACTGATTAAGGCCAATGTGCCTTCCAGAATCGCTTTTTCCGTTTCCTCGGGAGTGGATTCCAGAACCATCATCGATATGAACGGGGCGGAGAAGCTGCTGGGCAAGGGAGACATGCTCTTTTACCCGGCGGGCTTCCCCAAGCCCCAACGGGTTCAGGGCGCCTTTGTTTCGGATGAAGAAGTAGGCAATGTGGTAGATTTCTTAAAAGAACAGGGGATGACAGCCCGGTACAGTCCGGAAATCGAGACCTCCATTGAAGCTGGTCCTGCCGGTGAAGCGGGTGGAGGTTCCGGCCAGAAGCGGGATGAGTATTTCGTTCAGGCGGGAAAGCTGATTACCGACAAGGAGAAGGCCTCCATCGGTATGCTTCAGCGGATGTTCAAAATCGGCTTTAACCGGGCTGCCCGGATTATGGACCAGCTGGCTGCGGCCGGCGTAGTGGGCGAGGAGGAAGGAACCAAGCCCAGAAAGGTGCTGATGACTCCGGAGGAGTTTGAGGAGTTTTTAAAACAATAACGCAACAGTTCAGGACGGAGTGAAAGAAGAGGCACCGTCCCGAACAACATAGCAATGGAAAAAGGAGGATACCCGGTATGAAATCAGATATCGAAATTGCTCAGGAGGCGTTGATGCTGCCCATTGCAGAGGTGGCGAAAAGCTGCGGAATTGAAGAAGAGGATTTGGAGCTTTACGGAAAATACAAGGCCAAGCTGTCGGATTCTCTCTGGGAGAGGATTAAAAACCGTCCAAACGGAAAGCTGGTGCTGGTGACCGCCATCAATCCGACGCCGGCGGGAGAGGGGAAAACTACTACTACCGTCGGCCTGGGAGAAGCCCTGGGAAGAATGGGAATCAAGGCTCTTATTGCCCTGCGCGAGCCTTCTTTAGGCCCCTGTTTTGGAATTAAGGGTGGAGCTGCAGGCGGCGGATATGCCCAGGCAGTTCCAATGGAGGATCTGAACCTCCATTTTACCGGTGATTTTCATGCCATTACCTCAGCCAACAATCTGCTTGCGGCTATGCTGGATAATCATATCCAGCAGGGAAATGCCTTAGGGATCGACCCCAGGCAGGTACTGTGGAAACGCTGCGTGGATATGAATGACCGGGTCCTGCGCAATGTGGTGGTGGGCCTTGGGGCAAAAGCCGACGGCATGGTTCGGGAGGACCATTTTGTGATTACCGTGGCCTCTGAGATTATGGCTATTCTCTGCCTGGCGGAGAATATGAAGGACTTAAAGGAGCGTCTGGGCCGGATCATCGTAGCGTACAATTTTGCCGGGGAGCCGGTGACAGCTGCGGACTTAAAGGCGGTGGGCGCCATGGCGGCTCTTTTAAAGGATGCATTAAAGCCCAACTTAATCCAGACTCTGGAGAATACGGGCGTCCTGGTTCACGGCGGACCCTTTGCAAATATCGCCCACGGCTGCAACAGCGTGAGAGCAACCAAGACGGCGTTAAAGCTGGCGGATTTGGTGGTAACGGAGGCGGGCTTCGGCGCGGATTTGGGAGCAGAGAAGTTCCTGGACATCAAGTGCCGCATGGCGGGATTAAAGCCGGATGCGGTTGTGCTGGTGGCTACGGTCCGGGCCTTAAAGTACAACGGAGGCATGCCGAAGGAAGAGCTGACCAATGAGGACCTGAACGCACTGAAACGCGGCATAGTCAATCTGGAAAAACATATTGAAAATATTCAAAAATACGGAGTACCCGTAATCGTTACTTTGAATTCCTTCACAACGGACACAGAGGAGGAATATGCTTATATTAAACATTTCTGCCAGCAGATGGGCTGTGAGTTTGCCCTGTCCGAGGTCTGGGCCAAGGGCGGAGAAGGGGGAATTGCCCTGGCTCAGAAGGTTTTAAAGACCCTGGAAGAAAAAGAAAGTCATTTCGCGCCCCTCTACCCTGATGAGATGGGGCTGGAGGAGAAAATTGAGACGGTTGCCCGGGAAATCTACGGCGCCGACGGAGTAACCTACTCCGCTTCCGCGAAGAAAGCCCTGAAACGGATTACGGAGCTGGGATACGGGAATCTGCCGGTCTGTATGGCAAAAACCCAATATTCCCTGTCCGATGATCCCGGCAAGCTGGGACGGCCTTCGGGATTTGAAATTAATGTCCGGGATGCCTACGTGTCTGCCGGAGCAGGCTTTGTGGTGGTCCTCACCGGTTCCATTATGACAATGCCCGGACTTCCGAAGCAACCGGCGGCAGAAGGCATTGACGTGGATGAAAAGGGCCGTATTACGGGACTGTTCTAAGATTAGGGAAGGGTTACAGAATATCCAAGAAGGAGTTAGTTGTATGAAATTAAAGGATTGGCTGGAAGGCCTGGATTATGAGCTTCTGCAGGGAAGCCTGGAGGAGGAGGTCCTGGATGTGACCTACGATTCCCGCAAGGCGAAGCCCGGGGATGTATTTGTGTGCATGACCGGAACGCGGGTGGATTCCCATATCTTTATTCCCAAGGTGGAGGAGGCGGGCTGCCGTGTGGTGGTGGCAGAACGCCCCTTAAAGGAGCTTTTAAAACCGGTGCGCCCGGAAACCACCATCATTCGGGTTAAGGACGGACGCCATGCTCTGGCGCTTTTATCCGCTGCCCGTTTCGGCCATCCGGCCCGGAAGCTGACCATGATTGGCGTTACGGGAACGAAAGGAAAAACCACCACCGCTCATATGATTAAGGCGGTTTTGGAAGCCTGCGGCAAAAAAGTGGGAATGATCGGCACCAACGGAACCTTTATCGGGGATGAGGTGACCCCCAACCTAAACACCACCCCGGAATCCTATCAGCTTCATCAGGCCTTTGCGAAAATGGTGGAAGCAGGCTGTGAGTACATGGTGATGGAGGTATCCTCCCAGGGAATCAAGATGCGCCGCACGGACGGTCTGTTCTTTGATTACGGCCTGTTTACCAATATCTCGCCGGATCATATCGGTCCTGACGAGCACAAGGATTTCGCGGAGTACCTTTATTATAAATCACAGCTGCTGAATATGTGCAAAGTGGGGATTGTGAACCGATTGGACCCGCACTATGAGCAGATTGTGGAGCATGCTTCCTGTAAACTTTACACTTATGGAGTCAATGTGGAGGATGGAATCGACGTAGACTTCTCCGCCTCCAATATCCGCTACGTGGCGGAGCCGGGTTTTGTGGGGACGGAGTTCGATGTGAAGGGACGGCTGTCCATGGAGGTGCGTTTGGGAATCCCGGGAATCTTCAACGTGGACAACGCCCTGGCGGCGGTGAGCCTTAGCAGCTTCTTCGGGCTTAATCCTGAGGAGATGAACCATGGGCTTGAGCGTATCCGGGTCAACGGAAGGATGGAGATTGTTTACAGTTCTCCCCTCTGCACCGTACTGGTGGACTACGCCCACAATGCGGTCAGCATGGAAAGCCTGTTAAAAACCCTGCGGGATTATCATCCCAAACGCCTGGTGTGCGTCTTTGGCTGCGGGGGAAACCGCTCCAAGGAGCGCCGTTATTCCATGGGGGAAATCGGCGGCAAACTGGCGGATCTGTGTATTTTGACGGCGGATAATTCACGCTATGAGAAGACGGAGGATATCATCGCCGACATCCGTTCCAGCATCGAGAAAACAGGGGGAGCTTTTTTGGAGATACCGGACCGCAGGGAGGCCATTCGGTACAGCATGTTTTCCGCCCAGCCGGGAGACATGATTGCGGTAATCGGAAAGGGGCATGAGGATTATCAGGAGATTTGCGGCGTCCGTCACCATTTCCTGGACCGGGAAGTGATCGAGGAGGCTGCGAAGGAGCTGGAAGAGAGAGGCTGAAGATGAAAATTTTAATAAAAGATATTATAAATGCCTGCGGCGGCCGGCTTTTGTGGGGAAATGAGGACGGAGCCATCGAGGCCATCAGCCTGGATTCCCGCCATATGGAGGGAAAGGACCTGTTTGTTCCCATCGCGGGGGAGAAGGTGGACGCCCACCGCTTTATCTGCCAGGCCCTCGCGCTGGGGGCGGCGGCGGTGCTGACGAATGTCCATCGGTCGCCTCAGGATGTGAGAGAAGAGCTGGAGCGGTTTAAGCGGAGCGGCGGGGACGCACAGGCCATCTGGGACCGGGTCTGGATTGGGGTGGAGGATACCCGGAGCGCCCTTCAGGCCCTGGGGGCATGGCGCAGGCGCCAGATTTCCATTCCTATCATTGGAGTGACGGGAAGCGTGGGAAAGACCACCACCAGGGAGATGATTGCCCAGGCCCTCTCAGCGGGACTTCGGGTGTTTCGGACTCCGGGCAATTCCAACAGCCAGGTGGGGGTTCCCATTACCATCTGCTCCATTCCGGAGGACGCCCAGGCGGCAGTCATTGAGCTGGGTATGAGCGAGCCCGGGGAGATGGAGCGCATCGCCAGGGTGGCCCAGGTGGACTGCGGGGTGGTCATCAACATCGGAGTAGCACACATCGGCCAGTTGGGCTCCAGGGAACGGATTATGGAGGAAAAGCTGAAAATCCAGGAGGGGATGAATCCGGACGGTATTCTTTTTCTCAACGGGGACGATGATCTTTTAAAGAACGCTTCAGCATCAGATGGACGCAGAACGATTTATTTTGGAACAGGTCCTCAGTGTCAGTACCGGGCGGAGGATATAAGGCTCGAGGAGGGCCGTCCGGTCTTTACGGCGGTCTGCAAAACAAAACGGATTCCCATAAAGCTGGGAGTTCTGGGACTGCACATGATTTCCGGCGCCCTGGCTGCGATGGCTGTGGCGGACTTTTGCGGCGTGGATTTGGAGGCGGCGGCTGTAAGCCTGGAGCAGTTTCACGGATACAAAGGGAGACAGCAGATTTATGAGGCGGGAGGGGTGACGGTAATAGACGACAGCTACAACGCCAGCCCTGCCTCCATGATTGCGGGACTGCAGGTGCTGGAATCCTTAAAACCAGAGGCCAGGAAAATCGCCGTCCTGGCGGATATGAAGGAACTGGGGCCGGAGGAGGTCCGCTTTCACCGGGAAATCGGCTACTACATCGCGGCCCACCCCGTAGACCGGGTGGTGCTCCTTGGAGATTTGGCCCGGGAAATCGGCCGGGGAATCCTGGAAAAGGGAGGCAATACCTCCGTAGAGTTTATGGGAAATCTGAAGCAGGTGAAGGAGTTTCTGAGCCGGGAAATCAAAGAGGGGGATTGTATTCTCCTTAAGGGCTCCAACAGCATGAAGCTGGGAGAGGCGGCGGCCTGGTTCCATCAGAAGCTGGAAGAAGAGTAAGCGGCCGGTATAGAAATCTCCTGTCTGGGGGAAAATGAGGAAAACGAAAACAGACAGGAGAGCCTCTATGAATCAGGATACAGGTGAAAAGAAAATATTTTGGTACAGTCTGGCCTTTATGGCCTTCTCGGCGGTCTGGGGATTTGGAAATGTCATCAACGGCTTCTCCGAGTATGGCGGATTAAAGGCCATTGTCAGCTGGATTATCATTTTTGCCGTTTATTTCATCCCCTATGCGCTGATGGTAGGAGAGCTGGGCTCAGCCTTCCGGGACGCGGGCGGCGGAGTCAGCTCCTGGATTCACGAAACCATCGGCCCCAAAATGGCCTACTACGCAGGGTGGACCTACTGGGTGGTCCATATGCCCTACATTTCCCAGAAGCCCTCCTCGGCGGTGATTGCCGCCAGCTGGGCCATTTTTCAGGACAACCGGGCCAGCGCCATGGATACCACCCTTCTCCAGGTCATATGTCTGGTGATTTTCCTCGCCGCCCTCGATCTGTCGGGCAGGGGAGTAGGAGTGTTGAAGCGGCTGGCCACTGCGGCAGGCTCGGCCATGTTTTTTATGTCCATGTTGTTTGTGGCGATGATGCTGGCTGCTCCGGCTCTGACAGAGGGCGATTTTGTGGAAATCCGGTGGTCCGCCGGGACCTTCATGCCGTCTTTTGACGCCAGCTTCCTCATGGGGCTGTCCATCCTGGTCTTCGCCGTAGGCGGCTGTGAGAAGATTTCTCCCTATGTGAACAAGATGAAGGACCCGGCCCGGGATTTTTCCAGGGGCATGATTGCCCTGGCGGTGATGGTAGCGGTGACGGCGGTGCTGGGAACCATTGCCCTGGGAATGATGTTTGATTCGGAGCATATTCCGGGGGACCTGATGACAAACGGAGCCTACTATGCCTTCGCCCGTCTGGGAGAATATTACCACGCAGGCAATTTCTTCGTCATCGCCTACGCCCTCACCAATCTGGTGGGACAGTTTTCCGTCATGGTGCTGTCCATCGATGCGCCACTGCGGATGCTTTTGGAGAGCGCGGACCGCACCTATATCCCGGAACGCCTTTTAAAGAAAAATGAAAAGGGAGTTTACGTCAACGGACAGAAACTGATTGGCGTAATCGCTTCGGTGCTGATTGTGGTGCCGGCCTTCGGCATCCGCAATGTGGACGCTCTGGTCCGGTGGCTGGTGAAGGTCAATTCCGTCTGCATGCCCCTGCGCTATCTGTGGGTCTTCGCAGCCTACATTGCCCTGAAACGGGGAGGAGAGAAGTTTCCGGCTGTGTACCGTTTCGTCCGGAACAAGGAAATCGGCATCGCCATTGGCCTGTGGTGCTTTGTATTTACGGCATTTGCCTGTCTGACGGGAATTTACTCGGAGGACCCCTTTCAGCTGGTCCTGAATATTGTGACGCCCTTTGTGCTGGTGGGGCTGGGATTTATCATGCCGATGATTGCCAATAGAGAGAGGAGATAAACCAATGAGAAATTACGAGAATGAGCGGGAACTGACCAGGGTTCTTTTGGATTTCCTGGAAAAAAGCCCTACCAGCTTTCACGCCGTGGAGCAGATGGAGGACCGGCTGCGGAAAGAGGGCTTTGAAGAACTGCGTGAGGAGGATTCCTGGAAACTGGAAGAAGGCGGGAAATACTATGTCATCCGCAGCATGTCCTCCCTGATTGCCTTTCGGATTCCGGGAACGGATTTCGGCGGCTATCAGATTATGGCCAGCCACAGCGATTCTCCGGCCTTTAAGCTGAAGGAAAACCCGGAGATGGAGGCGGAGCAGCACTATGTAAAGCTGAATGTGGAGAAATACGGCGGCATGCTCTGCGCTCCCTGGTTTGACCGCCCCCTGTCCATCGCGGGCAGACTGGTCATCGGCAGAGAGGGCAGACTGGTCACCAAGCTGGTGAACGTGGACCGGGATTTGGTGATGATCCCTAGCCTGGCAATCCATATGAACCGCCAGGTAAATGAAGGGTACAGCTACAACGCTCAGAAGGACATGCTTCCCGTCTACGGCGGAGACGGGGCGTCAGGCACCCTGATGAAGGTAATCGCCCAGGCGGCGGGGGTCAGCCAGGAGGAAATTCTGGGCCATGACCTTTACCTTTATAACCGCATGAAGGGCAGCATCTGGGGAGCGGGAGAAGAGTTCTTCTCCTGCGGCCGCATCGACGACCTGCAGTGCGCCTTCGCCTCCCTGGAGGGATTTCTGACCGGCGGACATCCGGACTGCGTCAGCGTTCACGCGGTCCTGGACAATGAGGAGGTGGGAAGCAGCACCAAGCAGGGAGCGGATTCCACCTTCCTGGAAGACGTTCTCTGGAGGATTAACGAGGCCGCGGGTGGCGGACGGGAGGACTACCTGCGCCGCCTGGCTGCCAGCTTCATGGTATCCGCGGACAATGCCCATGGCGTTCATCCCAATTACGGGGAGAAGGCGGACCCCACCAACCGTCCCTGGGTCAACGGAGGCATTGTGATCAAGTACAACGCTAACCAGAAGTACAGTACCGACGGGATATCCGCCGCTGCCTTTAAAACCATCTGCCAGAAGGCTCAGGTGCCCTGGCAGACCTTTGCCAACCGTTCCGACATGGCGGGCGGCTCTACCTTAGGAAACATTGCCAACTGCCACGTTTCCATCAACACGGTGGATATCGGTCTTCCCCAGCTGGCCATGCACTCCCCCTACGAGACGGCGGGGGTGAAGGACACCTGGTATCTGGTGAAGGCGGCCAAGGCCTTCTTTGACACCTCCTTTGTGCCGGAGGGGCGGGGAGGTTACCGACTGGGATAGGCAGGTCCGGTTGCAATCGTGACAAACAAGCAGGCAGGGCTATATGCCCTGCCTGTTAAACAGTTCCCGGAACTCTTCCGCCTCCGCCAGGGTGTGGTTCCATCCGTATTGGTTCAAATCGACTTTCCACCCGTCTTTGGTCCAGGCGACCTCCACCCCTTCCTGGCGAAGCAGAAGGACCTGCAGGTCAGGAGTGTCGAAATGGGCCGCTCCGCTGAGAATCCCCCTTCCGTTGACGATACGGTGAGCCGGCGCCCCTGGCCCGATGAGCCCCGTTTTCAAGCCGTAGCCCACCTGGCGGGCGTTTCGCGGCATGCCGCATAAAAGGGCAATCTGGCCGTAGGTAGCCGCCTTCCCATATGGAATTTTGCTGCAGACTAAGGAGGCGCGTTGGTAGAGATTGGGGGAGTTCATAAAAGGATCTCCTTTCCTTTGATATCGTATATGCATCAAAAAAGCATTTCACACCATACGCTCCAGGTATTGGACAATGCGATCCAACAGGTCTAAAATAAAAGATATTCAGAACAATTACAATGATTCAGGAAAGCAGTTCCAAATTTTAGAAATCAGGAGGTATGCGTGATGAATTACCATGAAACAGACCCGGAATTTATGGAGCGGTTTGAACATTTTGCCTTTGAGGAAGTGCCGGGAGAGGAGGGGCAGAGTCTGGAGGAAACGGACCGTTATCTGGCCATCCTGGCGGTGCTCATCGGCTGTCAGGGAAAGGAGGCCTTTGCCCAGATGCTTCCCAAAGCCCTGGACGGAGGCCTGACCCCTGTGATGGTGAAGGAAGTGGTCTACCAGGCGGCGGACTATGTGGGCTTTGGCCGGATGCTGCCCTTTTTGGATATCACCAATGAGATTTTAAGGGCAAGAGGGGTGAAGCTTCCTCTGGAGGGACAGGCCACGACCACCATGGAGGATCGGCTGGAGAAGGGGGCCCAGGCCCAGGTGGATATCTTCGGAGAGGGCATGAAGGACGCCTGGAAGAAGGGCCACATCAACCGCTGGCTGGCGGCCAACTGCTTTGGCGATTACTATACCAGAAAGGGCCTGGACTACAGGCAGAGGGAGATGATTACCTTCTGTTTCCTGGCAGCCCAGGGAGGCTGCGAGCCTCAGCTGACGTCCCACTCCAAGGGAAACATGCTGGTGGGAAACGACCAGGCATTTCTGATTAAAGTGGTATCCCAGTGCGTACCCTATATCGGCTATCCCAGAAGCCTCAACGCCATCGCCTGCGTAAACCGGGCGGCGGAGGAGATGAAGGAAGGATAGAGCCTGCAATGAGATGGAGAGAGCAAAGCGTCAGCTCTCTCCTTTTAAATACACCAAAATCTCAGCCGCATTGGTATCCGGCTTCACCTTCGGAAATACCTTCTCAATGACGCCATTCTCATTAATCAGATAGGTGGTCCGGACCACGCCCATGGACACCTTGCCGTAGAGCTTCTTTTCCTTCCACACGTCGTAGGCCTGAATGGCTGTCAGCTCCGGGTCGGAGAGGAGAATGAAGGGGATGCTGTTTTTCTGGGCAAATTTCTGGTGGGATGCCTGGCTGTCCTTGCTGACGCCGATGACGACGGTGTTCAGCTCTTCAAACTCCCGGTAAGCCCCGGCAAAGGCGCAGGCCTGGCGGGTGCAGCCAGGGGTGCTGTCCTTGGGATAAAAATACAAAACGACTTTCTTTCCGCGGAAATCCTGCAATGAGACAGAGTTTCCGTCTTTGTCTGCAAGCGTAAATTCCGGCGCTTTCATTCCTGCTTCCAACATATGAGTTTCCTCCTTTTTCATTTCAATGGTTAAAGGTCTTTTAAGAAAATGTAATGGGTGTCATCGGACATTTCCTCAGAAAAACGGTAGCCCAGCTGGCAAAAGTTTTTTAAGTCCCCGGGATGGAGGGCTCTTGTCTCCGCCAGGAAACGGACCATCTCGCCCCGGGCCATCTTGGCTTCGGTGGCCTTGGTCTTAATCTTTAAAACGCCCCTGGAATCCGGAGTTAGGCTGCCGAAGACAACGTGAATCATGGTCTGGCCCTGGCCCAGGAAGGGCTCCACTGCCCTGCTGTACTCCTTGGAGGCCAGGTTAATGACAACGGGGTCGTCTGCGGTCAGCTCCCTCCATAGGCTGTCGCCCCAGAAGGAATAGAGGTCCCGGTACTCCCTGCCTCCGGCGGAAAAATGAGGCCTGGCCTGCATTTCCAGGCGGTAGGGCGTCACCCCGTCCAAGGGTTTTAAGATGCCGTAAAAGCCGGAGAGGATGCGCAGATGCTCCTGCACATAGTCCAGGGAGGGCTGTTCAAAGACCTGGGGAGCCATATACTGATACTGGATGCCCTCGTAGGCCAGGATGGCTGGGGTCAGATTGTGCTCCAGGTCCATCTCCTGAAAGCGGCGGTAGTTTAAACCGGCCAGGCTTTCATTGCAGCTCCAGAGAGCCTTTGCCTGAGAAAGGCTCAGAGAGCGGATGTAATCCATGAGAACCCGGGCGTTTTCCAGAAAGACGGGAAGGTCCTGCCAGGGGATAAAATCCTCCTTTGCCACCATCTTTTTGGCCGGGGATATGATGAGCTTCTTAAGCTGCTCCTTTCTGGGCGGATACAGGGAGAAGAGACCATTCTGCTCTCAGAGGCGGGCAGTGAGGAGAGCCAGGCCAGCTCTGATTTGAGCTGCCGCCTTACCCAGGCCTGCCAGAAAAATTCACCCAGGAACAGGAGACGGTCGATGCCTCTTTGATGAATCAGGGCGTCTGCCAGCCGGGGAAGGGAGTAAATCCTCCTGCTGGCATCGATGATTTCCCTCTGAAGCTGGGCGGGAGAGAGCTTCTCCGGATAATGGACCACCTTTCCGGTACAGCGGGACCAGTCCGGTGTGCATTTTGACGGCTGGCCTGCGGGAGCGCCGATGAGACGGTCCTTGTGGGTTTCATAGACCGGCGTGCCGGGAATAAAATACATGGACTGAATCAGAACGCCGGAAATGTGGTTTTCGATGACAAACCGGGCCAGACGTTTCCCCACGCCCACGGTGTGGTTGTCCGCTCCTACGATAAACAGGCCCCGCACCCGCAGCCCGTGGCGACGGATGTTGCGGACAGACTTTAAAATCTGGCGGTAAGTGCTCTCCTTGTGATAGGCCTTAAAGGACTCGTCCTCCAGAAATTCGATTCCCATGGCCAATTCGATGAAGCCGGCTTTTTTAAGGAGCTCCAGCATCTCGTCATCAAATCCCACCTCGAACCGGGCCTGAATAGTGAACTGATAGCGAATTCCGGAAGCGATGATGGCGTTCAATACCTGGATGGCCCAGGCACGGTTGGCAAAAAAGTTGTCATCCGTGATCCAGAGAACCTTTGCCAGACGATGATGTCCCTGGTCAAAGAAAGCGATGGCCTGCCGGATATCTTCCACTACATTTTCAGGAGAACGGGTACGGACACCCCGGCCAAAGGCGGCCACCAGGGCGCAGTAATCGCAGCAATGGGGGCAGCCTCTGGAGGCGTGAACCTGAGGCCAGATGGTGTTGTGTCCGGCCATGGCCTGAAAGCGGTAGAGGAGGCTGCGGTCCGGGATAACGTCAATATCCGCAGGGGGCTGCCGCCTGCCGGTAGAGATAAATTTGCCATCCTTAAAAAACGCAAGTCCGGGAAAATCCAGGGGCTTTTTGTCCCGCACCGCCAGGATGAAATCCACGATGGACTCGTCCCCCTCGCCGGTCAGGACGTAGTGGCAGTGGCGGGCCGCCTCCTCAGGACAGAGGGTAGGGTGGAGGCCGCCCAGGACAATCAGGGCGCGGCTGCGCTTTTTCAGGAAATCGGCCAGCCGGTAGCCGCGGTTGGCATTGAAGGTAAACAGGCTTAAGAAAATGATGTCCGCATCCAGCAGGTCCTTTAAGGGGATTTTGGAGATGGATTCACTGTACATCTTCGTATCCTCCACATACCGGCGGGCAATGGTCGCCAGGGTCAAAAGTCCGTTGGAGGGGGTGCGGATATATTTGTCATAGACAAAAAGGTTCTGAATAGATCTGCGATAGGGAAGATTAGCCGGTTCGATGAAGCGCAGCTTCACAGGGAGTCACTCCTTTCCAGAGGGAGATATTTTATGATGAGGGCGTCAAAAGGCGTTTTGCGCGTCCCAAAGTCATGATTGCCTGCGCAAGTACAGTTTCCCATGGCTTTTGATTTTATTATAAGCGATCCGGAGACCGATTTCCAGATAAAAGTGAATCTCCTTTAAACGGTACAGAGAACAGAACCGGAATAAAAAATACCCGCCGGGGACAGGCCTGAAAAGGAGGCCGGAGCCCTGGCGGGAGATGATTCGGAAAAAGATCCGGAAGAAAGGGTATTACTTAAAACCGTCAGCTGCGTTTCCCATACCGTTCTTCACAGTACTGGCAGCGATAGGTCTGAGTTTTTTCATCGGCCAGATAGAAGATGTGGGGCAGCTCCTGCTCGATGGAGGTAATGCAGCGGGGGTTCTTGCACCGGATTACATTGGTGATCTTTCTGGGAAGCTTTAAGGCCTTCTTTTCTACAATGGTGTTGTCCCGGATGATGTTCACGGTGATGTTGTGGTCAATATAGCCCAGAACATCCAGATCCAGCTTGTCCAGGCTGCCTTCTACCTTGATGATGTCTTTGCGGCCCATCTTGCTGCTGCGGGCATTTTTGATAATGGCCACCTGGCAGTCCAGCTTGTCCAGTCCCAGATGATAGTAGATATCCATGCTCTTTCCCGCCTGAATATGGTCTAATACAACGCCTTCTTTTAATCCGCTGATATTTAACATGGCTTCTCCACCTCCAGTAATGTCATAATCAGGGCCATACGCACATATACGCCGTACTGAGCCTGGTCGAAATACGCGGCTCTTGGATCATCGTCCACTTCCACGGAAATCTCGTTGACTCTGGGAAGGGGATGAAGGACGAACATGTTTTCCTTGGCCAGTTTCATTTTCTTGCGGTCCAGAATATAGCAGTCTTTTAAACGGATGTAGTCCTCTTCGTTGAAGAAACGTTCTTTCTGAACACGGGTCATATAAAGGATATCCAGGGAGCCTAAAGCGGCATCCAGGCTGTCCACTTCCTCAAAGGGGATTTGATTGGCTTTCAGCACATCCTCCCGGATGCTGTCGGGAACCCTCAGCTCCTGGGGAGAGATCAGGACAAATTTGATCCCGTCATAGCGGGCCATGGCGCTGATCAGGGAGTGTACGGTACGGCCGAATTTTAAGTCGCCGCACAGACCGATCGTTAAATTGTTCAGACGTCCGGTTTTAGAGCGGATGGTCATCAAATCGGTAAGGGTCTGTGTGGGATGCTGATGTCCTCCGTCTCCGGCATTGATAACCGGGATTCTGGCCTTCTGGGCGGCAACAAAAGCGGCGCCCTCTTTGGGATGACGCATAGCGCAGATGTCAGCATAGCAGGAAATCATTCTTATGGTGTCGGCAACGCTCTCGCCCTTGGCAGCGGAGCTGGAGTTTGCAGAAGAAAAGCCCAGTACGCTTCCGCCAAGATTGAGCATCGCTGCTTCAAAGCTCAGACGGGTTCTGGTACTTGGCTCATAAAACAGGGTGGCCAGTTTTTTGCCGTCGCAGACATGAGCATACTTGGGCAGATCCTTCTCAATGTCTCTTGCCAGAGACAGAAGGCTGTCGATTTCTTCCACAGAGAAATCAAGAGGATTCAATAGGTGTCGCATGATTCTCTCCTTTACCTTATGTTATGTGATTTGTTGGTAATCGTTCAGGACAGGCGTCCAAAACAGTTACATTTGCTGTAAAATGGGAATAATGGCAGACGTACCAGTGCGATAGCTGGTCCAGCCAGATATGGCACTGATTTGTGCCTCGTCATATTTTTACATAGAATAGTTGAGAAGTCAAGCTGTTTTTTACATTTTTCCGGCGTAAGGAATAATTAAGAAAAACGCAATGGCAGATACCTGGTTATATGGTATACTGAAAAAAATGAGACAATGACGGGGAAAGTGTACATGGAAGAAAGAAAAATGGTTCCAAAGGAGAAGCCTAAAGGCCCGGTAATCCGAGTTAAGGGGCTCTACAAGGTTTACCGGGTGGGAGAGACGAAAGTCTACGCCTTAAACGGAGTGGACTTTGAGGTGGAGCGGGGCCAGTTTGTGGCGATCGTAGGAGCTTCCGGTTCAGGAAAATCCACCCTTTTAAATATGCTGGCCGGTCTGGAAAAGCCCACAAAGGGTCAGATTGAGGTTGCAGGCCGCCATATTGAAAAGCTGACCGAGCGGCAGCTGGTGGCTTTCAGGCGGGAAAAAGTGGGATTTATTTTTCAGTCCTACAACCTTTTAAATACGATGAATGCGGTGGAGAATGTTGCTTTGCCCCTGGCTTTCCGCGGAATCCCGAAGAAACAGCGGCTGACCATCGCAAGAAAATATCTGAAGCTGGTGGGCGTGGACAAGCAGGAAAAACATATGCCCAATCAGATGTCCGGAGGACAGCAGCAGAGGGTAGGAATTGCCAGGGCATTAGTGGTAAAGCCGCAGATTATTTTTGCGGATGAGCCTACGGGAAATCTGGATTCTAAAACCACGATGGAGGTTTTAAAGCTGATGCAGCAGATTGTGCGGGAGCAGAACCAGACCCTGGTGATGGTAACCCATGACGACCATCTGGCTTCGTTCGCAGACCGGAGAATCCGGATTATGGACGGAAAAATCGTGGGAATTGAGGAGGGAAGAGAAAATTGACAGGTATGAAGATCAGGCATTGGCTGACGAGAGGGGCGGCGTTTTTAACAGCTGCATTTCTGGCGGTATCCGTCGGACCGGATTTTACTTCGGCAGCGGCAGATTATAACTTGGGATACAGCACAAATCCCAGTGAGAATGATTATATTTACACCACCCGGACACCGCGGGGCAGGATCGGCAAGTCCATGACCATTTCCTTCCGCATCCGGGCGACGGACAGCGACATGGAAAACGTGCGGGTGCGTTTGGCGCAGACCGATGATTTCCAGCAGATCGAGGAAAGGGGCAGCGGCGATTATATCGTGGATTACTACCCATTCGAGATCATGGAGACGACCTTTGTATCCAAGTCTGTAGGAGATATTTCCAAGGACAAGGTTAAAAGCACCTCCCTTTCCGCCCAGGTCCGCCGGGATGCGGGGCAGGGATATTACAGCATTCCTATTCTGATTGAGTGGGACGGCGGAGAGGATATCGATTACGTTAATATCTGGATATCCACCGATACCTCGGAGGATACGGAGGATGATACGGAGGAGGAAGGTGTTTATTTTGTAATTGGCGAAAATCAGTCTACTCCCAGGGGAATCTATCCTAATGTGATGGATTATACCGTAAATTTCCGCAACAAACGTGATATTACGGCCCAGGATGTAACGATTCACATGGAACTTTCAGAAGACGACACCAAATTTCCCTTTGAAATTAACGACGGAAACTATGACCGGCATTATGACCGGGTGGGCTACGGGGAAACGGTGGCTGTGCCTTACAGTATGGCGATCCGCAAGGACTCTTATACGGGCTACTATCCGATTAAATTCACTATTACCTTCCGTTTAAGTTCCGAGGGAGATCTTCATACGGAGGAAGGAACTTTTTACGTTCACATTACTTCTAAGGACAAGGAAGATGACCTGGGAGATTTCGACGCGAATGACCGGGTAAGGGCCCGTCTGATTGTGGACAGCTATTACACAGTTCCGGAGATGGTATATGCGGGGGACGAGTTCGAACTGGTTTTAAACATGAAGAACGCCTCGACCGATGTGCCTGCCAGCAACATTCTTTTTACCATGGAATCGGAAAAGGTAGATGATTCCGCTGTATTTACCACTGAGTCCGGCTCTTCCTCCATGGTGGTGGACGCTTTAGGGCCGGGACAGAGTACGGAAATCAGGGCACGGTACACGGCCAGAGCGGGAGTCGATCAGCGCTCCTACGCCATTACCATCAAAGAGAAGTATGACAGTCCGGAATTTAAAAACGCGGAGGAGAGCATTACTGTGGATATTCCTGTGAAGCAGTATGCTAGACTCAGCACCAGCAATATCGACGTAATGCCAGCCAGCATCACTGTTGGATCCGAGTCCAATGTAATGTTTGGCATCAATAACACAGGCAAGGTGATTCTCTACAATGTTACCGCCTCTTTCCTGGGGGACAGCATTAACCAGGTAGACGCCTATGTGGGCAATATCAAACCAGGTGAGACGGGGAATGTGGACACCATGCTTTCCGGCATCGCTCCTACCATGGATGACGGGACGATTACCATATCCATTACATATGAGGATGAAAACGGAGTGATGGCGGAGCCGGTAGTAAAGGAAATGAATCTGATGGTGACGGAGGAGATGGACATGGACGAGATGTGGGATCCTGCTATGACTGACCAGGCACTGTTGGAGGAGGAACCTTCCTTCTGGAAAAAATACGGACTTTTCCTGGGACTGGGAGGAGCGGCGGCTGCTGTCGTTGGAGCGGTTGTAATCTGGAACGTGAGAAAGAAACGGAAGGCAAAGAAGGAGGAAGAGGAGCTGGACGATGAGATTTCCTGATCTTCTGAGCATGAGTCTCAATAATTTAAGACGCCGGAAGCTGCGGACCTTTCTGACGGTCCTGGGGGTAATTATCGGAACCGCCTCCATTGTGGTGATGGTTTCCTTAGGTATCGGCTTAAATGAGCTCCAGATGGAGAGCATTGAATCTACGGGAAGCTTGACTACGATTGAGGTGTCCTCGCCTTCCATGTACGGAAATGTGGTGTACAGCAGCTCCGGCAGTATGGTAAGCAGCGGCCAGGATACGGAGCCAAATTACATTACCGACGATGTGATCCGCCAGTTTTCCAGACTGGACCACGTAAAGGCGGTTTCACCGATCCTTCAGGTCAACGTCATTGCCAGACAGGGGGCCTATGAGTGCCAGTACCTGAATTTGATGGGAGTCAGCCAGTATTATCTGGAGCAGATTCCCCTGGCGGAGGGACATATTCCGGCAGAAGGAGAAACGGGGCTGGTGGTAGGCAACACGGTAATCCGGGATTTTAATAACGCCAAGACGGGGGACGGCTATTGGCAGACCGGCAAGATTCCGGAAGTGGATTTTATGGGAAAGCCGCTATTTGTGATTTTTGACACAAATGCCTACTATCAATCCCAGGGAACCTCTTCCGGCTCCGGGGATCAGCCTGCGGTAAGCCCGCCTAAAAAGTATCTGATGGAGACGGTGGGGATGGTAGAAGGGGGAATTGACGACTGGAACTCCTACTCCTACGCCATCTACACGGATGTGGAGGGTTTAAAGCAGCAGCTGCGGACGGTATTCCGGGGCGGAAAGGCCATCCCCGGCCAGCCGGTGAATCAGAAGGGGAAGCCCTACAGTTACTTTGTGTACAACAACGCGCAGGTGTTTGTGGACGATATGGACCATGTGACAGAGGTTCAGAAGGTCATCGGCGATATGGGATACCAGGTGTACAGCCAGATGGACTGGCTGGAGAGCCAGAAGCAGCAGTCCAACATCGCCCAGGCGGTGCTGGGTGGAATCGGTGCTGTTTCCCTGTTTGTTGCGGCGATCGGCATTGCCAATACCATGATGATGTCTATCTATGAGCGGACCAAGGAAATCGGTGTGATGAAGGTTTTGGGCTGTGATATGGGAAATATCCGCAACATGTTTCTGATCGAATCCGGCTGTATAGGCTTCTTGGGCGGCCTGGTGGGGATCGTCTTGAGTTTTGCCATTTCCGGAGTCATCAACCATTTGGTGGGAGGAGAACAGCTGACAGGAATGGCGGGGGATTTGTCCCGTATTCCGCCCTGGCTGGCTGCCGCCGCTGTGGTCTTCGCAGTTTTTGTGGGGATGGCCGCAGGGTTTATGCCTGCCCTGAGAGCGATGAAGCTGAGTCCCCTGGCGGCAATTCGAAACGAGTAAAGAGCTGCATTGATTCGGGTTATGTGATGGATTTATAAGGAAAATTTATAAGTAATTCTTCTTAAAAACACTTGCGTGATTAGAAAAAATCATATATGATAAAGACAGAAGACGTGTGACTGGCGGAAAGTGGAGATTACCACAGGGAGCACGTCAGATGTTTTGAAAGCCGGCCGCCTGGGCATACTTCTATTTAGTATGCCCAGGCGGCATTTTGTTACGAGCACTTGGCGAGGTCTTTTCGAGCCTAGTACTTTGCAACGCTGCGAGCACTTGGAAAAGAAAGGAGATTTTCAGATGCAGATTATGACCATGGAAGAAGCGTTAAAGGGAAATTCCTACCCCGGCAGAGGCATTTTGATTGGGAGAACAGAGGACGGGGAAAAGGCGGTTATCGCCTATTTTATTATGGGGAGAAGCGAAAACAGCCGAAACCGGATTTTTGTGGAGGATGGGAAGGGAATCCGCACCCAGGCCTTTGATCCGGATAAGCTGAAAGACCCGAGCCTGATCATCTACGCTCCGGTGCGGGTTTTGGGAAATAAAACCATTGTTACCAACGGAGACCAGACGGATACCATCTATGAGGGCATGGACCGTCAGCTGACTTTCGAGCAGTCTCTGCGTTCCAGATGCTTTGAGCCCGATGCGCCTAACTACACGCCAAGAATCTCCGGCATCCTTCATCTGGAAGACGGAGGCTGCAATTACGCTCTATCTATTTTAAAGAGCAGCGATGGGAATCCGGAGAGCTGCCATCATTTTACCTTTGCCTACAAGAAGCCTCTTGCCGGTGAGGGAAGACTGATTCACACCTATCTTCACGATGGAAATCCGCTGCCCAGCTTTGAAGGTGAGCCGAAACGGGTTGTGGTGAAAGGGGATTTGGATTCCCTTACCAGACAGATTTGGGAAAGCCTGGATTCGGAGAACCGGGTGTCCCTTTTTTTGAGGGTGATTGACCTGGGAACAGGAAACTATGAAAGTAAAATTGTGAATAAGAATCAGTAAAGAGCAGGGGAGGATATCAGAAAATGAAAGAATTGGAATTAAAATACGGCTGTAATCCGAATCAGAAACCCTCCAGAATCTTTATGAAGGGGGATGGAGAACTGCCGATTCAGGTGCTGAATGGGAGGCCCGGATACATTAATTTTCTGGATGCGTTAAACGGCTGGCAGCTGGTGCGGGAATTAAAGGAAGCTACGGGGCTCCCCGCCGCCACATCATTTAAACACGTTTCTCCGGCAGGGGCAGCGGTGGGGCGTCCATTAAACGATACGTTAAGAAAAATTTACTGGGTGGATGATCTGGGAGAACTGAGTCCCTTGGCGAGTGCTTATGCCAGAGCCAGGGGAGCGGACCGTATGTCCTCTTTCGGGGATTTTATCGCCCTTTCCGACGTCTGCGATGTGTGTACGGCACAGTTAATTAAGCGGGAGGTGTCCGACGGCGTCATCGCACCCGGATATGAGCCGGAAGCCCTTGAAATATTAAAGTCCAAGAAAAAGGGCGGCTACAACGTGATTCAAATCGACCCCTCCTATGAGCCGGCTCCCCTGGAGCGCAAGCAGGTCTTTGGCATCACCTTTGAGCAGGGACACAACAATCTGAAAATCGACCGCAGCCTTTTGAAGAACATTGTGACGGAGAACAAGGAGCTGCCGGACCAGGCGGCGGAGGATCTTCTGATTGCGTTAATTACCCTGAAATACACTCAGTCCAATTCCGTCTGCTATGTAAAAGACGGACAGGCAATCGGAATCGGAGCGGGGCAGCAGTCCAGAGTTCACTGTACCAGACTGGCGGGCAGCAAGGCGGACAACTGGTATCTGCGCCAGGCGCCCCAGGTTTTGAATCTGCCCTTCCGCCAGGATATCAAGCGGGCGGACCGGGACAACGCCATCGACGTTTACATCGGTGAGGATTCCATGGATGTGCTGGCGGACGGGCGCTGGGAAGCGGTCTTTAGAGAGAAACCTCCGGTATTTACAAGGGAGGAAAAGCGGGCCTGGCTGGATCAGCTGACCGGCGTGTCGTTGGGATCGGACGCCTTCTTCCCCTTTGGGGACAATATTGATCGGGCGAAAAAGAGCGGCGTGGTCTATGTGGCTCAGCCGGGGGGATCTGTGCGGGATGACCAGGTTATTGAAACCTGCGACCAGTACGGCATGGTGATGGCCTTTACCGGTATCCGCCTGTTCCACCACTAAAGAGGGGGAACGATTCAGGAGGGGCAGAACGGGTTCGTGAAATGTAAAAGTTTTGTGAACATTGTAAAGATTGTGCAAATCCCCCCTTGAATGTTCATCTGTTTTTATGCTAACATGACGGTATCATGGGCGTCAAAATACCTTTTGACGCCTTCATTATTCTGTGAAATGAGGATCCGTCTGTGACAAAGGAAAAAGCTGCTTTAATTTTGAAATATGGGCGAACAGCCCTGGGAATCGCCGGCCTGATTCTTACACCTGCCCTTTCGTATCTGTTGTTTGAGGATGTGACGGGGAATCTGCCGGAGATTCCTTTTTCTATGCCGCTGCTGAATGTATGCTGGATCGGCGTATTGTATCTGGCTGCGTTTCTTGTCAGTGGGCGTTCCAGAATCTCCATCCCTCTGATTTCTTTATTATTGCTGACCCTTTCCATCGGGGAAGCCTTTGTGATGGAGTTTCGCAGCAGGCCGATTATGTTGTGGGACGTCTTGGCGATTTCCACCGCTGTCAGTGTGACAAAAAACTATCGTTTTGACCTTTCGCCGGAAATGATACGGGCTATTGGACTGGTAGTATTTTTAAATCTGGTTCTTTTTCTGTGTCCGGTTCGGCTGAAGGGAAAGAAGCTGCGTCTGACGGCGGCCGGAGCGGGAACCGCTGTCATCGCGGGTTTTGTGCTTTTCTTTTATGCCTGGATAGTGCCGGTAAAAGATCTGTGTCTGAATATGTGGGATGTATCTTCCACTTATGGAAGCTTGGGATATATGCTCTCCACAGCGATTTCCGTGCGCTATCTGAAGGCGGAAAAGCCACAGGGCTACAGCCTGGCGGAAATTCGGAAAATATATGAACAGATAAAGGCGGAAGGGGCCAATCAGAAGACGGGGAAAGACCAGCCGGTGTCCCCGGTAAATGTGATCTGTATCATGAATGAAAGTCTCTCGGATTTAAGTGTGGTAGGGGAGTTTGAAACGAATCAGCCCTATTTTCCCTTTATCAGCAGTTTGAGAGAGAATACGGTTCGGGGAAATCTCTGTATGCCCGTCTTCGGAGCTATGACCAGCAATTCGGAGTTTGAGTTTTTGACCGGAGATTCCATGGCTTTGCTGCCGGCAGGAACCAGCGCCTATCAGTTCCAGGTTAAGCCGGGAATGAAGACCCTGGTAAGTACGATGGAGGATCAGGGCTACCGGACCGTGGCGGTGCATCCTTATCCCCGGGAAAACTGGAATCGGAATTATGTTTATGAATCCATGGGATTTGACGAATTCCTGGATGAAAACGCCTTTGAGGGAGCGCAGATTCTTAGAGCTTATGTGGACGACCAGGGGGATTATGAAAAATTGGTTCAGCTGGTAGAGGAGAAGGACGACCCGGAGGAGAAGCTTTTTATCTTCAATGTGACCATGCAGAACCATGGGGGATATGAGACACAGTACGAGAATTTTGACCAGCAGGTGTGGCTGACAGGAGAACTGGAGGGGAAATATCCACAGACAGATCAGTATCTTTCTCTGATGCTGGAATCAGACCAGGCTTTCCGGTGGCTGATTGAATATTTTCAAAACTGTGATGAACCTACTATGATTGTTCTTTTCGGGGATCATCAGCCTGCGGTGGAAGACGAATTTTTTGACGAGATTTACGGGGAGTCCAGCGATCTGGTTCATACCAGAGACCGGCTGATGTGGTATAAGACACCCTTCCTGATTTGGACCAACTATGAAAATGAGGCGGAGGATCTGGGAGATCTGGGCGCCATATACCTGGGAAGCCTTATGCTTCAGGAAGCAGGGCTTGAAATGACGCCTTACAATTCCTTTTTGCTTGAAATGAAGGAGGAGCTTCCGGTCATCCATATGCTGGGAGGTTATGACCAGGAAGGAAATTACTACTCATGGGAACAGCTGGAGGGAGAGAACAATCCCTATCACAGCCGGGTCGGGGACTACGAAGACCTGGTTTATAATCATCTTTTTGATTCCTCTGTTTACAGGCCTATGTTTTCCCTGTGGGAGTCTCCGGAAAAATAGTACCTGCCTTCCGGAGATTGTAAAAGCACTCTGAAAGCCGTCCGGGCATAAGATGAAAGTAAGGAACAATAAGGCGGCTTTCATTGAAAACATTTCCCAAACCATTGTCTGCAAGGGAGGAAAAGGAGTATCTGGAACGCTGCAGAGAAGGAGATTTGGCAGCCAGGGAGACTTTAATTGAACGGAATATGCGTCTGGTAGCCCATGTGGTGAAGAAATATCAGAGCCCCGATTATGATATGGAAGATTTAATCAGCGTAGGCACCATCGGACTGATTAAGGCGGTTAATACTTTTCGGGCCGACAAAGGGTCAAGGCTGGGAACTTATGCGGCAAAGTGCGTTGAAAATGAAGTGCTGATGCTGCTGAGAGCCAGCAAAAAGCTTTCAAAAGAGGTTTCTCTCTTCGAACCGATCGGGGTTGACAAGGATGGAGAGGCAGTCAGCCTGGTAGATATTCTGGAGATGGACAATAAGGCGGCTATTGACACTATGATTCTGCGTCAGGATGTAAAGGAATTATATGAGGCCTTTGAGTCCTGTCTGACGGAGACGGAAAAAACAGTAATCCGGATGCGCTATGGACTTTACAGAGGAAGGGAACATACGCAGCGGGAGATTGCGGCAAAGCTGAATATTTCCCGTTCCTATGTAAGCCGGATTGAAAAAAGGGCTATTGAAAAAATCAGACGGGAATTTGAAAAGCATGGCGGCTGCCGGTAAAAGGGCGGCCGCCATGCTTTTTAAGAAGGAAAATGTGGAAGCGAAATAAAATTCCATCTATTTTAAGAAAAAGTGCATTGTATCTCGGATTGAATGCAGGTATACTGAGAATAACAGCGGGGCAAAAATGGTCCCGGCAAATCTGCAATCGACATAAGGAGGATACGAGAATGACAATTCTAGTAACAGGCGGAGCCGGATATATTGGAAGCCACACTTGTGTGGAGCTTTTGAACGCCGGATACGATGTGGTGGTGCTGGACAATCTCTGCAATTCCAGTGAAGAGTCTTTGAAGCGGGTGGAGAAGATTACAGGAAAAAGCCTGAAATTTTACGAGGCGGACCTTCTGGATCAGGCGGCGGTGAAGCAGGTATTTGATCAGGAAGAAATCCAGGCGGTCATCCATTTCGCCGGTCTGAAAGCAGTGGGAGAGTCGGTACAGAAGCCTCTGGAATACTATCACAACAATATTACCGGAACCCTGATTCTCTGCGATGAGATGAGAAAACACGGGGTAAAGAATTTTGTATTCAGTTCCTCCGCCACCGTATACGGCGACCCGGCCATTATCCCTATTACGGAGGAGTGCCCCAAGGGAGCGATTACCAATCCTTACGGCCAGACCAAGGGGATGCTGGAGCAGATTCTGACGGACTTAAACCGGGCGGATTCCCAGTGGAACGTGATGCTGCTGCGGTACTTTAATCCCATCGGCGCCCATGAAAGCGGCCTGATCGGCGAGGATCCCAAGGGAATCCCCAACAACCTGGTGCCTTATATCGCACAGGTGGCCGTGGGAAAGCTGGACCATCTGAACGTATTCGGAGACGACTACGACACGCCGGACGGAACGGGAGTGAGAGATTACATCCATGTGGTGGATCTGGCAAAGGGGCATGTAAAGGCTCTGGAGAAGATGATGGGCAGCCAGCCTGAGGTTCGGATTTATAACCTGGGAACGGGAGTAGGATACAGCGTTCTGGATGTGCTTCATGCCTACGAGAAGGCCTGCGGAAAGACCCTCCCCTACAAGATTTGCCCCAGAAGAGCGGGAGATATCGCCACCTGTTACTCAGACTGCGCCAAGGCGGAGCGGGAGCTGGGCTGGAAGGCAGAGAAGGGCATCGAGGAGATGTGCGCCGATTCCTGGAGATGGCAGTCCCACAATCCCGACGGATACCGGACCGAAGCGTAGGGACAGGCGCTCATAGCCATATGAAAATCGGAGACTCTTACGGCTCTGAACGTAAGGGGACTCCGATTTTTTGTTGCCGTCGCAGGATGGCTGCAGAGCATTCGTCTCGATTGCAAAGGAACTGCCGGACAGAAGCGGAGAGTAGAGAAACCGGATTGGAGGTAAGCTTTTATGGAAATATTGGAACTGATGAAACAGCGGCACAGTGTCCGCCAATACAAAGATCCTGCGGTTGAGAAGAGTCAGCGGACCGCGCTCAACCATCTGGTTGAAGAAATCAACCGCCAGGAGGGTCTGCATATCCAGATTTTTTATGATGAGCCGAAATGCTTCGATTCCCGGATGGCCCATTACGGTAAATTTACCGGAGTGAAAAATTATATCGCCCTTGTGGGTCCAAAATCCCCGGGCCTTGATGAGACATTGGGATATTACGGGGAGAAAATCGTTTTGAAGCTGCAGGAACTTGGACTCAACAGCTGCTGGGTGGCTATGACCCACGGCAAAAGCAAAGCGGAGGTGAAAAAGGGAGAGAAAAAGATCTGCCTGATTTCCTTTGGCTATGGCGAAAATCAGGGTGTACCCCATAAGAGCAAGCCCCTGGGGGCAGTCTGCCGGGAAAAGCCGGATATGCCGGAATGGTTCAGAAACGGTGTGCAGGCAGCCCTTCTTGCGCCAACCGCCATGAACCAGCAGAAATTTTCCTTTGAACTGGGGCCGGACGGCAAAGTCCGGGCATCCTGCGGCATGGGTTTTTATACGAAGCTGGATTTGGGGATTGTAAAATATCATTTTGAGATGGGGTCCGGCAGGAAACTATAGTCAGATATGAAAAAAGAGCGGGAAGGCCTTATTTCCTTCCCGCTCTTTGCAGATGCGCATTAATCCAACTCAAGCGCGCCTGTATACAGCTGATAATACGTGCCGTGAAGCTTAATCAAATCCTCGTGCGTACCGCGCTCGATGATGCGTCCATGGTCCAAAACCATGATTGCGTCCGCGTTCTGAATGGTGGACAGACGGTGAGCGATGTAGAAGGTGGTCCGTCCGCTCATCAGGGCATCCATACCTCTCTGAACAATCGCTTCGGTGTGGGTATCGATGGAACTGGTCGCCTCATCCAGGATCATAACCGGCGGATCCGCCACAGCTGCCCGGGCGATGGCTAAAAGCTGCCTCTGACCCTGGCTTAAGTTGGCTCCGTTGCCCATGAGCATGGTATTGTAGCCTTCCGGAAGACGGCGGATAAAGTCGTCGGCTCCAGCCAGTCTGGCGGCTCCGATACACTCTTCATCGGTGGCCTCCAGATTTCCATAGCGGATATTTTCCATAACCGTTCCGGTAAACAGGTTGGTATCCTGCAGTACGATGCCAAGACTGTGGCGCAGGTCCGCTTTCTTAATCTTGTTGATGTTGATTCCGTCGTAGCGGATTTTACCATCAGCAATATCATAGAACCGGTTAATCAGGTTGGTAATCGTCGTTTTTCCTGCTCCGGTGGAGCCTACGAACGCAACCTTCTGGCCGGGCTTCGCGTAAAGGGAAATATTGTGCAGCACCGTTTTTTCCGGTACATAGGCAAAGTCTACATCAAAGAACCGAACATCGCCCTGGAGGCGGGTATAGGTAACAGTGCCGTCATTGTGGGGATGCTTCCAAGCCCAGATATTGGTACGCTGAGAGCATTCTTCCAGCTCGCCTTTCTCATTTTCCTTAGCGTTGACCAGGGTAACGTATCCGTCATCGGTTTCCTTCTCCTCATCCAACAGAGTGAAGATCCGGTGAGTACCGGCCAGAGCCATTACCACCATGTTTACCTGGTTGGATACCTGGCCGATGGCGCCGGCAAACTGTTTGGTCATATTTAAGAAGGGTACTACGATGCTGATGCTGAAAGCCATGCCGGAAAAGCTTAAGTTGGGAGCGCCTGTAAGCAGCAGGATACCGCCAACCAGAGCGACTACCACATACATGACGTTTCCGATGTTGCCCAGAAGAGGCATCAGCACATTGGCAAAACCGTTGGCCCTGCGGGCAGTGCGGTAGATTTCATCGTTGATTTCATCAAAACCAGCCTTGGCGCCTTCTTCATGACAGAAAACTTTGATGACTTTCTGACCGGTCAGCATTTCCTCCATATAACCTTCTGCCCGGGCAATGTTGATCTGCTGGCGAAGGAATAAGCTGGAGGAGTGGCCGCTGACATAGCGGGTCACCATAAGCATAATCATAACGCCGGAGACTACAACCAGGGCCAGCCAGATGCTGTAATACATCATGATGCAGAAAACACTGAACAGCGTAACTGCAGAGATCGTCATCTGAGGCAAACTTTGGCTGATCATCTGGCGCAGGGTATCGATATCGTTGGTGTAGTAGCTCATGATATCGCCGTGGCTGTGAGTGTCAAAGTAGCGGATAGGCAAATCCTGCATGTGTTCAAACATCTTTTTACGCATTTTTGCCAGGGTGCCCTGGGTAATGATCGCCATCAGCTGAGTATAGCAGATGTTGGCGATCAGGCTGACCGCGTACATGATCAACAGGATGGTTACCAGGCGGATGATCCGTCCGGAAGCGGAAGCCCAGTCACCGGTCTGGAAGTGATCCTCAACGATAGAAATGGCATTCTGCATGAAAATGGAGGGCGCAGAGCTGACAATGGCGTTGATCAGGATACAGCCCATAGTGATCGGCAGAAGCACCGGGTAAAATTCAAAAATTGTGCGGATTAAGCGTCTCATAACGCCTTTGGGAGCCCGCTGCCCCCGTCCGGTAGTTGTTCTACTCATTGTCTTCACCTCCTGCCCGGTTCTGGGATGTATAAATTTCACGGTAAACCGCGCTGGACTTCATCAGTTCATCATGGGTTCCAATGGCATCGATGCGGCCGCCCTCCATCAGGATAATGCGGTCTGCATCCTGGACGCTTGCCACACGCTGGGCAATAATAATTTTTGTGGTTTCAGGAATAAACTCACGGAATCCTTTCCGGATCAAGGCGTCTGTACGGGTATCAACGGCGCTGGTGGAATCGTCCAGAATCAAAATCTTGGGCTTCTTCAGAAGGGCTCTTGCAATACAAAGACGCTGCTTCTGACCGCCGGAAACATTGGAGCCGCCCTGCTCGATCCAGGTATCGTATTGATCCGGGAACTGCTGGATAAATTCGTCCGCCTGGGCCAGGCGGCAGGCCTCCTGCATCTCCTCGTCCGTGGCGTTGGGATTACCCCAGCGCAGGTTGTCCTTGATGGTGCCGGAAAACAGCACGTTTTTCTGGAGTACCACAGCCACCTGGTTTCTCAGGGATTCCAGGTTGTAGCTGCGGACATCCTGTCCGCCTACCTTGACGCAGCCCTCCGTTACATCGTAAAGACGGGGAATCAGCTGAATCAGAGAGGATTTGGAGGAACCGGTGCCTCCGAGCACTCCGATGACCTCACCGGATTTTATGTGAAGGTCGATATCCGCCAGAGCCATACGCTCGGCTTTCTTGGAGTATTTAAAGCTCACATTGTCAAAATCGATCGAGCCGTCCTTTACCTCAGTCAGTCCGTTTTCAGGGCTGGTTAAGGTACTCTGCTCAGTCAAAACTTCCACAATACGTTCTGCGGACTCCATGGACATGGTAATCATGACGAATACCATGGAAACCATCATCAGGCTCATCAGAATCTGGAAGCTGTAGGTCAGCATAGCGGACATCTGTCCCACGTTCAGATCCAGTCCTCTGCTGGTGATAACCGCATAGGAACCGTAGGAGATAACAAAGATCATTCCCGCGTAGACGCAGAACTGCATCATGGGGCTGTTGATGGCCATAATGCGCTCGGCTTTCGTGAAGTCTCTCTGGACGTTCTCAGCCGCGGCGGCAAATTTTTTCTTCTCGTAGTCTTCCCGAACGTAGGATTTTACAACACGCATGGCCTGAATGTTTTCCTGAACGGAATCATTCAGGGCGTCGTATTTGCGGAATACCCTGCGGAAGATCGGGGTAGCGGTCCGGATTACCAGAATCAGGCCGATGGTCAGCAGCGGGATGGTAAACAGGAAAATCATTGCCAGCCGGCCGCCCATGATGAATCCCATGGCGAAGGAGAAGACCAGCATCAGGGGACAGCGGATGGCCACGCGGATAATCATCATATATGCCATCTGCACATTCATAATATCGGTGGTCATACGCGTCACCAAACTGGACACGGAAAATTTGTCTATGTTTTCAAAAGAATAGTTCTGAATATTGTAGAACATATCTCTTCTTAAATTTCTGGCGAATCCGGTAGAAGCAGCAGCACAGGTAGCACCTGCACCGGCTCCGAAAATCAGCGATACAACAGACATGGCAATCAGGATGGCACCGTACCGGACAATCACATCCATGGAACAGCCTGCCTGCATCTGGTTAACGAGCTGCGCGATTACAAAGGGAATCGCACATTCCAGAATAACCTCTACTGAAACAAGAAGAGGCGTCAGGATTGAAGCCTTTTTAAATTCCCGGATACTCCGGGCCAAGACTTTAACCATTGGTGGTATTCCTCCTTTTTATGTAATTCTTTATTGTTCTTTGATGGGCGGCAACTTCCGCTTTTTGTTCTGCTGCGAACTTTTTGAGCTAATGGACCTGCCGGCTGTCAGACGGAATGTCCGCCGCCTCTTGGTCCCAGTGCTCCAGATTGCACAGCATCTGTGCGGCTATTTCCTTAAACAGCTGCACCTGACCGTCGGAAATTCCCCGGGTAAGCATACGGTCAGTATCGCGCAGGCAGGCGCGTACCTGGGTATCCAGTTCTACAGCCCGTTTGGTTGGCACCAGGCTTTTTAACCGGGCATCGCTCTCGACACTCTCGCGCCGGATAATGCCGTTCTTTTCCAGCAGCTGCAGAATGCCCGTAGCAGTTGAACGGCTGAGGCCGAAAACGCTTTCGATGTCTTTTTGAAAAACAGGCCCGTCCTGGCAGTGGATCAGGATATAATAAATAACCCGGCTCTGCACACCGGTGATGCCCAAACTCTGCAGCATGGAATTGGATTTGGACTTAATCTTATGCGACAACAAATTAATCCATGCGCCGCAGTCTTTTTCCACTTTTTTCCCACCTCCTCTTAGAAAAACCGTTCCTTATTTTGTTCGGACGCAAACAGTATAGTACCCCATTTTATAGATGATGTCAAGTAGGGAAAGAATTTCATTTTTAAGAAAAATAAATTTGCTTTTCCTCTTGCTTTTTTGCGTCCGGCCTGCTATGATGATGAAAAAGAACATATGTTCGATTTTGCGATAATCGGAGGACTGACTATGCTGATTCAGGAGAATTTGAGTCTGGAGGAGAAACTAAAGATTCTGTCTGACGGAGCAAAGTATGATGCTGCCTGCACCTCCAGCGGCGTTGGCCGGAAGGGAAAGCCGGGGTACTTGGGAAATGCGTCGGCGGCCGGTATCTGCCACAGTTTTGCGTCGGATGGGCGCTGCATCTCCCTTTTGAAAATTCTGCTGACCAATCAGTGCGTTTACGACTGCAAGTACTGCATTAACCGCTGTTCCAACGATACGGTCCGGACTGCCTTTACCCCTCAGGAAGTCTGCACCCTGACTATGGAATTTTACCGGCGTAATTATATAGAAGGACTTTTTTTAAGTTCAGGGGTTCTGCACAGCGCGGATTATACCATGGAGCAGATTTACCAGGTTGTGCAAAGGCTGCGCACCCAATACCGCTTTAACGGGTATATCCATGTGAAGGCGATACCAGGGGCGTCTCCGGAGCTAATCGAACAGACCGGCTTTTATGCGGACAGGATGAGCGTCAATCTGGAACTGCCTACAGCGGAAGGATTAAAGAAGCTGGCGCCCGGAAAGACCAGGGAGAAGATTCTGCGCCCTATGCGTCAGATTCAGCAGGGGATTTGGGGCAGCGCCCGCCTTCTGAACGGCGAGGCTCAGAACGGAGAAAGAGGCGGCAGGGCAGAGAGACCTTTGGCAGCATACAGGAAAGATGCAGTGAGGGAAGGCGGGAACCCGTTTCTTTTACAGGGGAGGCGAGCAGGTTTTGGAGGCGGAGCGGCTCTTTTGAGGGAGGATTTGGCCAAGTCCTGCGATACTCCCGGGAAAGCTCAGGGAAGGCCCTTTGTTCCGGGAGGGCAGAGTACCCAGATGATTGTGGGGGCTACACCGGAAAGTGATTTTCAGATGATGTCGGTGGCTCAGGCGCTCTATCATAATTTTGGCTTGAAACGGGTATTTTACTCTGCCTATATTCCGGTTAATCAGGATGAATCTCTGCCATCGCTGCCGGGAGGCCCTCCGCTTTTAAGGGAGCATCGCCTTTATCAGGCGGACTGGCTGCTGCGGTTCTACGGGTTTTGTGCAGAGGAGCTTTTATCGGAAGAACAGCCCAATTTTAACGTATTTCTGGATCCCAAATGCGATTGGGCCCTGCGGCACCTGGAACTGTTTCCTGTGGAAGTAAATCGGGCGGATTACGCAACCCTCCTCAGGGTGCCCGGGATGGGGGTCAAGTCAGTCCGGCGAATCCTGGCAGCAAGAAAAGGGGGAAAACTGGATTTCCCGGATTTGAAAAAACTGGGCGTTGTGATGAAGCGGGCGGTTTATTTTATTACCTGCCGCGGAAAGATGATGGGGGGAATCCGGCTGGACCAGGACTATATTACCAGCTGTCTGATCGGGGAGGAACGGCGGTCCGTATGGGATATTGAGCACAAAGACTGCTACCGGCAGCTGTCTCTATTTGACGATATGAAGCCTGAGGCATGTCCCAGTCATGAGGATGTGCGGATGGCCGGAAAGGGGGAACTTTAAATGACCGTCTATCTCTGCAAAGGAGATTTTGAACATATTTTGTGCGGAGTGTACGATGCCTGGATGAGCCGTAAGGGACACAAGAACGTGCGGCTTGCATTGGAGGGAGAGACGTTTCAGCCCAGCTTTCTGGAGGAATATGTCCGCGTTTCTTATGAAGAAAGAAAGTTCCGGGCGGTTTTCGAGGCAATCAACAAACGGCTCTCCGGGGAAGCAGAGGACTGGGTTTACCGAGCCTCCCTCAGCCAGGATGAGGAGAGAGCGGATAAGATTTACCGCTTTCTTATAATCGCTTTTGCACTGGGACCAACGGTGGCGGACCAGCTGCAGGTCCCGGAGGTACAGGAGATTTTTCGGCTTTGCCGGTTTGTGGGAAACGAGAGCCATCTGATGACAGAATTCCTGAGATTTATCCAGACTCCGCTTGGTGTGCTGGTGAGCAGAATCGGTCCTAAAAATGATGTGCTTCCTCTGATTTCTCCTCATTTTGCAGACCGGCTTCCGTCGGAAAACTGGGTGATTTGGGATGAAAACAGGGGCAGAGCGTCCATACATCAGGCCGGACAGGGGTGGTTTCTGGCAGAACTGACTAAAGAAGAGGAGAGGCAGCTTGCCGGTTTTGTAAAGGGGAAGGCTTACGGAAGAGAAATACCGCCTCAGGGGAATGATTCAGAATCCCATGCCCTTATGGATGAGAATTATGAAGAGCTGTGGAGAACCTTTTGCGCCAGCATTGCCATTTCACAGAGGAAAAATCCGCTCTGCCAGAGAACGCACCTTCCCCTGCGGTACCGGCCTTATATGACAGAATTTACAACGATTTAGAGTTCTTTTAATATCTGTTTTCCCCGTCCTGAACTGTTGCCTGGAATTTTAAAAATAGGAGTTCCCCTATCCTATGGAGTGTGCTATAGTTATGATATGAGTTTCCGGCAGGGTTTGGAATCTGCGGCAGCAGCGAAATCAAAGCGGTGCTTTGGGCGGGCGGCGATTCGCCGTCTGGAGTAGGAAATTGAGGGGATCAGCCCGCAGGCAGCTGCGATGTACGGCAGCACATTTCATGTGCATAAAGCCTGCGGCTTTGTACATCTGCGCAGCCTGCGCTATCCTTGTTTGTGCTGCCGCCCAAACTGCCGGGGCTTATACAGGGAAACGTAAGGAGAGAAAAGGATGGGAAAGGGAGACGTCTGGAAATACTGTGAGAAGAATCAGATCACGGAAATGATCCTTTCATTGGAACTGCTTCCATCTTCCCGCTGGGAGAGAGATCAGATTCTGTCCTGTTTGTACGCTCTTTCCAATCACCCGGAGGAACATTATCATCCGGTATGGATCCCGAAAAGGAGCGGAGGCTTCCGGCGCTTGGATGTGCCGGATCCGCTGCTGAAACAGGTTCAGAGGAATATCCTTCGCCATGTTCTGGAAGGATTTTCCGTGTCGCCGGCTGCTGTGGCTTATCAGAAAAATCGCTGCGCAGCTGATGGAGCGGTAATCCACAGAGGGAAAACTTTGGTCCTTAAACTGGATATTAACGATTTTTTCGGGAGCATCACCTTTCCTTTTGTACTTGGATACGGTTTCCCAGCAGCCTATTTTCCGGAGGAGGTTCGGGTGCTTTTGGCCTCTCTGTGCTGCTGCCGACAGAGACTGCCTCAGGGAGCACCGTCGTCGCCGGCTCTGTCTAATTTGGTGATGAGGTCCTTTGATGATATTATGGTTTCCTGGTGTGCTGCCCGGGGGATTGTCTATACCCGATATTGCGACGATATGACGTTTTCGGGAGATTTTAACCCGGCCCTGGTAATAGGAAGAGTGAGAGGTTTACTGGAATCTATGGGAATGGAGCTGAATCGGAAAAAAACGGAAGTCTGTTCTCAGGCGGACCGTCAGGTTGTAACCGGAATTACGGTGAATCAGGTGTGCCAGCTCCCCAGGGAGGACAGGAGAAAACTGCGTCAGGAGGTTTATCTCTGTCTGCGTCATGGCGCAGAGGGGATAGAACCGGCGGCTTCGGTACGCCGCCTGGAACGGATATTGGGAAAGGTCAGCTATCTTCTGCAGGTTCGCCCAGATGACCGGTGGTTTTTGGAACGGAGGGATATGCTGAAGGATATGCTTAGGAAAGAGAGGAAACGAGTTTATGAGTCATGAAGAACAGGCGAAAGCTCTTTTTATGGATGGCTGCAACTGCGCTCAGGCTGCTTTCTGCGCTTTCTGCGATGTAACCGGGCTGGAAAAGGAGCTTGCAATGAGGCTTTCTTCTTCCTTTGGAGGAGGTATGGGACGGCTAAGAGAGGTATGCGGAGCATTGTCCGGCATTTTTATGGCAGCCGGAATCCTTTATGGTTATGATGACCTGACGGACAAATCCTTAAAGACCGATCACTATGAGCGGATACAGGAGCTGGCAGCCCGATTTCGGTAGGATAATGGTGCCATCCTTTGCAGGGACATTCTGGGACGTGAGGAAGAGCACAGCCGGCCCGAACCGGAGGACAGGACTCCGGACTACTACGCCAGACGTCCATGTCCCGAAGTAGTGGCCAGGGCGGCCAGAATTTTTGAGGAGTATATGAGAGAGCATCCGATTCCGGAGCGATGAGGGGGCGGATCTCAGGCATTAAGCGGCAGCAGTACAGCGGCAATTATTTTATCATTCAGGAGCCCGTTCCGGCTCCTAAGTCTGCCGGGTTTCCCGGTTCCGGCGCTTTTCGCGCCATATTCCGATCGTTACGAGTACTTGGCGCCTGGTTTTAAGGTGCTTATATGCGATTGATGCAAGGCGGCTGGCCGGATTCTTTCCGGTCTGGCATTTTGCATTGGCTGAAAGAGAGGATTCTATGTTTACAAAAGTGAATAGTGTGGGCATCCAGGGAATTGAAGGGGTGCTGATTGGAGTTGAGGCTGATGTGGGAGATGGATTGCCGGGCTTTTCCATGGTGGGATATTTGTCCTCAGAAGTGCGGGAGGCCCAGGAACGTGTAAAAACTGCGCTGAAGAATTCCGGCTATCGGCTGAATGCAAAAAAGGTGACGGTAAACCTGTCCCCGGCCAATATTCGGAAGGCAGGAACATCTTACGATCTCCCGATTGCCCTGGCGGTGCTGGGAGCATATGGTCAGGCGGATCTGAAGAAGATAGGCCCTTTTGCGGCTGTGGGAGAGCTGGGGCTGAACGGGAGAATTAAGCCGGTCAGCGGCGTCATGTCCATGGTGATGGCAGCTAAAAAAGGGGGGCTTAGGCAGGTACTGCTTCCGGCAGAAAATGCAGCTGAGGCAAAAGTAGTGGAGCATATGAAGATAATCGGCGTCTCCTCCTTAAACCAGGCGGTAGAAATTCTGAAAGACGGGAGGACTGTTTGGAATGAGGAAAGGGAAACGTCAGGGACGGTGGAACCGGCCGTGGAAGAAGTGGATTTTCGCGAAGTAAATGGTCAGGCTTTGCTGCGCAGGGCAGCGGAGATTGCAACGGCGGGAATGCATAACTTTCTGATGACAGGACCTGCGGGAACAGGAAAGACGATGATTGCCCGGCGGCTGCCGACAATCCTTCCCCCGCTTACCAGGGAGGAGGATATAGAAATCTCCAGGATCTACAGCATCTGCGGTCTGCTGCCCCATAACCGGCCGCTGCTGGGAAGACGTCCGTTTCGAAGTCCCCATCATACCATTACGCCTCAGGCTCTGGCAGGAGGAGGCAGGCCGTTAAAGCCGGGAGAGCTGTCCTTGGCTTCCGGCGGAATTTTGTTTTTAGATGAACTTACCCTATTTGGCCGTTCGGCGGTGGAAGTTTTGAGACAGCCATTGGAGGAACATAAAATTATCCTTAATCGGATGGAAGGCTCTTATGAGCTTCCGGCGGATTTTCTGCTTTGCGGGGCATTTAACAGCTGTCCCTGCGGCTGGTATCCGGACCGAAATCGCTGCCGATGCAGTCCGGCGCAGATTGAACGGTATTTGAGCCGCCTGTCAAAACCGATTATGGAGCGATTTGACCTCTGCGTCCAGGCCTCTCCGGTTTCTTATGAGGAACTTGTAAAAACAGAAAATGGAAACGAGGATTCTGCCGCCATACGTTTAAGGGTCCAGGAGGCTTGGGAGAGGCAGAGGCGGCGGTTTCAGGAGGAACGGCCAAGATTTAACAGCAGGATGGGTCAAAAGGAGACTCGCGAGTTCTGTATTTTGGGAATGGAGGAAGAAGAACTGCTGGAACGGATTTACCGAAAGAAGCAGCTGAGCGCCAGGGCCTGCCATAAAATTTTAAAGGTAGCCAGAACCATTGCGGATCTGGAAGGGGCCGAACGAATCAGCAGGGAACACCTGGCAGAAGCGGCGGGGTATCGTGTACTGGAGGAACAGATATGGGGGTAAACAGAGAAATAACCGGGCAGAAAAAGGAACAGGAAAAGGAATACCTTTACTGGATGTGCAGCCGTGTGGAGGGAATGGGAGCGGTCAGCATCCGAAAAACCGGGGAGTTTGCCGGGAGTTTTCAGGAAGCATTTTATATAGAAGGAACAGAACTGTTTCGTCAGGGGGTTTTCCGGCGCACGTCCCAGGCAGATAGCTTTGACCAGGCTAAAAAAGAGTTGGACAGCAGCCGGAGAGAGTACCAGGAACTGGGAGAAAGAGGAATCCGCTTTATAACTCCGTTAGATGAGGAATATCCGGAGCGTTTAAGGAATATTTATGACTATCCAATGGGACTTTGGGTAAAGGGGAGCCTTCCGGATGAGAGCCATCCGGCGGCGGCTATCGTAGGTTCCAGGAGCTGTACCAATTATGGTGAGCAGGCGGCAGAGTATATGGGAAGAGAACTGGGGCGAAATGGCGTGCAGGTTATCAGCGGCTTGGCTATGGGCGTGGACGGAGCGGGACACAGAGGGGCGTTGAAGGCCGGCGGCAGAACCTGGGCCGTTTTAGGCTGCGGCGTAAATGTATGTTATCCCAAAAGTCATTACCCCCTGTACCAGTCTGTTTTGGAACAGGGAGGGATTCTTTCCGAGTACCCACCGAACAGATCGCCCAAAACCTTCCATTTCCCTGTGCGAAACCGGCTGATCAGCGGTCTGTCCGACGTGATTTTGGTGATAGAAGCAGGAGAGAAGAGCGGCTCCCTGATTACAGCCCATCTGGGGCTGGACCAGGGAAAGGAAATTTTTGCCCTTCCGGGGAGAATCACTGACCGGGTGAGCCGGGGCTGCAATCAGCTGATCCGGGACGGGGCCTCCATTCTGACAGCTCCTGAAGATGTGCTGGAATATTTGGGAATTTCACAGGGAAATAAGGGAATTTCTTATGAAAAACAGGACAAGGGACTTGTCAAGATTGAAAAAATGGTGTATAGTTTCCTGGATTGCGAACCAAAGCATGTAGAAGAAATATGCGCGGCCCTGAATCTGGAAGCAAGCCGCTGCATGAGTATACTGCTGGATCTGGAATTGGGAGGAATGATTGAGCGGACAGCAGGCCAATACTATGTGCGGAGGGTTTTGTAAAAGAGTTTTTTAGCTAAAAGCAACTGTTAGGGACATTGTCCCGGACTGCTGCATAAAAATGATGAGGAGTTTGTAATGGCGAAGTGTCTGGTAATTGTGGAGTCACCTGCAAAGGTAAAGACCATCAAGAAGTTTCTGGGAAGCAATTATGTGGTGGATGCATCCGGCGGACATGTGAGAGACCTGCCGAAAAGCCAGCTGGGATTTGATGCGGAACACGATTATGAACCAAAATATATTACCATACGGGGAAAGGGAGATATTCTGGCTAGACTTCGCAAGGAGGTCAAAAAAGCGGATAAGATCTATCTGGCGACCGACCCGGACCGGGAGGGAGAGGCCATTTCCTGGCATTTGAGTCAGGCCCTGAAGCTGGATGAGTTGAAGGATAAGCAGGTATACCGAATCAGCTTTAACGAGATTACCAAGAACGCGGTAAAGACGTCTTTTAAAAATCCGCGGGATATTGACATGAACCTGGTGGACGCTCAGCAGGCCAGAAGGATGCTGGACCGGATGGTAGGATACCGGATCAGTCCGCTGCTGTGGGCTAAGGTCAAGAGAGGGCTGAGCGCAGGCCGTGTGCAGTCTGTGGCCCTTCGAATGATCTGTGACCGGGAAGAAGAAATAAATGCCTTCATTCCGGAGGAATACTGGAATCTGGAAGCCAAACTACTGGTTCCGGGTGCAAAAAAAACGATAACGGCAAAATATTACGGCGCATCTGGAGAAAAGAAGGCAAAAAACTCCATTGGAAGCAAGGGAGAACTGGACCAGATTTTGAAGGAACTGGAAGGTCAGGAGTATGTAGTGGAGGAAATCAAAAAAGGAGAACGGCTCAAGAAGGCTCCCATTCCATTTACCACCAGTACCCTGCAGCAGGAAGCCTCTAAGGCTCTGAATTTTTCTACCCAGAAAACCATGCGTCTGGCCCAGCAGCTTTACGAGGGCGTTGAGGTTAAGGGACACGGAACGATCGGTTTGATTACCTACCTGCGTACGGATTCCACCCGCATTGCCGAGGAGGCGGACCAGGCGGCCAGAGCATTTGTGGAGCAGAATTACGGGAAGGATTATGTGATACATCAGGAGCAGACCTCAAAAAACAGCGGCAAGATCCAGGACGCTCACGAGGCCATTCGTCCTACGGACATTACCCTGACGCCTACAATTGTGAAGGAATCTCTCCAGAGGGATCTGTTCCGCTTGTATCAGCTGATTTGGCGCCGCTTCACTGCCAGCCGCATGGCCAGCGCCGTTTATGAGACGACCAGTGTACGGATTGCCGCCGGAAGCCAGTGCTTTACCGCTGCGGCCTCCAGAAGGACCTTTGACGGTTTTATGTCCGTCTATGTGGAGGCTGACCAGGAAGAAGAGGGCGGCCAGGCCCTTGGAAATATGGAGAAGGGATCCGTATTAAAGCTGGAGAAGCTGGAGCCCAGCCAGCATTTCACCCAGCCTCCTGCCCATTATACGGAGGCCTCCTTGGTAAAGGCGCAGGAAGAGCAGGGAATCGGCCGTCCCAGTACCTATGCCCCCACTATTACAACCATTATTGCCCGCCGCTATGTGGTGAAGGAGAACAAAAATCTCTATGTAACGGAGATCGGCGAGGTGGTTAACCGAATTATGAAGCACAGCTTTCCAAGCATTGTAGATATCGGCTTTACTGCCAATATGGAGTTGCTGCTGGATAAGGTAGCGGATGGAACTGTTTCTTGGAAAACGGTAGTCAGCAACTTCTATCCGGATTTGGAAGAGGCGGTTCTGACGGCGGAGAAGGAGTTGGAATCCGTCAAAATTGAAGACGAGGTTTCCGATGAGGTCTGCGAACTGTGCGGCCGTCAGATGGTAATAAAATACGGCCCCCACGGAAAATTTTTGGCCTGCCCGGGATTTCCGGAGTGCAAAAATACCAAGCCTTACCTGGAGAAAATAGGCGTTCCCTGTCCAAAGTGCGGGAAAGAAGTGGTACGGAAAAAAACAAAGAAGGGCCGTCTCTACTATGGCTGTGAGGCTAACCCGGATTGTGATTTTATGTCCTGGCAGAAGCCTTCGAATCAAAAATGCCCTCAATGCGGCGCATATATGGTAGAAAAGGGAAATAAGCTTCTCTGTTCCAATCAGACCTGCGGCTATCGGATGAATCTGGAGAAGGAAGCTTAACGCCTGTTTTTACGCCGTCCTGAACTGTTGCATAAAATAATCGAAAACTTCCAAAAACTCTTGTTATTGCGGAATAATTATGTTACAATTCAAATAGAAATTGCGTATTTGTTGCGATATACCCAAGAGATAAGGAGGTTGTCGGAGATGAGTGTTCAGTTATTGGACAAAACACGAAAGATTAATAAGTTATTGCATAATAATAATTCTCATAAGGTTGTATTCAACGATATCTGCAAAGTTTTAAGCGAAATTTTGTTGTCCAATATTTTGGTAATCAGCAAAAAGGGAAAGGTACTGGGGGTAAGTATCTGGCCTGGAGTGGATGAGATTGAAGAACTGATTGAGGACCAGGTAGGCGGATATGTGGATCAGATGCTCAACGAGCGTCTGCTCAGCGTTCTCTCCACTAAGGAGAATGTAAATCTCGCTACTCTTGGCTTTGCTGAGGAAAACGTAAAGAAGTACCAGGCGATTATTACGCCCATCGATATTGCCGGGGAACGGCTGGGGACGCTGTTTATCTACAAACTGGATTCCCAGTATGATATTGACGATATTATTTTAAGCGAGTACGGAACAACTGTCGTGGGACTGGAGATGATGCGCTCGGTTAATGAGGAGAATGCTGAGGAGACCCGCAAGGTTCAGATTGTGAAATCTGCCATCAGCACACTTTCCTTCTCCGAACTGGAGGCTATCATTCATATTTTTGACGAGCTGGACGGGAATGAGGGAATTTTGGTTGCCAGCAAGATTGCGGACCGGGTAGGTATTACCCGCTCGGTAATTGTCAATGCCCTGCGCAAGTTTGAAAGCGCCGGCGTCATCGAGTCCAGGTCCTCCGGCATGAAGGGAACCTACATCAAGGTGCTTAACGATGTGGTATTTGATGAGCTGAAAGCCATCAAGGCTTCCAACTCCAACCTGAAATAAAAGACGGCTGATTAGAACAGTTGAATAACCCTGCACTGTATCAGGGAATGATAAGGCCAGAAGCGTAAAAACTTCTGGTCTTTTTTATGTGGAATTCCTTGACATTCCAGAACTAACATGTTACTATAAAAGCAACAGAACTGACATGTCAGTTAAAACTAAGATGTTTCGGTTCAGGACTGTTACGGTATTTCACAAAATGAATTGGAGGACATTGCTATGGAGATGACATTGCGTTGGTATGGACCTGGTTATGACAGCGTAACCCTGGAGCAGATTCGGCAGATTCCGGGAGTACACGGGGTGGTTACCACCTTGTTCGGAAAGCAGGCGGGAGAGCTGTGGACCTATGAGGAGATTGCTGAGCTGAAGAAGACGGTAGAGGATGCGGGGCTGAAAATCGCCGCCATCGAGTCCGTGAACGTATCCGATGATATCAAAATCGGAACCGAGAAGCGGGACGAGCACATTGCCAATTACATCGCTACTCTGGAGAATCTGGCAAAGAACGACATCCATATCGTCTGCTACAACTTTATGCCTGTATTTGACTGGACCAGAACGGACCTGGCCAGAGTGCGCCCCGACGGTTCCACCGTACTGGCCTACAATCAGGATATCGTAGACCAGATTGACCCGGAGAATATGAAGGAGTCCGTGGAGAAGATGTCCAACGGCTTCGTGATGCCCGGATGGGAGCCGGAGCGCCTGGGACGTCTGAAGGAACTTTTTGAGATGTACAAGGATGTGGACTCCGAGAAGCTGTTCAATAACCTGGTTTACTTCCTGGAAGCCATCGGACCGGTCTGCGAGAAGTACGATATGCGGATGGGCATCCATCCCGACGACCCCGCATGGCCCATTTTCGGTCTGCCAAGAATCATTACCGGGAAGGAATCCGTTGAGCGCCTGTTAAAGGCAGTGGATAAGCCCTACAACGGAATTTCCCTGTGCACCGGCTCCCTGGGTTCCAACCAGCACAACGATATCTGCGGCATCATCCGGGCGGCTCAGGGCAGAATCCCCTTCGCTCATGTGCGGAACTTAAAGTACAATTCTCCCAGAGATTTCGAGGAAGCGGCTCACCTGTCTTCCGACGGCTCCATGGATATGTACCAGATTATGAAGACTCTTTATGACACCGGTTTTGACGGAATCATCCGTCCGGACCATGGACGCATGATTTGGGGCGAGGTTGCCATGCCTGGCTACGGCCTCTATGACCGGGCTCTGGGCGCGATGTATCTGCAGGGACTTTGGGAGGCAATTCAGAAGAATCAGCAGTAAGCCTTAAAGACAGAAGGAGGGCGTATCAGTCATGAAATTAACATTAGAAGGAATTCAGAATAAAGAGCAGTGGGAGGCCTTGGGAGTTGAGCTTCCCTCCTACGATGTGAAAGCGGCAGCGGAGGAGACGAGGAAATCTCCGGTGTGGGTTCATTTCGGAGCAGGAAACATTTTTCGTATCTTTATCGGCGGAATCGCGGATACCCTGCTGAATGAGGGGCTGTCCCAGAAGGGAATCACCTGCGTGGAAACCTTTGATTTCGACGTGGTGGACAAGATTTACAAGCCCTACGACAATCTGGTGCTGGCCGTGACCCTGAAGGCAGACGGCTCCACAGACAAAAAGGTAGTGGGATCCCTGACCGAGGCCATCAAGGCCCAGTCTTGTGACGAGACTGCCTGGAACCGCTTAAAGGAAATTTTCCGGAATCCTGGACTTCAGATGATTTCCTTTACCATCACGGAAAAGGGATACGCCTTAAAGGGCGCCGACGGAAATTACTTCCCCTTTATCCAGGCGGATATTGAGAACGGACCGGAGAAGGCCGGCTCCGCTATGGCGGTGGTATGCAGCCTTTTAAATGAACGTTTTAAGGCGGGAAAATATCCCCTGGCAGTGGTTTCCATGGACAACTGCTCCCACAACGGGGAGAAACTGAAAAATTCCGTTGTGACCATGGCGAAGGAGTGGCAGGCCAAGGGCTTCGTGGATGAGGAATTTGTAAGCTACATCACCGACGAGAGCCAGGTCAGCTTCCCCTGGACCATGATTGACAAGATTACGCCCCGGCCCGCCGAGTCCATCGCCAAGGAACTGGAGGAGAAGGGCGTGGAGGATATGGCTCCGGTGATTACCTCCAAGAAGACCTACATTGCCCCCTTTGTCAATGCGGAGGGACCCCAGTACCTGGTCATCGAGGACCATTTCCCCAACGGTCGTCCCGCCCTGGAGAAGGCCGGCGTCTACATGACAGACCGGGATACGGTAAACAAGGTAGAGCGGATGAAAGTAACCACTTGCCTGAATCCTCTGCACACCGCCCTGGCTGTCTACGGCTGCCTGCTGGGCTACGACCTGATCGCCAATGAGATGAAGGACGAGGTGCTGGCAAAGCTGGTGGACCGCATTGGACCGGTGGAGGGCATGCCGGTTGTGGTGAATCCCGGAATCCTTTCTCCGGAGGATTTTGTCCATGAAGTCATCCATGACCGTCTGCCTAATCCCTTTATGCCTGACACGCCTCAGAGAATCGCCTGCGACACCTCCCAGAAGGTGGGAATCCGCTACGGCGAGACCATTAAATCCTATGTGGCCAAGTACGGGGATGCGAAGAAGCTGACGGCGATTCCGCTGGCCATTGCCGGATGGTGCCGTTATCTTTTGGGCGTGGATGACAAAGGCGAGGCCTTTGAACTGTCCCCGGATCCCATGATTCCGGAACTGAAGAAAACCCTGGAGGGAGTGGAGGCAGGAAAGCCGGATTCCTACAATGGTCAGTTAAAGAGCATTCTGTCTAATGCCAATATTTTCGGAATCGATTTGTATGAGGCGGGAATCGGAGAGCGCATCGAGGAAATGTTTAAGGAAGAGCTGGCAGGCCCGGGTGCTGTGCGGGCTGCCCTGGAAAAATATCTGGCTTAATCGGAAACGGGTGAGAATATGGAACGGAACCTGAATGAAACCACCTACCAGCTTTTAAAGCAGGATATCATGTCCTTTGCCTTAGCGCCGGGGGAGGCCATATCGGCCGCGAAGGTGGCGAGCCGCTACGGGGTCAGCCGTACTCCCGCCCGGGAGGCCATTGTAAAGCTGGAAAAGGAAGGACTGGTGGACATCTATCCCCAGTCCAAAACCCTGGTGTCCAGAATCAATCTGTCCAGGACCAGACAGGAGTGGTATGTGCGCTATACGCTGGAAATCGGCATGGCGGAGCGCTTTATCCGGCGGGTCACCCAGGATACCATCCAGGCCATGGAGCGCAACCTCCGGCAGATGGAGCTGGCTAGGGACGAAGCAGGCAGAAGTCTTTACCTGAGCCTGGACCACGGGTTTCACGATATTATCTATGATACGGCAGAGGAGTTTCTGGCAAAGGAGATCATTCATACCCAGATTACTCATTACAACCGTCTGCGGTATCTGACGGATTTAACGCCGCCGGTGCGGGAAAAGACCATATTGGAGCACCGGCAGCTGATCAGCGCGGCCAGAAAGAAGGACGAGGGACTCTTTGAGGAATGCTTAAGAGCCCATATCGGGCGCCTGGAGCAGGACCAGCAGCTGATACAGAATCAGTATCCCGACTATTTTGAGACTGATGAGATTGAATAATCGAAGAGAAGGCTCACCGAAACCAACATTAATTTGGAACGGTGGGCCTTCTCCGATTTGTATTGATTTCTCTTAGAATCTTTAGTATATTAATATTTGGACGCGGCAGGGCCGCTTCCGAAAGGAGAATGAATATGATCCGAATTGCAGTAGACGCTATGGGAGGCGATTATGCGCCGGCAGAGATGGTAGCGGGAGCAGTGGATGCGGCCAACGACAGACCGGATATCCGGATTGCTCTGGTAGGACGCCAGGAGGAGATCCAGGCAGAGCTTTCCAAATTTACTTATCAGAAAGAGCAGATTGAAGTGGTAAACGCCGCCGAGGTCATCGCTACCGAGGAGCCGCCGGTGAACGCCATTCGCAAGAAGAAGGATTCTTCCATGGTAGTGGCTTTGAATATGGTGAAAAACGGGGAGGCCGACGCCTTTGTATCGGCGGGCAGTTCCGGCGCTATTTTGGTAGGAGGCCAGGTGATCGTAGGAAGGATTAAGGGCGTGGAGCGTCCTCCGCTGGCCCCCCTGATTCCCACGGAAAAGGGCGTTTCCATCTTGATTGACTGCGGAGCCAACGTGGACGCCAGGCCTTCTCATTTGGTACAGTTTGCCCAGATGGGATCCATCTATATGGAACATGTGGTGGGGATTAAGAATCCAAGGGTAGCCATTGTCAACATCGGCGCCGAGGAGGAAAAGGGCAATGCCCTGGTGAAGGAGACCTTCCCGCTGTTAAAGGAATGCCCGGACATCAACTTTATCGGAAGCATTGAGGCCAGAGAGATTCCCCACGGAGGGGCGGACGTAATCGTCTGTGAGGCCTTTGTTGGAAATGTGATTTTAAAGCTGTATGAGGGAGTGGGAGCCACTTTGCTTGGCATGGTCAAGAAAGGCATGATGAGCGATTTGCGCAGCAAGATTGGAGCCCTTCTGGTAAAGCCGGCGCTGAAGAGGACCTTGAAGTCCTTTGACGCCAGCCAGTATGGAGGAGCGCCTCTCTTGGGACTGAAGGGCCTGGTGGTGAAGACCCACGGCAATTCCAAGCGCCTGGAGGTACACAATTCCATTATCCAGTGCGTGACTTTTAAGGAACAGCAGATTAACGAGAAAATCCGGGCCAGTCTGGGTACGGAGTAAAAGGAGCGTTTGCATTTAAGATGGAATTTCAGAAGCTGCAGAAAATTATCGGGGATGTGCTGGAGGTTGACCCGGAGGAGATCGGGCCGGAAACGGCTTTTGTGGAAGATCTGGGGGCCGATTCCCTGGATATTTTCCAGATTGTGATGGAAATTGAGGAGGAGTTTGGAATCCGGATTCCCGGCCAGGCGGTCCGGCAGATTCTCACGGTAAAGGATGCGGCGGAGCAAATCCGGCAGACGGTGAGCCAGTAAAGAGAAAACCATCATAAATATACAAAGTACTAGGCTCGAAAAGACCTCACCAAGTACTTTGATGTATCGCACGTAAGCGCCCAAAGAACGGGCGCTAAGTGCTCGTAACTAAGTGGAGCTGTAGTCCTGCAGCTCCTTTTCAATCGTCAGGTATTTGTTAAGGAGGAATCTATGAATCGAAAGTTACAGGAATTAGAGGAGAAAATCGGCTACCAGTTTCGGAACAGGCAGCTGTTTAAGCAGGCATTGACCCACAGTTCCTATGCCAACGAGCACCGGTTGGATCACAACAGCTGCAACGAGCGCCTGGAATTTCTGGGAGATGCGGTGTTAGAGCTTTCCAGCAGCGAGTTTTTGTATAAGAAGTATCAGAATTTACCGGAAGGTGATTTGACGAAGACCAGAGCCAGCATCGTGTGCGAGCCGACCCTGGCTCTCTGCGCAGGGGAGTTAAGCCTTGGCGAATACCTGCTGCTGGGAAAGGGAGAGGAGGCCAGCGGAGGGAGAAACCGCAATTCCGTGGTATCCGACGCTATGGAGGCATTAATCGGCGCAATCTATCTGGACGGTGGTTTTGCTAGCGCAAAAGAGTTTGTGGAGCGCTTCATTCTCAACGATGTGGAACACAAAAAGCTCTTTTATGATAGCAAGACTATCTTGCAGGAGATGGTTCAGAGCCGGGATGAAGGGAATTTGACCTACGAGCTTTTAAAGGAAGAAGGACCGGACCACAACAAGTCCTTTGAGGTCTGCGCCAAAATCGGCGGCGTGGAAGCGGGCCGGGGAACGGGCAGGACGAAGAAGGCGGCGGAGCAGATGGCGGCCTACCATGTGCTCTTAAAGTTAAAAAAGGATGAAAACGAATCCGCTGAAAAAGAAGGTGAGCCATGTATCTAAAGAGTATCGAGATTCAGGGCTTTAAGTCCTTTGCCAATAAAATCGTTTTTGAGTTTCACAACGGAATCACCGGAATCGTGGGTCCCAACGGAAGCGGAAAGAGCAACGTAGCGGATGCGGTGCGCTGGGTGCTGGGCGAACAGCGGATTAAGCAGTTAAGAGGGGCTAGCATGCAGGATGTGATTTTTTCCGGTACGGAGCTGCGCAAGCCCCAGGGCTTCGCTTATGTAGCCATTACCCTGGACAATTCCGACCATCAGCTGGCCATCGACTATGATCAGGTGACGGTTTCCAGGCGGCTGTACCGCTCCGGCGAGAGCGAGTACATGATTAACGGGAGCGCCTGCCGGCTGAAGGATATCAACGAGCTTTTCTATGATACGGGAATCGGAAAAGAGGGCTATTCCATCATCGGTCAGGGACAGATTGACAAGATTTTAAGCGGAAAGCCGGAGGAGCGCAGAGAGCTTTTCGACGAAGCGGCGGGAATTGTAAAATTTAAGCGCCGCAAGGCCATCGCCCAGAAGAAGCTGGAGGACGAGGAGGCCAACCTGGTCCGCGTCCGGGATATCCTGGCGGAGCTGGAAAAGCAGGTGGGGCCTCTGGAACGGCAGTCCAAGGCGGCCAGAGAGTACCTCAAATTGAAGGAGCAGCTGAAAATCTGCGACGCCAACCAGTTTTTGATGGAAAACGGACAGATTCGGGAACAGCTGGCCCAGACGGAGGAGAAAAAGAAGATTCTCTCGGAGGATTTGGAAGCCTCCAAGGGTCAGGAAGCGCAGCTAAAGATGGAGTACGACCGCCTGGAGGAAGAAATTTCCAGAACGGAGGCGGAAATGTCGTCCGGCCGAGAGGCATTAAACCAGGAGACGGTTTTAAAGGGAAACCTGGAGGGCAGAATTAACGTACTGAAAGAACAGATTCACACGGAGGAAATCAACCAGGAGCATCTGGAAAGCCGCAGGCAGGCCATCTGCTCCGATTTGGAGACAAGAGAAGGGCAGCTTCGGGATTATGGGGCCCAGAGAGGGGAACTGGAAGTTCAGGGGGCTCAGGTGGCGGACCGGAACGAGGAGGCCAGGAAAAGGCTGGAGAGCCGGGATGCGGCCATCCGTCTGCTGGAGCAGCAGACCCAGGAGGAGAAGAGCCAGATTATCGGCGCCCTCAATGAGAAGGCGGGCCTGAACGCCAGGCAGCAGCGTTATGAAGCCATGCTGGAGCAGGTGAACCTGCGGCGCAGCGAGGTGAGCCAGAAGCTGTTGAAATACAAAAGCGACGAGTCCGTTCAGGAAGAACAAATCCAGAAGGAGCAGGCCGCCCTGTCCGAGGTGGAGGAGAACCTGAAGGAAACCCGGACTGCCATCACTCAGACGGAAACAGAGCTGGCAGCCGGTGAGGAGGAGCAGAGACGGCTGAACGTGCGTTTGAACCACATTCAGCAGGAGTACCATACCTCCTATACCAAGCTGGAATCCCTGCGCAATCTGGCGGAGCGGTACGAGGGCTACGGCGGCAGCATCCGCCGGGTGATGGAGGTCCGGGACCGGATTCACGGGATTCACGGCGTGGTAGCGGACCTGATTGCGGTGGAGCAGAAGTACGAGACGGCCATTGAAACCGCCCTTGGGGGAAGCATCCAGAATATCGTGACGGACTCCGAGGAGACGGCCAAGCGTCTGATTGAGTATCTGAAAAAGAACCGTTACGGCAGAGCTACCTTCCTTCCCCTGACCAGCGTGAAAAACCGCCAGGGCTTCCAGCAGAAGGAAGTGTTAAAGGAACCGGGGGTTTTGGGCCTGGCCAGCCAGCTGGTTGAGACAAAGGATATTTACCGGGAATTAATCGGCCATCTTCTGGGCCGGGTGGTGGTGGCCGATACCATCGATCATGCCATTGCCCTGGCGAGAAAATACCGCTACAGCCTGCGCATCGTTACCCTGGAGGGCGAACTCTTAAGCGCCGGCGGCTCCATGACGGGCGGTGCCTTTAAGAACAGCAGCAATCTGCTGGGCCGCCGCAGGGAGCTGGAAGAGCTGGAGGAAGCCTGCAAGAAGGCCATCGGTCAGGTGGAGCAGGTCCAGAAGGAAATCCATATGCGGGAGGAGCTTCAGCGGGAGTTAAAGGAGCAGCTGGAAGCACAGAGAGGGAAGCTTCAGAAGCTGACCTTGGAGGAAAATACCATTCAGCTGAACATTTCCCGCCTGGAGGATAAGAAGCAGGAAATCGCCGGCTCCTATGAGGATTTGTCCCTGGAGCACGGACAGCTGGAGGAGCAGGTCCGGGATATTTCAAACAGCAGGAAACAGCTGGAGGAGGAGATGGGCGCCCTGGAGGAAAAGAGCGCTCTGCTGACCAGGAAGACCGAAGAGCAGGATATCCGCCTGGAGGAGGAAAAGAGGCTCAGAGGGGAAGAAGCGGACGAGCTTTCCAAGGTCCAGCTGGAAATGGCCGGCTTAAAGCAGAAGCTGGATTTCCTTCAGGAAAATGAAAACCGGGTAAAAAGCGAAATCCGGCGCCTGAAGGAGGAGTTTGCCGGTCTGGATACGGGAAAAGAGAGTTCGGAGAGAGCCGTTTGGGAGCGCCGGACGGAAATCGGCCGGATGGAAGAAGAAATCCGGTCCGCCGTTCTCCGGATGGGAGAATTGGAAAAGGAGATTGCCGGAAAAGCTCAGGAGAAAGAGGAAATGGCAAAACAGCAGAAGGGCTTTTTTGCCAGACGGGAAGAAATCTCCGCCAGGCTTTCCGCTTTGGACAAGGATTTGTTCCGCATCCAGGCACAGGAGGAAAAGCTGGAGGAACGGCTGGAACAGTCTGCCTCCTATATGTGGAGCGAGTATGAGCTGACTTTTTCCACGGCCCAGGAGCTTCGCAGTCCGGAATACGATTCCCTGCCGGAGCTGAAGCGGCAGATTGACGGGTTAAAGGGCAGCATCAAGGCCCTGGGAAACGTGAACGTCAACGCGATCGAGGACTACCGGGAGGTGTCGGAGCGGTACGAGTTTATGAAGACCCAGCACGAGGATTTGACGGCTGCCAGAGCGGAGCTGGAGAAGATTATCCTGGAGCTGGACTCCGGTATGCGCCGCCAGTTTTCCGAGAAGTTCGGCCAGATTCAGGCAGAGTTTGACAAGGTGTTTAAGGAGCTCTTCGGCGGAGGCCGGGGAACCCTGGAGCTGATGGAGGGGGAAGACCTTCTGGAAGCCGGCATCCAGATTATCGCCCAGCCTCCGGGAAAGAAGCTGCAGAATATGATGCAGCTTTCCGGAGGAGAGAAGGCCCTGACCGCTATTTCCCTGCTCTTTGCCATTCAGAACCTGAAGCCCTCCCCCTTCTGCCTGCTGGATGAGATTGAGGCGGCTCTGGATGATTCCAATGTGGACCGCTTTGCGGGATATCTGCATAAGCTGACGAAAAACACCCAGTTTATCGTTATCACCCACCGGAGAGGTACCATGGTTTCCGCCGACCGTCTGTATGGAATCACCATGCAGGAGAAGGGCGTATCCACTTTGGTTTCCGTAAACCTGATTGAAGCGGAACTGGACAAGTAATTGACAGGTGTGCTATGATATGATAGACGTCAGGAATGATTCAGGAGGAGAATATTATGGCTGAGGGAAAGAAAGGTTTTTTTGGCAGGCTGGTGGAAGGACTGTCTAAAACCAGAAGCAATATTGTATCAGGAATTGACTCCATTTTCAGCGGATTTTCCGCGATAGATGACGATTTTTACGAGGAAATCGAGGAAACCCTGATTATGGGAGATATCGGCATCCAGACCACCATGTCCATTGTGGAGGATCTGCGAAAGAAGGTGAAGGAGCAGCATATTAAGGAGCCGGAGGAATGCAAGGAGCTTCTGATCGCCAGCATCAAGGAACAGATGGACCTGGGAGAGAATGCCTATGAGTTTGAACACAGAAAATCCGTGGTCCTGGTAATCGGAGTCAACGGCGTGGGTAAGACCACCTCCGTTGGTAAGCTGGCGGGCCAGCTGAAGGACAGCGGACATAAGGTTATGCTGGCTGCGGCAGACACTTTCCGGGCGGCGGCTATCGAGCAGCTGACCGAATGGGCCAACCGGGCCGGAGTGGAGATTATCGCCCAGCAGGAAGGTTCGGATCCGGCGGCGGTTATCTATGACGCAGTGGCGGCAGCTAAGTCCCGCAAGGCCGATGTGCTGATCTGCGACACCGCGGGACGGCTTCACAATAAAAAGAATCTCATGGAGGAGCTGCGGAAAATCAACCGAATCATTGACAAGGAGTATCCGGAGGCCTACCGGGAGACTCTGGTGGTTCTGGACGGAACGACCGGTCAGAACGCGCTTGCCCAGGCCAGACAGTTTATGGAGGTGGCGGATATTACCGGCATCATTTTGACCAAGCTGGACGGTACGGCAAAGGGCGGCATTGCGGTGGCTATTCAGTCGGAGCTGGGAATTCCGGTCAAATATATCGGCATCGGCGAAAAAATTGATGACTTGCAGAAGTTCAACGCCAACGACTTTGTTAACGCGCTGTTCCATGTGCAGAAATAGACATCAGCTTTCCAAAAGAGAACATCATCAGGCAACGAAATCGAAGAAAAGAAGGTAGGAAGACATGGAAGAATTAACACTGGAGAAATTTGAGGAAGCATCGGAAATCGTCAAGGAAGTAACCCTGGAGACAAAACTGGTTTACAGCGAGTATTTTTCCGCCCAGACGGGAAACAAGGTTTACTTTAAGCCGGAGAATATGCAGTACACCGGGGCTTATAAGGTGAGAGGCGCTTACTATAAGATCAGCACTTTAAGCGGGGAGGAGCGGGAGAGAGGACTGATTACCGCCTCCGCGGGCAATCATGCCCAGGGCGTGGCCTATGCGGCCAAACTGGCCGGCGTGAAGGCTGTGGTGGTGATGCCCACCACCACGCCTCTGATGAAGGTGAACCGCACCAAAAGTTACGGGGCGGAGGTGATATTGGCCGGAGACGTATTTGACGAGGCCTGCGACTACGCTTACAAGCTGGCGGACGAGAAGGGATACACCTTCGTCCATCCCTTTGACGATTTGGAGGTGGCCACCGGACAGGGAACCATCGCCATGGAGATTATCAAAGAACTTCCTACCGTAGATTATATTCTGGTCCCCATCGGCGGAGGCGGCCTGTGTACCGGAGTCTCTACCCTGGCTAAATTCTTAAATCCCAAAATTAAGATCATCGGCGTGGAGCCGGCAGGAGCCAACTGCATGCAGGAGTCCCTGCGCCAGGGGCATGTGGTGACCCTTTCGGATGTAAATACCATAGCTGACGGCACAGCGGTGAAGCGTCCTGGAGAAAAGCTGTTTCCATATATTCAGCAGAATGTGGACGATATTATTACCATTGAGGACAGTGAGCTGATTGTAGCATTCCTGGATATGGTAGAGAACCATAAGATGATTGTGGAGAACTCAGGCCTTCTGACGGTAGCGGCCTTAAAGCATATGAACGTTCAGAAGAAGAAGATCGTCTCTATTTTAAGCGGCGGAAACATGGATGTGATTACCATGTCTTCCATTGTTCAGCATGGACTGATTCAGAGAGACCGGGTATTTACGGTTTCCGTACTGCTGCCGGATAAGCCCGGAGAGCTGGCCAAGATCGCGGAACTTCTGGCCAAGGAGCAGGGCAATATTATCAAGCTGGAGCACAACCAGTTTATCAGCATCAACCGGAATGCAGCGGTGGAACTGCGGATTACTATGGAGGCGTTTGGAACCGAGCATAAGAATCAGATTGTGGCGGCTCTGACTAACGCGGGTTATCGTCCCAAGTTGGTAAAATTTAAAGGAACTTTCAGTGAACTGTAAAATTGACGGGCCCTGCGTATTTTTGCGGGGCCTGTAATTCATGGATAATTGTTCAGGGCTTCTGAACCGTTCGATTTACAGGGGGTTTTAGGTGAGTGTGATGAAAAAAATTCAGTGGAAAAGTCCGGTCTGGAATAATCTTTTGTACTTTGTGAAATGGTCGCTGATTTCAGCGGCCCTGGGGACAGTGGGCGGCTTCTTTGGAAGCCTCTTCTCCCTTGGAATTACCTGGGCTACGGGGCTGCGTCAGAACGTACCCCAGGTTTTATTTCTTATGCCTTTAAGCGGTTTGGCCATCGTATGGCTTTATCATGTGTTTCATCAGGAGAAAAACAGGGGAACGGATATGGTCATAGACTCGATTTCGTCCAATGAAAAGGTGACGGGCATTACGGGACCTCTGATTTTTGCATCTACTATTTTGACTCATCTGGTGGGCGGCTCTTCCGGACGGGAGGGGGCGGCTCTTCAGTTGGGAGGCAGTATTGGAAGCGTTCTGGGAAGAGTGCTGAAATTGGATGAGAAGGACTTGAAAATCGCTACCATGTGCGGGATGAGCGCTGTTTTCTCGGCATTATTTGGGACACCCATTGCCGCGGGCGTTTTTTCACTGGAGGTGGTAAGCATAGGAGTACTCTACTATGCAGCTATGGTCCCCTGCTTATTTTCCGCATATATCGGGCAGGCGGTAGCGGGAGCGTTTAATATTCCCCCGGAAAATTATCCAATTACCCAAGTGCCTCCTGTCAGCTTTCAGAGCGTAGGTATTGCCGTTCTTCTGGGAGCCTTATGCGCTTTGGTCAGTATGGCCTTCTGCATTATTCTGCACCAGGCCAGCCACCTCTACCGGCAGTATTTTCAAAACGCTTACATACGAGTGCTGGCAGGAAGCGCCTTATTTATTGTACTGACTCTGGCGGTGGGAACTGACGATTATCTGGGAAGCGGAATCGTGCTGATGGAGCGGGCAGTGGAAGGGCAGGCCCGTATGGAGGCCTTTCTGCTGAAGATGATTTTTACGGCAATTGCTCTGGGAGCCGGTTTTAAGGGGGGAGAAATTGTGCCTACCCTGTGCGTGGGGGCTACCTTTGGCTGTGCGGTGGGAAATCTTCTGGGCTTTTACCCGCCTCTTTGCGCAGCCTGCGGCATGGCGGCCCTCTTCGTAGGCGTTACCAACTGTCCTATTACATCCCTGATTATTGCTTTGGAGCTGTTTGGATACAGTGGTATGGAGTATTTTTCTATTGTGATCGCGGTGTCCTTTGCGCTCAGCGGATATTATGGGCTGTACGCCAGCCAGAAGTTCGTCTATTCCAAAACGAAGACAGAATTTATTAACCGGAAGCCGAATCCCTGAGCTGCGGGAAGATTTTGCGGGAGGCAGATTTGTATGCTGGAATTAAAGGATTTTATGCCGATTAATTTTTTGAAGAAGGAGAAGTTTACCGGAAGCTCTAAGGGGATGCGTTTCCGTATGGAGAAACGGGAGCAGGAGGGGGAGGAGATGGCCCTGGCTGTGACGGTTTGGCCGGAGCCCTACGGTTATGACGCGACGCCAAAGGAGGAGCGGGAGGAGAAACTGTTTTCCTTTGACTCCGACGGTATTGCCCAGGGCGTCAGCTGGATTAATGAACGGCTGGAAACAGAGGCGGACCGTTGGAGAAAGGCGAATGAAAGCTGGAGGTAGCTGTTTCCGCAACATTTAAAATGGAGGAATGAGGATGCAGACGACAAAGGAACTGCCGGCCTGCCCGGTGGAAACTACTTTGATGTTAATTGGCGATAAATGGAAGGTTTTGATTCTGCGGGACTTGATGCCCGGCACAAAGCGTTTCGGGGAATTGAAAAAATCTGTCGGGAACGTCTCCCAAAAGGTATTGACTTCTCAGCTGCGGGATATGGAGGCCAACGGCCTTGTAACCCGCCAGGTTTACGCGGAGGTGCCGCCAAGAGTGGAGTACATCTGACGGACCTGGGCAGGAGCCTGAAGCCGATTCTGGACGCCATGTGGACCTGGGGGGAGGAGTATAAGGAGAGGAATGGGTGAGGGGTAGAAGAATTCCGACAGAGAGTACATGCTTTTACTGAGATATCATTTATAAAAATTTTCAAAATTCACTTGAATTTTCCAAAAAATGTGATATGATAATAACAGTCTTGCAGATGTAGTTCATCGGTAGAATATCAGCTTCCCAAGCTGAGGAGGCGGGTTCGATTCCCGTCATCTGCTTACCTGTTAAAGCAGCCGGAGCCTTGATTTTACAAGGTATCCGGCTTTTTTAATGTGATATTTTTCCAACTGCGGCGTTTTTTTTAAAATCACAGGCTGAGTTTCCGGTTGCGATGCAGAATCCATAAAGAGAGGATCCCGGCTAACAGCGCGGAACAGGGAAAGTTCAGCCAAAGCCCGGTAAGGCCCATGGGCCAGAGGACTACGATGACCAGCACAGGCAGTACAAGGGCGACAGACAAGGAAATCATGGCAGCGAACCCCGGACGCTCGATGGCAGACATAAAGCTTTGGGTGGCAAAGGAAAGCCAGCGGGTGATATAGGTCATTGCAAAGAGACTGAGGGCAGGCAGAGCCATTTCATAGAGTCCGGAATCGGCGGAGCTGATGAAAAGCCGGGCAACCGGGCCAGGGAAGAAGAATAGTACGGCAGCTAGGGTCAGGGATAAAAGAGCGCTGGCACCGTAGCAGCGTTTTTCAATAGCGGTAACTCTTTTGTAATTGCCGGCGCCCCAGTTATATCCCACTGCCGGCTGCAGGGAGTCGCACATACCGTATAGAAGAGGCTGGATAAAACCATCGGCATACATTAAAATTCCGTAGACAGAGACCGCCGCAGGGCCGCCCATGCGCAGAAGAATCATATTCATTAAGATCGAGGTAATCCTTCCGGCAATATTGTTCAAAAAGTTGGGACTGCCGCAGAGCACGATGCGCTTGATGAGCGCAGTGTGAAATCTTGGACGGCAAAATTTCAGGGTTAGTTTTCCGCGGAAAAAGGGATAAAATGCGATCAGGGAAGTTATCATCATTCCTGAGCAGGTAGCGGCAGCTGCTGCCCAGATTCCAAAGCGAAATACAAAAAGGAACACAAATTCCAATAAACCGCTTAAAACGGACATAAAAATATTCAGTACCATACTGGTGCGGATTTGTCCGCAGATGCGCAGAAAATTGTCTACTGCGAAAATGATGGTAGTTAAAGGAGAGCAGATGGCATAAACCCGAAGATAAGCGGCGGCCATTCGGGCCAGTTCTCCCTCGGCTCCCATCAGACGCAGGAGCGTAGGCGCAGCCAGAAAAAGAACGGAGCCAAACAGGATCCCTGCCCCTACGATCATCAGACAGGCGCAGGTGAAAATATTGCAGGCTTCCTCTTCGTTTTTCTCGCCCAGCCGGATGGAAATGGGGACGGAGGAGCCTACGCCGATCAAATCAGCCAGGGCGAAGTTGATGATAACCAGAGGCATGGCGAAATTTAACGCGGCAAAGGCAGTATCTCCCAGAATCTGCCCTACTAAAATTCCGTCAATCAGCTGATAAAGGGCAGAAGCCAGCATCCCGATCGATCCGGGGATGGCAGCGATAAAAAACAGCTTGGTGGGATGGGTTTTTGTAAAAAGAACCTTGGAATCCATAAAACCGTATCCTTTCAAAGTAGTTAAGATTGATTTTCACAGAAAACCAGTATAAACTATAGGGTAGCCCCATAGTCAAGAGGAGAAAAAAGTTGAAAAGAAAAGACGAAAATCTCTATACCACAGGAGCATTTGCGAAATATTTTGGAATTAAAAAGGATACCTTGTTTTATTACGATGAAATTGGCCTTTTTTCACCTGCGTTTATTGGAGAGAACGGTTACCGCTATTATACGGCCTCCCAGATTTCACCTTTTGGGACACTGCTGGCGCTGAGAGAGATGAATGTACCTTTGTGCCAGGTTCGGGAATATTTTGAGGAGCCTTCCATTGAAAAATTGGAGATTATGGCCGCTCGCCAGATGGAACAGCTGGAGGAGGAAATCAGGAGAAGAAAAGAGATTTACAGCATTTTTAAACGAATTCTTCAGGAGACGGAGGAAGGGAAGAATGCAGGAACGGACACGGCAGTCATCCGAAGGCTTCCGCCGGAGCGATTTATTTACAGCAGAGCCGATCCGGACGGAAAAGGGATTGACGTTCATCAATGGTGGGACGCCTATGGAGATTTTGTGCGTGAGAAAAAAATCAGGGGAGCAGTGTCCGTGGGTTCCCTGATTTCGAAGGAGAACCTGGAAAAGGGAAAGTTTGACCGGGTTGACCGCCTTTTTACGTCGGATAAAAGAAAAGGAAGCCTGCGCCCGGGAGGGGAGTACGCAGTTTACTATGTAAAAGGGCCGTATGAATCTTTAGCAGAAAGCTATCCCAGGCTTTTGGAAGAGATACGAAGGCAGGGATACCGGCTGGATGGGGATGTTTATGAGGAATATCTGATTTCGGAGCTTACCGGTGAAAGACCGGAACAATACGTAAGCCGCCTGACGGTGAAGGTATGCCCTGAAAAATGAGAACGGTTGAAATAACCGGCGGGCTTTTTTTAATGACAGAATGTCGTGTCATGAGTTATAATGAGAGGGAACGTGATCAATGCCTCCAGGCAGGAAAGGGAGAATCTGAGAAAATGAAAGAAATACTGGAGGTCCGGGGCGATTTTCAGATGCGCCAGCTGGACTTAGACGACCTGGAACAGTTTAACGCCCTGCTGCGGTACGCCTTTCAGGTGACTACAGACGAGCTTTTAAAAACCGGCTGGGAGGAGGACGAAATCATGTACGCTAAGATGCCGGTGTTAAAAGCATCCTATGTACTGGGCTGGTTCTATCATGAGAAGCTGGCCTCCATGATTGTGGTCTACCCCATGCAGGTGAATATACAAGATGAGATTATGGAGATGGGAGGGGTCACCGGCGTGGCCACTTATCCGGAATATGTGGGCAGAGGCCTGATCGGAGCGCTCATTGAGCGGGTGATTGCCCATATGAAGGAGGAGGGGCAGATCATGTCCTTTCTTTATCCCTACTTTATTCCTCTTTACCGGAAGTTCGGCTGGGAAATCGTATCCGATAAGATTACCTTTACCATCAAGGACTCCCAGCTTCCCAAGGCTGTGCCTGTTCCTGGAATGGTGGAACGGGTGGATTTGGACAGCGGGGATTTGAAAAACGTTTATGAATACTTTGCGGCTCAAACCCACGGAGCATTAATCCGCCACGACCTGGAATGGGAGGAGTACTGGCGCTGGGACAACGACGATATGATCGCCGCTATCTATTACAATGAAAGGCATAAGCCTCTTGGCTATGTCGTTTACTATTTGAAAAATGAGATTTTCCATGTAAAAGAAATCGTATCCTTGAACAGCGAAGCCAGACACGGAATCTGGAATTACATCAGTGCTCACAAATCTATGCTGAACACGGTGGTGGGCTTTAATTATTCCGGAGAGCCTATGGCTTTCCTTTTTGAGGACAGCGAGATGGTGGAGAATATTGAACCATATATTATGGCCAGAATTGTGGATGCAGAGGAGTTTTTTCTGGAGTATCCCTTTCCGCTGCAGCCGGATTTTAAAATTCATTTCCGGATTCACGATGAACACGCCCCCTGGAATGACGGAGATTTCGCGGTGTGGTGGGAGGATGGAAAGACCTGCTGCAGACGGGTGGAGGAGGCTCCGGATGTGAATCTGGTGGAGCTGAATATCCGGACTCTGACTGCTATGATGCTGGGGTATAAGCGGCCTTCCTACCTTTATGAACATGAGTATCTGAAGACGGAATATTATATGCTCCAGATTCTGGAGCGGTTGATTCCGGTAGGAAAGCCCTGCTTTTCCGATAACTTTTAAATAGGCTGTTGTCGGAATTACTGCCAAAAAGGAACGTATGTTCGATGAAAATAGAAAAACCGCTTGCCAAACAGGCCGTCCGTTGTGTATAATATCCAAAGTTACTGCTGTGCGCAGGCGGTGGACAGGAAATTGTTTGGAGGGAAGTTAAATTAATGGGTAAGATACAGTACAATGCAGACAGCATCACCGTTCTGGAAGGGCTGGAAGCGGTCCGCAAGCGGCCTGGAATGTACATCGGAAGCGTAGGTACAAAAGGCCTCAACCATCTGATCTATGAGATTGTGGATAATTCCGTGGATGAACATCTGGCCGGCTACTGCAGCGAAATCCGGGTGACCCTGGAAGCGGACGGTTCCTGTACGGTGCGGGACAATGGACGGGGTATTCCGGTGGAGATGCATAAGAAGGGCGTTTCCGCAGAGCGGGTTGTGCTGGCAACCCTCCATGCAGGAGGAAAATTTGACAACGAAGCGTATAAAACCAGCGGAGGACTTCACGGCGTAGGCTCCTCTGTGGTAAACGCTCTTTCCAGCCATATGGACGTGAAGGTATACCGGGATGGAAAGATTCACCATGACGCCTATGAAAGAGGCGTTCCGGTCATCGAGTTAAAAGACGGTCTTCTTCCGGTGATTGGACGGACGAAAGAGACGGGAACGCAGATTAATTTCATGCCAGATGACGAGATTTTTGAAAGGACCCGTTTCAAGGCGGACTGGCTGAAAAGCCGCCTTCATGAGACGGCCTACTTAAATCCTAATCTGACCATCTATTACGCCAACCGCAGGTCGGGGGAGGAGGAAGAGATTGCCTACCATGAACCTGACGGCCTCGTTGCTTATGTAAAAGAACTGAATTCCGGAAAAACGGCAGTCCATGAGCCGATCTATGTGAAAGGCTGCGTGGACCGGGTGGAGGTGGAGATTGCCTTCCAGTTTGTGGACACCTTTGAGGAGAATATCCTAGGCTTCTGCAACAACATTTTTACCCAGGAAGGGGGTACCCATCTGGCGGGATTTAAGACCAGGTTCACGGCATTAATCAACAGTTATGCCAGGGAACTTGGAATTCTGAAGGAGAAGGACAGCAACTTTACCGGCGCGGATACCAGAAACGGCATGACGGCCATTGTGGCGGTGAAGCACCCGGACCCCATTTTCGAGGGACAGACCAAGACGAAGCTGGCCAGCGCCGACGCCACCAAGGCGGTATTTACCGTAACCGGGGAGGAGCTGCCCCGCTATTTTGACCGCAATCTGGAAACCTTAAAGGGGATTATCGGCTGCGCGGAGAAGTCCGCGAAAATCCGCCGGGCGGAGGAGAAGGCCAAGACCAATATGCTCTCCAAGTCCAAGTTTTCCTTTGACAGCAACGGAAAGCTGGCCAACTGCGAGAGCCGGGACCCGGAGAAATGCGAGATTTTTATTGTAGAGGGAGATTCTGCCGGAGGTTCTGCCAAGACGGCCAGAAATCGCCAGTATCAGGCTATTCTGCCCATCCGGGGAAAAATCCTGAACGTGGAAAAGGCCTCCATCGACAAGGTCCTGGCAAACGCGGAGATCAAGACGATGATTAATTCCTTCGGCTGTGGTTTTTCGGAGGGATATGGAAATGATTTCGATTTGAGCAAGCTGCGCTACAATAAGATTATCCTCATGACCGATGCGGATGTGGACGGAAGCCATATTGACACGCTGCTTCTGACCTTTTTATACCGCTTTATGCCGGAACTGATTTACAACGGCCATGTTTACATTGCTATGCCGCCCCTCTTTAAGGTTATCCCTAAGCGGGGGGAGGAGCAGTATCTGTACGATGAGAAGGAGCTGGAGAAATACCGGAAAACCCATACCGGTGAATTTACCCTTCAGCGCTACAAAGGTCTGGGTGAAATGGACGCCTCCCAGTTGTGGGAGACCACCCTGGACCCGGAGCGCCGTGTTCTAAAACAGGTGGAAATCGAGGATGCCCGCATGGCATCGGAGATTACGGAGATGCTCATGGGAAGCGAAGTAGGACCCAGGCGGGAGTTCATCTACCAGCATGCCGACGAGGCAGAGATTGATGCGTAAACAGGAGCAGGAGAGAAACATGGCAGAAAAGATATTGAAAACCGAATACAGCGAGGAGATGCAGCGCAGCTACATGAATTACTCCATGAGCGTCATCACCGCCAGAGCCATTCCGGATGCCAGGGACGGCTTAAAGCCGGTGCAGCGCCGTGTGCTTTATGATATGAGCGAGCTGCGCCTGGGGCATGACAAGCCTCACCGGAAATCCGCCCGTATTGTAGGCGATACCATGGGTAAATACCATCCCCATGGAGACAGTTCCATCTATGAAACCCTGGTGGTGATGAGCCAGGATTTCAAGAAAGGGATGGCTCTGGTGGACGGCCACGGAAATTTTGGCTCCATCGAAGGGGACGGAGCCGCGGCTATGCGTTATACGGAGGCGCGCCTTCAGAAGTTTGCGGAGGAGGTTTACTTAAAGGACCTGGACAAGACCGTCAATTTCGTGCCCAACTATGACGAGACGGAGAAGGAACCGGAGGTTCTGCCGGTACGGGTGCCAAACCTTCTGATTAACGGAGCGGAGGGAATCGCCGTCGGCATGAGCACCAGTATTCCGCCGCATAATCTGGGGGAGGTTGTGGACGCGGTGACGGCTTATATCGACCGGCCGGAAATCACAACTCAGGAATTGATGGAGTATTTGCCAGGTCCGGATTTTCCAACCGGGGGCATTATTGCCAATCAGAAGGACCTTCCTTCCATTTATGAAACCGGAGTGGGGAAGCTGAAGCTTCGGGGCAAGATGGAGGTAGAGCTGGGAAAACGGAAATCGGATAAAGACAAGCTGGTAATTACCCAGATTCCATATACCATGATCGGCGCGGGCATTAATAAGTTTTTAACGGATGTGGCGGAGCTGGTGGAGTCTAAAAAGCTGACGGATGTGGTGGATATTTCCAACCAGTCCGGCAAGGAAGGAATCCGCATTGTGCTGGAGCTGCGCAAGGATGCGGACATTGAAAAAATCCGCAATATTCTCTACAAGAAGACGAAGCTGGAGGATACCTATGGCGTCAACATGCTGGCTATCGTAAACGGACGGCCGGAGACGCTGAATTTAAGAGGGATCCTTAAAAACTTTATGGACTTCCAGTATGAGAATACGGAGCGGAAATACAAGGTATTACTGGAAAAAGAACTGGAGAAAAAGGAAGTTCAGGAGGGCCTGATCGCCGCCTGTGACTGCATCGACCTGATTATCGCTATCCTCCGGGGGGCAAAGAATTTAAAAGACGCCAAAGCCTGCCTGATGGAAGGAGACGTCAGCAAAATCCGGTTCCGTGTTTCCGGTTTTGAAGAGGACGCCAGAAAACTCCATTTTACGGAGCGTCAGGCTACGGCCATCCTGGAGATGCGTCTTTACCGCCTGATTGGCCTGGAGATTCTGGCTTTGGAAAAGGAGCATAAAGAGACTTTAAAGAAAATCAAACGGTATCAGGAAATTTTAGGCAGCCGTCAGACGATGAACCAGGTGATTAAGGAAGACCTGGCGGCCATTAAGGCAGAATTTGCCGTTCCCAGAAAAACCCTGATTGAAGATGGAGCGGAAGCGGTTTACGATGAGACGGCGGTAGAGGTTCAGGAGGTGGTCTTTGTGATGGACCGCTTCGGCTACTGTAAGCTGTTGGATAAGAATATTTACGAACGAAATCAGGAAACCGTAGATTCGGAACAGAAACATGTAGTCCGGTGTATGAATACCGATAAAATCTGCATGTTCACCGATCAGGGCAATCTCTATCAGCTGAAGGTGATGGAAGTGCCTGCCGGCAAGCTTCGCGATAAAGGAACACCCATTGAGAATCTCAGCCGTTTTGATGGAACAAAGGAAGAGATTGTTTATCTGACCAGTGCTCAGGCGATGAAAGGCCAGACTCTGGTATTTGCTACGAAAATGGCTATGGTAAAACAGGTTCCTGCCCAGGAATTTGAGACCAACAACCGCCTGGTAGCTGCTACCAAGCTTCAGGAGGAAGACAAGCTGCTGTCGGTAACCCCTGTTCAGGGAGAAACGGAAGTAGTGCTTCAGACTACGGGAGGCGTATTCCTGAGGTTTGCGCTGCAGGAAATATCACTCCTGAAAAAGAATTCCCGGGGTGTCCGGGGCATAAAGCTGGCCCGTGGAGAGGAGCTGGAGGCTCTCTATCTGCTGGGAGAAAATACAATTGCCGAGTATAAAGGAAAAATGATCCACTTGAATCGTCTGAAGATTGGAAAACGGGACGGAAAGGGAAGCAAGGCGAGAGTGTAAAAATCGGTTCAGAACGACTCATCCCTGAACTGTTATAAAAAATATTAAGGAGGAATGATTGATGAGTATGGTTGACAACACCCCTACTGCCCACATTGCAGCGAAGAAAGGAGAAATTGCCGAGACAATCCTGCTGCCCGGAGATCCCCTGCGGGCTCAGTACATCGCGGAAAATTTCCTGGAGAATCCTAAGCAGTTTAATGCTACCCGCAACATGTTTGGATACACAGGAACCTATAAAGGACGTCCGGTATCGGTAATGGGTACCGGAATGGGAGCACCTTCGATCGGGATTTATTCCTATGAGCTGATTCATTTCTACGGATGCAAAAATTTGATTCGCATCGGAACGGCGGGAGCCCTCCAGACCAGCTTGAAGGTCCGGGATCTGGTATTCGCCATGGGAGCTTGCATGGAAGGCGGCTATGTACGCCTGATGAACCTGCCGGGAGACTATGCGCCGATCTGCAGCTATGAGCTTCTGGAGAAAGCGGTGTCCTTTGCCAAGGAGAAGGGCTATTCCTACCATGTAGGAAATGTGCTCAGCTCCGATTTGTTCTACACACCTTTGAAGATGGCGCCGAAGGGACTGGATTGGGCGGACATGGGCGTTTTGGCTGCGGAGATGGAGGCGGCAGCTCTTTATACGAATGCGGCGGCTGCCGGAGTAAATGCCCTGGCTATTTTGACCATTTCCAACTCCATTGTGACGGGAGAGGAGACCACCGCCGAGGAGCGGCAGACCAGTTTTACTCAGATGATGGAGGTTGCCCTGAGCCTGGCTTAATCCGGCAGGAAGCATACAATAACTGGAAAATGTCCGTATAGCAAATACAAATGTATTTTTATGACGAATCAATCTTGATTTTTTCTGCTCTTTGTTATAGGATTAGGAAAAAACTAACGATGAGGAGAATCAATTATGGATCAGAAATTGAAGGTTGGAATTTTAGGCGCTACGGGTATGGTAGGCCAGCGCTTTATCGCTTTATTGGAAAATCATCCCTGGTATCAGGTGACCACGGTGGCGGCCAGCCCCAGATCTGCCGGAAAAACCTATGAGGAGGCAGTAGGCGACCGCTGGAAGATGGCTACACCTATGCCGGATGGAGTTAAAAACCTGGTGGTGATGAATGTCAATGAGGTGGAGAAGGTAGCTGCCCAGGTAGACTTTGTATTCAGCGCTGTGGATATGACAAAGGAGGAGATCCGGGCTATCGAAGAGGCTTACGCTAAGACAGAAACTCCGGTGGTGTCCAACAACAGTGCTCACCGCTGGACGCCGGACGTTCCTATGGTAATCCCGGAGATTAATCCGGAGCACTTTGAGGTAATTGCCTCCCAGAAAAAGCGTTTGGGAACTGCCAGAGGTTTTATTGCCGTGAAGCCCAACTGTTCCATCCAAAGTTACGCGCCGGTGCTGACTGCTTGGAAGGAGTTTGAGCCTTATGAAGTGGTGGCAACCACTTACCAGGCTATTTCCGGGGCGGGAAAGACCTTTAAGGACTGGCCGGAAATGATTGGAAATATCATTCCCTACATCGGCGGCGAGGAGGAAAAGAGCGAACAGGAACCGCTGCGTCTGTGGGGCAAAGTGGAGAACGGACAGATCGTCAAGGCTCAGGAGCCGGTAATCACCTGTCAGTGTATTCGGGTGCCGGTATTAAACGGCCATACGGCGGCAGTTTTTGTAAAATTCCGCAAAAAGCCCACGAAGGAGCAGCTGATTGAAAAGATGGTAAACTTTAAGGGGCTGCCCCAGGAGTTGAAGCTTCCCAGCGCTCCGAAACAGTTTATCCAATATCTGGAGGAGGATAATCGTCCCCAGGTATCTCTGGATGTGGACTTTGAGAATGGAATGGGAATTTCCGTGGGCCGTTTGAGAAAAGATACGGTTTACGATTACAAATTTGTAGGATTATCCCATAATACGGTCAGGGGAGCCGCAGGAGGCGCTGTCCTCTGCGCTGAGCTTCTGACGGCCCAGGGATATATCCGGTAATGGAACGGTTCAGGGCGGCTCATCTTCTTGTCCGGCCCTGAACCGTTGCGTTGAAATAGAAACGGCCTGTCAGTCAGGCCTGCGAACGAGGGGGTTCAGAACAGATGTCAGTTGTTAAGGATTTATTTGGAACTATGCCGGATGGAACGGATGTAGAACGCTACACCCTGACCAATCGGAAGGGGGTATCTGCTTCCTTTATTACTCTGGGTGCGGTTTGGGTTACCATGATGGCGCCGGATCGGAAAGGTAAATTTGAAGATGTAATCTTGGGATATGACAGTGTGGAACACTACCTGACCAATCCGCCTCATCTGGGAGCGCCGATTGGGCGGAATGCTAACCGCATTGGCGGTGCGAATGTGACGATCGACGGAGTGGATTATCCTTTGGAAGCCAACAACGGCCCCAACAATCTTCACAGCGGGCCAAACTACTATCACAGCAGAATTTGGAAGGCGGAAAGCTTTGAGGAACCGGGAAAGAGCGGTGTGACCTTCTCTCTGGACAGCCCTCATATGGATCAGGGCTATCCGGGAAAGGCGAAGATTCAGGTCAGCTATATCCTTGACGAGGACAACGCTTTGAAACTGGAGTATCGTATGGTCAGTGACCGGGATACGATCGCTAATTTTACCAACCACTGCTATTTTAATCTGGCAGGTCACAAAGAGCCGGACATTTTAAAGCAGATGGTCTGGATCGATGGGGACTTTTATACGCCGGCGGACGCCGTTTCCATCCCCACCGGAGAAATCGCCCCTGTGGCTGGGACGCCTATGGACTTTACGGAGATGAAACCTATCGGAAGGGATATCGAGGAGCCCTTCCAGGCGCTGGTATTGGGAAACGGCTACGACCACAACTGGGTGCTGAACCATCCGGCCGGAGAGCTTGCACTGTCGGCCAAAGCCCTGGATCCTGACAGCGGGCGTCTGTTGGAGGTCTATACCGATCTGCCTGGCATGCAGTTTTATACCGGCAATTTCTTGTCCAGCCAGCTGCCGGGCAAGGATGGAGCCGACTACGGACGGCGCCACGCCTACTGCTTTGAGACCCAGTATTATCCGGATGCGGTACACAAAGAAAACTTCCCGTCGCCCTTCTTAAAAGCAGGGGAGGAGTACCATACCGTTACTGTTTACCGTTTCACAACAGACGGGCTATAAAGGATATGGTTTGATAAAGCGTACTTAAAATAAGTTTGGAATCTCCAGCCTGGCTATTCGGCTGGAGATTCTTTTAACAAAAAAAGAATGCCCCCTCTGCTAAAAAAACTGTCAGAAGGCATAAAAATATCGATATATATTTCGAAAAATAATGCAAACACTCCATAAAATATAAAATTTCTTAAAAAATTATAGTAAAAATAGTAAAATATTCAACCCTTCGCCCTGTTGAAATCTGATATTATATTCAATAGAAAGGAGGGAGACGATGAAACGAAAAATCATTGAGATTGCTCCAAAGACCTGGCTGATCAGCGATTATCTGCTGGCTAACATGTTCCTGCTGGAAGGGGAGGAAAAAGCGCTGCTGATTGATACGGGTTCCGGCCTGGGACCGCTGGAAGATGAGGTTCACAAGCTGACGGACAAGCCTTTGGAGATTGTGCTGACCCATGGAGATGACGACCATATCGGCGGATGCCACCTCTTTCAGGGAATCGTAAGCAGGCTGCATCCTGCGGACCGGTATATGGTCGAGGCCTTTGATCAGGAGCATGCCCGAGCCTTTGTAAAGGAATATGTCAGAACCAGAGGGCCAGTCCGCAATCCGGAGGCGACAAAGGAGGACTGGGAAGAGATTATCCGGCCTTATGGAAGGGCAGAATTCGGAACACTGGAGGACGGGGAACAGATTGAACTTGGAAACCGGATGGTGGAGGTGATTCACACTCCCGGTCACAGCAGAGGTTCCGTTTGTTTTTTGGATCATGGCCAGAGGCTTTTGGTTACGGGGGATACCGCCAATGATTGTCTTCTTCTTAATTATCCGCCCCGGACTTCTACGGTGACGGAATATCAGGCTTCCATTCAGAAACTCTGGGATCGCAGAGAGGAATATGATGGGATTTGCCAGGGCCATGACGCCCTCTCCATATCGGATAAATCTTTTCTCTCTGATTATCTGAAAGCTACGGAAATGATTCTTTCCGGTGAAAAACAGGCAGAAGAACTGGATGATGGCATTCACCGGGGCCTGGGAGTCCGATACGGAAAGGTACGGCTGTTCTATGATGTCAATCAGCTGTAAGTAGAAAAGAAATTTTATTTTGCAGAAGGGAGAATGTGTATGAAAAAAAGAAGATGGATTGCCGCAGCGTTTTTGTGCGGACTGACACTGGCAGGGTGCGGCGGAGGGGAAGGACCGGTACCTCAGGCTGGCTCTCAGGCGGCTCAGACGGAGGCTGACAGCAGCGGAAAGGTTACAATTTCTGTTTGGACAACCAACCGACATGATCAGGAGTACATGACGGAACAGGTAAATAAGTTCAATGAGGAAAACGACCACATTCAAATCGACTACCAGGTATACTCTGAGAACTACGGACAGATGCTGGACTTGGCTTTCAGTACGGATTCTGCTCCGGAGGTCTACCAGATCAACAATTTTGCCCAGGAATATGAAAAGGGCTATATGATGGATTTGAGCAGCTATATTACTGAGGAGTATAAAGAGCGGTTTGATGAAGGCTCTTTCTTTGAGGGCGTGAATATGTATGACGGAAAAATCTATTCTCTGCCCTATACTGCATCCGCCGCAAGATTGTTCTACAACCAGGATATATTCGACCGGGTGGGGATTGAGCATCCTCCGACAACGGTAGAGGAAATGGTAGAAGACGCGAAGCTGATTACTGAACAGCTTGGGAATGAAGGAATTTATGGATTTGCAGCTAACTTTAAGTCTGCCGAATCCTGCATCACCCGTTCCGTAGACCAGATTGTGCAGAAGAGCGGAGGAACCCTTTGGGGATATGATTTTAAGAACGGAGTGTATGATTTTACCAGCTACAAGCCGGTTCTGGAGGGTTTCCGCGAGATTTTTGCCGAGGGATATGGTTTCCCGGGCAGTGAATCTTTGGACATTGATCCTCTGAGAACCCAGTTTGCAGCGGGAAAAATCGGAATGTACATCTCGGTCAGTCATGCGGAGCCTGGCGTTTATACCAGCCAGTTCCCCACAGACATCAATTGGGACTGCGCGCAGCTTCTTACGGTTAATGGAGAGATTGAAGGAAAACAAAAACTGTGGTTCGGAGGAAACAACTGGGCAATTAATGCCAATGCAGCGCATCCTGACGAGGCCTGGGAGGTAATGGAATTCTTCCACAGCGACGAGGTAATGGGACCTTATTATACCAAAGGTCTTGGAACTGTGATGATCCGCACTGCTATTGAGAATGTGGAGCCGCCGGAAACGATCGCCAAGATGCCGAATCTGGCAATCAACGAGGACGATCAGAACTGGCCGCCCTTACCGTTGAATGTTTCTGTGGAAGGAAAAGACTATTCTACCGTGTGTGTAGAATGCATTTTTGGCATGACGGATATTGATGAGGCTATTGAGGATCTGAATACCCGGTACAATGCCGCATATGATAAGAGCATTGAGAACGGAGAAGAGAGAATTATCTATCCCAATTTTGATCCTTACAATATGAATCTGGATTAATAGTTCGGGACGGCAGGAAAAGGAAAACGTCCCGAATGGCCCAAATAAAATGGTAAGGAGGGACCGGCATGAAATTTTTGCACAGCAGGAGAAAGGAGTTTGAGAGCCTGGGAGAAAAAATTTCAAAGCCGGTCCTTGCCGTTGCAATCGGAGTCCTCCTGGTGTGCCAATTGGGCTCCTTTGCGATTACATGCCGTTGGATTCGCAGCCGGAACGCGCAGATTGTGGAAAACCAGCTGAACTATATGGAAGCTTCCGTTCAAGAGAAAACCATGGATATTCAGCGGATGCTTTTTGGAATCCAGGTAAACGATACCTTTGACCAGGCACTGAGACGGCTGGTGTTTAACGGTGAGGAAAATCCGGTCTATGCGGAAAGTGAAATCAGCAGGATTTTGTCGGTGAATAAAGGGACCATGCCGCTGGTATCCAACCTTTATGTATGCTCTCCGGATTTTTTGGTAGCAGATATGACCACGCTTCGGAATTATGAAAAGGATTACCGGCAAAGCCAAGCATATCGGCTGTACGAGGGAGCAGAGAGCGCAGTTTTTTTTGGAACTGCCGGAGCGGATGATATTTTTCTGACCAGCAGAGAGGTGATTCCGGTAGGATATCGGTTCCGGTTGGGGGGATACAGCTCACCCATTGCTATTGTGGCCAATTTGGACCAGGAAAGACTGAATGAATATCTTCGGGAAGAAATTGGAGACAGCGGAATGGTTGGCCTGGCGGACGGAAATGGTCAGTTGATTGCCTGGAATCAGAAACCGGATGGAGAGAGAGAACGGGAGAAAGCAGTCAGTCAGCTGGTGGAACAATCTGATTTGGAAGCGAAAACGCAAGGAATTGTTCGTATAGGGCCTTATATAGCAGGGTTTCGGTCCGTAGGGGCCACACCCTGGAGAGTGCTCTATATAACTTCCGAACAGAGAGAGCTTCAGGTGCTTTTGGGGATTGGGGTTATATACACGGTATGCAGCGCTGCGGCCATTGTGGTAATGGTTTCCTTTGTGCGAAGGAAAGTACGCTGTCTGACGGGGCCTTTAAGGGAATTGGCAGGTAAAATGTCTAATTTGGAGACCTGGGAGGAGGAGGAATGTCTCTCTTACCAGGACAATGATGAGATTCGGGTTTTGTTTGACAGTTTTAACCAAATGCTGAGGAATACCAGCCATTATATCCGCCAGCTGGAGGAAGAAAAACAACGGGTAAAGACAGAACAGAGCCAGAAGCGAAAAGCAGAGTTTAAGGCACTGCAGGCGCAGATTCAGCCACATTTTCTCTATAATACCTTGGAATCTATTCATTGGAAGGCGGAGGAGGCCCAGGCGCAGGAGATCAGCGATATGGTACAAGCGCTGGCAACCTTTTTCCGCATCAATCTCAGCAGAGGAAAGGAATTGATTTCCTTAAGAGATGAGATTGCCCATGTAGAAAGCTATCTGCGAATCCAGCAGATTCGCTATGGAAATCAGCTGGAATATGAGATTCAAGTACAAGAGGAGATTTTGGACAGCGTTCTTCCAAAATTGATTCTTCAGCCTTTGGTGGAAAATTCTATCTATCACGGAATACGAGAGAAGGAAGGAGAGGGGATGATTGGAATTACCGGACGAAAGGCAGAGAATGGGGATATTCTGCTGTGTGTTGAAGATAACGGCGTTGGAATATTGCCGGAGCAGCTGAAAAATCTCCAGGAAAAGCTGGTTTCCGGGGAGAAAGTCCATCAGGAGGGCTATGGAATTTTTAATGTGAATCAGAGAATTCAGCTGAATTACGGTGTCCCATATGGGCTCTCCATTCTCTTTTCAGGGATTGATGGAACTGCTGGAGCAGTTTTTATGCCAAATTTCCCAGCAGGCAGAGAAACATAGAGAAAGGGAGCAGTCTCTCTCCAGAAGGATTGACCCAATTATTGAGGAAAGGATGGACCAGGCGGACTTAAGCTTTGAGACCATCGCGGGTGAGCTGTATTTTACGCCGAACTATCTGCGCTCCCTGTTTAAAAAGGAAACAGGGATGACCTTTGTGGAGTATCTGACGGAGAAACGGATGGAGAGAGCCCGGCTTCTGCTTCAAAAAGGGGAAATGAAAATTAACGCGGTGGCTTCCGCTGTGGGATATAATGATTCCAAGTATTTTTCACTGATTTTTAAACGGATTAACGGAATGTCCCCAACGGAGTACCAGAATATTTATGGGAAAGGAGAAGTGAAGGGATGAAAAAACGGGGGGTATTAAGTCAGCTGAAACGCGAGAAGGTTTCTTATCTGATGCTGCTGCCCAATGTCATCATGTTCCTGATTTTTACGGTGTATCCTATTTTATGGGCAATGCGCTACATGTTTTATGACTACAAGGGATATGGGGAAGCCAGATTCGTAGGTCTGGAGAATTTTGAACGGGTACTTACGCGGGATACGGTATTCTGGAATTCGGTGGTCAATACTTTTGTTTATGTGGGTGGGAAACTGATTATTACTCTTCCCATTGCTTTCTTGATTGCGGTCCTGGTTCACAAGAGTTCCAGGAAAAACGCGGTTGTTCAATCCGTGATTTTTACGCCCACTATTATGAGCAGCGCGGTTATGGCTCTTATTTTTTACTTGATTTTTAACACCTACAACGGAAGCGTCAATAAAATTTTAATGTCTGCGGGACTGATTAAGCAGAACGTTAACTGGCTGGGGGTCAATTACGCTATGCTGACAGTCATTATCATCGCCGTCTGGGGAGCCATCGGAAATTACATGGTGTACTTTATCGCGGGATTGACAGGAATTTCCGATGATATCTATGAGAGTGCCAAAATTGACGGGGCGAATGAAACACAGTCTCTGTTTTATATTACTATTCCTATGCTGGCGCCGATTATCAAAATGATCCTTATGCTGGCGCTGGTGGTGTCCTTCCTGGATATGCAGAGTATTCTGGTGCTGACGGAAGGAGGCCCTATGAATGCTACCAATGTTATGTTCCTTTATATTTATCAGCTGTTCTTCCCTGTAACCTCCGGTTCAACGGTTCCCCAGGAATTCGGGTACGGAGCCGCGGTCAGCGTTGTAGCGGCATTGATTGTAGGAGCCGTAACCCTGTTTTACCTGTTCCTGGCCAGAAAGCTGGACAAGGTGATGGAGTAGGAGGTAGATGACTATGAAAAAAAAGAGATGGACTCCTGTGAAGGTTGTGGCGGCAGCGGTCAAATGGGTGTTTCTGATTGCCATGTGCGTGTTTACCCTTTATCCGGTATTCTATGCGGTAATCGGCTCTTTCAAAACTAACGCGGAGCTGACGCTGGGGAACAGCCTGTTTCCGGAGGCATGGCATTATGAAAATTATCTGTATGCCTTTGAAAAGCTGGATTTTGGTCTTTACACGTTAAACAGCGTAGTGCTGGCGCTGCTGACCGTAGTACTTTCAGTAGTGACAGCCTCCATGGCGGGATATGTAATCGGACGAAGAGAATTTATAGGCAAAAAACTGCTTTCAGCCCTCTACCTGGGATCTATGTTTATTTCTGTCGGTTCCGTGGCCTTGTATCCGCTGTATAAGCTGTTAAATTCCTGGGGACTTACCTCTAACTTGATGGGGCTGGCCTTGATTTTGACTGGCGGTCAGGTTTCCAATATTTTCCTTATTGCCGGATTTGCCAGAAGTGTTCCAAAGGAGCTGGACGATGCAGCCACCATTGACGGGGCGGGAGTGTTTCGGATTTACTGGCAGATCATTGTGCCTATGATCCGGCCAATCTTAGGGATCGTAGCCCTGTTTTCCTTCCGGACAGCCTGGAATGAGTTTATTACGGCCCAGGTCTTTACCATGTCCAACCCCAACTTAAAAACTCTCAGCGTGGCAGTGGCTAATCTGAGATATTCCTCCAATGCGGCGGCGGAGTGGCATATTATGGCAGCAGGCGCTTCTATCGCCCTGATTCCAATTTTGATCGTATATCTGCTGGCAAATAAACAGTTTATTGCGGGTATCACCGCGGGAGCGGTAAAAGGATAACAGTATGAAAGCTTCGCCTATGACGGAGGGAAGGGTTTCCGGTCACATTTTAAAGCTGTTCTTTCCTATTTTGGGTGGCTCTCTTTTTCAACAGATGTACGGCCTGGCGGATGCCATGATTGTGGGGCGGTATCTGGGAAAAGAGGCCCTTGGGGCGGTAGGAGGCTCTTCTATTCTGGTTATTAATTTTATTCTTTATCTTATTATTGGCTTGGCCAACGGCATTACGGTGGTGGCGGCCCAGGCCTATGGCTCCGGACAGAGAGAACGGTATCGGCAGATTGAACGGGAAGCAGTCCGACTTACCCTGACAGCGGGGATTCTGTTTGCGGCGGCGGGAACCTGTCTGGCAGAGCAGATTCTTAAATGGATGGATACGCCGGAGGAAATGATGGAACTTTCCGTAATCTATCTGAGGACCTATTCGATCTCCTTTCTTCCGGCTGCATTCTACAATATGGGCGCCGGCTTGCTGAGGGTAGAGGGGGACAACGCCAGCCCTCTGAAATATCTGGCGGCCGCCAGCTGCCTGAATTTGATTTTGGTACTGCTCTTTATTCTGGTATTCCGAATGGGCGTGAGAGGGACCGCTGCGGCTACTGTGCTTGCCCAATGTTTCAGCGCGTTCTGTATTCTTTGCAAGATGAGAAAGGGAGAAGAGGGAGAGCGCGTTGATGTCTTCACAGCAGAGCGGAATATTGGAAACCGTAAAAAGATATGGACGGATATTTTAAAAATCGGTATTCCCACCGGAATGCAGTCGGATCTTTATCTGCTGGCCAATATGTTGATGCAGGTGAGGATTAACTCTTACGGTACGGACTGTGTGGCGGCCTTTTCCGCCTATGGAAGGATTGACAGCTTTTTCTGGGTAATTATGTCCGCCTATGGAATTGCAGTTATGACGTTCTGCGGCAGCAACTATGGAGCCAGACAGTATGACCGGATTCGGCAGGGAATTCGGGTTACCACCATATGGGCCATGGCTTCAGCCGCCCTGTTCAGCCTTTTTACCGTAACTTGCTGCGGGAGATTGATGAGACTGTTCAGCGGCGATGAGAGCGTCATAGGAATCGGTATAGAAATTTACAAGATTGTAACGCCTTTTTATGCGGCTTATGTGATGACGGAAATTTTCTCCGGAGGAATCAGAGGCTGTGGAAAAACATTGGTTCCTATGGCATTAACCTGCATTGGGGTATGCCTGATCCGGATAGTCTGGACGCTGTGTATCGGTTTCATGGATCTGGGAATGAATCCGCTGATGGTTTCCTATCCGGTTACATGGATGATTACCAGCCTGGCTTTTGTGGTCTATTATAAGAAAGGAAGGTGGCTTCTTCCGCATATTTGAATTTATGGAAAACAGCAGAAGAGAAGGGGGAGTTTGCGTGCGGACTCCCCTCATTTTGCGGCTATCCGGCCCTTATTTCACCGGAGGATAAAAGAAAAAGACTTCTTATCGGTTGTCAGCCGGAAAAAATGATGGTATACTGTTACCACGCCCTGACCCTGCCGGGGAAGGGCCAGAAGAAAAACGAGGGATTGCATGACAAAAGTATTATATATTGCGGAGAAGCCCAGCGTTGCCAGACAGTTTGCCGATGCGCTTAAAATCCAGGGAAGAAGGACGGATGGCTATATTGAGTCAGAGGAGGCCATCGTGACCTGGTGCGTAGGCCATTTGGTGACCATGAGCTATCCGGAGGCCTACGACCCAAAATATAAGCGATGGAGTTATTCAACGCTTCCATTTCTGCCAAAGGAATTTAAGTATGAGGTCATTGAAGGCGTTTCCAAACAATTCCAAATCGTAAAGGGTTTATTAACCAGACCGGATGTGGATACTATTTATGTCTGTACCGACTCCGGACGGGAGGGAGAATATATTTACCGCCTGGTGGCCCAGATGGCCGGAGTGAAAAATAAGCGGCAGAAACGGGTATGGATTGATTCCCAGACGGAGGAAGAGATCCTGAGGGGCATCCGGGAAGCAAAGGATGAATCCGAGTACGACAATCTGTCTGCCTCCGCCTATCTTCGGGCGAAGGAAGACTATCTGATGGGCATCAATTTTTCCAGAGCCCTGACCTTAAAGTATGGGCCGCCTATGGCCGCTTATCTGAAGACCAACCGGACGGTGCTTTCCGTGGGCCGTGTGATGACCTGCGTGCTGGGGATGGTGGTGCGCCGGGAGCGGGAAATCCGGGAGTTTGTGAAGACCCCCTTCTACCGGGTAATCGGCTCCTTCCTCCCGGCCGGAGCAGGAGCTGAGGCGTCCCTGGCCTTCGACGGTGAGTGGAAGGCGGTGGAGGGCTCCCGGTATTACGGTACGCCCTTTCTCTATAAGGACAATGGCTTTAAGGAGGAGAATACCGCTAGGGAGCTGATTGATTTTCTGAAGGAAGACCCGCCGGTAACGGCGGTGCTGCTGAAGAAGGAGAAAAAGAAGGAGACCAAAAATCCTCCCCTTCTCTACAACCTGGCGGAGCTCCAGAACGACTGCTCCAAGCTCTTTAAAATCAGCCCCGATGAAACCCTGCGGGTGGTTCAGGAGCTTTACGAGCGCAAGCTGGTGACCTATCCCAGAACGGACGCCAGAGTCCTCTCCACAGCGGTGGCAAAGGAGATTGGAAAAAACATCGGCGGACTAAAAAATTACGGCCCCATGTCCGCTTTTGCCCAGGAGGTGCTGGCGGGGAGCGCCTACCGGACCATCGGGAAGACCCGCTATGTAAATGACAAGCAGATTACGGACCATTACGCCATCATCCCAACGGGCCAGGGCCTGCCGGCCCTCAGGAATCTTTCTCCGCTGTCGGAGAAGATTTACCAGCTGATTTGCCGCAGGTTTATCGCCATTTTCTATCCGGCAGCGGTTTATCAGCGATTCAGCCTGGAGTTGGAACGGAAGAAGGAGCATTTTTTCGCCAGCTTCAAGGTGATGGACCAGCCGGGATATCTGAAGGCGGCGGATGTGAACTTCGGGAAAAAGCCTGCGGTGGAAGAGGAGATGGAGGGGGAGCAGAAAAGAACGTTTGACCAGACTGCTTTCCTTCAAATGCTTGCGAAATTGAAAAAAGGTGATATACTTACTGTAGCGGATTTGACCGTCAAGGAAGGGGAGACCTCTCCGCCCAAACGATACACCTCCGGTTCTATGATTCTTGCCATGGAGAACGCAGGTCAGCTGATTGAGGATGAGGAGCTGCGGGCTCAGATTAAGGGCAGCGGCATCGGCACCAGCGCTACCCGGGCGGAGATTTTAAAGAAGCTCTTTCATATACAGTATCTGAACCTGAATCAGAAGACGCAGGTGATTACCCCAACTCTGCTTGGGGAGATGGTCTATGACGTGGTGGATCATTCCATCCGGCCCCTGCTGAACCCGGAGCTGACGGCCAGCTGGGAGAAAGGGCTGACCTATGTGGCTGAGGGAAGCATCACCTCGGAGGAGTACATGGAAAAGCTGGAACGCTTTGTGGCGGGAAAGACCATCGGCGTAATCCGTATGGACAATCAGAACCAGATGCGGCAGTTTTTTGACGCTGCGGCAGTCTTTTATCAAAAAGGCGGTTCAGAGAAAAAGAAAAACAGCCGGAGCGGGACGGAAAAGTCCCAGAACCGGTTATAGTTATAAAAACATTTTTAAAGGAGAACTGGATTTATGAAGTTAGAGGAAATGAAGATTACAGAGCTGTTCGATACCAGCCACACCATCGCAGCTAAGCTGTTTGAGGGAAAGACCTACCCCTGGGAGGTTTTAGAGAATATTGGAAGTTTTATTGAAGAGCTGGGCGCCACTCTGCCGGAGAAAGAGTACCGGAAAGTGGGAAAGAACATCTGGATTCACCGCACCGCCCGTCTGGCCCCCACCATTGCCATGGGAGGTCCTGCCATTATCTGCGCCCATGCGGATGTTCGCCATGGAGCATTTATCCGCGGACGTGTGATTATTGGAGAAGGCGCTGTAGTGGGAAATTCCTGTGAGATTAAAAACGCAGTTCTCTTTGACGGCGTTCAGGTTCCCCATTACAACTATGTAGGAGATTCCATTCTGGGTTACCAGGCACATATGGGCGCCGGAGCTATTACCTCCAATGTGAAGTCTACCAAGACTTTGGTGTCCGTTCACGCCGAAGAGGGAGCGCAGGAGACCGGGCTGAAGAAATTCGGCGCGATTTTAGGAGACGGCGCTGAGATTGGCTGCAACAGCGTACTGAATCCTGGGGTTGTAATCGGAAAGAACTCCATTGTGTATCCTCTTTCCAGCGTAAGAGGCTGCGTGCCTGCAAACTCCATCTATAAGGGAAAGGATGAAATCGCTGCCAGAGAGGAGCGCAAGGATGCGTCCGCTGAGAAGACGGAGGAGAAGGCCGCAGCAGATGAAACCGCGGCAGCGGCTCCCGCTAAGAAGACAAGGACCAGAAAGAGCACTTCCGGGACTTCCAAATCTTTAAAGGTGGTAAAGTAAATTTCGATAGAAACTGATTGTATATAAAAAATCAACCCTGCCCCGCAGCTGAGTGGCTTTCGCTGCGGGGCAGGGTTTTTGCGGCGTCGCCAGGGAGCGGCGCTTTATTTTGTTCCAAAAATCCGGTCGCCGGCATCGCCCAGACCAGGACAGATGTAAGCGTTCTCATTAAGACAGCGGTCCAGGTGGCCTACATAAATCTGGATGTCCGGATGGGCCTTCCGAAGGCGCTCCAGACCCTCGGGAGCTGCGATAATGGCCATAAATTTAATCTTCTTTCCGCCGTGCTGCTTGATGAAGTCTACGGCAGCTACAGCGGAGCCGCCGGTGGCCAGCATGGGGTCGGTGACGATGATCGTTCTCTGGTCGATGGGATTGGGAAGCTTGCAGTAATACTCATGAGGTTCGTGGGTGACCTCGTCCCGGTACAGGCCGATATGTCCTACCTTGGCGCTGGGAACCAGGGCCAGGATTCCATTTACCATCCCCAGTCCGGCTCTTAAAATGGGGACCACCGCCAGTTTGCGGCCGGCAATCATGGGCGTCATGCACGTCTCGATGGGGGTCTCTACCTTTACGTCTTCCAGGGGAAGGTCCCGAAGGGCCTCGTAACCCATGAGCATGGCGATTTCCTCGATGAGAGCGCGGAATTCGTTGGTTCCGGTGTTTTTGTTCCGGAGGATGGAGATTTTGTGCTGAATCAGGGGATGGTCGAAAATCATTACATTTTCCATATAGTTGACAGCTCCTTTGTATTGTGATAGTTGACTGCTTTTATTTGGTAACCGGGTCGTAGGATACAATGACATAATCGCCCAGAGCGTGGGGAACCGGCATGGAGAAGCAGATCATGCCCTGTTTTTCATAGCTGAAGGACTGGGGCCATTCTCCCGCCTGGTTTAAGGGGAAGTCAGCGCCCTCAAAAATTTCCGTCAGGGTTTCCAGGGACAGGCTGCTTCGATATTCCAGCACAGCGGATAGCTCTTCCGATGTGAGATTTAAAAACTGCACGTCGTCGCTGAGAACGTAGCCTGCCATAGTATAGGCGTCAGTAAAGTCGCTGAAGCCAAGGTCTGCGGCCTGGGTCATGCTGACGGTATTGGAATAGAATAGATTGGTGGGATGGGCAGCTCCCTGGACATTTAAGGTTCCCTCATAGGTAGCGGTTAAACGGCTGCGGTTGACGGAGATGACGCTGCACTGGATATCCAGCTGGTCGTTTTCCGTATCAATTTCATTTGCGTCGATGACGGAAAGAGCATTGTTTTTCAAAAGCTCATTAATCTTTTCCTGAAGCTCCTGGTCCTCCAGATTGGATACCACGGGATATTGAATGGTAACCTTACCGGAGGTATAGGTTTCCAGGTTCGCAGTCACGCTGGAAGAAGCATCCGTCTGTTCCGTACTCTCCATGGTTTCTGGGGGTGTGGTCTCGGGAGTTTCTGAAGAAGAAGCCATCGTTTCCTCAGCGGCTTCCGTGTGAATAGTGGAAAGGTCCAGTTTATCCGGAGTGCGGCTGACAGTCAGTCCGATGGCAACTCCGCCGACGATCACCGCCGCCGCGGCAGCTCCAATGAGAACTTTTTGGCTGGTGGTCATAAAAATTCCTCCTTTGTTCGACAATTTTCACTTTCCATCATACCATTAAAGGAGGGGAATAGCAAGGAAAAGACAGGGACGGAAGGGGAAAGGTTTTCTTAAGAAAAACAAAAAACCTCTTGACCGATTGTTACAACCGGAATATATAATCGGAAGTACAAACGATAGAAGGAGGTTCCAAAATGAGAAAGTTAATCAGCGCGGGAATGGCGCTTGTAATGATGGTGACACTG